>Ga0334901_1002406_pt1 | contig 16126 bp, 6 predicted proteins | sample GraSluR3_MG_3_FD_207216 | JGI IMG/M metagenome (GOLD analysis project Ga0334901, IMG submission 207216) | Sludge microbial communities from methane-producing bioreactor in Wageningen University, Netherlands - Granular Sludge_15_08-R3 | ecosystem: Engineered > Bioreactor > Anaerobic > Unclassified... | reverse complement strand
CTCAGATTCAACGGATAATATTTCCATTTAAATCTTCCGCACAAAAGTTTGTGATACAGAGTAATGAGTCGGAATTTCATTTTTTGGAAAAAGAAGCGGAAATTCAAAAAAGCGGTTGGGTGTTGCCGGTTGCGTCTATCGATGTTTCCGAACCCACAGCGGCTGCCGGCACCGGCGCCATGTATGTACAGTGCAAAAATGGCCTTGTGAATGAATGGATTGGATTAAAAGGCGGTGGTTATTCATTAAATGCACCTGCTTTTCTGGTAGGGCCGGGGCAAATCCTGATTACCGATTTATCGGCCGGAAATCCGCATGTAAGCCAGTCATTAAAACTCTGGAAAGACGAAAAAAATGAAAAAGGCACTTCCGTACACCTCACGTTTTCAGGTAACGCGCCGTTTTTTTATTTGAGCAATGGCAACGGAAATGAATTGCTGATGACTTATGCAGATGCCGACTTTCGGATTGACCGTCCGGTGAAGGTGAACGGAGAACCACCTGCCATTCATTCCCTGAATTCATTGTTGATAATTGCGGCCAATACAACCAACAGATTGATTTATTTATTCGACGACAACCTGATACTCGACGATGCGCAGATTAAAAATCAGGATCCCATTGTGCCGGAACAAATGGCTTTGGCACTCACCAATGCGTTGTTTAAAGTAACACAACCCAATGGCTGCCTGCTTTTTGGGAATTTGAATGAAGATTTCAGCCAAGCTGAAAAGGGATTTCTTTTTCTCACATTTGGCCTTTTGGCTTATGTCCCCACACTACCCGATCCGTATGCCGCTAACCTGGGTGTTTTGCAAAGGCAAACGAGAGGAACGATTGCCGGAACCGCAGCACGGTTAAGTGACTCGGCCATTTCCATGCAGCAAATAACCGCGTGGCTGGTTTGTCGCGTAGCCTGGATTTCTGCTCCTGATGAAGCAGATGAAAACGACATAGTGGAAGTATCTTTCCATTTCGCTCCGCTGAATAATCAGTTTGGAGGAATTTCCCTGGATTCGCCGGAAGATGAGGAAAATGAGCCGGAAAAACCAAAACCAGCTTCTAAAGATATAACAGCAGAAAAGGCAGTCGTCAAACCTTCTTTTGAATCCAATGTACTTGCCGAAACAGACATCTCTGTTTCCAGGCTTGCAAGTTTTAATTTATCCAGAACGCTCAGTGGTGAAAAAATAAATCAGGGTTCTGCTGAAAAAGTCAGTGCCGAAACAAGTTTTTCTGCATCGAATGCAGCCATGATGTCTTCAGCTGCTCCAGTTCGTCATCCGTTACCCGATTATGGTTCTCAGTGGGACAAGGATACATTCCGTTACAAACGCGACTTGTTTGCACTTTTGGATGTGAGCACCAACGCCGATCTGTTTGGAATCAGTTTCGACATCCTTAACCGGAGGGAATTCGGGATAACTGCCGGAACCGATGCCGCAACAGGCGAATCCATTGTCGGTTTTTTCCCCGTTCAGGTTGACGGAATGGATGTGGTGAGTGCGGGTGCGAATGTGAAAGCATTTACCGTTCCGCAGATTTCGTGGGAGCCGGTGTTTAACCTGTCGCCGCCGGCACCTCCGCCAGACGGCCCGATTCCCGGCGATCCGGCAGGCGGGTTCAATTACTACCCGAATGACGGCGGCCCGACCCATATTCTAAACAACAGCACCGAAAAAGTGACACTGGCGCCGCTGCCGGTAACCGGATTTTTCCTGAACAAACGGGATACCGACAGTAACTTCAAGGCGTTCTCCTTTTTTACGCTTCCTTTTGGAATGAAGGCTGCTGCTCTTCTCAGCGAAAACTATGTGTACAACAATGTTTCGCGTGACGGGGGCGACCTGAATGCGGTGAAAGTTTCTTTTGAAGATGAGGTACAATCAGGGCTTCAGCTTAAGATGGACGCCGGAGTGCCGCTTCGCGAGGGCGATGATAAAATGTTTATGGGCACCACGGTTCAGATCAATAATATTCTGGATTTGGCCGGAAACGCCACCGGAAACAGTACCCTTGGTAACAGCGTAACCAGCATTTTTAACAGGGAATTCTTTTACGACACGAATTATCCTTTCGAGTTGTTTAAGCAGCGCGGCGTGCCGGTTACCCGAATGGATTTGAGCGGTTACGGGGCAAGCATGTTTAGCAACTGGTTGAATACCAAAGCGGCAATCGCCGAAACCAGCCAGGCCAAATTCGATGTGTTTGTGGGCCGCTGCTCGCACGAAATTATCCAGGTAAAAAGTATAATGTACCCGTGGGCGATTAAAGTGGTGCGCACCATCACGCTTTTCCGGGTTGGCAGCGGATATGTATATCGTTTCGACAGCGGCTGGCGGGCAGAAAGCGACGGCAAATTTGATTTCAGGTATTACACATACGAAAATAACCCCAATTTTCCAGGTGGTCCACCAGAAAATCCGGAACCCCAACTAATTGCCGTAGAGCGTTTTGCTGAATTTGAAATACACCCGGGGCTTGTCAAGGCGTTGTACAATGTAAATAATATTATAGAAACCAATGAAGTAGAGCCTTTTAAACAAACAGTAAATTTTGCAAAGTCGGTCGATCAGAACGGAGTTGAAGTAAATACGCCAAAAGATTTCGAAATCGACCTTCAGCCGGTTTATTTCGATGCCGATATTGAGGTGGAGGGTGTAATTTCGGGAATGGTTTCAAAACCAACTTCCGATGGAGAGAAAAAGCTCGTTCCTTCCAAACGGATTCTGGGATTTGTTCAACTCGGTCCGAAAGGATTTCCGCTGAACAATGCCGCTTTGCAGCTTTTGGTAACCCGCCAGGGAACAATCGGCGGACCCATCGACTGCGAAATAGACATGGCGGAAAGTTCCCAGAAAATGCGGTTAAGCCGCTTCGATTTCAACAATTCTTTTGGAGCCAACGGAAACGATCCAACGTTCAGTGTGGCTGGAAGAGGAAATGTGCTGTTGCCGAAAGACGGCAGTTGGACTATGGTAAGGCATGAACGGGCCAACGGAGATGTGAGCCCGGTGCCGGAAAATTTAAGCATTCCGGTCATCCGGCAGGGAAAAATAGTGAAAGACGGCAACACCGTAAAAATCGATACGCCGGCAGGAAATGTGCTGACACGTATTGCCGAACCTGTGGAATTGCTCCGGCAACCCGTCGGCAATACCATAAATTACGGATTTTTGCAAAGCACCGATACACAGAAAGCATTGTTCCTGACTCCTTCCTTTAAAAAAGGAACTAAAAAACTGCTCAGCAAAACGCCGCCGCTTTTTGTCGATGCTTTTCGCATTGTGAATTCCAAAGGAATTTTCCCGAACATTGGCGAAGCAGAAGACTTAACGCTGGATACCCTGGGTGAAGCCATTCTGATGAAAAAGAACGGAAGTTTCCCGTTTGACACCAGCAATCTTCAGGACTTGGGTAAAGATGTGTTTGAACTGATGGATATACAGGATACCATTAACAATGTAAAACAACAGGGACTTCAGTTGCTGCACAATCCCGAAGATGCTTTTGACCTGCCAACCGAGTTTGAACTCATCGATGTGGGCGACGGAAATTTCAGAATTTATATTGAATACGCGAAAAAAGATAAGAACGGTGACGTTGAGGAATCGGGTTCACTCGATTTCGATATCAATTCGGTGACCGAGAGCTGGAAAAGCAAAATGAACAACATCGGGCTGGTTATCGATTTGGCCGGCATTAAACGGTTGATGACCATCCGGGGCAACTGGGATTCGGAAAACGGGAAGGAATCGACCTATCCGAAACCGGATTTGACGTTTGCGCCTGAATTGCAGCCCCTGGTTGACCTTTTGGAGATTTTACAAAGCCTTCAGTCGGGCAACTATGGCGAAGCCGTGCAAAACGGGCTGAAACTGGCCATGAGCAACAAAGCCGGCACCTGGGAATATAAATTTGAAGCTTCAAAGGAAATTCCGGTGTTACGCTTCCCCATTCCCGATGCGGTGTACAACGATCCCAATACGCCTTTTAAACTTGAGGCGGGATTAAGATTAGGCGCCTATTTTAACGCGGCATTAAAAGTAACCACCGATGCCAACGAGTTGTTGCCCAGCGCCGGCGGGGTTTTGGGTTTCTATGCCCGCTTGTCGGTGATGTGCGTTTCGGTTTCGGCAGCTACGGTTTATGCCATCGGACAGGCAGATGTCGATATTGCCGCCGATACCAAAATAGGTCCGTCGCTGCGAATGAAATTCGGGTTTGGCGCCCAGATAGTTGTGGGACTTCCCGTTGCAGGCAATGTAAGCGTACTTTTTGTTGTGGGGGCTGAAATTTTTATCGCCTCAGGCATTGTGGAAGTTTCGGCATTCCTGCTGTTTGAAGGCCATGCTGAAATTCTGGGCGGAATCGTCGCCATTACAATTCGTATTGAAGCTAAAGGCACTTATTCCAAAAAGGCAATCGGCGGAGGTTCACGCACCGACCTGCAATGCCAGGTTACCTTCGGGCTCGACATCAGCATTGCATTTATCATCAATATAAGTTTCACCGAATCCTGGCAGGAACAACGTCAGATAGCTTAAAAAACAAAAATTATGAATCCAAATCAAAGATTATCGATAATGGCATTTCCTCAGTTTTTTGATGGAAATGAACTGCAAATAAACATTGTGGTATTGCCACGCGACCACAATCCGCTCAATCCGATTATAGTAGGCGAAGAACCACAAATTCCGGATGCAGAGGTTGCATTTGCCGATGCCACTTTTTCTTTTGGCGCTCAACTTATTCAGGGATTTGGCGCCAATCCGCTTCCACAGCCAAAACCGCTCAACGAAGCCATTTCATTGGAAACCATTTCGCCTGAAAATCCGCGGGACATATTTGAAGCCATGGCCAATCACCTGCAGATTTTTAATCTGAATATGGTAAATTCCAATATTAACCTGCAGAATATACCCAAAGAAAGGCAGTTTGAGGAAGCCAGGCCGGTGGAAAGGAGTGTGTACAAGCACCTCCCGAAAACCTACCTGAAAGCCACAGGTTTTCAGGCGCCGAGAACAAAAAATGCGTTTACCGGCGACGAATATCACTGTGCGGTAAAGGGCGCTAAATTTCATCAGGGTTTTCAGAAAAGCAGCGATATTATTAGTTGGGGAAAGGTTTTTGCCCACATATTGAGGCAACCGTTGCTGGCCAGAGCAGCCGGATTTATTTATTCCACCAGTTTACCTATTACGGAAGACACATTTCCCGACGGCGGATTTTTGTACATCGATTTGGCTGACGGAAGCAGTTTCAGTCCGCAAATGGCGGCAGATGATACATTTATTAAACGTTACGCTGCCCGAATTCCGGCACTGACACCCGGTGAACCGCGACAGGTTTTTGCGCCGTTGCTGTACCCGGTTTTAAATGTTCACGACGGGAATTACGACAAGCTATTTATAGAAACTGCCGAGTATGACGACGGTTTTGCCAAGATTGTGCACTGTCATCAGCCTCCGCACCGCGATCCGCTGGTGGAGGAGGCAGACGGTTCCTACCCGGTAAAAGATACCGGCATCAGTCTGGGTTGGGACGACGAGCAAATCCTTATCTGGTACATGCGCCAGCTCATGATTGATTCTTCGGTCACAAGTGCTGAAAAACGACTCGATGCGCCAATCGGAGTGCATGGCTATGTGATCGATGTGCGTGAAACATCCGAAGCAACTGAACCTGAAAATCCGTGGGAATCGTTAAACCTGGTCAGCAGCAAATTGCCACTGACCCTTTCCCGGAATCCTGCTTCGCCCGATGATTTTATCGCGTTAGGTGATTTTGAAGGAGAATTGCCTTACCAGGTTTATCCGCTTCAGTTGGATGGCACCGAGCAGGTGACCGGACAAATGCAACCTTACTGGCTGCCCATGTTTTTTGCGAACTGGAACGGCCACAGCATGGTTTTACCCGATGAAGATGCTGCTACAGTTTATCAGACAACCAACCCCAATGTGGATGCCGACCCGGACGGACAGCCTGCGACCGACGGCGACGGGAATCCGGTAAGCACCGGAACCGGCGTAACCGGTGGCGCCAAAAACAACCTCAACCAAATGTATAACGGCGGGCAGGTCAATACGCAACTGCGTTACGGCGGAACCTACCAGTTCAGAATCCGGATGAAAGACATCAGCGGCGGCGTCCCGGATATTGAGCGAAATCCGGTGAATGAGACTCCTTCCGATATTGCAACCTGCCAGTTTAAAAGGTACATTGCGCCCATTCAGCCACGCATTCAGGAAATTGAATCCGTTCCAAATGCCCAGCCGGGAGATGTGCATCCGGTAATTGGTACTGACGGCCCTTCTGAACTGAACGAACTCAACATCAGAAGGCCAAAACTGGGATACCCGGCTGTGGTTTATACCGGAAAATACAGCGATCCCATTCAACGCCTGCTGAACCAATCGAATCTGAGTTTGGATGTAAATAATGCCGATTTCAGTCACAATGCCGAACACCGGGTAGGACTTGGAATTGCCGATCCGGATGTGAACCAGGTAGAAATTACGGTTGAAATTGAATCGTTAAAACTCGATAAACTGGCCAGCGTAAACGGAAAAGACGATTACGTGCATTTATACACCACAAGGCGTTTCTTCCCCGAAATTAACGGCAACGACGACAATTATGAAGCGACTTTAAACATTCCGATTGAATACAAGGATATCGAAGGGCCCGACAAAGTCTTGAATGTGGGAGCAGAATTAAACCTGGTTCAGGATCTCGGCCTGACCGACGATATCGACAACCTTCCGCAACTGGTGCTGCCGACAGCAAGAACGGTACGGCTTACCATCAGGGCGGTTTGTGAAGACAAAGCAGATGACAGCGATACAGGCGCTTATTACGGCGTTATCGATGCAGCCAACAAAACATTGGATGTGAGATACGGCGAGCCTTTTTCGGTAACATTGTATAAAGCATCGACCGATGAAACCGGATTGCTGGCGCTTACCGCCGGAGTTCCCAGTATTCAGGCGTTGTACATGCAGCCGGATGCGGCAAACGTGTTCGACGGCAAACTGACTACCTTGTTTTTTGGGATTGAAAATGTTGCGCAAAACAGCAATGTGCAGCAACTGGCCGATCAACTGAACCTAGAAAGCAACGGTTTAACGTTGTACGCCCGCAAAGGAAAGCGGGTTGTGTTTGGGTGTTCGAGCCGGATTCGCCACACGCTGGCGCCCGACGGGTCGTCCATCACTTTTGCTTCAAAAACCGATTTGTTTAACCACTGGTTGTGCTGTGTGAATTTTGAACTGGACAGGGACTGGATGTGGGATGCCCTGGAAACAGACAGTTTTATCGTGAGGCGCACCAAAGGTTTTACACACGATGCTCAGCCTGAGGAAGAAGATGCGGAAGCCGGACGTATCAAAATGATTCGGACAGCATCGTTTGAATCGCTGGACAATCCGCAGCGCAATTCAACCCAGATTGTATTTATCGATGCCGTGGAACCCAAAAAAGATCCGCAGAACGGCAACCCGGCATTCCCGGATACCATCGATCTGGCTTACACGCTTGAACCCAGGTTCAAACCCGATCATGGAGCGGAAAGAGACGAACCGGAAACGGTGGAATTGACGCTTCCGATTACCACACCGCCGGCCAAGGTTCCCAAAATTGTTTCAGCCGGTTTTGCGCTTTCACCTTACAAACGCGATGAAAAATATGAAAACTCGGAATCGCGGAAACGTTTTCTCTGGATTGAATTTGCCGAACCGGTCGAAGATCCGCAGGACAGCTATTTTGCAAGGATTTTGGCCAGTGTGCCCGATCAGTTGATCAGCAATAACCATCCCTCGCTTTTTGTCGGTCCGCAGGAACCGCCGCTGCCCATCGATCCGGAACAAATCCGGATTATCACCCCGGCTTCATCCAACGATTTGGCAGGGTTGAATGCCATGCAACCGATGGTAAAAAGTACCAGCAGTGATGTACACTACATTCTTCCCGTGCCGCCAGGTCTGCATGCCAACAGCGACGAAATGTTCGGCTTTTTTACTTATGAATTCAGAGTGGGGCATTATGAACGCCCGCCTGTCAACCCCGGCGACGAACCTGCAAAAGTGTGGACAACGGCACAGGGCCGTTTCGGAAGACGGCTTAAATCGCACGGCATTCAGCATCCGGCGCCGGCGCTCACCTGCATGCCCAACCGCGACAGCGACAAGCTGTGGGTAACGGCTCCATACGCCGTTGCAGTACACAAAGGGAAAAATGTAACTGCAAATCCGCCGCGCACAGAATTGTGGGCTTTGTTGTATGCCCAGGTAAAACAGGCCGACAACAACGATTACCGGAATATCCTTCTGGACGACCGCCCGCTTGACTGGAGGGTGCAGATAGAAAATGAAAAAGATGTAAATGTGTTTGAGAAATATACCAGCAACGAACTGCAACTGCTCAATCAAATAACAGTAAAAACACTGAAAGGGCAGGTTTCGCCAACCGGTAATTTCTTTAAACTTGTCGATTTTACGAAAAAGAATAAAAGCTCGACAAAATACGGAACTACGGTCTGGAGCAACAAGGAAGTGTCGCAGTTGCTTTCGGTTTATGGGTTGCCCAAAGATGCTTCCCTGAGTGTAGTTGTGGTGGAAACCCTTCCGCAAATCAACAATATTTTTGAACACATTACAGGATTAAACCAGCCGCAGGTGGCGCAAACAGCAACCAATATGGTAAGCGAAGACCAGAAAAAAACGTTTTACCAGGAGTACGACAGAAGGTTTCATACAAGATCGTCGGCTTTTACACCCGATGTTCCGCAAAAGCCAAGTCCGGTAAGCGACGAACTGGGCCACCACCGTATTTTACGCACTTCACGGTTGACCAAGGTACCCGATGTTTGTTGCACGGATTGTTAAAAAGTAAGCGTTGATGCGTTAAGTTTAATAAACGACATGGGATAAAATGTCTCTTGTTCAAGTCTGGCGTTGCAGCATAGCAAAACAGGCAGGAGCGTTTGTTTGCCCCTGCCTGTTCTGGTGGATGTCGAATGCTTTTTCCCGATTTAAAGTGGAAAAAATAAGCTGAAATTTATACCGGTTTCCAAAATTTGGATACCGGTTTTTGAAATAGCGTCAGATTAAATCGGACAATTTTTTTATCAGATTTTTAAGCGCTTCAGAAGTTTCCCCGAATTTATCGCCAAATTCGGCTATGGTATCCGGTGAAACAAATAAAAATGTATTCCCTTCCTGCAGTTGCTCAAACGATTCAGAAACAGACCTATGGCAGGGTGAGGAAGTTATTTTTTCGTGGCTTTGTTTGGTCAGGTAAAAAAGCCTGACGGTAACGCTTGGTGCACCAAATAATTCCTCGCAGATAAACAAAATATGCCCGAGTTTTGTGCCGGCATCCATCCTCGAACTGCTGTACTCCCCGTTTATGGCACTCAACACGCCTTTGGCAATTTCCAGTGAATTGCCGGTGGTCAGACCGGGTAACAACTGACCAATAATCTGGGTGTTTAGCGCAATGGAATTATTTTCTATGGATAACGTTTTTCTGTATTTGGAAACTTCAATGAAGTAGCCTGATTTGATAATAACATTGCTCCATGAATCATAGTCAAAAAGGTCTTTCCCTTTTCCCTTTAGTGCTTGTGCCATTGCCACAAAAAGAACAGTTACGCTGTCGAACAATTTTTTTGTTTCAGCCTGAAGCAAATCGCTTGTAGTGGAGTAGAAAATATTACCTGTTTGATTTAATCTGAATTTGACAATCATTTCAGTGTCTCCGCCAGTTTCCCGCAGGGCGTCGGCAGCAGCTTTTAAAACTGTTTTTTCTGCTTTTTTTTGGTTGAGTTCATCAGAAACAAAACTGTGTTTGTTAAGAGGTACTGAACCTCCGTCCACAAATGTTCCCAATAGTTTCTCTTTGTCTTCAACAATACTTTTAATCATCGTTTTAAAATTTAATGGTTTTTTTTACGCGTGCAACCATAGGGCTTTTTAAGCTGTTTATTCAACAGGATTCCGGTTTTTATCAACTCATTTGTTTCATTAGGGGTGGTCAGTCCCATCTTAACCCTCTGTCGGTTTTAATCGGTTGAACATCGGTAGAAAACAGCATTCACGTTTTTAAAGTTACGAATAAAATTAATGTGTTGTATTTAAAATCTGGTTTGCCGGTAGAATAACTTTTATGCTTCTTTATTGGCCGTTAGCGTATAACTGTGCGGAAAGATTTAACTTTCCGGAACAAACAAAATATAAACTTAAGGTAAAAACGAAAGGAAATGGCGTTGCAAAACCACACAGATTGAAATTTTGGACAAAGACAAAAAACGGCGATTAAACTCAAATTGAAAAATGCTTACATTGCAGCGTGTGGACAGCTGATAAAAAAATCATGTTAATTTTACCGGGAAAAAGGAAAAGTAAATTTTGTTATGAAATTTGGTCCGTGGCTGTGTTTTTTAGTCTTTATTCCGGGCATTGCCTTGGGGCAGCACCCGGTAGATTCGTTGCTGAATGAACTTGATGACGCGATAAAGAACCACAAAGTTTATACCCGGCAAAAAGAACAACGCATTGAAAGGATTAAAAATAAAATAGATGCAGTACAAAAAAACACCATTGATGAATATAATCTGAATGCAGCACTTTTTGAGGAATACCGCCCCTACATTCTCGATTCTGCAATTTTTTACAAAAACCGGAATATCGAAATTGCCGACCATTTGAATGCTGTTGGACGGTTGTACCAAAGTAAATTACAGATGGCTTACCTGATGGCGTCAACCGGTATGTATATGGAAGCCGTCGATTTGATAAAATCGATTCGAAGAACTAACCTTCCCGACAGTTTGCTTACGGATTATTACGATACCTACAGGCACGTTTATTCTGAATTGGCCTATTACACGCAAGACAACAGAGGCGCACAAATGTATTGGGATATTTCCAATCAGTACAGTGATTCTTTGAATAACCTGCTTACTCCGGATGATGAATTGTACTATTCAATTAAAGAAGCAGATTTGCGCAATGCGGGGAATTTTGAAGGAGCGCTTGAGATAAAAAATACCAGCTTACCGTGGTTGGCGGCGAAACCATCAGAACCGACAATATAAACTTTAAATTTTTCCATCAGAAAGGATGGGGAGGTGAATTTGGCGGTAATGTCATTTCGACAAGCAGCGACATCGTTTTCATTGGCGATGGTGAGAACGGCAGAGACAGCGGGAATCTGGGCATTTTACCCGACGTTACCCTGGAAACCGGCGCTACTTATGTGTTTGAAGTTGACCTTTCTGCAGGAAACGAAGCAGCAGAATTGACGGTGACAAAAAAATAACAGAGAATAGGTTTAACGATAAAAGGTTGTGTACCTCTGTTTGAGGCTACGCAACCTTTTTTTTATGCCATGTTGCATCGGCAGGGGCAATGCAAAAACTTAGATTCGAAGGCAATTAGCAGATAACAACCCAAAGGAATTAAGGAACGTACCGTATTTTATATTTTGACGTTGGAAGATACGGTAAATTTCAGGGTTGGTCTAAAACAAAAAATGCCTGAAATTCATTGATTTCAAGCATTTTCGTAAATTTTAGTTGTCAATTTGGCTCCCCAGGTAGGACTTGAACCTACGACCTACGGATTAACAGTCCGCCGCTCTAACCAACTGAGCTACTAGGGAATATTTTATTTTCTTCTATCCGCCGCTCTAACCTCCCGATAGCTATCGGGATGAGCTACCAGGGAATATTTTGTTTTCTTTAGAACATTTCGCTTTTCTTAAAGCGATGCAAAAATAACAGCTTTTCGGAAAAGAAAAAATTTTTTTAAAAGATTTCTGTTTTCCTTGTTTTCCAGTTAAAATAACCTTTTTCGTTTGACCAAATAGGCCAGCAGTACTTCGCTGAAATTTTTATTGATATCGGCCTCGGCCAGGTCAATCTGGTACTGGCCACATTTTACCTTTAAATCGTCGAAGTAAGATTTAACAGTGGAAACGTAATGGTTTTTTACTTCCCATGGATTAAATTTCACTGCCTGTCCGGTTTCCAAATCCACAAATTTATGGGGACGGTTACTGAACTGAAATTCCCGCTCTTGTTTATGGTCGGTAACATGAAAAAGCAAAACTTCGTGTTTGTTGTATCGAAGGTGTTGTAGCGCCGAAAAAAGTTCTTCCGTTTTTTGGCTGTCAATCATATCGCTAAAAATAACCACCAGCGACCTTTTGTGGATATTTTCTGCAATCTGGTGCAATACATCTGTGGTGTTGGTATTTTTTCGGAGATGGGTGTTTTCGGGTTGAATCAGTTCAGAAAGTTTTCCGAACATTAATTCTGCATTTACAGACGAAAGGCGGGGAGAGGTGTGAAATTCTATTTCATCGGAAAATAAAGTCAGCCCCACAGCATCGCGCTGTTTTCGCAATAAATAAATAAGGGCAGCTGCAGTGTAAACCGAAAAAGCCAGTTTGTTTTCCAGATGTTTTTTCCCCTTAAAATAGGGGAAAAGCATGGAGGACGAAGTATCGATAACCAACTGGCAGCGCAAATTGGTTTCTTCTTCGTATTGTTTCACAAAAAGTTTGTCGGTTCGGGCAAACAATTTCCAGTCGATATGTTTGGTCGATTCGCCCTGGTTGTATTGCCGGTGTTCGGCAAATTCAACCGAAAAACCGTGGAAGGGGCTCCGGTGCAAGCCGGTTATAAATCCTTCCACAACTTCGCGGGCAATCAATCCAAGGTTATCGAACTGGTGAAATTGTTCTATGTCGAAAATATTGTTCAAAACCGGTTGGAGTTAAATGTTTGAGGCGGTACCAAACTCCGGGAAGCCGCCTCAGTTTTAATTTTTCAATTTATGAGTAATTATTACAGCAGGGCATCCAGTTTTGAAGTAAATGCCTGCTTTGGCGCGGCACCAACCTGTTTATCGGCTACTTCTCCGTTTTTTACAAAAAGTACGGTGGGAATATTGCGAATACCGTATTTCATAGCCACGTTTGGATTGGAGTCCACATCCACTTTTCCAATTACAGCTTTCCCTTCGTATTCCGACGACATTTCCTCCACAATAGGTGCGATCATACGGCATGGTCCGCACCACACCGCCCAAAAATCAATCATTACTGGTTTATCTGAATTTACTACCAATTCTTCGAAATTGGCATCGGTAATTTCTATTGCCATAATACTGTTTTTTAATGTTAATATTTTAAAGTTTACAAAATTAGCTAATTAATTCTATATCCGATATCCGGCGTATCTTCAAAGTAGCTCAGAAAGCCGTTGGTCAGTTCAATGCGTGTGTTTCGCGAGAACAAGTGTATAAACATATTGCTTTCAGGATCGTAAACATTAAATTTCAACAATGCCTTTCCTTTATTGTTTTTGGCCAGACTTTCGATTTCTTCTATCACCGATTTGTTTAATTTATCCAGTGGAATATTTACCGTTACACTTTTTACATAATTTTTCCGGGCTTCCGACAGTAGCTCAATCTGCGATGCTTTAAATTCGAAGGTATCGCTGTTGTTGAAACGCGGTCTCACCATACCTTTTACCAGAATGAACAGCCCTGTTTTGCAGTATTTGTGAAAGTTGACGAAATCCTGTCCGAAAAAGAAAAATTCCATGGAATCGGTATAATCTGAAAGGGTGAGTGTGCTGAAAGGTTTTCCGTTTTTGGAGGTTCCTTCACGGGCAGCGGTAACCATTCCGCCAAAGGTTAATTCGCGGTCCTTATATTTTTCAATATCGTTTTTCAGGTCTTTTAACGCCACATCGCGCGTGCAAAAGTTTTGAATTTCAACTTTGTAATCGTCGAGCGGGTGGGCGGTAAGGTAAATTCCGATGAGGCTTTTTTCCTTTTCCAGCAAAATAATTTTGGGCCATTCTTCCACCTCGGGAACCTGGGGTTTTTTGATATCGGCGCTTCCTCCCAGTTCGCCAAACAGGCTTTGCTGCATACTTTGGTTTTCGGTTTGAATTTTATTTCCGTACCGAATTAGTTTTTCAATAAAAGTGCTGCTGTCGTTTTCATGCTCACCGGCAAAAAAGCTGCTGCGTTTTAATCCCTGGAGGTTGTCGAATGCTCCGGCCATAGCCAGTGCTTCGAGGTTTTTTTTGTTTACGGTTTGCAGGTTTACGTTTTCTACAAAATCGTAAACGGTTTTAAACGGACCGTTTTTTTCGCGGGCTTCAATTATGTCTTTCGCGGCACCGGCTCCAACGCCTTTAATGGCAGCCATCCCGAAGCGAATATCGCCGTTTTTGTTGGCAGTGAATTTTGAAAAACTTTCATTGACATCGGGTCCCAGGACATGGAGCTTCATGCGGCTGCATTCGTTCATCAGTTTGGTGATGTCGGTAATGTTATTGAGGTTTCGACTTAAGTTGGCCGCCATAAATTCACCGGGGAAGTGGGCCTTCAGGTAACCGGTTTGGTAAGCGATGTAGGCATAGCAAACCGAGTGCGATTTATTGAACGCATACGACGCAAAAGCTTCCCAGTCTCTCCAGATTTTTTCAATTACATCTTCAGGTTTTTTGCCTACCAGCTTGCACTCGTCCATAAATTTGAAATTGGCCTTGCAGCCGTTCACAAATTTCACCTTCAGTTTGTCCATCAGTGAAGTAATTTTTTTACCCATTGCTTTTCGCAACGTATCCGAATCTCCCCGGGTGAAATTGGCCAGCAATCGCGAAAGCAACATCACCTGTTCCTGGAAAACAGTAATCCCGTATGTTTCACTCAGGTATTTTTCCATCATGGGCAGGTCGTATTCCACTTTTTGCCGGCCATGTTTCCGGGCAATATAGGCCGGTATGTATTCCATCGGGCCCGGGCGGTAGAGGGCGTTCATGGCCACAAGGTCTTCAAACCGGTTGGGTTTCAGGTCGCGCAGGTGCTTTTTCATTCCTTCCGATTCAAACTGAAAAATGGCCGTGGTTTCGCCATGGCTGAAAAGTTCGAATGTTTTCTCATCGTCCCACGGAATGGTGTCGATATCTATTTCAATGCCTTTTGAAATTTTAATATTTTCCAGGGTCTCCTTAATAATCGACAGTGTTTTGAGCCCGAGGAAGTCCATTTTCAGCAGGCCGATGTCTTCAACAAACCGCCCGTCGTATTGAGTCGTAGGAAGATTCTCTTCATCTTTGGTGGGCATCAGCGGAATGTGGTCGGTTAGCGGATCGCGGCTGATGAGAATTCCGCAGGCATGAACCCCGGTTTGCCGCACCGAACCCTCTAAGGTTTCCGCGAATTTGATGGTTTTTGCAATGAGCGGGTTGTCGGAATTTTTTTCCTTTTTTAGGTCGGGGTTTTCTTTAAACGCTTTCGGGAAAGTCATTTTGGGTGCATCAGGAACCAGTTTTGCCAATCTGTCGGCCTCGGGCAACGGAAGTTTCAGTACGCGCGCCACATCGCGGATGGCCAGTTTGGTAGCCATCGTACCGAAGGTACAAATGTGTGCTACTTTGTCCTGCCCGTATTTTTTGGTAACGTATTCGAGCACCAGTTGCCGGCCGTCGTCATCGAAATCGATGTCCACATCGGGTAGTGAAATCCGGTCGGGATTCAGGAACCGCTCAAAAAGTAAGTCGTACTTTATGGGGTCGATGTTGGTAATTCCGGTACAATAAGAAACTGCTGCACCAGCTGCCGAACCGCGTCCGGGGCCAACCAGCACGCCCATTTCGCGGGCTACGTTTATAAAATCCTGAACAATGAGGAAGTAACCGGGATACCCCATCAGTTTTATGGTGTTCAACTCGAAATCGAGACGGGTTGCAATATCTTCCGGTACCGGATCGCCATAACGTTCTTTTGCGCCTTCGAAAGTCAAATGTCTGAGGTAAGCGGATTCTTGTTTTACACGCAGCACTTTTTCGTATCCACCTAACCGTGTAAAGGTTTCTTCACCAAATTCTTCAGCCAGTTTAACTTCGGGGTATTCTTTTCTGAAATCTTCCATAGTGCCAAAATCTTCGGGAATAGGGAAGACGGGCATGATGGGCGGCGAATTCAGTTCAAAATTTTCGATTTTTTCAGCCACTTCGGCCGTGTTTGTCAGCGCTTCAGGAATATCGGCAAAAAGTTCGTTCATTTCGCGCTGCGTTTTGAACCATTCCTGTTTGGTG
>Ga0334901_1002404_pt1 | contig 16142 bp, 15 predicted proteins | sample GraSluR3_MG_3_FD_207216 | JGI IMG/M metagenome (GOLD analysis project Ga0334901, IMG submission 207216) | Sludge microbial communities from methane-producing bioreactor in Wageningen University, Netherlands - Granular Sludge_15_08-R3 | ecosystem: Engineered > Bioreactor > Anaerobic >... | reverse complement strand
GGGCAGATGGAAGATCTGTACGGTGAGATCCGCAAGACGATCGAGAAGAGGGAGCGAGTTCTCGTTACCACGCTGACAAAGCGGATGGCAGAGGATTTGACCGACTATCTTGCAAATCTTGGTCTCAAGGTACGGTACCTGCACTCTGAAATAGAGACAATCGAGAGAGTCGAACTGCTTCGTGATCTCCGCATGGGATCCTATGATGTCCTAGTTGGGATCAACCTGCTCAGAGAGGGGCTGGACCTTCCGGAGGTCTCTCTCATTGCGATTCTCGATGCAGACAAGATCGGCTTCCTCCGTTCTGCGACCTCACTGATTCAGACGATCGGAAGAGCTGCGAGGAATGTGGACGGTAGAGTCATTATGTATGCCGATCGGGAAAGCGATGCCATGAAACTGGCGATCGAGGAGACTGGGAGGCGCAGGGCGATTCAGCAACAGTACAATGAGGAACATGGTATCACACCGACGACTATCATCAAGTCGATTCAGGATCTTATCTCCCGTGAGAAGGTGGAGAAACAGGAGATCCAGAAGGGAGATATCGATGTTCTCAAGAGCAAGTACAATCTTCTGATCGCCGCGGACAGGAAGAAATACATACGCGATCTAGAGCGGGAGATGCTCGAGCATGCCAAGAATCTCGAGTTCGAACAAGCTGCGATACTCAGAGATGAGATCGATGCCGTGAAGAACATGAAGATCAGCAGGAAGTGACTACCAGCGATCGCTGAAGAGAACGAGGTCTTTGGGGCCACCGCTGGTCTGCGGTGTCTGCAGACTGAGCCACTGTTCTGCATACCTGAATTTGTTGATGATGTGTCGGTAGATATCTCCAAGAAGGATCGTTTCGTTCTTATAGCTGGGAATATCCTCTTTCGCTCTCATATCTCCTGGAACAACGATCTCTCTTCCATCCAGTGTTGCCTCCGAAGGGGTGTCGGAGATGTGGTTCCACCCAATCGCATCGAGGAAATAGAGCGAGAAGTAGCCATGGTTATGTCCAATGGAAGAAAAAAGGTCCTCTCGAGATTCTTGGTTTTCCGATGAGGCGGTGAGAGCGAAGAGGTTTGCATGGTAGCTAACCGATTCCCGGTCGCTCGCAGTTCTCGGATACGATTCGACAATCTGACCGCTGTAGCAGGTATCAAGAATGATAACCTTTGTACCAGCAATAGCTCCTACCGAATCGTTCAGTTCTGCTTCGCTAATAGACGTTGCTAGATTGGAGTTTTCAGAAGATAAGAGGAGCGGATATCCATCTGCTTCTCCGTGTCCAGCATAGTAGAGGAAGAAGATATCCTGTTGCTCTACCTCCCGATCCCCACCGGGCTTGTATCGGTCCAGTTCCGCGAGCACATTACTGCGGGTGGGAAGTCTCCCCAGTGCAGGAGTATGATCTGCCTCTTCGGTCATCAATACAACTTCATGATCCAGGTTGAAATAGGAGGCGCCTGTCAACTGCTCCAAAGCAACTGCCACCTCGAATACATCGCCAATCGTTCCACTCAAATATCCAAGACCATACGTAACGCCATCGATGACTACACCCTTGGTAGTGGAGTAATCCAACCCGATGAACAGGGCATGGATCGTCGGTCTGGGTGGTTTTTCCAGAAAGAGTTCACACGAGCTCAGTGCTACGATCAGGAGAAGAATTGCGAGGGCAAGGAGGAGCTTCTTCATGCATCACCTCCCGACGGATTCGAGTCGAATCTCCATTGGAAGCCGACGCCAGCGGTAACAGATAGATAGTCTTCTCTAAAATCTATGGTAAGGGGAATGGTCAGTGCGAATCTGTTTCGACTCGAGTCGGACATTTCATAGACCCCTGCTGCCCGAACTCTCCAAAGCGGAGCAAACTCCACTAGTTGCGTGTACATGGTGAGAAACAGTGAAGTGCCGGCTGTCACGGCGAAACGGTCATCGAAGTGGAAGGTGAAATCTATCGTTGGACCGAGGGCGACGAATGGACGCCAGAGCGTTGTCCCATATAGCATCGATCGGGTGGTGTAGAACCCAGTCACTCCCATGGATAGCTCGACAGAGGGGCCAAACCCGTGCACCAAGGGTGCGATGGTCGAGCCGACCGAAAGATGGCTTCTGAGGGGAAGAGCGTCATCGTGCATGGTACTGGGTATGCTTCCGTACCACGAGAGATCTGTTTCTACCTTGAAACCTGAAGACACCGGTTTGCCTGCCGAGAGCGGTGAGCCGAGCATTGCCAGTGCAAAGATCACGGCGAGCACTATGCGTATCGGCACCTGACTGACAGTTCTTCTCATGGTCGTTGTACTATATATGGTATGCCTTGTGTATGTCACTACCGAACTCTCCTATATGGAATATAACCAACAAGAGAGGACAAATGCTTCATTTTTTTCAAAATATTTTTCTATCGGGCTACCACACCCTCGACATATTCGACGAGATCTGAGACTCGAACACCCAGCATTACCCGGGAATGCTTGGGCTTAAATCTCGCATAGGCAAGGATTTCATGACCATTCCATTCGCAGGTGAGAAGGTATCGTCCTCCCTGGTATTCACAATTCAGAATGCGAGATTCCGGAAACCGAAGGTGGGGAAGGAACTCGGGGAATGCAAGTGATCGATTATCATGGACGATCACCCGCTCTGGACGAAAGAACACCTGTCGTGTCTCGCCACTACTTCTGAACACTACCGTCTCTGGTCCCTTGTCCATGGAAACGAGGGTCTTAGGAATGAGGGCATGAGGAAGTAACGTTCCATCTCCGGTGAACTGGGCAGCGAACAGCGTGGCGGGGTGGTTATAGATCTCTTCGGGTGTGGCGAACTGCTCCATGGATCCGTTCTGCATCACCACGACTCTGTCGCTGATCGTGAGAGCCTCCTCTTGGTCGTGCGTCACGTACAGCGTGGTGATACCAGTGGCCTCATGGATGTGTCTGATCTGTTGGCGAAGTCGTTTGCGCATCTTTGCATCGAGAGCAGATAACGGCTCATCGAGCAGAAGTAGTTGTGGTTCGGCTGCCAAAGCTCGGGCGAGCGCGACCCGCTGACGTTCCCCTCCACTCAATTGAGAGACCTTTCGGCGATCGTAGCCCTGTAGCCCGACGAGATCCAACAGGTGCCTCACCCGTTCGGCTTGTTCCCGTTTCGGCAGTTTTTTCAATCTGAGACTGTAGGCTATGTTCTTGGTGACATTGAGGTGAGGAAAGAGGGCATAGTCTTGGAAGACCATACCGATATTCCGCTCCCACACGGGCATGTGTGTGATATCTGAACCATTGAGTCTAATGGACCCCGACTCACAGGGGATAAGTCCCGTGATAAGCTGGAGTGTCGTACTCTTACCACAGCCTGAGGGGCCGATGATACTCACCAGTTCTCCTGGATTCACTGAAAAATCGACTGCAAGGGTAAATTCTGGATAGTGTACACGCACATGCGAACATACGAGTCCCGATTCAGTGTCAGTCATCCTGTCTCCTTCGTAGCATTTCCGTACTAGCGAATACTATAGCACAACAGAGAATTAAAATCGTGCCCAGTGCACAGGCTCCGGCGAAATTGTACGAGCCGATAAGGCGGTACATCACCACGGGAACGGTGACAATGCTCGAATCGCTCAGTACGAGAGTGGCATTGATCTCACCCATGGAGAGAGCGAAGGCGAACGCTGCCCCTGTTGCCATTGCGGGGCGAAGCAGTGGTAGTTCCACATGCCAGAACGTCTGTGAGACGGTCGCCCCCAGTGTGAGCGATGCCTGCGTGTAGGTAAAAGGGATCTTCCGGTACTCGGGTACGATGGATCGGAGAACGAAAGGGCTTGCAATGACCACATGGGCAAGCACCACCATGGTGACCGCAAGCGCGTTTCCTCCTGGTAGGGTAGAAGAAACGAGGTAATAGCCCAGACCGACGACGACAGAGGAGACGGCCATGGGAAGCATGGCATACAGCTCCATGGAAGAGCTTCCACGTTCACCATGTTTTCTGAGGCGGGCAGCGAGCATGGTCCCCATAATCAGAGAGGTGACGGTAGTGACTGCAGCAATCGCAAGACTTCTCAGCAGTGCAGGGCCAGCAATGGTGAGTGCCGATCCGGCTACAGATTCCAGACCGAACAGCTGTCGATACCACCGAAGGGAGAATGCGAGATCGCCTGAGCGGGAGACTGGCGCCTGAAAGGAGCGGTAAACAAGCGCAACGAGTGGACCGAGAACGAAGACGATCGAGAAGATGAGATAGATCAGCACAGCCAGTTTTCCCATGATGGATGAGGGGCTGCGTTCCAGTCTCTTCTCGGGAGTCCTTTCGATCTCCTCTTGGTGTGCCATCATCCGTTGTGTCCAGAGGTGAATTGCAACCAGTACCAAGGTTACCGCAATCGAGAGCAGGCTGAGCGCAGCCGCTCCCTCGATGTCGAGCGTCATACGTGCCCTTCGATAGATCTCCACTTCGAGCGTCGTGAACCGAGGACCTCCTCCAAGTACGAGGAGGATCGCGAAGCTAGAGAAGCAGAAGAGGAAAATCAGTGTCGATGCGCTGAGAATCGCAGGAACCAGTCTCGGGAAGGTGATCGTGCGGAAGATGGTCCACCTTCGTGCCCCGAGTGTCATGGCAGCATGGGTGTAGCGGCTTGGCAGTTGTTCCCAGAACGAACTGATGAGCCCGAGAGCTATGGGGAAATTATAGAAAGCGTGTGCAAGGATCACTGCACTGAAGGTATAGAGGATCCTGAGTGGCGGCTCGGAGAGATTGAATATACGCATGAGCGCTGTGTTCACCATCCCATTGTTCCCGTAGAATATGACGAATCCGAGTACGACCAGAATCGAAGGGAGTACGAACGGAATAGTGCAGATAGCACGAATGATCCCTTTCCCGCGGAATCGATAGGTGGCAAGGATATAGGCTCCGGGCAATCCGATCGCAACCGAGACCACCGTACTCACCAGCGCCTGCATGAGGGTGAAGCGGAGGATTCTCTGTGTATAGGGATCGACGAGCATCGCGATCAGACGCTGAATCGTAAAGCCTCCGTCTTGGTCGACGAAGGCTTTACTGAGTATGATAGAGAGTGGAACGATGAAAAGAAAGGTGAGAAGTACCATTGCGGGCGTACTCAAATTTCGATAGAAACGGGAGGTTTCAAGTATGCTCTTTGGACGTCCACCACTGTTCATCGTCTGGTTCATCGACTCATCACCTCAACCCATTCTTGGAGCCAGCGTTCTCTGTTCTCTGCGATGGTCTCAGTATCGAGCATAATCGAGTGTTCTGGTTTCGGCGCCGATTCGAATGCATCGGGCAACTCTGTGGTACTGTTCACCGGGTACATGATGTTCGCGATAGCGATATCAGTTTGGGCATCGGTAAGGAGAAACTCGATGAACAGTTCTGCAGCAGCTCTATCGGTAGTGGAAGCGACGATTCCCGCCCCTTCGATCACTGCCATATTTCCTTCAGTGAAGATTTGTGCCTTGAAACGGTCGGACTCTTCGTACAGGACATGATACACTGGGCTCGTCGTATAGCTGATAACCAGAGGAGCCTCACCTTGGGTGAACAAGCCATAGCCACTCGACCACCCATCTGCTATGGTCAGTACATTCGGCTTCACCGCCTCCCACCACGCCAGATACTCGTCCCCATAGACGGCTACGGTCCATTCGAGCAGGCCCATACCGACACTGGATGTGCGAGGATCCATGAGAATGATGGATCGAGTCCAGCGCGAATCTAGAAGATCGTGAAGCGATTGGGGTGGATCTTCGACCCGATTCGCATCGTATACGAATGCATAGTTTCCGTAGTTGAACGGAACGAGATGGTAGGTGGGGTCGAAGTGGAGGAATTCGGGAATCTCTGCCAGGGCATCTGGCTTGTAGGGGATCAATAGCTGTGAAGCGACGCTCTCGTGTGTAAGCTCGTTCGATATACCGATCACCACATCGGCTTTCGGGTTATGTCGCTCGAGTTCGAGGCGGCCCAATAGTTCTCCGCCACTCCCGGCCGATACCAGGTTTACCTGTATTCCGGTCTGTGCTTCGAATGCAGGAACGACCAGCGGTCCAGGGCCCCACTCCGATACAAACGAATCATACGCATAGACGGTGATCTCTCTTTGGGTTGTTTCCGGTTTCTCTTGCGTCCCTCGTGCAAAAAGCGCTACTGGAATCGCGAAGACAGCCAGAACCAGCAGTAACAAGTGCTTCTTCATGTCAGCACCTCCTCAAGTGGTTTCTGTCTGTGGGGATGATTTGAGAGTTTACGTACTTCCCTTCGCTGGCATTACCCAGATCAGGTTCAACGGGTGTAATCTCAGGCCGCTCTACGGCGGCCACCCCAAGACTTTCACTATGGTAGACAAGTGTGTCGGAACTGTCAAGCACACCCGAAGCGACGTAGCAAGGCTCAGTGGATCAACTGCAACTGAGTGGCGTTGTAGGTCAGTACATCGAGTATCGAGCGTGTCATGAAAGGACCCGGGAAGTTGATCAGTTGCACATAGGTTCGTCCCAGGCTCTTGAACGGTTCTCCCTGTGGGCTGTGCCAGTTGTCTATGATGATATCTGGATCCAACGCCTCGATTGCTGTCACATCGCCAAGACTCAGATCTTGTGGGCCGAAAACCGCCACTACATCGTAGCCTGCGTATCTGGCGAATGCCTGTTGGTGGAACTGAACCACAGCTCTAGTCGAACTGGTCTGTTGCCGTTGCGCCCCATCGAGGAGTCGTGAAGAGAGATCATCCAGCGATCGCTTCCAGCTGGTGAACGCCTCCTCGTTTCCCAATAGTTTAGCCACTGACTCCACCGAAGATGCGAGCTGGTCGGGAGCATTGTTCGTCTGTACCTGCACGACGTTCTTATCCGGAATCTGAGCTGCAGAGACTAGCTTACCGATGAACCCCTCATACCCTGCCCAGAAGACCAAATCGGCTCTGCTTGCTGTCATGATATCCTGAGGAGAGAAGTCGTATTCGGGTGGATGCCGCAACTCGATCGGCGCGAGCACGAGTACGTTTGAAGCACCAGCGGCCTCAACGATGGCACCTACCCAGCTGGTGCTTGCGACTATGGCCGGTCCCATGGACGTTTTTCCAGCATATGAATCGTAGCGTGATGCGGCAGATGTCTCATCGACACCTTGTGCAGAGAGCGGTATCGAAACCAGCACGAGACAGAGTAGGGTAAGAAGTCTCTTTTTTAGCATAACAGCCTCCAATTGTGTGTTACGTTTTTTTCAGTCGAGCAACAAGAAGTGAAAAAGCAAGGAGTACCGTAGCCGTCATGGCAGCACTGGCACCAACGGGGAGATTGAACATGAGCGCTATGAAGAATCCCCCAGTCGTCGTGATCATGCCGAATACCGATGATAACACCAGCGCTCCACCGAAAGAGCGGGCGAATCTGAGTGCCGCAATTCCGGGAAGCAGTATAACGGCATCGACGAGCAACGCTCCAACCAGCCTCAAAGCTGTGGCGATTCCAATACCGAGTAGCACGAAGAGTCCCGAGGTGACCAGTTCGACAGGAACTCCTAGAATCGCGGCGAGGTCACGGTTCATCAGTACCAACTGAATCTCCCGATAGGCACCGAAAAACACGAGCAAAACGAGAAGTCCTGCCGTTGCCGTGAGATAGAGGTCCATCTCGGTGAGCATAAGTACATTTCCTGCAAAGATATCGAAGACATGCATGGCAGGAACTCCTGTTGCCGCAAGTATGATGAACGCCCCTGCCAGCGATCCTGTCATGAAGAGGCCGGTGATCGAACTGGTGCTTATTGCAGTATCACGGGCAAGATACCCCATGACAAGCGAGGCAATCAGTACGGCTCCGAATGCTCCCATGGTCGCTGACCACCCGAGAGCCATTCCCAATGCAGCTCCAAGGAGCCCTACATGCATGAGCGTGAATCGAATCGCAGTGAGGTGGAGAGCTACGATGACGACGCCGAGTAGCGAAAGGGTTCCCCCCGCGATGAGCATGCCGAAGAATGCATGACGTATCACGGGAATCGACCAGGCATCGAAGAAAAGTTGCATCATGCCGTTTCTCCTCGATCGCAGATAAGGGTTCCTGCTTCAATATGGATGTGTCGATCTGAGAGTCGATCGTCCAGCGATTCGTGACTCACCACCAGCGAGGTGAACCCGAGTTCCCGCTGCAGTCGATCGATTCTATCGAGAATATCCCGTTTCGCCTCTGTGTCGAGATAGGTGGTCGGTTCATCCATGAGTACCAGTTGCGGGTCGCGGATCAACGCTCGTGCCAACGCTACCTTTTGTCTCTGTCCACCACTGAGCGTACGGATATCCCGTGTGGCAAAGTCGGCCATATCGACAGAGTCTAGCCGTTCGAGCGCCTTCTCGTGGTCGATCCTCTTCGGTCGTCCGAGCCAGGAGAATCGGGTTCCCCACAGACCGAGGAGCACACTCTCTTGTACGGTGATCGCCAATTCGGGATCTTGCTGGACCTGCGTGAGTACTCCGATTCGCTTCCTTATGTATTGTCGGTCCGAATCTCGTACCATCTGGGTTCCGAGAATCTGCACCGAACCCGTTCTGTGTATGAGATTACCGGAAATCAGTTTCAAAAGGGTGCTTTTCCCGCTTCCGTTCACACCGGTAATGAGAATTCGTTCTCCGGTGTGAACGGTAAGGTTCACATCTGAGAGCACCGTGTGCGAACCGTAGCCAAGCGATACCTGCTGCAATGAAAGGATGATCGTGTTTGTCATGTTCGGAGTTGTTCGAAGAGGCGTTCAGTAGCTGCTATGTGCATTCTTCCCACCACATGTTTCTGACCGGTGACCCGGTTAGCCCAGATTGTGACCTCCTCATAAGTTCCGGTGACAACAAGCATCTTGAAGATGATATCCTCATCTAAGTGCATCTGGAGATTGGTGGTGAGCTTCAGCGATGAAAAATCTTTCAATGGAACGCGTAGCAGTTGTGTAGTGTAGTGGAAGATTAGCGAAATAACCGCAGTGACCTCTGTATCCGGTTCAAGGCTCTGTTCTTCCAACATCTGTTGCCTCACCAGCGCACGAATGGCCTCTGATCGGTTCGGATGTTCGTGTTTTTCAGTGATCTCATCGAGCAATGATACGATCTCACGCTCCATTGAGACGCCGAAACGGACTAGTTCTGACATAGACACACCTCGTTATTGCCAGAATAGTAACACGAATAAGATAATTTGTGCTACTGCTTCTCGAGTGGTTTTCTCCCACGTCGATTGTCTTCTCTCTGAGATTTCGACCGATTGACCGCACGTCGTAGGGGGGATAGTATACAGATATGGAAATGTTAGTAAGTACGCAGACAATGGAAGGTATCGATGCAAAGGCACAGAGCGATTATTCGTTCCCAGCTCTCGTTCTCATGGAGCAGGCTGGAGTGAAAGGGTGGCGAGCATTCACCGATTATGCGCAACAGAATCAGATTGCCATGAATCATATCGTATTCGTAGCAGGTGGAGGGAACAATGGGGGCGATGCTCTGGTCATGGCCCGCGAAGCATTTTTCTCAGGACACCAGTCGTTCTCCATTCTCCTTGTAGGCTCTCGGGTCTCGAATGCCTGTTCGGTTCACAGAACTATTTGCGGTAAGCTGGGATTCACCATGGCAGATGCCGAGAACATGGAGGGGATGATATCAACGGATGCCAGTCGTATGCTTGCAGAAGCCGACTTGATAGTCGATGGGATCGCCGGTACCGGCCTGAGAGGTATGCTGGGCGGAACCACAGCGGAAATAGTCAAAATGATCAATGCCCGCCATGCACAGGGGGCGTATGTCCTTGCTGTCGACATACCATCTGGGTGTAGCGACAGCATGAGTGTCGCCGGGCCTCGCGTCATGGCTCATGCCACAGTGACCATGGGATTGCGAAAGGCAGCCTCCTACCATCCGGTCAGCCGGTTGGGGTGGGGCACCATTCTGCGGGTAAACCCCTCGTTTCCACCGGCATTACTCAAGAACTCGGTAGCCAGTGCAACTTTGAGCGATCGAAACGATCTGAAAATTCAACGATTCGCAGAGGATGTATACAAGCACAAACGGGGACATCTCGCTCTCCTTGCAGGAAGCGAGCGATACACTGGAGCTGCACGACTGGCAGCACGTGGTGCGTTTCACAGTAGATGTGGTCTGGTGACATTGTGTTGCACTAAGGATGTTGCATCGGTCGCTGCATCGGAGACCCCATCGATCATTGTCCAGTCATTGGAGTCCCAGGAGGTGATACCGGGGCAGCTGCTTGCAAAGAGTTATCAGGCGATAGCCGCTGGTCCCGGGTGGGGAGAGGGGCATGAAGAACAGGTTCTCGAAATCCTGCGAAGTGGATTGCCTGCAGTTCTCGATGCCGATGCAATTGCCGCATTCGGAAAAGTGGTCTCGGAACACCGTGTACAGAGTACAGCACATGGTTCGCTCGTGCTCACTCCACATCCAGGGGAACTGCATGCACTCCTCGAAACCCTGCACATGCCGCTTCTGGCTCAGGAGATCGGACCAAGTGGTTCGCCTGAATCCTTTATCGACTCTCTCAAACGAGTCGCTGTGGCACTCGAGGCGGTCATCGTCTATAAGAGTCACGTAATCTGGATCGTAGATGGACGAAATGGTGGAGCGATTCCAATCGTTGTAGATGGAATGAACAATGCGCTGGGTGTTGCAGGAAGTGGCGATGTCCTTACAGGAATCATTGGCAGCCTGCTTGCGCAGGGGTACGACCCTCATGAGGCAGCTCATAGCGGAGTACTGATTCATCAGGAGTCGGGTGCTTTAGCACGAACTGCAGAGGGGTGGTTCGACGCCGAGACCTTGATTAGCCATGTAGGCAATGTCTGCAGACAAGCAGAGGAGCTCTAGATCATGCTGCAGGTCTATCTTCTCACGATCGGATACTTGCTTATAGGTTCAGGGTTGCTACTGGTCGATGAGTATGGGGGGCAGTATATCCTGCTGATTCGGTTGCGGAGAACCGTTCGTTCCAATTTGATCGTTTCCGTGCTACTGATCGTACTGGGCTTGCTGCTCTCTGTAGCGAAGTTTTCCTATCCGATTCCTCCGGGACCAGTGCTCATTGGAGATCTGCTCCCTCTAGTCGGGTGTATCATGCTCACGGTCTATCACACCACCCAATTGGTAGTATACAAGAGGCAGGGACGATTCTCTACCGAAGAGGAGCACTCAGATGAGGATGAAGTGGATATGTTGAAAAAGACCGGGTCTCTGATAGAGACGCACAAGAGGAATCTGGGTTTCGTTCTGATCGGTATCGCTGTATTGCACTTCTTGTTTCCCGGTGCCGTATTACTATAGAGGTGAAGCATATGTCCGATACGAGTACACACCATGAACGAATTACCACAGCAGGAATCCTGTTTGAGGCAGGACACTATTTCATTGCCAAGAGAAAAAGCGGCGGGTCGGTAGGAGGCCTTTGGGAGTTCCCGGGAGGTAAACACCGGTGGGGAGAGACTCCCGAGGAGTCTCTGGCTCGTGAGTTCTTCGAAGAGTTCAATCTGACCGTACACGTGGGAACCTGCTTCTTCGAGCACGACTTCACCAATAGGGATACACGGTATCACCTGCTCGCATACTGGGTTGAAGCCGAAGATCCGATTCGCTACGAATTGCACGAACATGTCGAGGCACGATGGGCAACCCTCGCTGAAATGTATGAGCTCCCCTTCGTCCCCTCTGACTTACCTGTCAGAAGAAAACTTGAGGAGCTCTCGCTAGCCTGAGGGCTCAGATACGATCAGAGAATCGTTCCGTGCGGTATGATCGCATTCTTGTGTATCACGATAATTCCATCGTGTACCGAATAGTTCGTGTAATCTCCGTCTTCACGTTGGATATCATCGATACCGATTCTACAACCATCTCCGATTCGGGCATTCTGATCCACGATCGCTCTGCGAATGATTGTTGCACGACCTATGCCGATATTGGGAATCTTCTTCCTCTCGTTCTCTGCCTTCTCCTCGGGAGTCTCATAGTACGAGGCTCCCATACAATACACTCCATCGAGGCTTGCCCCGCTTTCGATCAGGGTTCGAACACCGATGATCGAGTTCACAATATAGGCGTTGGTGATAATGGAGCCCTCACTTGTGAGGGAGCTGCTGATATTGCAGAAATTCACCTTGGTTGCAGGAAGATGTCGTCTATGTGTGTAGATGGGCATCTCCTCATTGTAGAAGTTGAATGCCGGGGTAACTGAAGCGAGGTCGATATTGGTATCGTAGAATGCTTTGACTGTTCCGATATCCTCCCAGAATCCGTCGTAGACATAGGTGGCGACCTTCTGGTTCTTGATGACTTCGGGGATGATCTCCTTGCCGAAATCGGCAGAACGATTTGTCTCGAGAATCTCCTCCATCGCACGTGCATCGAAGATATAGATACCCATGGAAGCTAGATACTCATTGTTCTCGGATGGTTTCTGGTTCAACGACTCCTTAAGGAGTTTTGCGGGAATCTGATAGTCGCTGATATCGTAGTCGGGTGCTGGCTTCTCATAGAATTTCTTGATGATCCCTTTCTCATCTGCACCGATGATCCCGAGTCCAGTTGCCTGCCCTCTGCTGATTGTCTTTGCCGCGATTGTTAGCACGGCTCCACTTTCTATGTGAGTTCTCAGCATCTCCTGATAATCCATGCGGTACAGCTGATCGCCGGAGAGGATGAGATAGTAGTCGGCGTTCTGATCGGCAAAGTGCTTGAGGTTCTTGCGAACTGCATCGGCAGTTCCCTGATACCAGTCGTTGTTATGGTAGGTCTGTTCAGCAGCAAGGATCTCTACGAACCCATTCGTAAAGGTATCGAATATGTAGGTATTCGCTATGTGGTTGTGTAGCGAGGCAGAGTTGAACTGAGTTAAAATATAGATTTGCCGAATATTACTGTTGATACAGTTGCTGATCGGAATATCGACAAGCCGGTACTTTCCTGCGAATGGGACGGCTGGTTTTGATCGGTCCTTGGTCAAAGGATACAGCCGCGTCCCTTTACCTCCTCCCAATACGATCGCGATAGTTTTATTCTTTCCCATTCAAGTTACCCCTTGTGTATACTCTTATACACTTTCATGTACTCTTCGGCCGAGTTGATCCATGAAAAATCGACCGCCATACCGCGCTTCCGTATGGATGAAATTGTCTCCTTGTCGCTGGTATACAGGTTCACAGCCCGCTGTACGGCGCTATAAATCGCACTTCCAGACATCTCTTCGAACAGTATTCCGGTGCCATCAGCCTCGCTTGCATCGATAATCGAGTCGGCAAGACCACCGGTTTTTCTTGCAATCGGTATAGTACCATACCGCAATGAATACATTTGATTCAGTCCGCACGGTTCGTATCTGCTTGGCATAAGGAAGAAATCGCTACCAGCTTCCACAAGATGCGCCGCTTCATTGCTGAAGATCAGATTCACCGAGAGGTTCTCGTGCAACTGATCCAGCGTTGTCAACTTCTCCTCGATTGCCTTGTCTCCTGTTCCAATGATCAGAACCTGTACAGGAAGGTCGGTCACCATCTGCTCAAGCGCACAGGGTGAACCCTGACACAACTCTACGAATCCCTTCTGATCTGCGATACGGCTGATCATGGAGATGACAGGAATCGATGCATCGACAGGAAGATTGAAACGACGCTGCATCTCCTCTTTGAGTGTCCACTTGTTCGTAAGATCGAATTCGGTGAAGTGAGCTTCGAGCAATCTATCTGTCTCTGGATTCCATTCATCGGTATCGATGCCGTTCAGGATTCCAACTAGATCGTCGGCTCGTCGTCGTAACAGGTCTTCGAGTCCGCACCCTTGCTCCTCGGTCTGAACCTCCATGGCGTAGGTTGGACTCACTGTAGTGAGCTTGTCGGCCGATTCAAGTCCCGCTTTCAACATATTTGTCCGTTTAGTCAGACCATTGCCGCTGAACAGCGTGTCGCTTACCGGGAGTCCGGTGAGTAGGAGATCCATGCGAGGAAAGTCTCCCTGGTAGGCAAGATTGTGTATGGTAAACACGGTTTTCGTCTTTTTGAAACGGTCGGACGGATGCGTGTGCATGAGTGTCGGTACGAACCCGACAGTCCAGTCGTGGCAATGGACGATATCAGGAGTCCAATCCAGTGCATCGCACAGTTCGAGTGAAGCTCGGGAGAATAGGGTGTATCTCAGAAGGTTGTCGGGGTAGGGGGTGAATGAGGTCTTCCCGTAGATACCTTTTCGTTCGGAGAACCAAGGATGATCCACGAGATAGACCTGCACCCTCTGGTACTCGGTATGTTTCCACCGAATCTGTTCTCTGGATTCTCCCAGAGTGAGTTCTGCTCGATGGGGCAGTGCTACACACGTGGCATCGTCGGTGGAGCCGTAGGCAGGGAGGATTAGACGGACATCGTGACCCAGCGCGACAAGTGCCACTGAGAGCGACGATGCTACATCGGCCAATCCGCCCGATTTTGAGAAGGGAACTGCTTCACTGGAGACCATAAGTATTCTCATATACCAATTAGACCACTGTTCCAGTTGTGACGTCAAGGGAATTCGCTTCACTTTCATCGTAGAGATATCGCGAAAAAACCCGCTGGAAACGCGGGTTTTTACTGGAAATTGGACTTAATTCACTATTCTCTATACGTATGCCTGTCCTTTCAGCTCATCGATGTATTCTGCTGCTGCATGAGCGGCTATTGCACCATCTGAGGCAGCGGTGACCACCTGTCTAAATGGAGTGTCACGTACGTCTCCCACAGCGAACAATCCGGGTATGTTGGTCTGCATGACTGCATTGGTCACCAGGTAACCACTTTCGTCGGTCTCAGCGTAGGGAACCAGTTGTGTACGAGGATCGGCTCCGATGAAGATGAATACAGCATCGAACTGCTCTTCGTAATCCTCTCCGGTCTCTGCATTGTGCAACGATACCGAGGTGACCTTTTTACCATCTCCTTTGATCTCATTGGCGGTGTGCATGAATCTGACATCGATATGTTCGTCATGTTCGACCATTCCGGCTATGCTCCGCTGCGCTCTGAATCTGTCTTTCCGGTGGATGATGACAATATCTCCGCTGAGTTTCGAGAGGAACAGAGATTCTCCACAAGCCGAATCGCCTCCTCCTACGACCAGAATGCGTTTCCCTTTGAAGAACGGACCATCACAGGTCGCGCAGTAGGAGACCCCTTTCCCTTGATACTCCTTCTCTCCGGGAATACCTAATTCTCTTCGCTTTGCACCGGTGGACATGATGACCACAGGTACTTGGTATGTCTCTTCGCTCGTTTTCACTGTGAAAGACCCATCCGAGTTTCGTTCGATGCTCTCGACCGAGCCGAAGTGCACCACCGAGCCGAAGCGTTCTGCCTGCTTGGTGAACTTATCAGCCAGTTCAAAGCCGGAAATCGGTTCATCGAAACCAGGGTAGTTCTCCAGTTCGTCCACGATGAGTGTCTGACCTCCTGGAGCCATCTCTTCAAATACATGGGCTGACAGTCCAGCTCGTGCTGCGTACTGGGCTGCTGACAAGCCCCCCGGGCCTCCTCCGACAATGATCATATCGGGTTGTTTCTCAGTCTCTTTCTTCTTATCACTCATAGTTGAACCTCTTTGGGTATTGATTTCTTATTTCGCTCTTCCAAAGATACCTCAGCATCGCTCTTTCGGATATAGGTAGGACCTGATCCAATATCATCTGGTCCTTGCTCTAACAGCAATTTCTTACCTAATTGTATCATCGATTCGCCATAACTGCGATACTGAAGGTGGTCAAGGTGTATTTTTGTCTTGAAGCCTTGCTGTGTGACTTGGTCACGAAGTCGTTCGACCACAACCTGCGAGTCGGGTCCTGTGACGATAATATCGGAGAATCCAGCGATTTCCCGGCACAGTTCGTCAATCGGTAGGTCCCGGTCTGCCGTCAACCGGACACCTTTCTGGAAGAGGGCAGCGTAGTAGCGGTGTTTCTTGGCGTCCATGACCGCAAGTACCGGCTCGTGCACCAATGCAAGTGGTTGGTACATGATCTCCATGGTACTCAAACTCACGAGAGGGACACCTGCGGCAAGGGAGACGCCTTTCGCTGCAGACATGCCGACTCTCAGTCCGGTGAACGATCCTGGGCCATTGG
>Ga0334901_1002403_pt1 | contig 16146 bp, 13 predicted proteins | sample GraSluR3_MG_3_FD_207216 | JGI IMG/M metagenome (GOLD analysis project Ga0334901, IMG submission 207216) | Sludge microbial communities from methane-producing bioreactor in Wageningen University, Netherlands - Granular Sludge_15_08-R3 | ecosystem: Engineered > Bioreactor > Anaerobic >... | reverse complement strand
CATAGATAACCGCAGTATTTCAGAACTGTCTGTTACAATTCCATTGAATGCCTTTTTATTGTGGCAACCAGCCAATCTTCCAATTAGACAAAGGTAGGTGAAATTTTTAAATATTCAAACATTTTCACATTTATTTTGTTTTATTTTTATCCATTTCCTGAATGGGAACGACAGGCAGCAGAATTTGAAATAAATTCATTAGATTTGCATCAGCAAAAGCCCCTGTGAATATGTATTTTTCCATCGTGATTCCCCTCTACAACCGTCCGGAAGAGCTGGACGAGCTGTTATCGAGCCTAAGCAAACAAACCGACAAACGGTTCGAAGTGATTGTTGCGGAAGATGGTTCTACCAGAAAAGGAGACCAGGTAGTAGAGCGGTATCGCGACAGGCTGACGATCACCTATTTCGAAAAGAGCAACAGTGGCCCCGGTCTCACCCGTAATGCCGGTGCCGCCAGGACTAGCGGTGACTACCTGATCTTCTTCGACTCCGACTGTATCATCCCTTCACACTATGTGGCGGAGGTATCGGCATTTCTGATGAACAATGCAGTCGACGCCTACGGAGGGCCGGATGCAGCGCTACCCACTTTCACCCCTGTACAGAAGGCAATCAACTATGCCATGACCTCCTTCTTCACCACGGGTGGTATACGGGGTGGCAAGCGATCAATGGAAAAGTTTCATCCCAGGAGTTTCAATCTGGGAGTGTCAAAAAAAGCATTCGATACTGTTGGTGGATTCGGGCCGATGCGCTTCGGGGAAGATATCGATTTCAGCCTGCGACTTATGAAAGCGGGTTTTCACACGGCACTGATACCGGAGGCTTACCTGTATCACAAACGGCGAACTACCTTCCGGCAGTTCTTCAAACAGGTCTATAACTCCGGCATCGCCCGGATCAATCTGCACCTGTTGCACCCCGGCTCCATGCGGGTGGTGCACCTGCTACCCGCACTCTTCGTGACAGGCATGGTACTCGTCTTGCTAGCAGGCCTGATTCTACCGGAATTTCTGCTCCTGCCGCTGTTCTACAGCCTGGTGATCTTCCTCGATTCACTACGCCTCAACCGGTCGGCGAAGGTAGCACTATACAGCGTCGCAGCCGCCTGGACACAACTCACCGGCTATGGCAGCGGCTTCCTTGCCGCCGTCTGGAAAAGGCTGATCCTGAAAAAGGATCCATTCAACGCATTTGAAAAGAAATTTTACGATTAATCCTTTTGACCGTAAGCCAGGTCACCCGCATCCCCGATGCCCGGCACGATGTAGGAGGAGTCGTTCAGATCAGGATCGATGGCAGCCGCCCAGATGGTGGTTTTCTCTTCAGGGAAATTCTGAGTGCAATAGTCTATGGCCTGCTGGCTGGCAATGATGGTCGCAATATGGATATGTGATGGATTCCCCTTTGTGAGCAGTGCCCGGTAGGTGAGCTCCATGCTGCCTCCGGTGGCCAGCATCGGATCGGTCAGGATAAGCGTTTTTCCTTCAATCGATGGTGAGGCGATATATTCAATATGAATGTCGAAAGTCTTGTGTCCCGTCTCCTTATATTTTCGGTATGCCGACACAAAAGCATTCTCCGCTGCATCGAAATAGTTGAGCACCCCGTGATGATAAGGCAGTCCCGCCCGCAATATGGTGGCGATCACGATCTCCTCATCGGGTACGCTCACCTTAGCCACATCCAGCGGAGTGGTCACCTCGATTGTCTTGTAGTGTAACTCTTTGCTGATCTCATAAGCCATGATCTCTCCCAGCCGCTCGATGTTGCGACGAAAACGAAGCCTGTCGCCCTGGATGGTGACATCGCGAATTTCACGGACAAAGGAGTTGAGTAAGGAGTTGGTTTCCGAAAAGTTGGTTACTTTCATGCTTGTGGTTCTAAAGTGATCGATCATTTTTCGGAAAACAAAGGTAATGTTTTTCAGCAGTATGGTAAACAATTCACCTACTTTTTTGTTGAAAGAGAGGTTTTTCTGCGAAAAAACGCATAATTAAAGAAAATTTTCTTTAATTCCTTTCCGGTTTCGGAGAAAATCACTATTTTTGTATCGCTGTTTTTAGGTTCATCAAAGCAGAGTTTTATTCAAACATATATAACAACCCAAAATTTATCAAAATGGCAAATTTAGATTTAAGCAAGTATGGCATTACGGATGTGAAGGAAATCGTCCACAACCCGTCATACGAACAACTCTTTGAGGAAGAAACAAATCCCAACCTTGAAGGGTATGAAAGAGGTCAGGTAACAGAACTGGGCGCTGTCAACGTCATGACCGGCGTCTTTACCGGACGTTCTCCCAAAGATAAATACATCGTCAAGGATGACACCACAAAAGATACCATATGGTGGACCACTCCCGAATCGAAAAACGACAACAAACCCATTTCAACCGAGGTTTGGAACGATTTAAAGGAGACCACAGTGAAACAGCTTTCCGGCAAGAGACTCTTCGTGATGGACACCTTCGCCGGTGCCAACCACGACTCCAGGCTGAAAGTACGTTTCATCATGGAGGTCGCATGGCAGGCGCATTTCGTAAAGAACATGTTTATTCGTCCTACCGAAGAGGAGTTGGCCAACTATGGTGAACCCGATTTCGTGTCGCTGAACGCATCCAAGACCACCAATCCCAAATGGGAAGAGCACGGCCTCAACTCTGAGAACTACACCGTTTTCAATCTGACTGAAAGAATGCATTGTGTGGGCGGTTCATGGTATGGAGGTGAGATGAAGAAAGGAATCTTCGCCATGATGAATTACTACCTGCCGCTGAACGGCATGGCTTCCATGCACTGCTCTGCCAATGTAGGCAAGGAGGGTGACACCGCTATCTTCTTTGGACTCTCGGGTACAGGTAAGACCACCCTCTCAACCGATCCCAAACGTGCACTGATCGGTGACGACGAACATGGTTGGGACGATGAAGGGGTATTCAACTTCGAAGGGGGTTGTTATGCCAAGACCATCAACCTCGACAAGGAGTCTGAACCTGATATCTACAGGGCTATCAAGCGTGATGCTCTTTTGGAGAACGTGACCGTGGATGAGAACGGTAAGATTGACTTCAATGATGGATCGGTTACACAGAACACCCGTGTTTCCTACCCCATCTATCATATCGATAACATTGTGAAGCCGGTGTCCAAGGGCGGTCCTGCCCAGAAGGTGATCTTCCTGACTGCTGATGCTTTTGGCGTATTGCCTCCGGTATCGAAGCTTACCCCTGAACAGACCAAGTACCACTTCCTCTCCGGTTTCACCGCCAAGCTGGCTGGTACAGAGAGAGGGGTAACTGCTCCGCAACCCACCTTCTCAGCCTGTTTTGGTGCTGCCTTCCTCTCACTCCACCCCACCAAGTATGGTGAAGAGCTGGTGAAGAAGATGGAAGCGAGCGGCGCTACCGCCTACCTGGTGAACACCGGATGGAACGGTACCGGTAAGCGTATCTCCATCAAGGATACTCGCGGTATCATCGACAGAATCCTTGACGGCTCTATCGATAAGGCAGAGACAATCATGATCCCATACTTCAACCTGGAGGTGCCCACCACACTGCAGGATGTGGACGACAAAATCCTCGATCCGCGTAACACCTATGCTGATGTGAAGGAGTGGGATGAAAAGGCACGCGATCTGGCCGGCCGCTTTATCAAGAACTTCGAGAAGTTCACCGATAACGAAGAGGGCAAGGCGCTGGTAGCTGCCGGACCACAGCTCGATTAGGCACAATCTTTTTGATATCCAATATGCAGAGAGGCTGTCCATCGGGACAGCCTCTCTCTTTTTTGTGCAATTGATCACTCAAGCTTCCTGCAGGTAAGTTTACTCCAGAATCATCAGCTCCACCTTCCGGAAGTCAATGGGATGACTTTCGCTTTGAAGAGAAATGGTTCCCTTGTGCAACATCTTGTCGCCCCCGTTGAGGTCGAACAGCAGTGGATAAGTGGCATCCCGCTCGTCCAGTTGCGGCTGGTTGTATTGCAACACGGTATCGCCGTTCACCACATGGTAAAGCACCTCGTTGCCCCTTACCTCCAACTCTGCTGTCACCCACTCTTCTCCGAAAAAGAAGTCGGAACTAGAGCTGATGCAGTGATCCAGGATCAACTCATCCTCCATCACGATGTTGGTGCCGGGGGTACAGACATTCAGGTTGGTGCGTTCCACCAGTGAATCGCTGCCAAGCAACTGCACCTCCACCGAAGTGGGAAAATCCTGATCGAGTGTCATCGTCTCCGGACGCTGACCATGCACCATGATGCCGGAGTTACGGTAAGCCCACCCCTCACCACCGGGACATTGCTCACCCACGAAACGATATTCCACCCGCAACTTGTAGTGCGACAGCTCATCCTTGTAGAAGAGATGACCGAACCGATTGTTAAAAGCATCATACTGATCATAGCGCACCTTGAGCAGACCATCCTCCACACGGAAGGTGTTGCCATAGTTTTCACCTACCTCATAGCCGGTGATCTTGGGTGTCCAACCGGTAAGGTCCTCCCCGTTGAAGAGTGGGATCCAGTCGTTCTGATCGCTTTTCTGCTTACATGAACCCAGCAACAGTAAAATAAGTAAAGGGGTCGTCCAAAAAAGAATCTTCTTCATCGTTTCAATATTTATAGGTTATTTGTAGTTACGAGCGTTTAGGCAAAGATACAAAACAATTGCAATAAAAAAATCCCGCCTCTGGGAGAAGCGGGATTCAATCGTACTGTTTAGACAAGGGTTCAGCCTCTCAGCAACGCATTGTCAATTGCCTCCTTCGAAAGCTTCTTCGTGCAGAAGAACCAGTCATAGCAGTGCATATCTTCCTCTTTGGTCTCCATCCGTTCCTTGGCTACACCACAGGATCCGGCGGTGGGTACGATCACCTCGTCACCCGGACGCCAGTCGGCCGGCAGGGCAACACCAAACTGATCAGCTGTCTGCAAACCGATCAGGACACGCTTCAACTCGTCGAAGTTGCGTCCCAGCGAGAGGGGATAGTAGATGATGGTGCGGATGATGTTCTTCGGATCGATAAAGAAGACCGCCCGTACAGCCTGTGTGCTGTTCTCATTAGGCTGGATCATGCCATATTTCTTGGCCACCTCCATGGTGATGTCCTCAATCAGCGGGAAGGTCACCTCCACATCCTTCATCCCTTTATATTCGATCTTCTCCTTGATGGTACGCAGCCAGGCGATGTGGCTGTAGAGACCATCCACAGAAAGACCCACCAGCTGGCAGTTGAGCGCTTCGAACTCGGGTTGCATGCTGGCAAAGGTCATGAACTCTGAGGTGCATACCGGTGTGAAGTCAGCAGGGTGGCTGAAGAGGATCTTCCATTTGCCTTCAAACCCTTCCGGGAAGTTTATGATACCCTGTGTTGTCTTGGCGGTGAAGGAGGGTGCCTTGTCACCGATTCTCGGCATTGCCGGATTGTTGTTTTCCTGATTTGTTTCCATCGTTCTTTTTTTAAAGTGATTTTTTACAAAGTTAACCGATTTATGATATTAATAATATTGATATATATTCTTTCGATATAGCATACATCTATACTATTACATGGCATGGCGTCACCCGATCACTTTTCCCTCGCATAGGGCCAGGCGGCGATACCGCCCTCCAGCACCTTCACGTTGGTGTATCCGTTTGCTTGCAGGATAAGTGCCGCCTCGTATCCCCGCAATGAGATCTTGCACCAGGTGACAATCTCGGTTTGCTTATCTTCGGGAAGTTCCCCCAGACGGCTTCGCAGCTGACCCAATGGGATGAGACGCTCACCAATACCGAGACGCATCTGCTCGAATTCAATAGGATTACGCACATCGAGCAGCAGCAATGACTCTTCTTCCTTCACCCTTCGGTACAGCTCATCAGCCGTTATCCCGGTAAGGTAGCCGTCGAGCTTGTTTTGCATGATGTGTGCGGTGGCGATACTGTGATCGATAGCCAGTGAGAAGGGAGGGGCATAAGGTAGATCGGCATTTGCCATCTCATCGACGGTCAGCCTCCCCTTGATAGCCATGGCCCAGATGGCCACCTGCTTGCTCACATCGCCCGGGCCGATTACCTGGGCTCCCAGTATGCGACGACTCTCCTTGTCGACAATCAGCTTCGTGATCAGCAGGTTGCCATTCATGAAGCCCGGCTTGTCGAGGCTGGCGTTGACCACTGTCTCGAAACCGGTGATGCCCTCTCTGATGGCATGCTGCTCAGAAAGACCCGTAGAGCCGACACCATAGTCGAACACCTTGCAGATACCGGTCTGGATAGTGCCGGGGAATTTCACCCTGTTACCCTTGATCATATTCTCCCCGACAACCCTTCCCTGCAGGTTGGCCAGGTCACCGAATGGTGCATGTACCGGTTTGCCGGTGATCAGATGGGGTATCTCTACACAGTCACCCACGGCATAGATATCGGGATCGGCAGTCTGCATGTAGGAGTTGACCTTTATGCCGCCTCTCTCTCCGATCTCAAGACCGGCCTCCCTCGCCAGCCTGGTGTTTGGGATCACACCAATGGCCAGCACCGCCAGGTCGCAGGGTATCTCGGTACCATCCTGCAGCTTCACTGCATGCAGCTTCCCGTTTTCACCCAGGAAGGAGGCTACGCCATTGTGTAGGATCACGTTGACCTTGGTCTGCACGTACGTTTCCACAAGACGGGCCATCTGCTTGTCGAGGAAGGTGAGCAGCTGAGGCAGCAGCTCGACCAGTGTGATCTCGATCCCTGCCAGGTGGAGTGCCTCCACCGTCTCGATCCCAATCAGTCCACCGCCGATCACCACTGCTCTCTTGATCACCCCCTCGTCCTTAATCTTCCGGAGATAGTCAGCATCGGCAATCGACTGAAGGGTGGTGATTCCCTGCAGCTCCACTCCCGGCACGGGAGGCCGACGAGCAGTAGCGCCGGTGGCGATGACGAGCTTGTCGTAAGGAGCCATACCTGTTTCGCCGGTAGTGAGGTCAGTGTAGCTGATCAGCTTCTTCTCCCGGTCAATGCTGTTGACCTCAGTCAGCACTTTTGTGGTGATTTTCTTGGCATTCCAGAAAAATCGGGAGTCGCGAACCACTCCTGCGGGCGAGCAGAGCAGCTGGCTGCGGTCGTCAAAGAAACCGCCCACGTAATAGGGGTATCCACAGGAGGCCATAGAGAGGTCAGACGCTTTCTGGTAAACGGTGATCTCCGCATTTTCATCCATACGGCGAGCCTTGGAGGCCGCTTTTGGCCCGGCAGCGGAGCCACCGATGACAATAATTCGTTTGTTTTCCATCTTTATGACAATGTTGTTAGAGGGTGGTTAAATAAAGGATTATTTCTGATCCGTTTGAACGGGAATCAATTCGTCGCTGTCGGGGAAATCACAGTCGTCACAACGGTGGTGGTTCTCGAGGCCGCCAATCAGCCGGAAGCAGCGGCGGCAGCGAAACCACTCTTTGTCGAACTGCACGTTGCCCCCTTCAATGTTAATCATCTTACCCTCCACCATCGCCTGGGCAATGGTATGTCTTGCCTTTTCATAGATGCGGGTAAGGGTGGGTCTGGAAACATTCATCACCACGGCAGCCTGCTCCTGTGTCATCCCTTTGTAATCCAATAGTCGCATGGCTTCATACTCCTCAAAAAGCAGTGTAACCGATTGAAGCAATTTTCGTGGGATGCCAAAGGGTTTAAACCCCTGCATCAGTGGGGGGTGTGCCATTTTCCGGTTCTGTTTGGGACGGGACATAAGCTAAAATAATAGGATATAAAAATCAATGATCACTTTTCAAAGATAATCAAAATTATGAACGTATGGTCAATAAGGTGTGCAAAATATCAACAACGAATGCATCACAATCTCAGTGGGTAACGAAAAAAGCCGGTGAAATAATCACCGGCTGAGGTCAGAATGAAGTAGCACGGCAGGGAATCGAACCCTGATCTAAAGTTTAGGAAACTTCTATTCTATCCGTTGAACTACCGCGCCCTACGGAACTGCAAAAATAGGCTTTTTTTGATTCACGACAAAAGATTTGCCACACTGCCTTCCACTTTCAACAAACAATTTAGCGAAAGAGCTGTTTAACATCTGTGTCAACAACTTAAAATTGCATTGTTACATTATGAATAAAATAGCCATACTTTACGGCAGCTCGGGCGGGAACGCCGAATCGGTTGCCAGGCAGGTGCAGGATCTCTTTGAGGGAGATGCCGACCTGTTCAACGTTCGGGAGGTCACCCTCGAGGAGATCAAAGAGTACCCCTACTATATCATCGGCACCTCCACCACCGGCATAGGTGATCTGCAGGATGACTGGGAGGGGTTTCTCCCCTCCTTCACCAGGCTGGATCTCTCAGGGAAGAAGATCGCCATCTTCGCCCTGGGTGACAGTGCCTCCTACTCCACCAGCTTTGCCGAATCGATGAAGGTGGTCTACGACGAGATCGCCGACAGCACCACCATCGTGGGACAGGTGCCGGACGAAGGGTACACCTACGACGACTCCATGGCGGTGATTGACGGGATGTTTGTGGGACTCCCCATCGATGAGGACAACGAGTATGACCTGACAGAAGAGCGGCTAACCGCCTGGGTAGAAAAATTGAAACCCGTGTTTGTGTAACCCGGGTTCATTTTTACCTTATATCAAGAAAAAGCATGATCTCAGTGAAGAGATCATGCTTTTTTTTTGTATCATACAAAAGGAATGGCTTTGTTAAAGCTCCTTGATCTTGATGTTCTGGAACCAGACCTCGTCCCCATGATCCTGTAACAGGATCAAACCCTCCCCGGCATTGCCGAAGTTGGGCCAATCCTTATACTTGCTGGTCTGCACCAGTTGGTTCCACTCTTCGTTGTTGCGTTCATACTCCACGATCTTCACCCCATTGAGCCAGTGCTCCACGTGGTTTCCCTCAACCACCACCATGGCGGTATTGAAAAAGCCGCTGCGAAAGGGTTTGTCGGCTGGCGCAGGAATCAGGTCGTAGAGTGACCCCAGTGTGCGGTTGCCATCCTTTCCCATCTTTGCATCTGGATGACGTCTGTCATCCAGAATCTGAAACTCACAACCGATGGCCGATCCCTGACCCTTGTTTAGATCGGTATCCACGAAGTATTTGATGCCGCTGTTGGCTCCTTCGGTGATCCGGAAATCGACCTTCAGCATGAAATCCTTGTAAAGTCGCGTGGTGACAATATCGCCGCCATTGGTAGACTCACCACCATCGCTCTTGTGTACCTTGAGGATACCATCGGCCATCGACCATCCCGCTTCAGGGAAGCTATCCTGCTTGGCTCCGCGCCATCCGTCGCTGCTTTTTCCATCCCAGAGAAGCACCCAGCCATCAGCTGCCTCCCTCTCGGAGAGGGTGTTGGCGATCTGGTTGATCTGCTTCACATCACTCTTTTCCGGCATCCTGTACTGTTCAAGCTCTTCGGTAAGGATTCGGATGTTGCGCCATGCCACACTCTTGCCTTCCTGTTCTGCATTGCCGATAGAATGCACCTGCAGGGCGATGAAGCCGGAAGCGGTGGTGCTGTCCAGCAGGTCGGCACAGGGAATATCGTTCACCCATGTGCGGATGCTGTTGCCGATAGCCTCTATGCGCGCCTTGTTCCACTCTCCGTTTTTGAATGCCTGCTGTCCTTCGGGGTTGTAGTTCAACGGGTAGAGCCATCCGCGGCGTGCTTCATCGTAGACACCACCGGTCCAGGCCCGCTCTGAGGGATCGATTTCGAACTGATAGCCATGCACCCGTCCTTCCTGAAATTCGGGCAGGCTAAGACTGCGAAACTGCACACCGGAGTTGAGGCCATCATCGACCTTGAACTCAAACTCCAGGATAAAATCGTCATAGTTTTTGTTGGTTGCAAGGAAAGTGTTTGGGGTATTCAGCTGCGATATGCCCACAATGGCACCATCCTCCACCTTGTATTCGGCGGTACCGTTCAGTTTCTCCCATCCATCCAGATTCTCACCATTAAACAGATCCTGCCACTTAGGTCCTTGTGCGCAGGAGGTGAGCATTGCAACCAACGTCACCATCAGTAAAATTCTCTTTTTCATTGTTGTTTCTCATTTAGATAAAAAATATTCAATTTCTTTTCAATTGGCAAGACTCAAAATCCCAGATCTCAGATCCGGTAAAAATCTTCCCATCCTTTCCTGGGAGGTTCACCTGTCAGGTAGGCATCGGCAAAGGCATCGTTGGTCACCCGTTTGGTATCCCGATCGAAGAGGATCTTGCGGTTGAGGCGTTGTGCTGCCACACCGAGGCTGAACACCTGACTGAGCGGCGCAGAGACCTCGAACGGTGAGCGTGTCTTCTCTTTCCCCTGACAAGCCAGCAGGAAGTTGGCAAAATGGTTAGAGGGACTCTGTGGCACCTCCGGCAGATATTTCTCCATCTCCCGTGCTTTTTCATCGGGTATGATGCTCAGGGTGCTGCCATGTGAACCCCCTTTAAATGTCAGTTCCCTGCTATAGATCTCCTTCCCGGGATTGAGCTTCGCCGGCTGTATTTTCCCGCCCGCTACGGAGGGTATATTGGGATCGATCTCCGATACACCATAGCCGTCGGGCACAGCGGGTATATTGTCCAGCCCGTCATGCCAGGTGATCACTACCGGTGGCATATCGCCGCGGGCGGGGAACTTGAACTCGATGGTGCTCGACATCGGGAAGAAGAAGTCGTTGTGGCCGCTGAGCAGCAACGGGTTCACCTCTTCCGGCAGTCCCAGATCGAGAAACTCATGTGCCGTGTCGATGATATGTGCACCCCAGTCGCCCAGTGCTCCCATCCCGAAATCGTACCAGCAGCGCCACTGCCCGTAGTGGAAGTCCTTGTTGTAGTCGTGATGGTCGCGCGCCATCAACCAGAGGTCCCAGTCCAGTGTCACGGGGATCGGTTCTGCCGCAGGAAACTGTTTGATATTGGGATCCCAGCCATGCCAGCGTCGCGGGTTGTTCATATGGGCAGTGAGAGCAGTCACATCCTTGATGATACCCGCCTCCTTCCATGCTTTGAACTGGAAGTAGTTGGCTTCAGAGTGTCCCTGGTTACCCATTTGTGTGACCACGTTGGGATATTTCTGTACCGCTTTCAGCAGCAGCTCCGACTCGTGGAAGGTGCGGGTGAGCGGTTTCTCCACGTAGACATGCTTCCCCTCGGCCATCGACATCATCACTGCGGGGAAGTGGGCGAAGTCGGGGGTGGCGATGGCCACCGCCTCGATCTCGTTGCCCATCTTGTCGAACATCTCCCTGAAATCTGTAAATCGTTTTGCGTTGGGGAATTTGGCGAGGGCCTTTTGAGTATGCTCTGCCCCCAAATCCACGTCACAGAGAGCCACCACGTTAGCCAGGCCGGTCTTGTCGAAGTCATTGATGATCTCCCATCCCCTGTTCCCAATACCGATATGAGCCAGGTTCACCTTTTTGTTGGCACCATACACCCTGTTGAAGCTTGCCGCACTTGTCCGGGTATGAATGCCACCCAGTGCCATTCCCGCGGATGCCAATGCCGCTTTTCTGAGAAAATCTCTTCTTGTTGTCATGATAATATATCTATGTAAATGATACTGATCGGTTGTTACAAAAATGTAAAGTTAGCAAAAATGCATCGTTTGGCAGGTTTTTCACTACTTTAGTTGCAATCAAAACCAGGCATATCATGTGAAACTGGGATCTACCTTCTGTTACGACCCACGTCTGGCCAGTTACGGCGCGGTTCACGTATCTCTCCAATCACAGTATATCACTGGGACAACTCATCATCACAACTCAAAGCGATCCCTGTAAGCCCACAGTCCCAGGGCCGGACTAGAGATGTAATAGATCTCCTCACCATCGGGAAGGATGTTGAATCCCTCACTGAGTTTTGCAGGATCGTATCGTTGCATCACCTTGTCGATGTCGTCCCATTGAAAACCAACGCTTTCGATCTCCTCTTGTGAGAGGTTCTCATGCTCTTTACCGGGACAGTAGGTCACCGAAAAGCGCCCCTCTGAAGAACCGTGTATAAGGTGGGCAGCGGCACCCAGGTTCTCCTGCAACTCCGCATTCTCCTCCACAGCCCTCAGCGTATGGGGTGTTCCAAAATAACCATACTTGCGGATCAGGCGGTCGATGGTCCTATCCTCACCGAACTCTTTCAGTGCCGGTGCCAGCACGATCAGTTCACCCCCGTCAGCAATGGCCATCCGTGTGCGATAGATCGATTTGTTGCCCAGCCAGGTGCTTTTGAACTCAGTGGGATCGAGCCACACGACCACCTTCTGAAGTGGTTTTTCCACCATCACAAAGTTCACCTCCAACGAGAGTCTCGCAGCGCTGTCAAATACCTCAAGGTCATCACCGACAAAAAGCCCATAGGTCTGCTGCTCGCCGCAGCTGTTCACCCCCACCACGGTCAAGACGTAGACGATGGGCAGTTGAGCGGCAAAATGATCGGTAGCATAGTTGAAGACACGTCGCACGGGCGTGTCGGCACGACCCATCATCCGCTCCATACCATAAACGGCGCCAATGTAGTGGCTTTTGTTGATCCCCTCGCTACCGCCGGTACCCACTAAGATGTTCTTGTTGTAGTTGGCCATCCCCACCACCTCGTGGGGCACCACCTGACCGATGGAAAGGATCAGGTCGAAGCCCCCCTCCACCAGCAACCGGTTTACCTGCGCCGGCCAGGTGAAGTTAAGCTTACCCTCCGATACCTCGTTGATGTAGCTCTCAGGTACCTCGCCCAGGGTGACCACATCGTTGCGCCAGTCATGCTCCCGGAAGAGCGATTGGGGTGTCCGTCCGAACATATGGCTGATCTGAGGAGCGGTCATGGGGGTATGGGTACCCAATGCAGGCAGGATATCGGTCAGCTTTTTTCCGTAATATTCCCAGGCCATCTCGGTCAGCTCACCTGCCCTGCTGGGCATACGGGTATAATCGGGCGGAACGACCAGGATTTTCTGCCGTTCGCCCAGCTTACCGAATGCCTCATTGAGACCTTCCTTCAGATCATCACGCGATAAAGCGGTGTTTGAAGTCCCTTTCTCGTAATAAATCATTCTATTTGGGATTTGGTATATCCGATCGAATCTGCTAATCAGCGAATCAGCTAATCAACGAATCAGCTAATCATCAAATCTGCTAATCATCAAATCTGCTAATCAGCGAATCTGCTAATCATCAAATCAGCTAATCTGCTAATCATCAAATCAGTTAATCATCCTCACACATCGTAGGTGGTGGAGGCTGTATCTCCTCCAAGTCCGGTCCAGTTGGTGTGGAAGAATTTGCCGCGCGGCTGATCAACACGTTCATACTGATGTGCACCGAAGTAATCGCGTTGTGCCTGCAACAGGTTGGCAGGCAGTTGTTCGCTGCGGAATCCGTCGAAATAGTTGAGTGCTGAGGTGAGTGCCGGTACCGGTATGCCGTTCATCAGTGCGGCGGCACAGACCCTGCGCCAGCTCTCCTGTGCCTCTTCCACCGCCTGCCTGAAGAAGGGGTCAAGCAGCAGGTTTTCCAGGGAGGGGTTCTGATCGAACGCCTTCTTGATATCCCCCAGGAAGCGGGAGCGGATGATACAACCACCGCGCCACATCAGTGCGATGCCCCCGTAGTTGAGGTTCCAGCCATACTCCCTGGCTGCTTCCATCATCAGGTCATATCCCTGTGCATAGGAGATGATCTTGGCACCATAGATCGCCATTTCCAGATCGTTGATAAACTGCTGCTTATCCCCTTTGAACGACGGTTTCTTACCGGCAATCACCTTCGATGCCTTCACCCGTAGATTTTTTTGCGCAGAGAGGCAGCGGGAGAAGACTGACTCGCCGATCAGCGTGAGGGGGATGCCCAGGTCGAGAGCCGTGACAGCGGTCCATTTGCCGGTGCCTTTCTGCCCCGCGGTATCGAGGATCTTCTCCACCAGGGGTGATCCATCCTCATCTTTATAGGCCAATATATCGGTGGTGATCTCTATAAGGTATGAGTCGAGCACGCCTCGGTTCCATTTCTTGAACACCTCGTGTTGCTCGAAGGCATCCATACCCAGGAGCTCTTTCATCAGGTGATAGGCTTCGTTGATGATCTGCATGTCGCCATACTCGATGCCATTGTGCACCATCTTCACAAAGTGACCGGCACCATTCTCGCCCACCCAGTCGCAACAGGGCACCCCTCCGTCGACCTTGGCCGATACCGCCTGGAAGATCTCCTTTACATGCTTCCATGCCTCAGGTGAACCGCCCGGCATCATCGAGGGACCCTTGAGCGCTCCCTCTTCACCACCGGAGACGCCGGTACCGACATAGAGCAACCCTTTGCTTTCCACATGTTTTGTTCGGCGCATCGTGTCGGGGAAGTGGCTGTTACCACCGTCGATGATGATGTCACCCGGCTCCAGCAGGGGCAGCAATAGCTCGATGAAGTCATCCACCGGCTTGCCGGCCTTCACCAGCATCATCACCTTGCGTGGACGCTCGATGGCGGCCACAAACTCCTCGAGTGAGTGAGCACCGATGAACTGCTTGCCCTTGCCTCTTCCTTCCAGGAAGCTATCCACCTTGGCAACGGTTCTGTTATAGACCGCCACAGTGTAACCCTTACTCTCCATATTCAAGACCAGGTTCTCGCCCATGACGGCCAGTCCGATCAGACCAATATCTGCTTTCTGTTTCATTTTGTTACAATAGATTTATAGTACCGTAATCAAAAGCCGGGATCTGCGAGGCTCTGACTACTGATGATTGATTGGTTGCTACTAATTCATTTATCTTTTCACACGGGCATTCCCTTTCCAGATGCTCCAGATCACCTCCTCATCGGCCGGCTGCGCATAGTCGGTCAGGAAGGTGGTGGCCAGAGCACCGCTTGCCCAGGCAAACTGCACCCACATGGCGGGGGTCATCTCCCGCAGGATGCTGTAGAGCAAGCCGCCCACGAAGCCATCGCCACCCCCGATACGATCCAGCACGTTGATCTTACGCAGGGGGGCCTCGTGCCAGCTGCCGTTCTCATAAACAATGGCGCCCCACAGATGTTCATTGGCGCTGATCACTTCGCGTAGTGTGTTGGCAAAGACGGATACATTGGGAAACGTTTTGTGGGCATTGAGAATCATCCCTTTGAATGCATCGAGCGTGTCTCCGATATTTTCACCGCCCGCTCTTGGGCCTTCAACGCCAAGGCAGAGCTGAAAATCTTCTTCATTGCCGATCAGGATATCTGACAGCGAGGCGATCTCGGCAAAAGCCTCTTTCAACTCCTTCTCCCTTCCCTTCCAGAAGGTAGCCCGATAGTTGAGATCGAAGGAGATGAGTGTACCCTGCTTTTTGGCATAACGGGCTATCTCCAGACAGAAGTTACTGCTGTCGGGTGAGAGGGCCGCAATCAGTCCTGAGAGATGCACGATCTGAACCCCCTCTTTGCTGAAAATTCGCTCCAGGTCGAAATCACTCACGTTCAGCGTCCTACCCACCTCCCCGGCACGATCGTTCTGCACGCGGGGACCACGCAGGCCGAAGCCGCTGTCGGCGATGTTGAACTGATGACGGTAGCCCCAGGGATCACCCTGCGGCACCTCGGGACCCTCATACTCCATGTGACGTGCCCGCAGATCAGCTTTGATGAAAGAGGCGATGGGACTATCTTTCACAAAGGTGGTGAGCACTTTCACCGGCAACCCCAGGTAGGAGGAGATGCTGGCTACGTTGGTCTCGGCGCTGGTAGCCTGCATCCGGAACATGTTTGTGCTCTGTACCGGCTGGGCATCCACAGGCGTGATACGCACCCCCATGCTGGTGGGTACCAGCAGGGCATATTTACAATTTTGTTTTAAAGTAAGTGACATGTTTGATTGATTTGTTGATTCGATAATTCGCAGATTCAATGTTTAGCTGACTGCTGACTGCTGACTGTTGAAAGCTGAAAGCTAAATACTAAACGAATCGAAACCGCCATCCACAATGGCAACGGTACCGGTCACGAAACGAGAGGCATCGCTGACCAGGTAGTGCAAGGTGCCGAGCAGATCGTCCGGATTGCCGAACCTGCGGAACGGTGTATGGGCAATGATGGTGTTCCCCCTGTCGGAGTAGGAGCCGTCGGGGTTGGTGAGCAGCGCCCTGTTCTGTTCGGTGATAAAGAATCCCGGACAAAG
>Ga0334901_1002396_pt1 | contig 16195 bp, 15 predicted proteins | sample GraSluR3_MG_3_FD_207216 | JGI IMG/M metagenome (GOLD analysis project Ga0334901, IMG submission 207216) | Sludge microbial communities from methane-producing bioreactor in Wageningen University, Netherlands - Granular Sludge_15_08-R3 | ecosystem: Engineered > Bioreactor > Anaerobic >... | reverse complement strand
CTTGCTGTACAGCTCATAGTTTGGACCTGGCTTTCTGTACCCTTTCTCCTCGTTGTCCCACTCCTTCTTATCCACTCCGGGGATAAAACGGAAAACGTCAGGATCATTATCAACCCACTTAAAATGGTTCGAGAGGGTGAGCGAGTTGGTTGTGCAAACATCAACGCAAAGAGCACACCAGCAGCAGCGACCGTAGTCGATTCTTGGGCGTAAGCCGCTGTCGCCATCCTTGGTCTCAATCCCCTCAACGGGAACAAGGTCGATGGCTGCATTCTGACAGATTGATTCGCACGTTCCGCAACCAATGCACTCGTCAATTTTATTTTGATGGAAACCACGGTAACGTGGTGCTGCCTCGCGTTTTAAGGGCTCCTTTATGGTAACGGGCTCTTTAACAAGGTTTTTCCATGCTGTAAATGGGCTTAGTATATCTTTAATTCTTGCCATATCTCTGCAAAAAGTTATTGTACAATTTACCTTTCAATCTCGGGTGGATAAGTATGTAGCGATGTCATTAAACCGGCCACATCGGCTAGGTTTGCGTTGATAATCATCTTCTCAAGCAATGCCACAGCATGCGTGTAGCTTGGCCCACGAACATTGATTCTTCGAGGATATTCTGTTCCGTCGGATACCATGTAGTAGCCAAACTCACCCCGGGTACATTCGGAACGGATGTACGTTTCGCCAGGGGCAACTTTCCAGTGAAGCACGTTGGGGGTTGGCGCTTTAAAATCGCCGCTCTTAGGCATCTTTGAGAGAATTTGCCTGATAAGGTCGATGGAGAGCAGTAAATCCCTACGACGAACATCGGCACGTGTATAGATATCAGAATCCTTACCTACCACGGGCTCAAAATCGAGCTCGGGATATTTAAGGTATGGATAATCCTTACGGACATCACGAGGAACGCCTGCGCCACGGGCATTTGGTCCAGTAATGCCGAACTGGTTAATCCAGCTAGGATCGATATAACCCATACCCACCGAGCGTTTTTTGAATACCGCATTGTTGAACATCACCTTTTCGATATCGACCATGTACTGCTCAATGGTTTTTAGGGTCTCCTCCATCCTGCCCTCGAACCCATCGGGGAGTAAGCCCCTAACACCACCTGGAATAATGTACATATGGTATATCCTTCCGCCCGTGAGCTCCTCAAACCGATCGAGTACCAAGTCGCGGCAGTAGTTGGCCCACTGGCCAATAACTCCCATGCCAAAGGCGCCAGCCTGTCCGCCCATCCACATCAAGTAGCTTTGCAGGCGGGCCATTTCGAGCACAAGGGTGCGAATCCACACAGCAGTTTCGGGAATTTCGATACCCGATAGCTCCTCGAGGGCTGCAGCAAAGCAGTACTCGTTGTAGTCGGGTTCGGGAACTGTAATACGACAAACGATAGGGAAGCACTGTATATACTTACGGCGCTCCATAAGCTTCTCGAATCCGCGGTGAAGATAGCCAACATGCGTTTCGCAATCCATGATCTCGTCGCCAAGTAGGGTTAGCTCTAACGACATATTGCCGGTTATACCAGGGTGTTGAGGCCCATGCCACATCTTGAGATACTTATGGGAAGTTAAATCCACATCAATCTTCCCTTGACTATTGAGAGGAGGATATTGGCTCCTATCCTCAGCTATCTTGAATAAGTTTCTAATGCTCATCGGGGTACATTTTACTCTTCATATACTCTTTGGGGTCATTGGTTTCGCGACCAGGGCGTGGGAAGTAGGTCTCCTCCGAGTACTTCTTCGTATCAAAATCGCGGCGGTATGGAGGAATATTATCCCATCCTTCAAGCATAAAAGGCTTATCAACCCTTGGGCTTCCGGGGAAGTTTATACCAAACATCTCCCTAAGCTCACGCTGATAGGTTGCTGCTTGCTCCCATAGGTGGTGAATGGATGCCATGGTGGCCTGATCGCGATCTATCATTGTACGTACAGCCACATCAACTTTTTCCTCCGGATTATTAAGGATGTAGGTAAGCTGAAACTTGTTCTGCTCAATCCAGTCGACAGCTGTTAGAAGTACCATATGCTTAAAGCCCTCGTAATCGCGTAGGTGCGTAACCACAGCAACTGTATACTCCTTAGGAACAGTAATCAGCACCAAGTCGTGGCGTTGCTGAACAACTTGTTCGATATGATAAAGCTGCTTAATATTTTCGAGTCGTGATATCATTGTTTACATCAATTATCGGTTACCAGTTGTAATCGGGCATATCCCAATCCTTAATAATCTTCTTCTGATTGGCCTTGTACCAATCAAAGTTCTCAGCGTAAAGGTTAGCGCCTTCGCCTTTACCCTCGCGGATTCTCTTCTTCAGCATATCGAATCCCGCCAGCAATGCCTCGGGACGAGGCATACATCCTGCAACGTAAACATCAACGGGCAGATAGTGATCGAGCCTATTGATTGTGTTGTAGCTATCCCAGTACATTCCACCGTTGATGGTGCAGCTTCCCAAGGCCATTACAAACTTAGGATTCTGCATTTGCTCGTAGGTGCGAACAACACGCTTTAGGGTTTTAACCGAAAGGTAGCCCGAGATTATAAAAACTGACGATTGACGAGGAGTAGCACGCCACTGAATACCATACCGGTATGCATCAAAACGTGGGGTCATAAGAGGACGCGTCTCAATGGCGCCGCAACCGGTTCCGAAACCTAATACCCAAAGCGATTCCGAGCGAGCCCAATTGAGAAACTTCTCAACAATGGGTAAAACGGGCTCATAAACCTTGGGGCGGGCATCACAGAAGTAGTCTTTCATTGGGTCAACCTCAAACGATTCACCCTCCGGGGAGATCACTGTTCTTTTTTCCAATTCGCTTTTGCTCATGGTTATGTAGATATTTTATTATTTCAAAAATTAGATAAGGAGAATGGCTATTATCCCCAGAATAAATGGAACACCAAGGAACCAGCGTACGCTATGATCAACCCTGAAACGAGGGAAAACCACACCCACAAAAACCGACCACATGTAGATCACAAAGGTTTTGATTATCAGTTCAACCCAACTTGTTGCTCCGCCGTAAAGTAGATTCATAAAGAGGATAAGCTTAGCAACGGGGAAAATGGCGCGATTAAGCTGGAGAACCCCAAGGAAGCCCGACTGGTACTCAGTTGGTGGTCCCACAGGAATTTCCTGAGGTGCAAGCACAACATCAAAGGGTGCTCTACCCATTGAACCAAGAAATGAGAGCATAAGGGCAGCTGTTGCAAAGGGGTTGGTAATCATTGTCCACGACATAACCCCCCCTTGTTGCGCTGCAACAATTTCGCTAATGCTTAACGTTTGGTACTGCATTGCTATGGCAATAACCCCAAGGGTAAGGGGAAGCTCAAGCGCTGTAACCTGCGATAATCCTCTCGAAACGCCAATGGCCGAGTGAGGGTGACCACTTTCGCCGGCTCCAAGTGCCATTCCTAACACTCCGAAGAACTGGAAGTAAAGCACAATCGTTAAATCTCCAGCAAAAGAAAAGTTGCCGAATATTGGCGAGCCAAAAATCACCGGCATAAACAACAGCAAACCAATTCCACCCGTTAGCCTAAACACGGGGCCAAGAAAAAACATTATGCCATGGGTAACCTGACTACGCTTGGCATGGTTCTTAACTATATCGATGTAAGGTTGATACCACCTGATACCGTATCTTCCACCAACACGAGCCGCAATTTTGGGCATAATTCCCTGTAAAACAAGTCCATAGTTTAGAACTATGAAGATGGTTAGCAGCGCGTACAATATTTTGTCGATACTGAATGCCATTTAAAATCCTCCAGTAATTAGTATGTAAGCAAAAAGAACAAATCCAATAATATGAAGCAGGTAAGTTTGACCGTTACCATTGTATATGCTTCTGATTTTATCGGCAATTGCGTGAACACCATCGCTAGCCGAATCCCAGAAATTTGTAATTCCGGGAGCAACTAAAAATCCAACTGCCTTTTTGTAAGGAGCAAAGAAATTGTAGGCATAATGGGTTGTCTCGGGTCGGAATGGTCGTTCAGCAGCATAACCAATATTAAACTGCTTAACTTTTTGCGCTTTCCTGTTGATTAGGTAAAGCCAAGCGAAAACAGCTCCAAATATTGCGATAACAATAACCATAATGAGTTTACCATTCCAGTAACCGTAAGGGCTCAATGCTAGCTGACCATGCCACTCCAAAGCACCCTGTGGAAATATTGGCTTAAGCATTTCGCCAATGGGCTGAAGGAGAGAGCTTGGCAATGCCGACAGCACAAACACAATGATTAAAATGATGTACTGGGGAGCTAACATCCAGAATGGAGCTTCCTTGATCTTGCGATGCTCATCCTTTAGCTGACCAAGGAAAATGGTGTGTATCAACCTAAAGCAGTATAAGAACGCAACCACACCAGCAAAAAAGGCTATGCCACCCTGAATGAACCACCCTTTTTCCATAATGGCGTTGTACATAATCCATTTTCCACCAAATCCGGTAAGAGGTGGAAGACCAGCAATTACAATAATTCCGATAAGAACTGAGATAAACGTGAAGGGCATGCTCTTGATAAGACCACCCATTTGGTACATATACTTTGTTTTGGTTCGAATTACAACACCGCCAATGGCAAGGAAAAGCAGTGCCTTGAAGAGGAAGTGCATTATTACCATGGAGATTGCTGCGAGCCATCCAAGGTGCGACATCATGGAAAGGCCAAACAGGGCGTAGCCCAAAAACCCGATACTAGAGTATGCGAGTAAACGTTTAGCATCCTCCTGAAAGGCAGCCATTATGTTACCCATTACGGCGGTAAGCACTCCTATCCAGCTAAGAACGTAGAGAATATCAACGCCCCAGAGAGTTTGTTGCCCCATGCTCAAGAAAAGTATTACAAGTCCAAAAACACCCGCTTTCAGAAGAATGGCCGATACCATTGGTGATACATCAGCCTCAGCCTCGGCGTGTGCACCAGGGAGCCAAATGTGTAACCCAATGGATGCCAGCTTGGTCATGAAACCGATGGCCAAAAGGGTAAAAATGTAGGGAGCATAAAGTTGTACGTTGCTTAGTATATCGAGACTAATTGTATTTTGACCAATATGCGCAAGTCCGAAACCCGCAAGAATAAGGTACGCCCCTCCAACAGAGAAGAGCATGTAGCTAAGGGCATGGGTCATCGATTTTTTACCACGTATAATCAAAAAGTACGAGCCAGCCGTCATTAGCTCCCAGGCAAAGAAGAAATCGAGCGTTGTTTCGGCCTCAATTAGTCCAATTAGTCCAACAAACATCATCGTTACCAGCGGATAAAATCCAGTGCGCTTACCCTTAAAGGTATATCCAGCGAGTAGCGTTATAATACCACCCACCACAAAAATTCCGAAGAAAACGTACCGTAGCGATTGGTACGAATCCATATGGATATAGAAGTAGTAGGCCATTGCACCAATGACCATAGTATTTTTAATGTAAACAGGCAAAAAATCGAGGATGAAAAGCAGGGCAATAAATCCAAGGGCTAAGTAGTTAAAGTTAACCTCAATGCCCATTTGGGTTGATGTGAAATATCCCAAGGCATACGTTGCCAATGCAAAAAGAGCAACGGGTACTATCTTGTGAATTGAGAGCTTAATTTTTTGCACCTCAACCTCGTCCCACTTAATGGCGTAGCCAAACCAGCGGAAAAGGTAGACAGCCTCAAGGAATGAACCAATAAGGATGGCGGCAAGCAGCACGAATTTTTCCGATTGAGCCAGGCTCATTACCAGCTCCCACTTACCAAAGAACGATGGGAATGGTGGAAATCCGATAAGTGTGAAGATGAATGTACCCATAAGGAAAAGGTAAAGGCTGTTTCCACGGATTATTCCCCAGTCCTTCAATTTATCAGCATTAATAATTCCGGCAAGCCAAAACAGACCCGCTTTTGCAAGGTAGTGCGATAGAAGTATGGTGATGGCAATAAGCTGAGTGTTATCGCCAAGGTATGGCCTAAGTCCCAAGATCGCCATTATCAGCCCTATTTGGCCTAGCGATGAGTATCCCAGTAGGCGGCGGGTATTATCCTGCTTAATGCCAAGCAGATTTGAGCCTACAAATGTAATTACACCAATAATGGAAATGGCATTTAGGTAGTTCCCATCAACCAAGCCTAGAACCTTGCTTAGCACAAAAACACCAGCGGTGGCCGATGCAGCAGATATAAGTGCACCAACACCGGGGTGGGCGCTCTCATACACATCCAAGGCCCATCCGTTGGCTGGGAATGGTTTTAGCTCGAGAATTACTGATAATAAAATTAGGAAAACGGCAACCGAACCGCCCTTAACGTAGAGCAACGAGGCTTGGCCAATTAAATCGATATTAAGCGATCCGCTGAAGTAGTAGGCAAAGATTGTCCCAAGAAGCAGTAACCCCGATATTAATCCTGTAGCAATAACATACTTAAAACCAGAGGGTATCGAATTTCTATTGGGAATCATAATGATTAAACCCGCAATGGCGATGCTCTGTATCTCCATGAAAACAAATAGGTTAAACAGGTCGCGGGTCATGACCATAACATTCAAGCCCATGATAAGAACAAGCAGAACAATCATGATGTTTTTTCCAGCTTTTACAAGCTCATTGTGCAGATAGATGGCCCCCAGAAAACCCACCACATTGATGAGCACAATGAAAAGCGACTCGCCAAGCCCTATCTGGAGATTGATGGAAAAGGGAGGTTTAAATCCACCGGTAAAAACCTGAACCGTTTCGGCAGCAGAATTATTCAAAAAATGAATAAGCCACATGCCCGATATGGCGGTCATTGCAGCCAAGGCAATGTAAACCAACGACAGCGAAAGTTTTTCCCTCTTTCCTAAAAATCCTAGCGCAAAGGCAACGCCCAGCGCGATAGCAACTATGTATATTGGACTTACCATTTTAAATCGGTATATGAGTTAATATCCAACGATTTTTTCTCTTTGTACATCCTAAGCACGTAGGTAAGCATCAGCGCTGTAACACCCAGGCCGATAACAATAGATGTAAGCACAAGTGCCTGGGGTATAGGATCGGCAACCAGATTTCCGGCACTTGCCCTATCTACAGCTTTATCTAGAATTGGGGCTGTGCTATTTTTGATGTATGCTATGCTGACAATTGCGATGTTAAGCCCAGTGGTGAATAGGCTAAATCCGATCACAATTTTTATGAGGTTTTTTTGGGTAAGCATACCCCAAACGCCAATTATCAGTAGCATAAAACCTATGAACATGGCAATAAATTCCAGTGTAAAATACTGTGTCATGGTTACTTCTCGTTTTGGGTTTCCTTAAGTGAGTCGAGTATATTGGTGAGCTCAGAGCCTACCTTCAATCCTATTAGAACATATATTATTGGAATGGCACCAGCACTCAATAGTGATCCGAAATTACCGAGAGGCAAAATTCGATTATCGAGAAAACCAGCAGCCAATAGTACACCCAGCACACCAATGACTACAAAGCCAACACCCGAAACCGACTCGAGAAAGGCTAGCAGCTTGTGGTTGAACTTCACGTTGGGTTTTGCCATAATCATTAAAACCATTCCCGTGGCAATAACGGCACCCCCCTGAAAGCCTCCGCCGGGGGTTAGGTGACCATTCATGAAGATGTACACCCCAAGCATGAATATAGTTGGAATCAGAAGGGTGGAGGCAGTAATCAGAATCTCGCTGGTTTTACGGAGCGATGCTTCCCTCTCATTATCCCGAGTATTAACCTTTAGGAAAAAGCCCACAATGGCGGCAGCAAGAAACAGTATGGTAACCTCGCCAAGGGTATCGAATCCACGGTAGGTAACCACCACAGCGGAAACCAGGTTGGCAGCACCCACCTCGGCAGCGCCATGCTCTGCATAGTGACGCGCCAAGGGGTTAAGCTCCTCGCTTCCCTTAAAATTGATTAGAAGGCTGCTGATAATTGCAACGAAGCCAACTAGTACTAGTAGTATTAATCCCTTCTTAATCATTTGATTGTCGTATTTTATTAAGTACGTAGAAGAAGATAATTGTGGAAAGGCCGCTGCCAATTGACGCTTCGGTCATGGCAACATCGGGTGCTGCTAAAAGCAGGAATAGAACCGAGGCAAATAGCCCCACAACGCCTGTGGCAATAATGGCTACCTTTAGGTTCTTGTGATATATGGCCACTGCGGCCAACACCAGTATAACTAAACCCAGGAAGATGGCTAAAACTATACTCATTGGTTATCCTCCTCTTCTTTAAATTTACTTTCAATCTCCTCGTCGAGCATATCGGCAATAGTTTTCTGCGAAAGCTTAATTCCCCTGTGGTGAGCAGCGCGAGCAATCACGTTTGAGGAAACAGGGTTTGTGATTACAACAAAAACTATTATAACCAGCAGTTTCCAGAACCATCCCTCATTAATGATGGCAAGGCCAATGAGGCTTAGCATGGTTCCAAGGGTCGATGCCTTTGTTCCGGTTTGAATTCGGTTAAAGAGGTCGGGCATACGAACAAGCCCTAGTCCTCCCAAAAAGATGAACACCGAACCAATTAGGGTAATTATTGCCCCTACTAATTTTACTGTTTCCATTACAGCCCCCTTTCTATATATCGTGCAATAACCACAACGCTAAGGAAACTCAACAGAGCGTACACCAGCGCAACATCAAGGTAAATTACCCGACCAGCAAAGTGAGCTATTAGCCCAATAATTGAAACCGATATTATGGTCATTATATCAAAAGAAATAACCCTATCGGTAATATCCGGCCCTTTAATAAATCGGTAAACAGAGAAAGAGATACCGAACATCATGAGCACTCCGGCCACAATCAGAATTGTATTAACCATAAATTACCTCCAGATATTTTTCGAATTTTCCGAATATCTCTTTGCGTGCCTCTTCGGCATCGAGAGTTTTTACATCAATCCAATGGATATAAAAGAAATCATCTTTTATATCGATGGTGAGAGTTCCTGGTGTAAGGGTAATGGAGTTGGCCAAAACCATTCGCCCCATCGGCGATTTAAGCCTCGTTTTAACCTTTACAATACCAGGGTTAATGGGTAATTTTGGATTTATCACCCTAAGCGCTACGTTTACGTTCGACTTGATGAGCTCCCAAAGAAATACCACTAGGTAGAGTATGGTATAGAAAAACATCTTGGGCGTAAATCGCAACTTGCCAAATATCATGCTGCTCTTACCAAAAATTATGGCAAATAGTAATGCTAGAACAACTCCAACCAATAGATTTATCGTCTGAAATGAGCCGGTTAGCATTAACCAGATAAGCAGCAAGAGGACAAAAAGATTTGCTACATTCCTAATATTCATTGCTTTAGTATGAATTAAAACTTAAGTTAATATACCAATTGCTTCTGTTTATTTAGATATGTAAATGTATATATGTTATTTGGATAACAAAAGGTCAGAAGCATAACATATCAAAAGAAAACAACTAAATTTGTAGGCCTAATTTTTAAACACAGGTATATATGAAATGTGAAAAAAATCACTATATTTCATCTAAATAGTTTTAAACCCTACACACAACTGAAACAATCTTATCATGTCATCAAATAATGCTAATAGCTGTATTCTTTGTAACTCTAAGGCCTCCTGCTTTTACTCCCTTAATCAGGAGGAACTTGGCGCTGCCGAAATGAATCGTGTGGAAATATTATATCGTAAAGGAGAGATTTTGGCAAAGCAGGGCAATTTCTACACGCACATCATCTATTTGCAAGAAGGGATGGTAAAAGTTTATAAAGAGCTATCCGATGGTAGTAGTCTGATTCTCAATATTTTTAAAAAAGGGAGTTTGATTGGGTTGCCCTTCCTATTCAATAACCAACAGGTTCTAGACTATTCCGTTTCGGCCATAATGGATTCGGTAGTATGCGCTATTGATAGAAAGACCGTGGAGAAACTGATTAGCGAGAACAGCCAGTTTGCATCAAAAGTGGTTGGTATACTAAACCAATGTACCCTGTATAATTACGATAGAATAGTTAGCTTAACCCACAAGCAGCTAAATGGTAGGTTTGCTGATACGCTGCTATTCCTATCAAAAAACATCTATGAAAGCGATGATTTTAAGCTAACCCTTAGCCGAAAAGACCTTGCGGAGTACACTGGAGTTTCGGTAATGAGCATTATTAGGGCAATTAAGGATTTTAAAACCGATGGAATCATAAATGTGAATGGAAATCACATCGAAATCCTTAAACCCGAGATGTTAGAAACCATCAGTAGAACCGGTTAACCAATGAACCATAAAGTACAACCTAAATAGCAAGAGCATATCCCCCAACAACGCTATTGGCTTTCATCGGCAAGCGAAACGGTATGAACATCAACAGTGATCTCCTGTAACCGTTCGGCTACCTCTTGGGGAATATCCTTTTGGTATCTTCCCCCAAGATGTGTTGCAAAAAATTTTTCCATAGCAGCAATGAAGGCCATATTATTGATAGGCCTAACAAAACCATGCCCCTCGTCGGGAGCACTGATATACTCCACTGGAAATCCTCTATCGCGCAGAGCAATCACAATCTGATCCGATTCGGCCTTCCGTACACGAGGGTCATTCTCGCCCTGAACAACCAGCAGTGGAGCGGCTATCTGATCGGCCGAGAACAATGGTGACTGACGCTTAAGTTGGGCTATCCCCTCATCGTTATTGGGGTTACCAATACGCTCGTAAAAACTGGTGCGAATTGATTCCCAGTATGGAGGTATAGAGTTTAGCAGAGTCAGAAGGTTGGAATGGCCTACAAACGACACGCCACAGGCGTACAAGCTAGGGGTAAAGGCAAGGCCAGCCAGCGTTGCGTAGCCTCCGTAGGAAATACCAAAAATTCCAATCCTATCCTTATCAACAACTCCCTCATCTATCAAGTACTTTACACCATAAGTAATATCATCCTGCATTAAATCGCCCCACTGGCCATTACCTGCATTTAGGAATTGCTTCCCAAAACCTCTCGACCCTCTAAAGTTGGGTTGAAGCACGGCATACCCCCTATTGGCCAAAAATTGCACGTACGAGTTGTAGGTCCACCTATCGCGAGCCCATGGTCCACCATGGGGCAGAACCACAAGGGGTAGCTGTTCTTCACCAAACCCTTTAGGAATGGTAAGATATGCTTGTATCTCTAGCCCATCGGACGATTGATAGGTTATGCTCTTCATTTTCGAAAGATGCTCAGTAGGTAAGGTTGAGCGTGGATTATACTGAAATGTTAACTCCTCTGTGGTCATGTCGTAGATGTAGATATCGCTCGGATTGGTATCGGACCAGACGCTAACCAGCCAGTAGCGCTCATCGCTTGTTGCGCCATATAGGTTTACCTCAAGCCCCTCGAACTTGGCCTGTAAGCTCCGAAAGTGCCTCTCAAAATCATTATCCTTAAAATATCTACGTGTGTAAGCATCGGTATAGGTAGTATAAAGAGGTTCAAAAGTGCGTTCGGAAAGAACTAACCTGCCAAAATCGGCTTTGCCATCGGGGTCGCCCTCCACCAGCTCAAACTTTCCTGTTTCTACATCCATCAGGTAAAGCTGTGTAAGATCCAAATCATCGCCCACGTTCGACACCATATAGAAATGCCTATTATCCTTTGTAAAGGCAATGGGATAAGCTGTTTCGAACATTGAAGATGAAAAGAGTAGGGTTTGCCCTTTAGTATCCATCCGCCAAAGCTCATTGGTTCCATCAACGCGCGAGCGCTTTGCTAACCTAAGGTTATCATTATGGTCGAACACCCAATCGGTATAGCGGTTATTGTTCTCCTTCAGCAACTTAAGTTCACCTGTTGATATTTTAAGGCTATACAAATCGTGCCACACCTTGTCGCGATCGTTAAGGCCAATAAACATCAAATCATGATCCTTACGCGATATGTGGTAAATTTGTACCCGTACATCCTGAAGATTAGTAAGATTACGGGCTACAGGTATTTCCCCTTCGGTTGCGTCCTTTGGACTTATGGCGTAAACGTTAAAATTCTCATCGCCTGCATTATCCTGTATAAAAAGGATGTACCTACCATCGCCTGACCAAAAGTAGCTGCGGATGGGTCTATCTTCCTTTGCAGTAATAGGCAAGGCCACGTTAAATGAGGCTTCTCGAGATTTTACCCAAATATTTCTCGTACCGTTGTAGGGTTTCAAAAAGGCTATATACTCACCATCGGGCGAAAGTTTTCCGCTAGAAATCTCTGGGTCGCCAAAAAATAATTCCCTGTCGATTAGGGGTGGTTGATCTATCTTTCCGCAGCCTACAAGGGCTACCAATAAAATAGTCAGTATTGGAAGTGCTTTAAATCTCATATCAAAAAATAAATTGAACCAAAAAACCTGCTGGTTTACTTCATGCAATGTTAACTGTTTTGACAACTTAACCTAGCATAAGTTTAAAGAGCAAAAAACTACGACCCCCAAAAGGTGAAAACTTTGAAATTCTTTCCCTATAAATCGAGGTAGGTTGTTAAAAAACAAAGGGTTACCCTTGTGATGTGAGCAACCCTTCTATTGGTTAGCCTATTCTACATTCTTTCCGTGGCACGACTTGTATTTTTTTCCGCTGCCGCATGGGCAAGGATCGTTCCTCCCAACTTTCTTCTCAACTCGAACCGGTTCGCGGCTTCTCTCCTGAGTATTTGCTGATGCTTGAAGAGCATCGGTACGGCTAGTTTCGTACTTGCTCATATCGAGCTTGCGACGCTCCCTGGCCTCCTGAACTTGGCTGGGATCGCGAAGCGGAATGTGCGCCTTAAGCAATATGGAGATTACATCGCGATTAATCTTATCAATCATATTTTTGAATAGCTCATACGCCTCAAACTTATATATCAACAAAGGATCCTTCTGCTCGTAGGCCGCATTCTGCACGCTCTGCTTGAGCTCGTCCATCTCGCGCAGGTGCTCCTTCCAGTAATCATCTATAATATAAAGGATGATGGTTTTGCTGAATGAGCGGGCCAGCTCCTTTGCTCCCGACTCGTATGCTTTCTTGAGGTTGGTAACAATTTGGAAAACCTTTTGCCCATCGGATATAGGCACAACAATATTTTCGTAGATAGCCGATTGCTTCTCGAACACATCCTTGATTACCGGGTACGCCTGACGAGCTATGCTTTCGATCTTGCGCTCATACGATTCGAGGGCTGCACGGTAAACCTTTTCGGTTAGTACATCGGGCGACTCCTGCGTGAATTCCTTCTCGCTGAAAGGAGCCTCTATGGATAGGTTGCGGATAAGCTCCAGCTTAAAGTCTTCGAACTCAACATTACCATGCGTATCGTTGATAATGGCGGTGCTCACATCGTACAGCATGTTGGCCACATCAACATCAATACGCTCGCCATACAGCGCATTGCGGCGGCGGGTGTATATAACCTCACGCTGCGAGTTCATCACATCGTCGTACTCGAGCAAGCGCTTACGAATACCGAAGTTGTTCTCCTCCACCTTTTTCTGGGCACGCTCAATGGACTTAGATATCATGGAGTGCTGAATCACCTCGCCCTCCTTTAGACCAAGCCTATCCATTATGCGGGCAATACGATCGGAGCCAAAGAGCCGCATCAAATCGTCCTCGAGCGAAACGAAGAATTGCGAAGTTCCGGGATCTCCCTGACGACCGGCACGACCGCGCAGCTGGCGATCGACACGGCGCGACTCATGGCGCTCGGTACCAATAATGGCCAAACCGCCTGCCTGTTTCACCTCTGCCGATAGCTTGATGTCGGTACCCCTACCCGCCATGTTGGTGGCAATGGTAACGGTTTTAGCGCGTCCGGCCTCGGCCACAATATCGGCCTCGCGCTGGTGTAGCTTGGCGTTAAGCACGTTGTGCTTAATACCCTTCATCTTGAGCATTCGGCTTAGCAGCTCCGATATCTCAACCGATGTGGTACCCACCAGAACAGCTCGATTGGCATTTACAAGGGCTTCTATCTCGTCGATTACCGCCACGTACTTCTCTCGCTTGGTTTTGTAAACCAAGTCCTCCATATCCTTACGTACAATGGGCTTATTGGTGGGGATAACCACCACATCCAACTTGTAAATTGACCACAATTCGCCCGCTTCGGTTTCGGCAGTACCGGTCATACCCGCAAGCTTATGGTACATACGGAAGTAGTTCTGAAGCGTAACGGTGGCAAAGGTTTGGGTTGCGGCCTCAATCTTTACTCGCTCCTTGGCCTCAATGGCCTGATGGAGCCCATCGGAATAGCGACGCCCCTCAAGTATACGCCCGGTTTGTTCATCAACAATCTTCACCTTATTGTCCATCACCACGTACTCCACATCCTTCTCGAACATGGTGTATGCTTTTAGCAGCTGGTGGACAGTGTGCACCCTTTCCGATTTGATGGAGAAATCGCGTATTAGCTCCTCCTTGGCCTCAATCTTCTTTTGGGGCGAAAGGTCGTTCTTCTCAATCTCGGCTATCTCGCTGCCAATATCTGGTAGGATAAAAAACTTTGCATCCTCGGCAGCGGTAGTAATCAAATCGATACCCTTATCGGTTAGCTCCACTGAGTTCTGCTTCTCATCAACAACAAAAAACAGATCGTCGGTAACGATATGCATATTCTTGTTGTTTTCCTGCATGTAAAAGTTCTCGGTTTTGAGCAGTAATGCCTTTATTCCCTGCTCACTAAGGTACTTAATCAATGGTTTGTACTTCGGAAATCCTTTGAAAGCCCTAAGCAGGATTTTGCCACCCTCCTCGTTCTTGCCCTCAGCGATTAGCCTTTTGGCATCGGCAAGCAGCTGGGTAACCATATTGCGCTGGGCAGCAACTAGCTTCTCAACCTTGGGTTTGTACTCCTCAAACAGCTGGTCGTCGCCCTTGGGCACAGGCCCCGAAATGATAAGCGGAGTACGGGCATCGTCAATCAGAACCGAGTCAACCTCATCGACAATGGCGTAGTGGTGCTTGCGCTGCACAAGGTCGGCTGGCGCAATGGCCATATTGTCGCGGAGGTAGTCGAAACCAAACTCGTTGTTGGTACCAAAGGTGATATCGGCTAGGTAGGCGTTGCGACGCTCCTCGCTATTGGGCTGGTGCTTATCGATGCAGTCGACCGAAAGGCCATGAAACTGGTAAAGTGGCCCCATCCACTCGGAGTCACGACGAGCAAGGTAATCGTTAACAGTAACCAGGTGTACCCCCATACCCGCAAGCGCATTGAGGAAAACAGGAAGTGTGGCCACAAGGGTTTTACCCTCACCCGTAGCCATCTCTGATATCTTCCCCTGATGCAGAACAACACCCCCAATTAGCTGCACATCGTAGTGCACCATATCCCACTGAATCTCGTTACCGCCAGCAACCCACCGGTTTTTATAAATCGCTTTATCGCCCTCAATGGTCACAAAATCGCGGTTGGCTCCCAGGTTACGATCGAACTCGGTGGCTGTAACGGTAATGGTATCGTTCTCCTTGAAACGACGAGCAGTTTCCTTCATTATGGCAAAGGCCTCTGGAAGTATCTCATCGAGCACCTCCTCCACCTTGTCGTCAATCTGCTTCTTGATCTTATCAATCTCATTGGATAGGTTCTCCTTCTCATCGAATCCAAGTTCACTCGATTCCATCTTGGCTTTCATCTCCTCGATGGATTTCTGGTCATCGGCAATATGGTTTCGAACCTTAAGCTTTAGCTTATCCGTTTCGGCCCTTAGCTCATCATTGCTGAGCGATTCTAATCGAGGGTAAACGGCCTTAATCCTCTCAAGGTAAGGGGCGAGCTCCTTTAGGTCACGTTGAGCTTTATCGCCAAAAAGTTTCGATAAAATTTTGTCTACTACACCCATGGGTTTATGCTGTTTAAATGTTGGTCTCTACTTTTTGCAATTAGTAACCTGCAAATTTAACAGAAATTTAGGAGTTGAAGAAACCTTAGCATTAAAATGGGTTAATAAAGCTAAATTAGATTTACTCCCTGAGCGCCATAGGCCAAACGCATAGGCTGTGGCCATATGCCCACCTGCACCTCACCAATATGCTTCTTACGCAGCAAAAACATACACAGGCGCGACTGACCAATACCACCGCCAATGGTTTGTGGTAGTTTTTCGGCCAGCAACATTTGATGATACATAAGATGAGCGCGCTCCTCGCATCCGCAGAGCGCAAGCTGCCGAAGCATAGAAAGTCTATCGACCCTAATGCCCATGGATGATATTTCGAA
>Ga0334901_1002394_pt1 | contig 16199 bp, 11 predicted proteins | sample GraSluR3_MG_3_FD_207216 | JGI IMG/M metagenome (GOLD analysis project Ga0334901, IMG submission 207216) | Sludge microbial communities from methane-producing bioreactor in Wageningen University, Netherlands - Granular Sludge_15_08-R3 | ecosystem: Engineered > Bioreactor > Anaerobic >... | reverse complement strand
ATAACCTCTAAAAGAGTTATCCCCATTACTTGGACAACCCTTCGGGTTGCCCACACTCTCCACAATACTACTACTATTTTTTTATTTTAAAAGAACTAAATAGCAACCAAAATCGTATACGCTGCCAAATATTTTATTATTTTAGGTAAGTTTTTTTATAGACAAAGAAAAAAAGAGATGTTATAATAGAGCTTGCCTGTTTATGGCGCTGATGTGGGCGGGTAGCTCAGTTGGGAGAGCACTGGCTTTACAAGCCAGGGGTCACAGGTTCAAGCCCTGTTCCGCCTACCATTATTTTTAAATGGGGTCGTAGTGCAGCTCGGTTTAACACGCCTGCCTGTCACGCAGGAGATCGCGGGTTCAAATCCCGTCGACCCCGCCATTAATTATTTAATATTTTCTGCCGAGATAGCTCAGTCGGTAGAGCAGTGGACTGAAAATCCACGTGTCCCCAGTTCAACTCTGGGTCTCGGCACCATTAATTCACACTTATGCGGAAATAGCTCAGTGGTAGAGCATCGCCTTGCCAAGGCGAGGGTCGCGGGTTCAAATCCCGTTTTCCGCTCCATTATTTCTAAATAAACATTAAATAATGAGGCGGCATAGCCAAGTGGGAAGGCAGAGGATTGCAAATCCTTCATCCTCGGTTCAAATCCGAGTGCCGCCTCCATAAATTAAGATAATCAATTTAGTGGGCGGTTAGTTCAGTGGAAGAATGCTTCCTTGACGCGGAAGAGGTCACTGGTTCAATCCCAGTACCGCCCACCATTTTTTTAGAACTTTTTAGAGTAAAGATCTACATTTTAAATAAAATTAGACATACTAATCAATAGCAATAAAGAAATGATAAGATATAAGCAGGAAAGGATAATAAAAAAGACGTTAGTTTGCATAGGTGAAAAATCTCATGTCAGATAGCGTGAGGTTTTTTATTTTTTAGGTAGGCAAGGGAGGTGCTTGATGAAAGAAAAAAAAGTTGTTTTATGGAATGAAAAAAGGATAACAGTTGATTCTGAATCAACTTTCTATGACATATTAAAGGTAAATGAATCCCAATTAGCAAAAAGGGCTCTAGCGGTAAAGGTTGATGGCCAAAAGAAAGATCTTTTCGATAAACCTGAAAATAATGACAGAATTGAAATAATTACATTTGATACTGGCGAAGGTAAGGAAATATTTTTCCACAGCTCTTCCCATATTTTGGCTCAAGCGGTACAAAAATTATTCCCTGACACTAAGTTGGCTATAGGCCCTGCTATTGAGGAAGGCTTCTACTATGATTTTGATACAGAACATACTTTTACCCCGGATGATTTAAAGACCATAGAAAAAAAGATGAAAGAAATAGTAAGAAAAAATATTCCTTTCCAGAGAAAGACCTTAAAAAAGAAAGAAGCTATTAGTTTATTTAAACAAAGAGGAGAAGTATATAAGGTAGAATTATTAGAGGAATTTCCTGATGAAGAAGTTACTATTTATCAACAGGGAGACTTTCTTGATTTATGCCGAGGACCTCATGTTCCTTCAACTGGAAAAATTAAAGCTTTTAAGTTGTTAAGCCTTGCAGGAGCTTATTGGCGAGGAAACGAAAAAAATAAGATGTTACAGAGAATATATGGAATTTCTTTTGATTCCAGAGATACTCTGGAGCATTATCTTAAAATGATTGAAGAGGCAAAGAGAAGGGACCATAGGAAAATAGGTAAAGACTTAGATTTGTTCAGCTTCCAGGAAGAAGGAGTTGGGTTCCCCTTCTTCCATCCAAAGGGGATGGTTATTCGTAATCTATTGGAAGAATTTTGGAGAGAAGAACATCTAAAACACGGCTACCAGGAAATAAAAACCCCAATTATTCTCAATAAATCCTTGTGGATTAAATCCGGACATTGGGACCATTATAAAGAAAATATGTATTTTACGAAAATAGACGAACAGGACTTTGCGGTAAAGCCAATGAATTGCCCAGGGGGGATTTTGGTATACAAAAATAGATTGCATAGTTATAAGGAACTTCCATTAAGGATAGCTGAGCTAGGATTGGTTCATCGACACGAATTATCAGGGGTTTTGCATGGCTTATTCCGTGTTAGATCGTTTACCCAGGATGATGCACATATCTATATGATGCCTTCTCAAATAAAAAGTGAAGTACAAAGTCTTATTGCTCTTGAAGGATATTTCTATAAGACATTTGGTTTTGATTACCATATTGAGTTAAGTACCAAGCCAGCAAACGCCATGGGTTCAGATGATATTTGGGAAAAAGCTACAAATAGCTTAAAAGATGCCCTGGATGATAAAGGGTTGCCCTATAAAATTAATGAAGGTGATGGGGCTTTCTATGGCCCAAAAATAGATTTTCATTTAAAAGATTGTCTTGGGAGGAGCTGGCAATGTGGTACTATTCAATTAGACTTTCAAATGCCAGAGCTTTTTGAATTATTTTTTATCAACCCTGACGGACAGAAAGAGCAGCCGGTAATGTTACACAGAACAATCCTGGGTAGCCTGGAGCGTTTCATTGGAATTCTTATAGAGCAATTCGCAGGTTTTTTACCTACCTGGATTGCTCCAGTTCAAGTTCGTTTGCTGCCGATTGCAGATCGCCATATTGAATATGGAAAAATATTAGAGAAAAAACTTATTGAAAAAAATATTAGAGTAGAATTAGATGAAAATAATGAAAAAATTGGATCCAAGATAAGACTTGCAGAAATGCAGAAAATACCATATATGCTGATTTTTGGTGATAAAGAAATCGACGAAAATATGGTAAATATAAGACGACACGGCCAAGGCAACTTAGGTCCTTCCTCACTGGAAAAATTTATGCATAAATTAAAAAAGGAAATAGATGAGAAATTATTGCCCTGAGTTATAATTTTAATAATTAAAGCTAATTACAAACTATTAGATAAAATAACAATGTTGACTAAAAAAAAACAATATGCTATAGTCTTTTAGCAGGTATTTAGAAATATACTATATTTATAAAAATGGAATATAAAAGGAGGAATTTGAAATAAAGTCACAATCTACATTTCGCGTAAATCGTGAAATTAAAGCCAAGAAGATACGGTTAATTAATCACAACGGGGAGCAACTTGGCTTGGTGGAGCGAGAAACAGGATTAGAAGAAGCACAAAAAAATAATCTTGACCTGGTTGAGGTTTCCCCTGATGCCAATCCACCTGTATGCCGGATTATGGATTATGGGAAATATCGGTATACTGCTGAAAAAAGGGTTAAACAAGGGAAAAAAAGACAAAAGACAACCAGCTTGAAAGAAATAAAAATGAGGCCCAATATTGGCGAACATGATTATGAATTTAAAACAAAGAATATACATAAATTTCTAAAAGATGGAAATCGAGTCAAGGTTACAATAATGTTTAGAGGCCGTGAGATGAAATTTGTTGATGCAGGTCGGGAGCTTTTAGAGAGGGTAATATCTGAAACAAATGAAATTTCAAAAGTTGAAAAAAAACCGAAATTAGAAGGAAGAAATATGACTTTAATTCTCATTTCTAACAAAAATAATTAGATTAATATTAAACAAAAAACGATAACGGAGGGTTTGCGAATATGCCAAAAATGAAAACACATCGTGGAGCAGCAAAGCGTTTTAAGGTGACTGGAACCGGTAAAATAAAACGTTCAAAGGCTTATAAAAGTCATATATTGACCAAAAAGACACCAAAAAGAAAAAGACAGTTGGCTAAATTAACTGTTGTTGATAAGAGTGATAGTAAGCGAATTAAAAGTATGTTGCCTTATGAATAATAACAGAAATAACTGAATTATAATATTAATTCAATACTTTATAAATTAAAAAAAGTAAATACAAACAATTTGAGAGTAAATGAGGAGAAATAGTTATGCCAAGAGCAAGTAATAGTGTTGCCTCAAGGAACAGAAGAAAAAAAATACTAAAGTCTGCTAAGGGATACTGGGGTGGAAAAAGTAAATTACTTAGAACTGCCAAAGATGCCGTAAGAAAGTCATTAGCATATGCTTATCGTGATAGAAAAGCAAGGAAAAGAGATTTTAGGAGACTATGGATTACCCGTATCGGTATTGCTGCTAAAAGAGAAGGTATTTCTTATAGCAGGTTACTAAAGGGATTAAAAGATGCAAATATTCAGTTGAATCGGAAGATGTTATCCGAAATAGCTATCCATCATGAAAAGGCTTTTTCCCAATTAGCAGGCATAGCTATGTCAGACGAAAAGTAATATTAAAAAACATATTTTATAGCCAGTATATCTGTATATAATTACTTAATACACAATATAATAGTATAAATAATTACTAAGAAAGATAGTAAATAAGATTTTCCATTACTAATTTCAGGATAATCTTGTTGAAGTTCACTTTCATAATTCCAGCTGAAAAAAAAGTAGGCCTGGACGGGTTTTCCGTTAAAACAAATTAAGTTTGGACTTGGCTTTATATAAGTCAAAAAGGGTGGTAACGCGGAGAAGTTTATAATTTTCGTCCCTTTAATGGGAAAATTGTAAACTTCTTTTTTTATAAGGAGGTATTTTCTTGGAAAAAAAGATAATGCAGTTACAGGATGAATTTAATAAAAGAATTGCCACAATAAAAGGTACTGATGAATTAGAAAAATTAAAAAATGAATACCTAGGCCGAAAAGGATATATAGCTAAGATGCTGAAAGAGATTATAACAGTACCCAAAGAAGACCGACCTGAAGTTGGTCAATTATTGAACAGGGTTAAAAAAAGTATTCAACAGGTAGTTCATGATAAAGAACAATCTTTTATGGAAGATAGTGGAATACCTGAAGAGGTATTTGATATTACTATTCCTGGCAGAAAATTTAAAGTAGGAAACATACATCCCATTGAATTAATTTTAAAACAGACTCAGGAGATATTTCTGGGAATGGGCTTTTGTTTTGTTGATGGACCCGAGGTTGAATTAGATTACTATAATTTTGAAGGACTCAATATACCCAAAGACCACCCTGCCCGGGATGACCAGGATTCTTTTTATATAACTCCAGAGATTTTGTTAAGGACTCAAACCTCACCTATGCAAGTTAGGACAATGGAAAATCAGCCTCCCCCGATACGTATGATTTCAACCGGTAAGTGCTACCGAAGAGATGCAATTGATAGTACACATTCGCCAATGTTTTATCAGATTGAAGGATTAGCAGTGGATAAAGATATAAGGTTTAGTGATTTAAAAGGAGTTATCACTGAATTTTGCCAGCAAATATTTGGAAAAGATCGCAAGGTAAGATTTAGACCCGGTTACTTTCCCTTTGTAGAACCAGGTGCAGAAGTTGACGTATCATGTGGTTTATGTGAAGGTAAAGGTTGCCGTTCATGTGGGTATACCGGCTGGCTTGAAATAATGGGAGCAGGCATGGTTCATCCTAATGTCCTGGAAATGGCAGGTTATAATTCAGAAAAACTAACTGGTTTCGCCTTTGGAATGGGTGCAGAAAGAATAGCCATGCTTAAATACGGTATTAATGATATCCGTTTATTCTTTGAAAATGATTTGCGTTTTTTGAAACAATTTAAATAGTTCTAATTCAGATGAGGAGAGAGGTATGCAGGTATCTTATAATTTGCTAAAAGAATATGTCGATATTGAAATATCACCTGAAGAATTAGCAGACAGACTTTCTATGAATGGTATAGTTGCTGAACATAAAAAGGCAGTATTTGAGGGAATTGAGGGTGTTGTTGTTGGGCAAATAAAAGAAATTGTTCCACATAGCAAAAATGATAATCTAGTTATCTGCTGTGTAGATATAAAAAACCAGAAATTGGAAGTAGTCTGCGGTGCAAAGAATATGAAGATTGGAGATAGAGTTCCCTTTGCAGTTGAATCTGCTATTTTGCCTGGACTGGGAGAAGTTAAAGGGAAGAAAATCCAAGGTTTTCTATCAAAAGGGATGATTTGTTCCGCTTCAGAGCTAGGGTTAGAGAAAAGCAAATCCCCGGGAGTTTTGGTTTTAGATGACAAGTTTCCTATAGGAGAAGAATTAACCAAACTTGATGGTATAGGAAATGATGTGATATTTGACTTTGAAATATTTTCTAATAGACCGGATCTGATGAGTATTATTGGAATTGCCAGAGAAATAGCAGCTTTTAGTAAGAAAGAATTGCATATTCCAGAAATTAGCATCACAGAAATAGATACCAATATTAATGAAAAAATTGCTGTTCAGGTAAAAGATAAGGATTTATGCCCCAGATATGCTGGAAGGATTGTAAGCGGTTTGCAGGTAAAAGAGTCCCCTTTCTGGTTGAGATGGAAACTATTTCTACTGGGAATAAGACCCATTAGTAATGTAGTTGATGTTACTAACTTTGTTATGATGGAAACCGGGCAACCTCTTCATGCTTTTGATTTGGATTATATTAGTGCTCACAAAATAATTGTTAGAAGGGCATATCCTGGTGAGAATTTTAATACCCTGGATGGAGTAGAGCGGAAATTAACAGAAGAAAATCTGGTTATTGCTGACCAGGAGAAGGCAATTGGCCTTGCAGGGGTTATGGGCGGAGAGAATTCAGAAATAAAAGACTATACTAAAGATGTCTTCTTGGAGTCAGCTTATTTTAACCCGGTAAATAACAGGAGAACTAGCCAATACTTCTCTTTAAGGACAGATGCCTCGAACCGTTTTGAAAAGGGAATTGACCCTGAGGGTCAAATTTATGCATTAAACAGAACCGCTTCTTTAATTAAACAGACAGCAGCGGGAGATATTCTGTCCGGAGTTATTAACCAGCATAATAAGAATATCAGCAGAAAAAGAGAAATAAAATTAGAATATAGTAAAGTGAAAAAAATATTGGGAATAAAGATTGCTAAAACTGATAACGAGCAAAAAATTAGAATAGCTGAAATATTGAAAAAATTAGGATTTGATATTACTTATCAGAATAATTCTTTTATAAGAGTAATACCCCCAAGTTTCAGAGGAGATATCCACAGAGATGTTGATATTATTGAAGAACTTGCCAAAATATTTGGTTATGAAAAAATACCATCTACTATATTTAAATCAACTGTAGTGCAAAATTGTATTAGTGATAGGCAAAAAATTATTGATAGAATTACCACTATACTTGTAGGTTGTGGAATGCATCAGATAATAAGTTATAGTATAATAACCCCCACCTTTTTTGATTGGATGAACTTACCTGATTATCATGCTCTACGCAAAACAGTTTGCTTACTCAATCCATTAATCCAGGACCAGACAGTGATGCGAACTACTTTAATACCAGGTATTTTAAAGGCAACACAGTGGAATATTAATCATAAAGTAGAAGAAATAAAGCTATTTGAGATAGGCAAGGTTTTTCTACAGCAGGGCAAAAAACAAAACGATAAATTGCCTGTGGAAAAATTAAAGCTTTCTGGAGCAATAACTAAAACCGGCAGGGGAAATATATGGGAAAGAGCGCAGCAGTGGGATATCTTTTATCTAAAAGGTATTTTAGAATCAATTTTTGATAGTTTAAGGATACAATATAGTGATATTTCTTATATAAATAGCGATTTTCCAGCATTTGAAAGAGGTATAAATGGTATAATAAAGATAAATAATCAGGAAATAGGAATTTTAGGTAAAATTTCTCATAAATTATCTGAGATTATGGATATCCCTGAAGAAATATTTCTTTTTGAAATTGACCTGGATAGTCTATATTCACATTTTAAAAAGGACATCGTCTTTAAACCATTGCCAAAGTACCCTTCTATCAATAGAGATATAGCCGTTATTATTCCTGAGAATATTAGAGTTGCTCAAATAATTAAAACAATATCAGAGATAAATAAAACCCTGATAAAGAAGGTAGAATTATTTGATATATTTAAGGGGGAACAAATAAAAAAAGGTTATAAAAGCGTGGCTTTTTCCATTGTATTTCAAGCCCAAGATCGAACTTTGACTGATGATGAAGTCGACAAAATGATGGAAAATGTTAAAATACAATTAAAGGAGAAATTCCAGGCAGAATTAAGGCAGTAGATTTAATAAAAACAGGAAGGATTATATAAAATTATTAATTGGATTGATTTAATTATTCTCATAATTATTTTGTTTAATATCCTGTTAGGTTTTAAGAGAGGTATTATTGCAGAAATATTAACCCTTTTTGGTTTAATTTCTGCAATTTTTATTGCAATATTCTGGTATGCGGATCTAAGCTCTTTTTTAATAAAACAATTTAAGTGGAACCAGGCTTTATCGAATATTGTGAGTTTTATCCTGATTTTTATAGCAGTTATTATTTTTTTCCGATTACTGGAAAGCCTGTTAAGTCATATTACTTCTTTACTCTTGCTAAATTGGATTAACAACCTTGGCGGTGCTTTGTTTGGACTTGTAAGAGGAACTATTATTATTGGTCTATTACTTTTTTTACTAAATTTCTTCCCACTGCCTCTGGAGGTAGAATATCAAATAAGCCAATCAATTTTAGTGGAACCCTTCATTGATGGATTAATCTTTATCTATAATTCATTAGAGGAATGGTTGCCAAATCATTTCCAGCTTGACATTGATTTCATTAAAGAAAGATTTATCAAAATGTAAGTGAATAAAATTCGGAACAGGTTGTGTAGTAATGAATAAACATCTTTTTACTGTATTAGAATATACTAAAATAAAAAAAATGATTAAAAAAGAATTGTATACCGTACCAGGTATTATTTTTTTGAAAGCATTGCAACCTTCAAAAGAGCTATCAACCATTCAGGAATGGCAACAGGAAACCACTGAGATGCGAAATATTTTAGAGATAGAGGGTAACCCCCCTTTTATGAATTTAGATAGCATAGCAGATGATATCAAGCATGCTAAGATTCATGGTAGCATTCTAACTGCAGAAACTCTTTTGAGCATAGGAAGAGTATTGGAATGTCTTTACCTGGTAAAAGATTTCTTAAACAAAGTGCCAGAGGAAAGATATCCTTTAATTAGAAAAGAGATAAGCGAAGTAAAGGTATTTCGTATATTAGAGAAAGAGATAAAAAGATGCATTAATGAAGATGTAAAAATTAATGATGACGCAAGCCCTGAATTAAAGAAAATAAAACAAAATATTAGGAATATTGAAAGAAAAATCCGCAATAAACTGGAGCAGATACTTAAAGATCCGCAAAATCGTACTCTTATTCAAGATGACATTATTACCATACGCCAGGGCAGATTTGTTTTGCCGATAAAACAACAGGAAAAAGGTAAATTTTCAGGAATAGTACATGATAAATCCGAAAGTGGAGTAACTGTATTTGTAGAGCCAATGCCTATTGTTGAACTCAATAATGAATTAAGAGAATTATACCAGGAAGAAAAAAGGGAGAAATATAGAATATTGCAAAAATTGACTGCACTAGTTGGCCAGAATAGTGAAGATATTTTAAATTCATATCAACAGCTGGGTAAAATAGATTTTATAACAGCAAAAGCGCAAATTAGTCTTCAGATGAAAGCAATTGAACCAAAGATAAATAATAAGAACATTGTTAATCTGTATAAAGCAAAACACCCGTTGCTAAAAGCTCCGGTTATCCCAATAAATATACAATTGGGAAAAGATTTTGACGTACTGGTGGTTACCGGTCCCAATACAGGTGGGAAAACTGTTTCCTTAAAAACTGTAGGCTTGTTGCATCTAATGGCTCTTTCAGGTTTACATATCCCTGCTGGAAAAGATAGTGAAATAGCAGTCTTTAACAAAATATTTGCAGATATTGGAGATGAGCAAAGCATAGAACAAAATCTAAGTACCTTTTCTTCCCATATGAAACAGATTATTGAAATATTGAGTTCTTCAGATGGTAGCACATTGGTTTTGCTAGATGAATTAGGGGCTGGTACAGACCCTTCGGAAGGTTCAGCTTTAAGTATGGCGATTCTTGATTTTTTGAGGTCTAAAGGTGGAAAAATTTTGTGCACTACTCATCACGACAGCATCAAGGCGTATGCTTATTTAGCCAAAAGAGTTATGAATGCTAGAGTGGAGTTTGATGAAAATACACTTCAACCCACCTATGAAATTACTGTTGGATTACCCGGCAAAAGCTGTGCATTTTCTATTGCCAGTAAATTGGGGATGGAAGATGAAGTGATAAAAGCTGCCCAGAAATACTTAGAGAAGGAAAAACTAGATCTGGAGAACTTGATTGGTAAAATGGAAAAAGATAGAAATCTGATGGCACTTAACTTGCAATATTCTGAGAAAGAAAAAAAGGAAGTTGCCGCACTAAAGAAAGAGTTGGAGACTAAAATAGACACACTGGAGAAAAACCAAAAAGAGATAGCCTTAGCTGCATATAAAAAGGCAGAAGAGATTATTTTATCTACAGAGAAACGTGCTAAAGAAATCATTAATACCATAAAAAATCAAAAAAATGTTAAGCAGGAATTAACAGATAAACAAAAAGAGTTGAGAGAATTAAGCAAAGAAATTAAAAGTAATATAGATGAACTTGAACCTGTCCAGAAAAGAGAAAAAAGCATTTCTGCAGGTGACCTTGTCTTTATTAAAAGCCTTAATAAGGAAGGGATAGTAATTGAAAAAAACCAAAAAAAGAAAAATTGCTTAGTTCAGGTTAACTATCTGAAACTAACTATACCTTTTAATGATCTCCAAAAAATTAAAAAAGAAGTTATAAAACAAGACAAAGGAAGTAAGTCCTTTCTCAGTATTTCTAATTACCAATTTCATAAGAATAGACTCGATAAAAAGGCAAATTTTAGCAATGAAATAAATATTCGTCAGATGACTGCAAGAGAAGCTCAGATTAAGGTTGAAAAATATCTTGATGATGCTTTTTTATTAAATGTATTTCCAGTATATATAATTCATGGTAAAGGAAAAGGTATTTTAAGGGAAAATATAACCCAAATGGTTAGCCAATTGTCCTATGTAAAATCTTTTCGTTATGGAGAGCCACACGAAGGCGGTGAGGGTGTAACTGTGGTATATTTTTAATATTATTTTATCAATCCCTTTTTTCCAGTCTTTTTCTCAATTCCTCTACCAACGACTGGAGTGTTTCCTCTTTCTTTTCTTCTGCCTGTGGAACTTTTTCTTGTTGTTTATCCTGTTTAAGAGTTTCAATTTCATCAAGTAAAGGGAATTTCTTTTTGCCTTCGATAACAGGCAGTTCTTCCTGTGATGTTCTCGGGGTTTCTATATCAATACTGATCTGAGGTGATATTTTTATATCCCCCTGGCAAACCTGCTTAGGTTCTGTCCCGGAAATAAAAGCAACCTGTACGGTTTTTGCACATTGCTGGCCTGGCAATAACCCGGTTTTTGCGCAAACAGTAATTTCTTTAACATTAGCTGGTATTGAAAAATCTTTGACTGATTGTTCCTGGAGTGCACTTACCATAAAATCATGCCATATTGGGGCAGCTACTACCCCGCCTGTCATTTTATTGCCAAGTGTTTCACGGTCATCATTTCCAATATAGACTGCACATGTTAGCTCAGGAGTAAATCCTACAAACCAGGCGTCAACGCAATCATTAGTTGTTCCTGTTTTGCCGGCAGCAGGTCGGTTAATCTGAGCATTCCAACCCGTTCCTCTCTGAATAACTCCTTCCATTAATTTGATTAACGTATAGCAGACATCTTCTGAGAATACCTTTTTACTTACCGGGTTGTTTTGTTCCAGGACCTTACCATTATGGTCTACTATTTTTAGAATGGAAATAGGTTCTATATAAGTTCCCATATTAGCTATAGTGGCATAAGCAGAAGCCATTTCCAGCGGTGTTACCTCTGAAGTTCCTAATGCCAAAGAGAGATCAGGCCTTAAAGAACTTGTTATACCAGCTTTCTGGGTATTTTGAATTACATCCCTCACGCCTACTCGTTCCAGTAATTTTACTCCTATGATATTTATGGAATCTTCGAAAGCCTCTCTGAGGGTGACAAATCCTCTGTGTTCTTTTTCATAATTTTCCGGAGACCAACCGTTTTCATATACAATAGGAGCATCTTCCAGAACAAGACTGGGGGAAAGACCTTTTTCAATAGCAGTTAGATATACAAAGGTTTTAAAGGCAGAACCTGGTTGTCTGTATGCCTGGGTAGCCCTATTGAATTCACTTTCTTCGTAATTTTTACCTCCTATCATGGCTTTAATATGCCCAGTTTGAGGTTCAATGGCAATCAATGCTCCTTCTCGGTTACTGTTTAAGAAGGTTTCCTTGGCTTTTTCCTGGAGAGACAAATCTAGAGTCGTATATATTTTTAATCCACCTTTAAAAACCATATTGACACCATACTTTTCCAGTAGTTGTGTACGGATATAACTGGCAAAGTGTGGGGCAATTTCCAGGGTTTCTCTATTATGATTAAATGTAATTTGCTCTTCTTTTGCTTGGGAATACTCATTTTCATTTATATAACCCAGATCAAGCATCCTTTTCAAGATTATATTCTTTCTATTTAAAGAAGCTTCTAAATTAATGAAAGGAGAATAATAGTAGGGTCTTCTCGGGATTCCTGCTAATAATGCGCTTTCTGCAAGAGTAAGCTCGGAAACAGGTTTATTAAAATATAAATCGGATGCTGCAACAACTCCATAAGCCCCATGACCAAAGTAAATAAGGTTGAGATACATTTCCATGATTTCATTTTTTGTAAAGGTTCTCTCAATTTGTAAGGCAAGCAGAGCATCCTGTATTTTTCTAGATAGTGTTTCTTCTCTGGTTAGAAATGTATTTACTGCTAATTGTTGGGTGATTGTACTGCCTCCCTGACCCTGGAAAACTCTTCCACTTTCCTTAATATTTTCAAACATAGCCCTTATAATACCTCGAATACTGATTCCATAATGGCTATAGAAGTAGGTGTCTTCAATGGCAATAAAACCGCTAACAAGGTGTGCCGAGATTTCGGATAAAGAAATTGGTGTTCGATTTTCCTGAAAGAATTCAGTTATTAATTTCCCGTTAATATCATATACTTTACTGGTGATTGGATTGATGAAATTGCTTGTTTGAACAAGGTCTACCATTTTTTGACTCGAAAAAGAAACAAGAAAAGCAAAAGATACTATGAAAGAGAGAACAAAAAGAAATAATGAAATAAATATTAATTTAGCTAAAAAAGGTTGCCTTCCCTTGTTTTTATTTTTTTTATAATTTTTTTTACTTACCATAAAAACCCTACTAATGTATAATTTTTGATTAAGAAAACATATATTTTATTATTTATGAAATTGGATAAAGCAAGTTTATAACATAATTTTAAATATAACTATAACAAATTCATTGTATTCAATTATTTAATTGTATTAATTTCAGGTGTATTAATTTCAGGTAAAATATACTAATAAAAATAACACTTCTAATTATAATTTTAATATAAACTGTCAATCTTTTTAACTTAACTTAAATATGCTATAATTATTTAAGTTTTTTGTCAAAAAAAGGAATTGCCTTGCTTAAACCAAATTACATTGTACGCATTGCTTTAATTGCTGCTATCTATGTTACCATAAATATCATATTTGCACCAATAAGCTATGGCCCTGTCCAAATAAGAATGGCTGAGATATTAACTGTATTACCATTTATCGATCCCGCAGCCATTGGGGGGCTATTTTTTGGATGTATTTTGTCGAATCTGTGGGGCGGACTTGGTATTATTGATGTATTAGGAGGTAGTATTTGCACATTATTGGCAGCAGTTTTAACATACCGTATGAAAAAACCTTTTCTGGCTCCACTTCCACCAGTAGTAGTAAATGCTTTAGGGGTGAGCCTGTATTTACATCTGTTGTTTGAACTGCCATATTGGTTGACAGTTTTATATATTGGTATAGGACAGACAATAGCCTGCTACTTATTTGGCTATCCTTTATTGCTTGTCTTAATAAAAAGGAGGTTATGGTTATACAGGCATAGTTGGTAAATATTGCATCAATAAAGTAGTTTGGGTTAAAAGATAGTAAAAATAATTTTTAATAATTGGGGTTTATATTTTAAGAAAAAAATATTTATTATATTTAAATCAGTCTAATATCTAATAATAAATAAATGGAGAAATGAGAGGGGACAAAATGGATTTAGCAGAGGAGATGAAAATAATCAGAAGGGGAACAAGTGAAATTATTTCTGAAGAAGAGCTAGAGAAAAAACTAATTAATTCTAAAAAAACAAAAAAGCCTTTGTGTATAAAGCAAGGATTCGATCCTAGCGCGCCTGATATACATTTAGGGCATACAGTAGGATTAAGGAAGCTTAGACATTTTCAGGATTTAGGACATGACGTGTTTTTTCTGATAGGAGACTTTACTGGCATGATAGGTGATCCCAGTGGCCGTTCTGCTACCAGAAAACAATTGACTCCTGAAGAAGTTAAGGAAAATGCAGAAACCTATAAAGAACAGGCTTTTAAAATTTTAGACCCAGAAAAAACTATTGTTGAATTCAATAGTCACTGGTTAGGAAAATTATCATTTGTCGATGTAATTAAGTTATGCTCAAAATATACTGTAGCTCGCATGCTGGAAAGGGATGATTTTTCAAATAGATTTTTGGAGAAAAAAGCAATTGGTGTTCATGAATTTTTATATCCTTTAATGCAAGGATATGATTCTGTTGCATTAAAGGCTGATGTTGAATTAGGGGGAACTGATCAGAAATTTAACCTTCTGGTAGGAAGGGATTTGCAAAGAGAATACGGCCAGGAGCCCCAGGTAATTATTACTATGCCAATAATTGAAGGAACTGATGGTATAGAAAAAATGAGTAAAAGCCTGGGTAACTACATTGGAATTTATGAGAGTCCGGATGATATGTATGGAAAGATTATGTCGATTCCTGATAAATTGATGATTACCTATTTTAGATTATTAACCGATATTCCGGAAACAGAATTAGATAAAATTGAAAAGAATCTTCAGGAAAATCAGCTGCATCCCCGTGACATAAAAAAAAGATTAGCAAGGGAAATTGTAACAATATACCATGGCTACAGCCTGGCCAGCGAAGCTGAAAACCGCTTTGAACAGGTGTTTCAGGAAAAAATGAACCCGGAAAATGCACAAAACTTACTAATTTCTTCAGATGAATTGAAAGAAGGCAAGCTGTGGATTGTAAAGTTAGTAAAAATGACCGAATTACTTAATAGTACTGGTGAGGTTATCAGAATAATAAAGCAAGGTGGAGTAAGGATTAACCATAAACAAATAACTAATAAAAATATTGATATTGCATTAAAAGATGGAGATACTTTAAGAGTTGGAAAATTGAATTTTTTCTGCATAAAGATTAAATAAGAATAAGCAATATTTTACCTAATCATGCGTAAAATTATGAACTTAATATTTTAATGTGCATATATTATAGTAACCAATTTAAAATTGGTTAAATTGTTGGCTTTTTGTCAAAATAAAAAACATGAGAAAAAAATTATTAATATATAATAATACATACTGTTAATTTGCTTGAAATATATTTCTTTTCGTATTATAATATTTTTTGCAATAAGATAGTCAAGTTGTTGAGAAAATATTTTTATATATCTAATTTTTTCTTGACAACACCCCCTAACTCTGTTACTATCTTATTTGCCCCTTCTCTGGGAAGAACCCGCAGGGTTCTTGTAGAGAGGGCAAATTAGTTCTTTGATAAATCTATAGCACCCAGCCATATGTTTGATCTAACCCTGATTTTCCTTATATCTCATATAAGAGTTAATCAGTTTAAAGGTGTAATTTTTAAAGGGAATGAAAAAAAGACGGATTTCGATTCATCTTTTTAGATTTCCCTTTAAAGAGCACGGAGAGTTTGATCCTGGCTCAGGACGAACGCTGGCGGCGTGCCTAACACATGCAAGTCTGACTGGAACGTCTCCTTCGGGAGACTAGTACAGTGGCGGACGGGTGAGTAACGCGTGGGAATCTACCCGGTAGTGGGGGATAACCCTCCGAAAGGAGGGCTAATACCGCATAAGTCTTACGAGGTAAAGATGGCCTCTTTACAATGCTATCGCTTCCGGATGAGCCCGCGTCCTATTAGCTAGTTGGTGAGGTAACAGCTTACCAAGGCAACGATGGGTAGCCGGTCTGAGAGGATGAACGGCCACACTGGGACTGAGACACGGCCCAGACTCCTACGGGAGGCAGCAGTGGGGAATTTTGCGCAATGGGGGAAACCCTGACGC
>Ga0334901_1002392_pt1 | contig 16208 bp, 18 predicted proteins | sample GraSluR3_MG_3_FD_207216 | JGI IMG/M metagenome (GOLD analysis project Ga0334901, IMG submission 207216) | Sludge microbial communities from methane-producing bioreactor in Wageningen University, Netherlands - Granular Sludge_15_08-R3 | ecosystem: Engineered > Bioreactor > Anaerobic >... | reverse complement strand
TCACCGATGGATGTTGCCATAACGGAAGCCCTCGGCAAGGGGTGGGATTATGTCCTGGAGATCAACCTCTCATCGAATTTCGAGGAGATTTCTCAAGATGTTCCTGTGTATCTCCCCTCAGAGATTCAACTCTTCTCGGGTGTGAAGAGGACGAGAGGATATCAGAGTAGCACGACCGTCTCATATCGGTTGTTCAAAATTGATGATTTTGTATCCGTAGTGGTGGAAGATCGGCTGAACGAGGTGGATGGGCCGTATGAATACACGTTCAGTTTTGTTCCTGCCGAGGGACTTCGGGAGGTAAACCTGGATGGAACGGGAAGGAAGAACCTTCGCTACATCACCAGCACTGCGGTCGATACGACTGTGGATAACGCGATCGGAACCTTACGTTGGGACTACGAGACCATTCCCATTCCTACTGAGATAGAGGATCCCACAAGCCAGACTCAGTGGTACGCCTATTTCTCCAATAGATACCATGACTTCCAGACATTTGCGGCAAACGAAAGTGGTCGAGAACTCTTCTATGCCATCGAAGTGGTACACCATAAGCCCAGTGATACCTATTTCATGATAGGCCCCTCATTGGATGCAGCGATCAGACAGTCGAAGGTCAACAGTGCAATCATGAATGCTCTGAGTCATACTGCTCGTAGTTTGATCGAAGACGAAAAGAACAGTGGTGGTCAGGTATCTCTGAGAGTGGGAGAGGTTGTAGCGAACGCGATACGGGATTTGCTCTAGAGAATCGTTCGGCTCTATGGAGGAGGGGACGCCTCTCTCCATGGAGCTCGTTGTTCAATGAGATGGTCGAGTGAGAGGAAAGATCTCAAGCTCTTGCAGGAAGTACTTTCCCTTCATTGTTCGTCATTACAGGGTTGAGAGGTTTATCATGTCAGAGATTCGTAGCATGGAAGCACGCGATATCACTGCAGTCCGAGAGCTCATGGTTCAGTTGGCAGAGGATCTGGGGCACGATTTCCAGATGGACCATGAGCAATGCCTCGCCCTCTACCAGAAGATGCTAAGACACGAGAACATCTACCAGAATTTTGTGTATTGCAAAGAGCATGTCGTTGTCGGGTTTCTCTCCATGGTGCTGTATCATACATGGCTCCATGGGGGCGGGACTGCCTTGATCAATGAACTGGTGGTGGAGCGAAGTAACAGAGGTCGGAACATCGGTTCGGCATTGGTTGCTCACGCTAAGATCGTCGCTGAAAGTCGTGGCATGGATGAGATCGAGGTTGGCGTGATGCAAGATAATGGAAAAGCTCTCTCATTCTATCGGAAGCATGGCTTCGATGAAGAGTACATGCTGTTGGGAGCCGAGTTCTCATGAATCGGGGAAGGCTTTCGGCGAGAGAGCGTTCTGGCACTTTTTAGAGATAGTGGTTTTCCGAAACCCTCTTGAAGCGATGCTTCTTCTCATAGATCTCCACTGCCTTCTGGTACTGCTCGAGATATTTCTTGGCAAGAGCCTGAGGGCTGTTAGTATGTAGTACACTCTCGCGAACCTTTCGTTTCATCTCCACCATCTCTCGATCGCTGAGTGCGTTCAGTGATCGCACATGCTCTCCGAACTCTTCTGCCGAGGTGTAAAAATAACCATTCACCCCCTCAATCAGCTGGTCAGTGTTCAACGGATCGAGGCGCTGCAGGACCGGCAATCCTGACCCGAGCCCCTCCAGCATAGCAACCGAATGCATTTCAGAAACAGAAGCAGTGACATAGATATCGCATATGGCGTAGTAGCGAGCAATCTGTGCATGCGGAATCTTTCCACAGAAAATGACTTGAGAGTCGAGGCCCAGCTCGGTGCACCGGTTGCGTAGATTCGTGTCTTCAGGTCCACCACCTATGAGTAAAAGTCGAAGGTTATCATCTTCTCGTACACTCGTAGCCCAGTAGTCCAGTAGAATATCCACCGACTTCTCAGGTCCCATGCGGCCGACAAACAATGCACACCGCTGGTTGGCGCTTATCCCCAACGAGTCTCGAAGCGCCTGTTTCTCCTGATCTGAAAAGAGAATCGGATCGAAATCATCGAGCTCCACACTGTTCTGAATGACCTCGACTGGCACATTGACACCGAGAGCCTTGAAGTATTCTTGGCCCTTCCTTGACGGACTCGTTATGATTGTAGATCGTTTGGCAATGTACCGTTCAATATGGGCTAGCGTGCTCGTTGCCCAGGGGATCATGATTGGCTTTACTGCGTAGGTCAAGAATTTACTGTACTCGGTATGTAGGGTATACACCAGAGGTACCTTCAGGTACTGTGCACTCTTCAGGCCGAACAGGGAGATGCCCCACTCTGCTTGGATATGAATTATGTCTGGTTTGAAAGCGCGTACCATTCTGTATCGCACAGGGTCAAGCGGCAATGAGAGGTCTGCAAGAAGTTGGTCGCTCTTCACCGCTGGACAATGAAGAACCCCCTCTGAAATATAGTGTCTTCTCGCAGTATGATCTGCTGCTACGATCAAAACCTGGTGGCCTTGACTAGTCCACTCTTTTGCTAACATTTCAACAAATGTCACGATTCCATTCAAAATGGGGAAATACGTCTCGGTGCAAAGTAGAATCCTCAATGTTTTATCCTCATATCAAAGTGTGACTCATCATAGACTACCAGGGTATGCCGGGCAACCCCCTTGGGCATGCGCAAGTCGTAAAACGCTCTCCTGATGAGGCGCCTGTAGGCGGAGAGATCGCTCGCTACAGAGAAGCGTTGAAAGAGAGATTCACCAATATACCTGTTCTGGGGTATGCATCACCTATGCGGATGCTGGAGTCTCCCTTTTCTGTGACGATTGCTGAATCCATCTGGAGTGAGTATGCGATGAGCATGGTGGAATTGTTCCACACCGAGCTACTTTAGGTGTAAAAATTTGCATATTTTTTTTTCGATTAGGGAGTTTGGAAGGGTGCTGTTCAAGCAGGCAAAGCATAGAATTGGACACATGGAGGAAGATGTATGCAAAGTCTGGTTATCTACGATTCAATGTATGGAAATACTGAAAAGCTTGCCCAAGCTATTGGCAGCGGAGCTGGAGCTCGTGTGATTCGTATAGGTGAGGTCACACAGGAGCCCCTGGTTGGATTGGATGCGCTCATCGTCGGATCGCCAACGCAGATTTTTCAACCATCGAAGGCAATGAAAACATTTCTGAACGAGATGCATCGAGGTGCGCTCAAGGGAGTGAAGGTCGCAGTTTCGATACGCGAATGGATATCGTAGAGGTCAATAATCGCCTTTTGACGATACTTGCCAAACTATTCGGTTATGCTGCAAAGCCGATGGCTTCGGCGTTGGAAAAAAAGGGAGGAACTCTTACCGGTTCTCCTGCACGCTTCATTTCCCAACGAAACGAGGGTAGCGGAACAATCACTATTGGTCCATTACCGAGAGAGTGCAGGAAACGTATGGAGAGAGACCCCGCCCCTGGGGCGGCAGCGGAGGCGAAGCCTCTAGGGTCCGCCTCTTGCCCTGGGGTCACGCTACCATTCATTGTCGGAGATAGAGAGGGGCCATTGAAAGAGGGTGAGCTAGAGCGTGCAGTCCAGTGGGCAAAGCAGATTCTGGAATCCTGAACGGCTTGTCCTGGGGTAACGATACCATTCATTTTCTGCATATACGATTCGGTTCTTAGACTAGCAGGAGCCACTGAAAATCCAGTGGCTCCGTACTATCTGATGAATATTTCTATCAGTCGAAGGCGTCTTTAGCTTTCCATTCCTTCCATACATTACCGACAAGGTCCGGACTCGGTTTGAGCGTCTTCTTGCCTGGTCTCCATCCGGAAGGTGTAGCTTCGGTACCCTTTTTCTCACGTACCAGTTGGAAAGCCTGAATCTGACGGATCGTCTCGTTCACGTTACGTCCAACAGGTGGTGAAAGTACCTCGAATCCCTGGATCACTCCATCGGGATCAATCAGGAATCTTCCTCTCGTGTTAACACCCCCTGCAGTGTCATAGACACCGTAGGCAGTTCCGATAGCACCGCCACCATCCGAAAGCATCGGATACGGTACTCCGCCATCGACCATCTTTGAAATCTCATGATCATTCCACACTTTGTGTGTGTAGATACTGTCCACGCTCATTGAGAGCACTTGGACTCCGAGTTTCTCGAACTCGGGATTCTTTTCGGCGACCGCCGAAATTTCTGTCGCTCAGACAAAGGTGAAATCACCTGGATAAAAACAAAGTACTACCCATTTGCCGAGGTAATCTGAGAGCTTCACTTCAACGAACTTACCTTTGTGATAAGCCGGCGCTGAGAAGTCGGGCGCTTTCTGACCAACTTTGATCATACTCATCTCCTCCTTGATGTGTGTTGTCTGCTCGCCTGGTGTTGGTTTTTCTGGAACAACACCGACGGGCCCGCTTTTAGGCCGCTGACAACCCGGTTTGAATTCTTCGGGCATGTAGCTACTCCTTTTCTCTATCGTTCAACGAACGAAGAGAATTATATATTTAAAACAATTGTAGATTTGGACTACTAAAATTACAAGTGATTCTTTCCTGTGAATTGGCAGAATGCATTTTAGTAATCGTTCTTATTACTTTTTCTACCATATCGTCATTGACAATCCTAGCAAGAGGAATCTACTATCAAAGCGGAAGCTGATAGGATCTGGTGGTCCTCGCGGTCTTCAAAACCGTTGGGCGTGTAGAAGCGTCGGGAGGTTCAATTCCTCCCTCTTCCGTACTATGAACGCACAAAGACTCTCTGCTCTGCCACAGATCGAAGTACTTCTCAACGAATCGTCGCTACAGGACTATATCAGAAAACTGTCCAGACCTTTGGTGGCAGATATAATCAGAGAGGTGCTCGGTCAGATACGAACCGAAGTGGTGACCGAAGAAACCCAGGTGCCAGACAAGAAAGAGATTCTTACCCGTATAGCTTCTGCGTGTGAACACAGATCGAAAGACCGGCTTCAGAGAGTGATCAACGCAACAGGAGTCATCATCCATACGAATATGGGACGGTCTCCACTCAGCCGTGATGCCTGGATGGAAGCACAGAGCATCAACTGCGGGTATTCAAACCTTGAGCTCGATCTTGTCACCGGCAAGCGGGGCAAGCGAAAAAACTTGATACCCGCGCTCCTCTCCTCACTGACCGGGGCAGAGGATGCCATGGTCGTGAACAACAATGCAGCTGCGGTTTATCTTATCCTCTCCACCTTTGCGACAGGCAAAGACGTGATTGTCTCTCGTGGAGAACAGGTTCAGATAGGGGGAGGGTTCCGGGTCCCGGAGATCCTTCGGGCAACTGGCGCAGGGCTTGTAGAAGTAGGAACGACCAATATTACAACGCTGGACGATTATGCTGCAGCGGTCACTTCCCAGACTTCGATGATTCTCTCGGTCCACCGCTCCAACTTCGCAATACGAGGCTTTGCAGAGACTCCGACTGTTAAAGAACTCTCCTCGTTAAAGAGTGCCCATGTGCTACTCTGCGTTGATCAGGGCTCTGGGGTCATAAACGAGAGGATCCCAGGTGAGGTGCCTGTGAAGAACCTGTTGACTCAGGGGGCAGATCTAGTCTGTTTCAGTGGCGACAAGATCTTCAGCGGTCCCCAGGCAGGAATCATTGTAGGTCGTAAGGATCTGATTGCTCAGCTGGAGAAGAATCCCCTCATGCGTGTGTTTCGCCCCGGCAAGACTATCTACTCGCTTCTTGAACTGACGCTTGTCAACTATCTCAACGGAGCAATGGGGAATCTGGCTTTAAAACTCAGACAGACACAAGATGATTTAAAAAAGAAATGTGAGATGCTGCTCGATGGACTCAATGGAGGTCTGTTCTCTCTTGCAGAGAGTACCTATACGACTGGCGGAGGCTCTGCACCAGATGAGACTTTTCCCTCGCTCGCTGTGGTTCTTGAAAGTTCCCAATCCCCTGATAGGTTGCTTGCGAAACTGAGAGATTCCTCTCCTCCAATTATCGCTACAATACACGACGAACGGGTCCACCTGAACGTAGCTACATTGGAATACGAAGACATTCCTCATGTTCATGGGGTGCTCGAAACCATAGAGAGTTAGAAGATGTATCATATTATCGGAACATCTGGACATGTGGATCATGGTAAGACTGCTCTTATAGAGGCTCTCACCGGCATGAATGCCGACAGGTTGCCCGAAGAGAAGCAACGAGGGATGACCATAGATCTCGGCTTTGCCCATTTCTTAGATGAGCAAGGACGTCCAGTCGGAGTCATCGATGTGCCTGGACACGAGCGATTCATCCGCAACATGGTCTCCGGGGCTTGGTCTTTATCGGTAGCTGTGCTGGTCATTGCAGGTACTGAAGGGTGGATGCAACAGAGTGAAGACCATGCTCGGGTTCTTGAAGCCATGGGGATTCCACATATCGTGTGCGCCATTACGAAAACAGATTTGATCGATGCCGATACACTCGACTTGGCGACAGAGATGGCAAAGGAAGAGCTGGAGAGGATCTTCAATCGAGCCATTCCGGTCATGGGTGTCTCTTCGGTGACACATGAGGGAATTGAAGACCTGAAGACGAAGATTCTTTCTCTTCTGACTCAGGAAGAGCGGGCAGATCGGCATGAATCAGGGTATCTCCATGTGGACAGAGTATTCTCGATTAAGGGCTCTGGAACAGTAGTGACAGGTAGCCTGTCAGGGGGCGCAATTTCTCAAGGGGATGAACTGACGATTCTTCCGAGCGGCATGACTACGAAGGTTCGAGGGATCCAGTCGTATCACCACGTTGTCGAGACCGCTGTACCAACAAGTAGGGTTGCTCTGAGCCTGCAGGGAGTGAAGGTCGACGATATCTCGAGAGGATGTGTCGCGACCATTGATCCACATGAGTTTCGGGTCGAGCGTGAGTTCATCATTCAGTTCGAGGTGATCGAGAATAGAACGATTCGCAATCACATGGAGATCGAGCTCGCTACGGGAACAGGGCACTATATCGGAAAAATTCATTTCTTACGGACCGAGGGGTATGCACGCCTCGTTCTTGATGAGCCGATTGCTGTCTCTTGGCTCGATACCTGTCTGTTTATCCAGCGCGGTGGTTATCGGATACTGGGAAAGGGGCAGTTTATCTGGACCGGAGTGACTGGTAAGCACTTCAGGAATAGATTTGCCCAGATAGTTGCCACCTATCCGATTGGAGAGCGGATCGAAGATGAGTCGGTGCTGCGCCTGTTGATCGACGGGTGGCTGAGCATGAGAAATTCCACTGCTGCACAGAAGCGAGCGCTTAAGCGTTTTCTTGTCAGCGAGGATATCAACCACCGCACCATACAAGAGGTCACGGTACTAGAGGAGGTCATTCTCGCAGAAGCTGCGCGGTTGACCCAGATGGCCTCCGCTCCCGGTGGGGTGACTCGGGCCGAATTTCTCCAAGGAAGTCAGGTCCCAGACGAAGTAGGAGACTACCTGATTGAACGAGCTCTTGTCACCTATCAGGTAACACAGAGAGATCAGGTGTTTCTCTCGCCGGATCAGCTCGGTGGAGACTATGAACTGAGCGCACTCGGCAAGAAGATCATGAAGATGCTCGAATCCATGAGAGGCAAGGGGCTACAGCTCAAAGAGATTACGGATGCTGGTGCTCGAAAGGAGTTACGTAATCTGGTCAGGATTGAGAAGGTCGTTCCTCTCGAGGGCGAGATATATTTTGCTCGTGAGCATTTTGATGAAATGGTCGAGACTATTCTCCGCGGGAGATCACCAGGAGATGTCTTCTCGATCCCTGAAGCGAAGGAGCGGGTAGCCTTGTCTCGGCGGTATATGATTCCTCTGTTGAACAAGATGGAAGAGAAGCGCTTGGTCAGGCGAGATGGCGATAATCGTGTCGTACTCTAGATCATACGTTCTTGCGGTACATCGTCAGCAAGCAACTGCTCGTAAACGTGCTTGAGGATGGTGGATTTTCCGACATGGCGCATCCCCATAAGGACCTTGGTGGCGTCTTTCCCTGTAACCGATTGTCTCAGGAGATTCCGTCGACACCTCTCAGGGGTATACTCAAATAGAATTGAGATGGAAATAATTGTAATATTGGGCTCTTCCGCAAAATAGCAAAAGTTTGGTAATTTCTCCTATCCCAAGCACTCGGGAGAGCCCTTGGGTGCACAAAATTGTCTGAAACAGGCCCAAGTCGGGCAAAATATATGGAAATGGACCTGACAACCGAAATTCCCGACATTTTGTAACTATGAGAGAGGTGTGATGGTCTCGAAGGGATCCTGATCACCCTCATTCACCAGCTTTCCCTTCCAGGAATACTCGACACCGAACAGGTCAAAGATAAGACGTTGAGCTTTAGTCGGGACTGTGTAGACGTCACGATACGTGCCGCGGTAATGGACTTTCGAGTACGTATTCACCTTATCCAGAATTTCTTTGTAGTTCCAGTATTTGCGCTGCTTTGGGGGAATGAGGTTGATCAGTTCCTTCAGTGCGGTGAGAATGATCAAGGTGATGAAATTCACGAAGAGCCTTCCCTGCATCACCTTGTCGGTGTGAACTCTCAAACGATTACAGTCGATAAGATTTTTCATGTCATCAAAGAGCAGTTCGATGTCATTTCTCTGCCTGTAGGCATGCAGAGCCTTAAGCGGATATTTTTCAGCGTTGGTGTACAGAACCCAGAATCCGCTCTGACCATTGATGAAAGCCTGAACTTCCTGGTCCTTAAGAAGAACCTTCCTGCCTCTTTTCGGTGTTTCTTTTATTTCAAAGTATCGCTCATAATATGATTGATTGTTCTTGACCGGCTCACTTGCATCAAGCTCGGCCTTGCATGCCTGCAGTCGCTTCATCAGACGTGCAACGTCCCGCTCCTTTCGTGCCGCATCGAAATAGACATGGGCCCACATTCTTCCGTGTTCAGTCTTTCGTATGGTCTTCAGGCCATAGATGATGGCATCGGTATCATCGGTCGGAATAAGCGTGTCAGGACGCTGAATGGTATGGCGATGTTTCTCTATCAGTTCTCTTGCCCAGGTAACGTTCGAAGGAACGGGCATGAGGAATTTGTGACCATGATCGCTCAGATGAGCGATGTTATCGACAGAGCAGAAAGCTCTGTCTCCTATGATCACAGAGGAAGGAATCTCAAGTTTTTTCAGCTGTTCAAGTACATGTTGGAGAACGATAGAGTCGTTCATACTTCCCGGCATTTCTGAAAACCAGAGAGGAAGGTGAGTTTCATACGAACTGAGAAGACCGATATTGATCTGAGGAATCTTCTCCTTGTCACGGTTATACCCACGTTCTACATATGCATTATTCTTTGCATAGCTTGAAATACTGCTGATGTCGAATAGCAAATTCTTCTTCGCCATGTTCTTTTCTATCCAGGAGGAGAAGAATGTGTTCTGGGTATCTTTATCGAGTCTTTTCAGGAGTTCACTGATTCTTTGTGAACAGAGCATGGAGCCATCGAAGCCTCTGTCATCGAGCCAGGACTCAGCATAGCTGAGAGGTCTACCGGTACAGATAGAGTATTTTGCAAGCTCTAAGACAGAGGTCGCATCCTGAGGGCCAAGAGTCTTTGAAAGAATTCGCTTTAGTCCGATGCTTTTGATGATAGGATCGAGAATGAGATTCTGACCGAGCAGCGTCGTCTTTGAGACAACAGGGATAGGAAGCTCTTTGGCCTGACCGGCTTGCTGACGAGAAAGGTAATTGGCGTTATAGATGATCTGTCCGTGGGAATCGAGTTTACCGATACACTTACGGGTGTGACGACCTTGCTTTTTCTCGCTATCCCAATAGGCAGTGTCTTCGTAGACATAGGTAACATTGGCTTTCTTATTGTAGACCTTGATGATTTTGGCTGTATTTCCTGCTTTGCTCATAGGCACAATTGTAACTATGTTGCAGAGAAAAGTCAAGCCCTAAATGATGATCAAATACATATATAAAATATAATTACGTATTTCTAGCTACAATTTTGCGGGAATTAGGGGTATCAAAATGGATGTCTGAACCTCAAAGGTTTATAAAAACTAATTTAAACATAGAAAAAGTATGTAAATATGCATAAAACTAAACTTGACTCAGGTTTATGAATTGGGTAGAATATTGAGTATACGTATGGATATTTCGCATATCCCAAACTGGAGGCTGTATGGCTGCATTGGATTCAGTTTTACCGGAAGGATTGCTCGTAGATAGGAAGTGGTTTGGAAAACGTGGTATCGAAGCGACGGCCGTGGATTATTACCTCCGCACCGGCAAGATCGAAACATTGGTCCACGGTCTCTACAGGAAACCGGGGCCGCCTTTGAAGTGGCAACAGGCGGTGTACTCGCTGACTTTGCTCGGTCATGATGTCCATGTCGGGCATGTAACCGCCTTGGCACACCACGGATACGAGCATTACCTGAAACTTGGTGTTGCACAGCCTATCAGATTGTACAGTACTCGGTCTCTTCCGTCGTGGGTGGAGAAGGTGAACATCGACCCCGGGTTCGTCTCGATTAAGCGCAATCCGCTAGAAGACGATTCAACAGGTATAGTCGATGTTCCGTTCGGTACGTGGGATTGGCCCATACGGTACTCCACCCCTGAACGTGCGTTCATCGAATTGGCGAGCACCATCGAGACTAGGGAAGAAATTCTGCAGGCGAAAGTGATGGTGGAAGGAGCTGCGAATCTGAGGCCGAACCTGCTGCAGGAATTGCTGGAATCTTGCGGCAACATAAAAGCGAAAAGGCTGTTCCTTTGGATCGCAAGAACGGCAGGACACTCTTGGTATAGGCATGTCGACCTGTCTCGGCTCAACCTAGGAGTAGGTAAACGTCAGATAGTACCTGGGGGCGTCCTTGATACGCAGTTTTTGATCACCGTTCCTAAGGAGATCCAGGATGGACAACAAGAGCCCGTATTTTAAACAAGTTGAACTACTGGTTCGCATCCTGCCTTTAGTGGCGGAGCATCCTTGCTTCGCTCTGAAAGGAGGGACGGCGATCAACTTGTTCCACCGGAACATGCCGCGGCTTTCTGTAGACATCGATCTGGTGTATGTGCCAATTGGAAATCGAATACAATCGCTTGAAGAGATGACGAGGGACCTTAAGAGCATAGGTAATGCCATAATTGCCCGGATCCACGATGCCAAGGCCCAATATTCCCTATTGAACAGTACTGAGTATGTGAACCGATTGATCGTCGAGGCGGGCAGGGCCGTGGTAAAAGTCGAATTGTCGCCGGTATTGCGAGGGACGGTATATGAACCTACTGTCATGAGGATAACCAAAACCGTTGAAGATGCCTTCGGTTTTGCAGAAGTTCCGGTCGTCTCGTTCGAGGATCTGTTTGCTGGAAAGATGATGGCTGCACTGGACAGGCAGCATCCGCGGGATCTTTTCGACATCAAGGGGTTGTTCGAACACGAGGGAATCTCCGCCAAGTTGAAGGAAGCATTCATCGTGTATCTGATCTCCCATAATCGGAGGATCGTGGAAATTCTCGATCCAAGCCTGCTGGATATCAAGCAAACGTATGAAACCGACTTTGTCGGGATGACCACCAATCCGATTGAGCTGGCGGACCTACTTGAGACAAGATCCGAATTGATACGGATCGTGAATTCCATGATTGATGAAAAAGATAAGAAATTCCTCGTTGATTTCAAGGAGGGTCATCCAGATTGGTCGTACTTCAGTGTTCCGTACATCAATAACCTTCCTGCCGTCCAGTGGAAGATGCATAATCTGGACCAGGTTGATGCGCTGGAGAGACAACGGATGGTCGATCGACTTAGAGAACATTTGGGCTTATGATGCGAAAGCCAGAGTATGTGACAGAGGTGATGTTTTTAAACCTACACCTTTGATGTGGTACGTTAACGGATACCCTTTTTCATCGACTGCTTCCGTCTTTTGTAAGGAAATGACTTTCCCTATAAAGGATGCTCTCATCTTTTATAAATAACAAGATTTTTGTATAAAAGAGAACCACTCAGACCAATGGTACATGTAGAATCCTGATTCTCCATATTGGACATAAATATTCAACATTTCACTTGTAACCCAAGTATGGACTCCATTGGATCAAAATCCCTGTCATTGTGTAAGAGTTCGAACCCGTATTCAATGCAGAAGGTCGTTATGAGTACATCGATGGTCTTTCGAACTGTGATTCCATGTTTCCGTAATTTGCGAAAGTTCTGAGTAGACTTCACGACTACCTCTTTTCCAACGAAATCATGATATTCAAGCGAATCCATCATACTCTTTGCTATTTGGTATTGTTTTTCGCTACGAAAACCTTGAAGAAATTCTCCTATGATCAAATCACCGGTTGCGATTCTGTTTTGCTCCAATTCCCTATCAAGCATATCGGTTTGTTCAGAAACCACTCCATTCACATAGTCGATCCAAATGGAGGTGTCTGCTACTATCATACATCTGTCCTCATTTCATCAAGATTCCCTTCCCATTTCAATTTGCCCCTAAGTTCCCGAATCTTCTCTTGCTTTTTCATACTGATGAGGAGTTTCAGTCTTTCTTCTACCGCTTGCTTCTTTGTCTTCATGCCTGATACAAGCAATGCCTCACTCATCAGATTGTCATCGATGATGACCTTTGTTCACATCACAACTGGAAACGTTAAATCTTGCGATGGCATTCGGTATCCCTTTCCCTATTTAGGATGTCAGCTCATTTCCCAACGAAACGGGGGTAGCGGAACAATCACTATTGGTCCATTACCGAGAGAGTGCAGGAAACGTATGGGGAGATACCCCGCCCCTTGGGGCGGCAGCGGAGGCGAAGCCTCCAGGGTCCGCCTCTTGCCCTGGGGTCACGATACCATTCATTCTCCTCCAGCATCGAGCGGAACGATTCATCGCTGAAGATGAGATGATCCAACACCCGTATGCCAAGCAACTCACCAGCTTGGATAAGCCGTTGTGTGACCCTGATATCGTCGGTGCTGGGATTGAGAATACCACTGGGATGGTTGTGAGCAACAATGACCGCTGTGGCACGTTCTCGGAGCGGATTCGAGAAGACCTCTATCTATGTTTGGTTAACAAAACAATAACTAGTAACAATTAAAGGATACGCAGACGATACACATCTAATTTAATTGTTCCAAAATATTTAACTTGTGTTAAGTTATAAATTACCCAATAGGGGAAAGTATGGCTAAGAGATAGCCTATCTAGATACCGGCGCATTTAAGCAGTGTCATGTGTTTGTAATCATCGTGTCACTCGGCCAGAATATTGAACGGATACAATTGTTCAAGAAGTTACGGTTTCAATGCAGTAATAGGTACCACACAAACGCCATCGGGTCTGCGATAGGCTGCGTTTGTGAGCCCGCAGATTACACAAAGTGTGGTCGCCGGATGTTTGAACTTCTTGTTGACATCCAAAAGTTTTGCAGCGGCCTCGTCAATCTGGTGTGCCCCCAACTTGATCTCAAAGGCGGACCAGCTTCCGTCTGGAAGTTCCACTACCGCGTCTATCTCATCGTTGCTGTAGTCTTGGTAGTGCAGTAGGTTGGCTGAAAATGACTGTGCATAGATTCGGAGGTCTCGTTCGCACAAAGCCTCGAACAAAAACCCGAATGTCTCCAGATCTCCAATCAGTCTATTTTCATCGGAGATACCTAAAAGTGAGCATGCAAAAGATGGATCGGTGAAATGACGTTTCTCTGCCTGTTTTATGCGAAGAGAAGAACGTATTGCAGTTGCAAACGGCTTTTGGTTCTCGATGATGAATAGTTTTGCAAAGATATTGAGGTAGTCAGCAATGGTATCCTCATCGATGGTCAACTGTTCGACTCCTTGCATGTCACTCTTCAGACGTGCCATGGTTGCTGTCGTGCTCTCATTGCGTGCAAGCGATCGAAGCAGAAGGCGCATCTTCGCTTCATCACGCACTTTGTCATCCACTTTGGCTATATCATTGGTCACCATATTGTCCAAGTACTGTGCCGGAATCTTGAGTGCATCTTCGGTCGACAATTCCAGGTTGCCTGGCCAACCTCCTCTCAGAATATATGATGCCAGGGATTGAAGACGAATCTCTCCCGTAATAACATTCTCAAGATTTCCGTCACACAAATCTTTTAGCGACACGATTCCTGAGGAATTCCCCGATTCGAACAATGACATGGGCATCATGCGTAGTCGTGCGATACGACCGGTACCGCTATGCATGACCCCCTTGTGCGAAGGGGTAGCGCTGCCGGTAAGGATGAATTGTCCCTTATTGGTGCCCTGGTCGACTGCGAACCTCACCGCATCCCAGAGCGACGGTACTTCTTGCCATTCATCGATCAGACGGGGTTGCTTGCCTTTAAGTGCCAAGGAGGGATCTATCTGGGCAAGTTGCCTATTCTGAAAATTCCCGGTAGGGTCACCGACAAAGAAAGCACTCTGGGAATGTTTTTGCGCAGTCCAGGTCTTTCCGCACCATTTGGGACCCTCGATGCATACTGCTCCAAATGCCCGAATGTACTGCTCGACTGTCGAGTCAATAATGCGCGGTCGATAGATATTGTTGTCCATGGAAGCTCTCCTATACGAAGAGTATTCCAATCGGTTAAATTTAGCAATATCATTCGGTTAAATTATCTGATTTTAATCGGTGAAATTATTTTTATTACATCATCATAATGGAAAAAATGCAATAATAAATTGAAACTTAGTCGACTTGTCGACCAACTTTTAAAAATCATAGGTCAAGGAATCTGTCCCATCAGGAAATCTCGGAGCCAGGTACCATTCCTGAGTAATGCAGAGACATCGGTCAAGATAAGTTCTATTTGGGGAGTTCCTATAAGGGGTACTAGGAGCTAGATCCTCGATTCCCGCTTCCAGTCATATGATAGGATGAAAGAAAAGTGTAACAGATTCCTTCTCATGCCTATGATATCAACTCATTCTCCTCCAGCATCGAACGGAACGATTCATCGCTGAAGATGAGATGATCCAACACCCGTATGCCAAGCAACTCACCAGCTTGGATAAGCCGTTGTGTGACCCTGATATCGTCGGTGCTGGGATTGAGAATACCACTGGGATGGTTGTGAGCAACAATGACCGCTGTGGCACGTTCTCGGAGCGGATTCGAGAAGACCTCAATCTTAAGTACGAAAAGGATATCTGTGGTATAAGCTTTGAGGTCCAACAGATTTTCTTACGGCACTCCTGGCCTGGTAACATTCAAGAACTAAAGAACTGCCTTGAACGGGCTGTGATATTCTGTGAGGGTGAGGAGATCCAAATTTCTGATCTCCCCATGCAATACCACCAACATCAGGTATTCTCTGAAGAGAAAGCTCCAATAAAAGATCTATACGATTCAATCAGTCGTGAAATCATCTTGAGTACCCTTGAGAAGACGGAAGGTAATAAATCAAAGACTGCTGAGATACTCAAGATCTCTCGAAAGACCCTCTATCAGAGGATGAAAAAATTGGAGATAGATCTGTGAGCCCATCTAATGGACAAACCATTTTGCGTCTCGAACAGATTCATCATTACAGTAAGAACTATGAGATTCTAAACAGTGTCGATTTTAATCTTTTTGAAGGTGAGATTCACGCACTTGTAGGTGATTACCTTTCGGGGAAGACGACCATAGGGAAGATCATTGCTGGTTCTGAGAAGATCCAAGGTGGATCTATCTATATAAAAGGAATAAAGGTTCTCAATCATTCTATCAAGAAAGCACTGAAGATGGGTGTCGGTATTGTCTATCAGACCCAGAATCTCGTTTCTGCGTTGGATTCTGTTGAGAACATCTTCTTGGGAAACCATCCAGACTTTTTCATCTCTAAGAAATCAAAACAGTTCATGCGAGAGAAGAGCCAAGAACTTCTTACCCGCTTTGAATCCGATATCGACCTTGATCAGCCGCTCTATAAATTGAATGAACTCGATAAACAGATCATCAATATTTGCCGGGCTCTCGTGTTAAAACCACAAATTCTCATCCTCGATGAGATCGGAGAATATATCCCTGCTGATAAACTAGAGATCACCTATAAGATCCTTCGTGAATTGAGTGAAGAAGGGACGGCAATAATCTATATAACATCAAACTTTATCACCGCCGGGTAAAAAGTAGTCACATACCGACGGGCAGAATTTCGTCAAAAAACAACGGTTAAAAAGTCGCCACCCCACCACGATTCCTCTAGAATGAAAACACCATATTTTATTCTACGAGGG
>Ga0334901_1002389_pt1 | contig 16216 bp, 13 predicted proteins | sample GraSluR3_MG_3_FD_207216 | JGI IMG/M metagenome (GOLD analysis project Ga0334901, IMG submission 207216) | Sludge microbial communities from methane-producing bioreactor in Wageningen University, Netherlands - Granular Sludge_15_08-R3 | ecosystem: Engineered > Bioreactor > Anaerobic >... | reverse complement strand
CCGGTTCACACCACGTCGGCGCGGCCGATCACTGGTATCTGTTCGCGTCCCCCGCCGACTGCCCGACCATCGAGCTTTGGTTTCGACGCGAGACGCCGCAGTTGCGGCAGTTTGTTCGAGACCGTGGCACGTGGGGTTTCGGGTTCGACGTGGTGCACGACGTGGCGGCCGTGGCCGTGGCGGCCGCCGGCGCCTACCGCAGCGCCCCATGATCACGCCTGGGGCCACAACCCCAGGCTACCACGCGCCGGCCGGCGGCTAATCCTCCCGCCGGCCGGCGTTTCTTTTCGGAGACCTGACGATGCACTCTTCCACCTGGTGGTCCCGCCGTGGCCGGCGAGCCGGCCCGCAACGCTGGTGGACGCGCGACCGCGAGCTTCCGGAGGGGACCATCACCGCCATCGTCCAGCGCGGCGCCGACGTGGCGGTGTATGTCGACGCGATCGACCCTCGGCTACCGGGCGGATGCCTCACCCTCCCACCACGCGACGCGACCGACCCCCACGCGCTCCATGCCGCAATCGCCCGCAGCTTCGGGCTCGACTGCGGGAGGACGATGTGCTTCGACCAGGCCGCATGGCGCGCGTACGTCTTTGCGATGATCCGCGAGGCCGAGGGCGACCAGGCGGAGGACGACGACACGGGGTAACTACCCCTACCCGCCCTGCGCGCGGGTCCTTCCCCGGGGGGCCCGGGGCGAAGGGCTCCGCCCGGCCAGGTCGGCATTTTCGCGCGCCGCTGCGCAAATCGGTAAGTAAGTAATCGTCACGAAAGGACACCACGATGGCCATCCGCACTGTTTGGACCGCCGATGCCTCCCAGGCCGATCGCGCCGTTGCGCAGATGGAGCGATCGACGGAGCGGCTCGAACGGCAGATCCGCCAGACCGTCACCGCCTCCAAAGACTCCGGCCGGGCCGCGGCCGAATACGGCTCGACCGCGAGCAAGTCGTATGGCGACGTGAACAAGCGGCTTGACGAGCTGCACCAGCGGCAGAACGTGCTGCTGAAGGAGAAGGAGTCGCTCAAGAACGCCGCCCGCGAGCAGGCCGCCCGCGAGCGGGAGCTGGCCCGGGCGGCCAAGCAAGTCTACGACGACACGCGCACGCCGGCCGAGCGGTACGGGGCCCAGATGGAGAAGCTCAATCGCCTCGTGCGGGAGGGCCGAATCTCGCACGAGACGTTCGGCCGGGCCGCGAAACGGGCCCACCAGGAGATGGTCGGGGGCGCGCAGCAATCGGCGACGGCGTTGGGCGGTATCTCCGGGCGGCTCTCGGGCATCGTCTCGGGTCTGGTCGGCGCGGCGGGCGTCTCGTCTGCGATCGGCACGATCATCACTTCGCATAACGCCTGGCTGGACGCGCTCGACGAGATCGCCGATCGGATCAAGAGCGTGCAGGCCGACTACGTGAGTTTCGCGGCGTTGCAGCAGCCCGGCCAGAAGGCCGAGCGAGTCGAGGCCGTGGCGAAACTGGCCGCCACCTACGGCATCACGGACACCCAAAAAGCGGCCGATACCGTGCAGGCGCTCCAGTCGGTCTACGGCGACTACAAGACCGGCCTTGACGCCTCTATCGAGGCGTTCGAGGCGTCGCGTGTGGGAATCCCACTCGACCTCGCCAAAGAGCTGGAGGTAATGGGAAAGGCCCAAGGCGCCGAGCCCGGCGAGTTCGCTCGGATGGCCTACGTCGCGGGTCAGCGGAGCGGGCGAGACCCCGAAACGCTTGCCAAGGCCGCGCCGGCCATGAAGCAGTTCGCCGATCCCGCGTTCGGGTTCGCGTTCTCGGCCGCGATCGCCGAAAACATCCCCGTCGAGCAGCTCGCCACGTACGCGCGCCGCGGCGGCATGGCGTTGGGCGACGTGTCGTCGGGTATGCCGTGGTTCAAGGAGCGAGGGCTCGAGCAGGCGACCCAGTTCGAGCGTCTGCAAGCCCTGCACAAGGAGGGCGTGACCACTCCCGCGCTCGTCGCGGAAAAGATCGGCATCAAGGAGATTCGGGAGGCCGAGGCGATTGCCGACGCCGCACGCAACTTCGATCGCATCGCCCAAATGGCCAAGCAGATTCGCGAGGAAGCCCAGCCCGGTCTATTCCAGCAGGAGCGAGCGGCCATCGAGTTCGAGCTGCCGCAGATGCGCTTCGCGCGGCAGAGCGCACGGCTGGAGGCCGAGGCCGCCTTATCGCAAATCTACAGCCCGGCTGCGGAGGAGGCCCAGCAGCGGCGCATCGAGCACCAGATCCGCGGGCTCGCGCTGCGACGCATGGGGAAAGAGACTTCGTGGGCCAAGCCCATTGCGGCCGCAATCGCGTTACCGGCGAGGTTGTTTGGAGTCGACACCCCATCATTCGACGCCGACTTGATCGACCCGGAGGGGAAGGCGACGCGCGGGCACCAGGTCGGCTTGTCCCTCGAACACACCCTCCGCCAGATGTTCACCGGCTACGACCCGACCGAGTTCCAAGACCGCCTCGCCCAGCACGAGCTACAAGTCCGCAAGGACCTGCTCGGCAGCTCTCCGATCTACGAAATGCAGGCCGAGCGGATCAAGCGAGAGCGAGCCACGATGACGCCGCCGCCGGTCGTGCGCGAATCGCCTTTCCCCGGCGACGACGGCGCGGCGCTGCAGGTCACTCCGATGATGGAGCACGTCGACCGGCTGCGGGCCGCGGAGGGAGCCGGCGACCAGGCCAGCGAGCGCCGGCACCGCGAGCTGGTCGACACCCTCCAGGGCGTCAAGCAGGCGAGCGAACAGAACGCCGCCGAGACCCGGCGCGTGGCCGCGGCCGTGGCCAACGCGGGCGACCGGACCGCCACGGCCACCCAAGCGATCGGCCGCCAGACCTCCGACGCCGCCGTGCAAAACGCCCTGCGACCGAAGGGAGGGAGCGGGGAGTGGTGAGAGCCCGGGCCGCGGTTCGGTGTCGCGACCCGGGCCGAGCGGGCGAATCGCCCGGGCCGGAGGGGCCGGCCCTCCCTGGCCGTGCCGACGGCGAGCGCCGGCGAACCTCCTGTTCTTCCCCCCCCGCCTCGGGCTTCCCGTATACTACCACTATCCCGGGGGGCCGTGCAAGACAATTCGGGGAGTGTACCGGCGTCCATATTTCCCCGCGGATTTCGTCGCGAGTTCTCGTTATCATTCGCGCATGGACCCGACCCCTGCCGAGATTGCCGAAGCTTGCCGACAGATTCGAGCCGAGCACCTCGAGGCGAAGCTTCGGGGCGAGTCGCCCCAGGCGCCCCGCCCGCCCGCCATCTTCGCCGATTCCCCGTTCGACTCGACGCGCGTCGTTCGATGCCCGACGTGTGGCGCCCGGGTCCATCCGCCGTGTTTCAGGTGCTTCATCCGCGACCTGCCCTGAGCACCGCGCCGAGGTTCGTCTTGCTGGCCGCGGCCTTGGCCTTGCGCTGTTTCGCTTCCTTTGCCGGTGGTTGTACACTTTGTTCATCCACCGGCTTGGCCGCCATCCTCCCGTCGGGCTCCCGCGGCTGCTGCTTTGCCGCCTTGCTCCTCTTGGCGTTGGCCTCGGCCGCGAGGGCCGGCCTCCCCAGGCCCCGCCTCCCGCGTTCCCGCCGCCCTGCCCGATGCTCCGGTCGCCCCGGGCGACGACGCGCCACCGGGCCCCTGGTGGCGTCTCGTTCGATGCACCCCGGGCGCGGGGGCCGTTTGACGGCCCTTTGACCGGCAGCCGGCCGCGCCGATCGGCGCGGGCCATTTCGGGCAAAATACGGCCCTTCCCCGATCCACGAAAGGCCACATTTGCCCCTCGGCACCTAGGTTCCCGAGGCCAGATTTTGCCCGTACAATGACCGAAATCCTTGCCGTTGCTCGGGCCGCCCGGAGTGGTACCCGGGCGCCCGGGCGCGGCGCGTACCACAAGGAGTTCTTCTCATGGCCAAGGTCAGGGTCTTCCAAGACTCGAAAGAGCGGGCCCGGGTCGGGCCCAGGGCGTGCCCCTGGTCGGTCGAGTGGCGCGAGAACGGCCGCCGCCGATCCAAGACCCTCGGCACCAAAGCCGACGCCGAACGCTTCGCGACGCTGAAGCAAGCCGAGCTGGTCGACCGCGCCACCGGCGTCACCACCACCAAGCTCTGGTCGGAGTTCCTCGACGAGTACGAGCGTCTCGTTGTGGTCAACTATCGTTCGCACGAAACGCAGCGGCTCGCCCGCGAAGCCCTCCAACGCTTCACCACGATCGTGAACCCGAAGCTGGTCCATGCGATCGACCGGCGCGACCTTGACGAGTTCGTGGCCAAGCGGCTCAAGATGCCCGGGAAGAAAACGGGCGACACCCTCAGCCCCGAGACCATCAAGAAGGAGTTGAGGCACATCCGGGCCGCGCTGAACGTCGCGCACGAGTGGAACTATCTTCGGACGGTCCCGAAGATGCCCCGCGTTGCCGGACACCAGACGGAAAAGCGGTTCATGACCGAAGAGCATTTCGACGCCATCATGACCGCGTGCGAGGTGGCCCGGAAGCCCGATCCTCGGACCCACCACGACGTGAACCCGGTCGAGTGGTGGCGCGTGCTGTTGACGATGATGTGGCTGACTGGCATCCGGGTCGGAGCGTTGCTTGCGCTCCGCTGGGAGGACGTGGACCTGGAACGCGGCGTTGTGTGGAGTCGGGCCCGGGCCAACAAGAGCAAGCGGGATCTTCGCCACCACGTCGGCCGGGCGGTCGAGTTGCTTTGGGATATCGCGATTGCCGATCCGCGCGTCTTCCCCTGGAACCATCACCACCGAACGCTGTGGGCCGAGTTCGCGCGGATCCAGAAGACCGCCGGCATTCACCTGCCCTGTTTACTGAAGGCCGGCAACCCGAAGCACGAATGCACCGACGCCTGCCACGTGTACGCTTTCCACGACATCCGGCGGGCCCATGCCACCTACAACTACGGCAAGGTGACCGACCGGGCGCTTCAGCAGCAGATGGGCCACGCGAGCTTCCAGACCACCCAGCAATACATCCGCTACGCGGAGCTTCACCAGGCCGACGTTTACCCGGCCCACGTTCCGGCGTCGATTCGGGACCGGCAGAAGGGCGTTCGGAATGACGGGAAAACAGCGGGAGGAACGGCGGGAAAGGACGATTCGGACGGGGGCGAGAGTTGACGGAATTGCAGTTCTTACAAGGGTTTGCGTCGAGTAGGCCCGGAAGGATTTGAACCTCCGACCAAGGGATTATGAGTCCCCTGCTCTAACCGCTGAGCTACGGGCCCAAAAGTTCATTCAAGAAGGACTTTCAGCGCTCTTTGCGGTTTCCTTTTCGACTATTCCACGCCGCTTTCTGCGCCCGCTGTAACGACAGAGGGGGCTGCGGCCGGCCGGAGGCGACAGCCCGAGCCACATCTGTTTCCTCTTACGAGGGAAGTGCGACATGCCGAATTCTACCAGACCGCCGAAGCCCAGACGAGACGTCCCACTCCATCCCTCCCACTCAATACGCTCTTCGAACGCGCTGTGTCGTGCCGATTCTCGGAAGTCGTTGCGGGGAAGGGACTTGGTGAGTTCAAGTACCCTTGGGTCGGCCTCGAAGCGAAACGAACCCGTCGCGCAACTGCCAGCGGCACGTTGACCGTCGAGGTGACTGGCTGGTAACCGAGAGCGCATTCTGAGAGCCCGTAGCCGACGCCGCCCTCGAACGAGCCGTTGAAGTGTGGATCGCGGCCGGGAAAGGGGCCACTTTCGCGGCCAGAGGGAGCCAGTTCAGCGGTTGCGCAACACGGCGCGCAATGGAACTCGCGCGGAAGGACTGGGAGGGAGACTGGACGGAAGCGGCCCCACTCGACGCGCCACACGATGACCAGCCATTTTGGCGTGCGACAGGGTTTTTGGACCCTCCGTCTTCAGATGTCAAGCCAGTCGCCCACGGTTTGCAGAACGAAATCGAGGGGCTCCACCACGTGCTTCGTGTCGTTGCCAGCGGAGCGGTACGGCTTGACATGGGCGAAACCGTACATCTCAAGCACACCGTCGGAGTTCGAGAGGGTCGCGAGGGTCCGGTCCTTTGTGGCGTCGGCTTCGAGGCATTCGTCGAGGGCCGAATCGTAGAGGATGGCACGATCCCCGTCGTCCTACACGCCGTAGGTCGTGGTCTTGCCGAAAGCGATCGCCGTGGTCTTGTACGTGGCCGAGTCGCACATCTCGCGGTAGCCGGCCGTCGATTTTCTCACCACGTAACCGAACCCGGTGGCTCGGGCGGTCAAGCCGTCGAACCTGATGGTCGACGGCGGCGGACAACCTGGGCTACGCCGGGGGAGTGGCCCGGGCTCGGCGGCACGCCGAGACCAGCGATTCGACGGCCCGTCGAATGGCGTCTTCGGGGTGGGCTTCGCGAATGGCGACTTCGAGGCGGGCGGCCAGCGGGGTGATCGCCTCGAAGCCGTAGCTTCCCGCGGCCCCCTTGAGTTGGTGGGCCAGGCGCCGCAGGCCCTCCCAGTCGTTGGCCTCCATCCGGTCGACGACGGCGGCGATTCGGTCGGACATCTCTTGGACAAACTGATCCACAATTTCCCGCAGGTCGGGATCGCCGGCCAGGGTCGAATAGATCGGCCCGGTCGGAGGGAGATCCTGGGGCATGTTCGCTTTCCTCCCGGGGCAATGCGAGGTGGTCGTAGACGGGTCTTCCTTGGCCACCGAAGCGCCAGGCCGAAGCTCTTCGGCGCCGATAACGTGCATTTCCTTGCACGGTTCATTTTTATACATGCGCGGGAGAATTGCGTCAACCGGTTCCAAGTCCGCTCAAGCGGGCCGAAGGGCTGGGAGGGGAGCGCGCCGCGATCGCCGTCTCTGCGGAAGCGGAAGGGCCGGCGCGATCATTGCAGGAGTCGGACGCCGCATCCGTTCTCGTCGGGAAAGCGGATCCGCCCGCGTTCGATCGTGACGCCACTGGCCGCGTCTTCGGCCAGGAGCAACGCGCCGTCCATGTCGACGTAGTCGAGCAAGGGCAAGAGTTGCGCGATCGCCGAGATGCCCACGCTCGATTCGGTCATGCAGCCGACCATGGTCTTGAGGCCCAGCTCCCTGGCACGCAACAGCATGCGCCGGGCCGGTGTGAGCCCGCCGCACTTCACCAGCTTGACGTTCACCCCGTGAAAGTAGTCGCGGCAGCGGTCGACGTCGGGCTCCCGCTGGCAGCTCTCGTCGGCGATGACCGGCAGCGCCGATCGCTCGCGTACCGCCGTCATGCCCTGCCAGTCGTCGGGCGCGAGAGGCTGTTCGATGAACTCGACCCCCAACGGCGCGAGGGCGATCGAGTTGCGGATCGCCTCCTCGGCCGTCCAGGCGCAATTCGCGTCGACGCGGAACGCGGCGTCGGTGTGCTTTCGCAACTCGCGCACGATCTCGATGTCGTTCGGCGTGCCCAGCTTGATCTTGTAGACGGGCCAGCCGGCAAACTCCTCCATCTTCGCGACCATGACCTCGATCGTGTCGATGCCGATCGTGTAGTCGGTGACGGGCACGTCGTCGATCGAAAGGCCCCAGAGCTTCCACACGGGTTGGCCGCAGAGCTTTCCCCAGAGATCGTGGACGGCGATGTCCAGCGCGCATTGGGCGAAGGTGTTCGCCGCCAGTTGGGGGCGGAGCTGCTCCCACAGCGCCGTGGGGTCGTGCAACGACGACGATTCGAGCCGAGGCCGCACCGCCTCAAGGGCGGCCGACATGTTCTCGAACGACGCGCCGTAGTAGCGGTTTTCGCCCGCCTCGCCGTAACCGCGCACGCCATCCTGCTCGAGCTCGACGATCATCGTGCGGCTGACCTCGGTCGAGCCGCGGGCGATCGTGAAGACGTGGCGCAGCGGCAGGTCGAAACGGTGCAAGGTCAGCTTCATGACGGCCTCTCGGGCGCGGAGGGAGCGGCCGGGGGCAACGGAGACCGGCCCGCGCGGCACAGTCGAGCGATCGACTCATTCTACCAGGTCGCCATCGTGGATCCAGGCGGTCGCCGAGTTTCGCGCGCCGGCCTCGCCGAGGCCGGTCGTCCGGCACCCTCATCCGACGGATCGAAACCTGCTCGGAACTCGCCGTCTCACCGGGCTGAGACCTGCGAGAGTCCGGGTGCGAACGCGCGGCGGTCGTAGAGGACCAGGGCCCGCGCGGCACGCATCGTGGTCTGAAGGTCCCGGTGGCTCATCGACGACACGTTCGCTCGGGTCGACGGCGCGCCCAGTCGCTTCGACAGGTAGCCGACCGAACGCACGACCCGGACGTCGCTCAACCGGTCTTCAGGAAGCGAGAACACCAGCCACTCGAGGATGTGGCCGGTCGACCGGAGCACTCCCGAGGTATCGTTGCTCGTTCCCTGGCGGGCGAAGAAGGTGGGATGCCAGCTTCCGTCGGCATTTTGCAGGCTGAGGGCGTGTTCGTGGAACTTGTCGAGGTAGGCCTCGACGTCGGCATAAACCCCTTCGATCGGCAGTTTGCGCAGACGCCGGCGGTCGACCGCATAGCTCAGCCCCATCAAACGGCAAGTGACGGCGCTGGTCGAGGCAGAGCACGATCGGGCCAACTCCTCGCGCACGAGCCGCTCGATTGACCAGTCTTCGCCCCACTCGTTCTGCCAGGTCGCGCCGTCGTCGAGGTAGTACGAAAGGCCGATCAGGGCGAACGGCCGATCACTTCCGCTTCGGCAGGCGCGCTTCTCGAACTCGACCAGGTCGGCCACCGTCCCCTGGGCATCGCCAGCGCGAATCTCATAGTCGGCGGGCACGCCCGTGATGGCCAGCACGGCGAGGAATTGCCCCGCATCGGCCTGAAGACCGTAGCCGATGCGAGCCATGAACCGGTCGTCGTCGTGCACCAGCAGTTGGTATCCCCCGCAAAGATAGTTCCAGCAAAGGCATCCCAGGCCATTCACCTTTTTTCCCGGCGCGCCGTGGATCACGTTCGTGCCCGAGCCGAAGGCCCGGCAGGCCTCCATGATATCGGCGGGGGTGTTGTCGCGGGTGTTGAGGGTCTGGCGGGCAAGGCCGACGACGGCCCGGCGCAGCTCGTCCCGCAGGGCGAGCATCTCGGGGCTGAGTTGTCGGGCCTTGCTCTGGTCGCCGGCCTCGGCCGCGACAGCCGGCGCCTGCTTCGGCGGGGCCGATTCCTGGGCCGACGAAATCGGCGCGAAAAGCGAGGCCAGTAGGAAGGCGGAGCATAGCCTGATCGTTGGACGCATCCGTGAGTCTCCGAAGGTTGGCTGGGCGGAGTGTCGATCGGCGAGGAGAGGAGCCCTCCGTCGCACCGTCGGGTCGGTCGCGGTCAGGAGCCGCTGGGCGTCTGCTTGTCGGCCGGCTCGGGAGTCTGGGCGGTTTCCGACTTGCGGCCGGGCCGGTCGACGAGAAAGCCGCCGGCGCTTCCCCGTCGATTGTAGGTATTGTTCTTCGCGCCGCAGCCGTACCCATCCGTCCCCCCGTAGTCGACCAGGAAAGCGAAATTGCCTCCGCACTGGGGCAGGGTGTGGTAAGAGATGTTCGACGGCGCGTTGCCCTGGCCGTAGCCCTTGTAGACGTCGTCGCCTTCGTAGTCGTACAGGATTCCCAGCCCGGCCTGGCCGGCATTGCCTTGCGTGCTGTTTCCGGTCGCAAGGTACTGGTCGTTTCCACCAAAATCGCACAGGGCCCCCACGGCGCAATCCCAGGCGAACCCCAGGCCCATGATGGTGCCGTCGTACGTGTCGTCGCCCTCGTCGTCGAAGCAGAACCCCAGGGCGTAGTGGCAGCCGAAGCCCGTGCCGAACCGCTGGAACCGGCGTTCGGTTCGGGTTCCGCCGTTAAAGGTCTTCAACGTGGCGCCCAGGCGCCGGTCGTTGCCGCCGAAATCGCGGGCGAAACCGAGGCCGAGCCAGTAGCCGCCGCCGTGGGCCATATAGTCGAACTCGTAGACGTCGTCGCCGCCCCCGTCGAGAATGACGCCGATCCCGCCGTTGGCACTCTGGCGCAGCCCCGCGCCCACGCCTTGCCCCCAGCCTTCGTAGCCGGGCGTCTCTTCATACGAGTCGTAGTAGAGGCCGCCGGTATAGTAGTGGTCTTCTCCGTCCAGGTCGTCGAGCACCCCGAATCCGAGAGGACCGCCGAAGCCCTGGGTCCACATGGCACCCCGATAGCGGTCGTTGCCCGCCCGGTCGACGAGCAGTCCGAGTCCGCCCAGGGCGTGCCCTTGAACGCGCTTGACGCCCACGTACGAGTCGTCGCCTTCTCGGTCGATGAGGATGCCGACGCCGGCCAGCGCCGAGCCCTGGGCCAGATCGCGGGCCTGATACACGTCGTTTCCGGCCGCGTCGATGAGTATCGAGACGCCCAGCAAGGCCGCGCCCTGCACGCCGGGCTGGGTCGCCCGATAGAGGTCGTCGCCGCCCAGGTCGATGACGATCAGCACGGGCCGCTTCAGGGAGACGGTTCCTTCGTGGTACTCATCGTCGCCGCCCAGGTCGATGACCACGTTGACGTCGGCCATCTCGTCGAGTTGGTAGACGTTCTTGCCCGAGCCTCCCACGACGATCGTGCCCGAGGGCGTCACGAGTCGGCGAACGAGGCGCCCCGTGGCGCCCGGCACGACCGCGGCATCGTCGCCGTCTTCGGGTTCGGGGAGGGCCCGAAGCTGCTCGAGCAAGACGAGGTCGGCCAACGGCACGAGGGCGTCGGCGGCCGCGAACAGGGCGTTGCGGTCGAGTTTCTCGAGTATGCCGCACACCCGTCGCCCGGTGGGACGCTGCGACAGGGTATGGCCCGAGTTGACCTGGGTCACGAAGACCGGCAGGAGGCTGCGGCTGAGTTCGGCGATTTCGGCCTTCGTCAGCGGCGCCAGCGCCGCCCGATGGCCCTGCTGCGCCCCGCAAAGGGCCCGCTGGACGGCTTCCAAAGCCTCTTCGGGGGAAGTGGGCGAAACGTATTCGCCGGGGCCGCGCGCGGGGCAGTCCATCTTCGATCGGGCCAGGGCCAGGGCCCGATCGAGCCCCTCGTGCTCGCCCAAAAGGGCCTGGTGAAGCAGGCGGGTGAACTCCTCGGCCTCGGCCGGGGCCTGCATCGGGTTGCGCAGCAGGTGGTCGTACCAACTCAAGCGGCAGTAGCCTTTGACTTCCGAGTTGCCGCCGTGTCCCTTGGTGCTGTCAAGCTTCCAGCCCAGGTAGTTCTGGAAGCGGGAGAAATTCGCTTCGATCGCGCGGTGCTTCAATCCGGCCTGCATCTCCTCGGCAATCAGCTTCATCATGCCCGGCGCGAGCGGATTGCCCACGGGCGTCAGCTCGGCCGGCGAGTCTTCGCCCGCCACGGCTCCCCAGGCGACCGCCATTGCCAGCGTGGTGGCCCACAGCGGTAATCGGATCCAACCCGACATCAAGGAACGCTGGCCGACGCGACGATTCATCCTGGGGCTCCCAAGGCGCATAAGAACAGACGCACGCTCCGCACGGTCCTGGCGGGCAAGGCATGGGGTTAATAACCCGGCGGGAAAATTGGAGGGGTTCGCCGAAGAGCCCTGGCGGGGGCCGGGCGCAGAACGACTCTTCAGACCAACGAAGATATTCTAATTGGGCAAGATAGCGAAATCAACTCGGGCGACGGCGTTTCTCACGCGGCGGATCCTCCCCGCACCCTCCGAGGGCCAGCGACCCACGCGACGCGGCGGGAACTCCCCGCGCAAGGCCCGAAAACCTTCGCGGTCCGGGCCCGAATCGGCGCCCTCAATGGGAATCGGATCGGGGCGCGCGGCCCCCCAGCGATTTTCGCAAAAACGGCTTCTGCAGGGCCGCCACGCACACTTCCTGCCGGTTGTGCTGGAGTTGCCGTGCTCGAACCACGTTGTACCCCCAGCCGCAAATTCGCTCGACGTACTCGGGCACCCGGTCGGCGTGGTCGGGCTCGAGAAGCTTCAGCGTCAGCAGCATCCCCCGCACGTGGACCTCCGGATGGGTAACGATTGCCTCGACCACGTCGCAGGTGTAGTGCGGCGCCACGTTCATGTCGGACGTCAGCCAGCGGATCTTGCGAAACTCGCGCCGGGGCACGTGCATCGCCCGACGCCGAATGTGCTTGAAGTCGGGATGGGCCAGCACTGCGGGATCCATCTCCGCCGGATCGATCCCCACGACCGCAAAGCCGCGACCCAGCAGGGCCTGGCTCGCGCCGCCGGGCGCGCTGCCGATCTCGGCGCAGCGGGCGCCGGCGGGGATGGGCAGTTCCGACCAGCGCAGGGCCTCCTCCATCTTCAGCCACGCCCGGGAGACGGTGTCCGGCGGCATCTCCAGGCGCAACATCCCGCCCGGCCACCGCGATGCGACCGACTTCACCCGGTGATATCCCACCCACCACTCGCGCGGTTCGGCGAGCACGCAGTCCAGCACGAACTCGCCGGTTCGGCCGGGCGCTTCCATGTCGCCCGCATCGTCGGCCAGCATGTCGGCTCGAGGACAACGACGCCGAATCGCCTCGTGGGCCTCGAAGGCCGCGCGCGAAAGCGTCGGTTCGAAGCCGTGCTCGCCCGGTCGTGCCGCGTCGCGCGGCCAGCAGTGAATCCGCCGAACCGGTCGGCCCGCCAACACGTCCCAGACGCCGCGGACCAGATCCTCCGGCCCATCGCCGGTCACCTTGCCCAGCGAAAACCCGTAGGCTCGGGCGAACGTCGATTCGAGGTCGAAATCGCCGACCAGGCCGTGGTTGTCGGGCAGCTTGAACGTCAGGAAGCCCGGCCGGGAATATGCCAGGCGAAAACCGGGCCATCGTCGCGCCAGCTCGGTCTTGATCGCCCGCTCGGCGCCGACCTGACAGGTGACGAACGCGAATTCGCTTGCCACGCTTCTCTCTCCTTCGATTACTCGAATCGCCCACAACGCGCGTCGCCTGCGACCGATCCCGCGCGCAGGCCGGCGGCGCCGTCGTGGATCGCTTCGCGGGTCACGCCAGCCTCGTCGTACATGGCGAAGATGTTCTCGACGTGGCTCTGGCCGTCGCGCTCGTGGACGAAGCCCTCCATCGCGTAGTTGTTGTTGACCCAGGTCATGCGCACGTCGTTGCCCATGAGCGTGTCCACGTGCTGCGGCGCGATTTCGAGGAGGTCGGCCAGCCGGAGCCTCGTGCCGGGGTGGAACCACATGAAGATGGGGATCCGGTTCACCGGCTCCTTGCGTAGGGCGGCGTGAACGCGTTGTTTGGGGGTCATCGAGTTGTCCTGCGGCAGTCCGCTTCGTAAAACGACTCCGGCAACCGTGCCTGTCCGACCCGTCGGGTGGGCGATTGGCATCCGCAGTAGGGGCATGATCTCGATCGACAACTCGCCGGTCGTGGTCGCGCAACCGCAAAGGTATCTTACTCGAAAGCCCTCGGCGATAAGACTGCCCCCATAACGGCGGGTGTGCCGGCCCGTCGCCGCTTTGCCCGGACCGGAGGTTGCGGGAAAATTTCTCGATTCGTCGGGATTCGATGGACCGTTTGGCCCCCGAGATCGGGTTAATACAATGAGCAGACTCGATCTGCGGGCGGCAAGGGCTTTTTCATTTTTGGGAGCGGAGGTGAGCGAGCGCAAGCCCCAGGAGGCGGGCACCCGAGTCGAACTGTTCGCACAACTCCTGGCCACTTGTCAGCGGAGGGTCTTTCTGTACGTCCTGAGCCTTGTCCACGACGCAAACGACGCGGAGGAGATCCTGCAGGAGACAAACCTGGTCCTTTGGAGGAAGTTCGACCAGTACCGTCAGGGTACCGAGTTTTCCCAATGGGCCTGCCGTGTTGCTTATTTTGAAGTTCTCAAGCATCACGAAAGAAAAGGAAGAGAGAAGCGGCTTTTCAGCTCTGAGTTCATCGAGACCCTGGCCGTCGAGGCCGAGCGATCGCTCGATCAGGTCGACGCGCGTCGCGACGCGTTGCGCCGGTGCCTCGGAAAGCTCAAGGAACGCGACCGGAGCTTGGTGCTCAGCCGGTACCAGCAGGGAGCATCGACGCGGAGCGTCGCGGAGTCGCTGGGCCGAAGCGTCCAGGGAACCCGCCGGGCGTTGCACCGCATTCGGAACGCCCTGTTGGCGTGCATCGAGAGGACGATAGCCGTGGAGGAACGCTCATGACGGGGACGACCGATCCCTGGCATGAATTGGGGGTGTTGGCCGCCGCGCTTTGCGACGGCGAGATCACTCGCGACGAGGCCGCGCGCCTCGAGAAGCTCGTCCGCCGGTCGGCCGAGGCCCGAAGCTACCTCGTGCGATACGTGCAACTGCATGGAGAGCTTTGCTGGGAGCGCGCCGCCAGTGCCGAGCGGGCCGTTCCGGCCGAGACCTGCGCGGCACCGGTGACCGCGTGTCCGGCCCCGGAACTGTCCGCCCGCGGGTTCGCCGCGTTGCGTGCCCGTCGGGCGGTCGTGTGGGGGTCGGCTTTGGCCGTCACCGCGGCGGCCGTTCTCGTCGTTTTGGCGGCGACGTTCACGGGCGGCCGCACACCGGTGGCGCGGGAAGCATCCGCGCCTCGGTTGATGGTCGCCAGGGTTCGGCGAACTTTCGAGGCCCGATGGGCCGACGGGCAGACCCGGCCCGAAGGCTGCGCGGTCCTTTCCGGCCAGGAGTTGACCCTGCTGGATGGCGTGGCCGAGATCGTGTTCAACTCCGGTGCCGAGGTGATCCTCCAGGGACCTGCCACAATTGAAGCACTCACCTCGGCCCGGAGTCTTTTTCATCGCGGCAGCGCCACGTGCCGTCTGGCCGGCTCTTCACGCGGGTTCGTCGCCGAGACGCCCGAGGCGACCGTGATCGATCGCGGCACGGAGTTCGGCCTGTTGGTCAGCGGCGCCGGCGCGACCGACGTCCATGTGTTTTCCGGCCGGGTCGAGGTTCATCCTCCCCCGGGACACAGGGGCGATCACCGGCCCCGAACGGTCGAGGCCGGGCAGGCCGTCCAGGCCGCGGGCAAGGCCGATGGCCCGGCGTGGAGGATCTCGGAAATCGGGTTGGGAGACTCGAGGCTCGTCCGGTCCTTTCCTGTCCGTGGTACGGTGGCCCGGCTGCGCGCGGTGGCCCGGCGGCACCCCGATTTGATCCACCACTACACCTTCGAGGGTCACAATTCCGGAGAACGGCGGCGCGATAAGGCCGGCTTCCACGATCTTCTCGACGTGGTAATGTACGGCGGCAGCGGCGAGGGAACCGTCCACGATGCCGCGGCCGGCTTCGATTCCAGCACCATGTGCGTCGAGACGTTTCGCCTCGACGCGGCGCGGGGCGTGGGTTTGGGTACCGACCTGCTCTTCGAACCGCCGGACGAGCTGACCGTCGAATTGCTGCTACGATTCGACGGCTTTCGCCACCTCGAGGAGCAGGAACCCGCCGTCGCCGTCGCTACCCGCAGCGACGACCGCGACTGCGCATTCTTCGTTGCCGTGGCCGGGGCCGGGCGCTTGGTGCACCTGATGGACGGCGGGGCCGACTGGGTCGAGGCCGACGCAGAACTCCTTCCGGGACACTGGTACTACCTGGCCAGCACGTTTCGCGTCCGCCGTGGGCAGACCGTGGTGAACTCGTACCTGGCCGATTTGACTCGACAAGACACCCAACTCCGCCGTGTGGTGGGCGACGTGTCGACCGTGGGCACGCCCGCCACAAGCCGGCTGGGAATCGGCAAGGGTTTTGGCAGCGACATCTCCCACGCTTACCCGTGGCCCGGCGCGCTCGACGAGGTGGCAATCTACCGCCGCGCCCTCGACTACGATACGCTCGTGCAACACTTTCGGTCGCTAATCCACGGCCCGTAAGGGGTGGGTAGCGCGGGTCGGGCGCCAAAACGATGAATTTCTTCGGCTTTTTTCCGACCTTTTTCGCTTCCCGACGGGGTAAATAGGTAGGAAGGGCAGACTCGGGTGGCCACGCCACCCCAAGGAGAATCGCAGACACACGCATCCCTCCAACTCCAACGCATGACGGCGGGGAGTCGCACATGAAAGGGTTACGAGAACCCAAGAGGGCACCGTTCTCACGTCGTAAGTTCCTTGAGAAGCTCGGATTGACCTGCGCCGTCGGTAGCACCGGCGGGCTGGTCGGCCCCCCACTAGCTTGGGCCGAAGAAAACTCGGGGCCCATCGACTGCGGCCCCCCGCCCGAGGCAAAAAAGCAGCACCGCACCGGCGGCGAGTCTTTTGCGCCGCTGCCGCTTCCCGTTACCCCCCTGCGACGGAGCGAGAAGAAGCGTCCGCCCGCCCCCCCCGCCCTCATCGGCAAGATGGGCATGGGCCCGGTCCGATGGATTACCCGCGAGGGCAAGCG
>Ga0334901_1002384_pt1 | contig 16247 bp, 26 predicted proteins | sample GraSluR3_MG_3_FD_207216 | JGI IMG/M metagenome (GOLD analysis project Ga0334901, IMG submission 207216) | Sludge microbial communities from methane-producing bioreactor in Wageningen University, Netherlands - Granular Sludge_15_08-R3 | ecosystem: Engineered > Bioreactor > Anaerobic >... | reverse complement strand
ACTTTATGCGTCTTGTCGTCTCTTTTTGAGAGGGAGCGTTTAATTGCATTGTCTGCATCAATCGCATAAGTACTAAAAAAGACAGGCGGTCCACCATGGAATAAACGGTTAACAGAGCTGTCACAAATTCATTTTGTGTGCAATTCCACTTGAACAGCTCGGTCCGCTCTTCAATGAGTTTTTTATCTTTTAACTCTTTTTCGGTGTTCAGTGTAGCGATAGCCATCAGCCTGGCACATAATCCCGTTTTTTCTGCCGTAACCCTCATTACTTCTTCCTCAACATGCTTGGAGTCGTGAAGTTTCTCATAGTCAATTCCCAGTTCTAAAAAGGCTCTTTCCAAGTATTCCTGTTTTCCCATTGTCGGTGGGTAGATGATCCATTTAATAGGGATCCGTTCGGTAACAACCTTCCCTGGGAAAGGTAGAGAGCGGTACTTCTTTCTCCAGCGTCTGACTTGTTGGTAAGTAGTTATCTCTCGAGGCTCCTGTGCCAGGGCTTTAGCTGCCAGTATCTGACCGGTAATATCTTCGTTCTTCTGCTTCTTCATAATCTTAATAAGAGGCGGGCATTCCCCGCCTCTCGATCAATGTTTACACGTACTATCCTTCAGGAACTTCAGCTTCTTTCTCATACCAGGTATGAGGAGCCACCTCAGAACTTGATGGAGTCAACTCGTAGCATTCCACGTCCACACAAATACCATCGGCACCTGTGTAGGTATCGGAACATTCAACAGAACATTTCGGGATCTGCAAACCCAACATCCCGACTTCTTCCGGATCCACCTGAAAGGATTTATACCCGGACATGAGATCGGTAAATACGGGCAAGGTCTTTGTCGCTACCGTCCCAAGCCCCAATTCGGCCATTTCTGCAAGGGTTTGAATGATTGCTGTGAATTTCAAAAGCCGTGTTCCTTTCACGGGTTTTCTTCCAACTAGCTCATGTCCTTCGCCGTACTTTTCCTTTGCAGAGCCGGCGTTCTTGCTGTATGCGGTTGAATCTTCCGCAATTTTGAAAGTGAAGGGAGTCAGTGAAGCAGCAAATGCATCATTTGCCCCTGTGTCTCCCATGGATATTTTGGGTTTCCCCCAAGTCATAGTTGCCATAATATTGTTTTTAGTTAATCTTTTTCTACTGCTTTATAATGCAATCGAACTGAAATAAAATGCTGATGGATATCAGGTGCTTCCTGAGTGTTTATACTGAATAAAAGCCTAAACTTATATCCGGTTTCAACACTACGTTTGCTGATATCCTTAACCCAACTGGCAGCCTCTTGGGAAAGAGTTTTCAGTCGTGGTTTGTTCTGTCGAAGCGTCCCGTCTCCATATAAATCGATATCTTTTACATAAATCAAGACAGCCACACTTCCTGTTTCAATCACACCTGGAATCCCGGATACGAACTTTACTACAATGTCTTCCAGCTCAGAGTCCTTAGGACGTTCATCTTCCATACATACAACCCCATTCACTTTATTTTTAAGTGAACTGGCAGCGATGATGTCAAACACATCTTTTTCGACTTCTGGTCCTGTTCTCGACATAGGTTAGTTTTTAAAGGGTTTCAATAATTCCGGTACCAGGCGCATCGTTTTAAGTATCCCACTATCAATAACGTCATAGCCACGAGCTGAAAGAGCACTGGCATACGGCATCCCGGCCAGAAGCACAACCGTTATTCCTTTCGGAAATTCGGTAGCGATCTGTTCAGCTAATTGTCTACCTTGCTGTGGACCTTCTCCTCCATTTTTGACCTGATTGAATTCTCCTGTTTTGACAAGCTTTCCATCCTCAACTAAGGCATATCCCACCGAACTTCGAAGGTTCCCGGTTTGGTCTAAATACGATCCGTTAAGACGTGCTGCATTCATACCCTCAGTTCCGGCTACCTCCATCAGCACAAGGATCCTTTTCTTGACCTGCTGGGCCCCATGGCGCATTGAAGCCTCAATTACTTGTTTCGGTGTTCTTAGTTTAATGGATATTTTTGCCATTACACAAGGATCTTCAAAATGTTAACAGCTTGCATTGGAATAGTACTGATCACGGCATATTCACCAAGGTCCCCCCTATCATCACAGCTAAGCTTCACACGGGTTGAGGCAAATGGTATATTGTCAATCAGAACCTCATAAGAGGCTATCTTGAAATAATTACCCTCCTGTTTTCCCACGTTGTTTGTCTTGACCGTTTTGATATAGCAGCGTATAGGATCCCCGGGAGCTGAAGAAGCCGGTACCATGTACCCGTTTTCGTCTCTTCCGGCGGGAGTCGCTATAATTGGTGTCAATGTTCCGTTCTCAATATCCATTACCACATATTTGTAAGGTTATTGACAGTGTTTTTATCAGTCAGAAATTGATCGGGAGATAATCCGTTTTCTTTGCAGATCACTCGTATTCTCCCGTCAATTTCCTGCTCGTTCCATTCTTTGGAAACATCTCCTACCTTGACACTTTTGTAGCCTCTTATCGAATTGAGTACATAAATGGCAGCTATAGCGACATACTTCATATTGCCGGAAACGTATTCTTGATCAGATTGAAAAGCCGGGAGCGCAAAGCGCTCCTCGACTTTCTCAATTGCACTTTCAATAGCATTCCGGCTTACTTCATAAGCGCCTAGTTCTGCTTTTACTCTATCGAAGTAGGTTTTCATTAGGCCACATCATGTGAAACTCCATTCAGAGTGATAACAACATTTTCAGCAACATTCGGAGCTGAGAGTGTCAGTGTTGCTGCATGTTCAACTTCACCTGCTGTATCACCAGGAGTATAGGTTATTTCAATGTTTCCACCACCTTCGCCAAGCTCAATGTTTCCAAGAGCAAAGCGGGCTTTGTCAGTTCCACCCAGGGCAGCTTTAACCTTACCGGTTATCCCTTGTGTAGAGAAGGCAATCACTTCAGTATCTGAAGCTCCTTCATTACATTCAAAGGTTTCAGCTGTTTTGAAAGGAAGAATAACAGGAGTAGCAGTGGGGTCAAACGGAGCTACGAATGAGGATTCTACCTCATCTGTTTTCAGAATGAAGTATTCGTTTTTTCCAATAAATACCGGGGTACCCCACATTTCGTAATCAACGAATCGGCCTCTTGAATCACGCCACATTCCTACCAGGTTGTCATCATAGGTAGAATAAACCTTGTTCGGAAGTGGATCCACCATTTCAAGTGGATCAGCAGCTTTCAAAACAGCTACCCGGGTAGCGCACATGAACACAACACGGTCGTCTTTTGTCAGGTTGACAGAAGATCCGTCTGCCAGAGTAACAAAGCGATCGGGTTCGATCTCAATGGTAGGCAACAATTTGTCTTCCAGGTAAGTATTAACATGCGTCAGGCCCACATCGGATTTTGCCACATCAACACCATTAAGTTTTACAACAAAATGGTCCTTCAACTGGTTGGTTGTTGCCATCCGGCGGAAGGTTTTTTTACTCATTCTCACTTTCAAAACGCTCTTTCCTTTAGCTGCAGCAAAATCAACAACATGCTGAAAATCATCCACAGGACGGGCATATGGATTGCTCCACTGGCCAAACTGTGTTTTGATTCTTTCTACACCCAAGTCATAGCTGTAGGCAATGTCAGAGGCTGTGTTATTAAGAGAACTTACCGACTGTGTACCGTTGAAAAGCCCCTCAAAGTACAGCATGCCAATACGTTTGTGAGGCGCAATAACAGCTTTCTCAAAAGGATCAAACAGGTATTTGACAAGCTTTGCAAACTCGGCCTTTCTTTGTTCTTCTGAGAAATTGGCAACCCGGCTGCGGTACCTGCCTTCCAGGTAATAAAAACGATCCAGCCGGTCGTTATCCATCTGCCATTCATCACCCATCCGGGCTATAGCTCCAACCAATTCCCTGGCTGTAGGCATCTGGTGAGTCGGCTTTTCGGCGTTTTTGTCAATAACAGAACCTACCATAGCAGCGGCATATTCAGCCAGGATTGCCTGATAGGCTTTACTCGGTTCGTACTCCACATCCATCTCCTGCTTCCAGTCAGCTTTATAGGTGGAAATCTTCATGTTCTCTTGGATAAAAGCATCAAATGCTTTAGGCTCCAGTAATTTTTGTAAAATTGAATCCATTGCTTTTTCCTCCTATATAAAATCGTGACGGCTCGTGAGAGCTTTTTTTATTGCAGCATTGATTGGCCAGGGAAGAGTTGCCTCTTTGATCTCATATGCCTGCAGTGTAATAACGCAGGTCGGTGCTCCTTTGATCCTGACCGGGGCATAGTTCAACCCAATTTTCAATACATTATCAAAAACTTCAGGATTGTCACTGTTTACAGGCAGTGAGAGAATTACATCACCGGCTGTAAACGATGCAGAGGTGATTGTGAAAGTGTCATAAGGATCACTGTCGGATCCCGGGGTAATTGCAGTAATGGTGTTTGACCCTGCAATCTTATCACCGGCAATAAAGTTGTGTCCCTTTTTTACTTTAAGGGATGTGCCGCTACTAAGACTTTCATGGACGATCCCGGATTTCACAAGTACGGCCTGAAGAAGATTGTTAACGGCCATGACAGCCATCAACGATCCTTTCGGGAGCCATTCCATGGATCCGAGATTGCCGGTATAGATATTCCATCCGGCGGTCCTGCGTATACAGGTTTTCTCGTTCCAAACACCTTCTTTTATTGCAGTTGGTGTCTTTTCTTCAAAATACATAACTTACTCTTTTTGTTAGTGTTACTTTTTACTTTCGCCCATACTACGCAACTGATCAACAAAATCATCAGTAGTATTCAATCCTGAACCACTTGCAGGCGGTTCAGAGAACTGTCCTGAACGGACAAGATCTTGTTTGAGCGCAGTGTAATCGGTTTCAATTTGTGTGACAACCGAATCCAACTCCTCCTCTTTTTGAATTGAGTACTTGGACCGGAACACTTCCGGAATGTTTTTCAACTTCTCATGTCCGTTGAGAAGACTTTGCAAGCGTGACTTTTCCTCCTTGTCCCTGTAAGGTGCAAGCGCTGCAGCCACCTTGTCATCGATCAGTTTTTGAACGCTCTCCGGTGTAAGCGTGTTAGAAGTAGAGTGTTCAGGTGTTTTACCTTCTTCCTCGAATTTTTGCCCGTCTTTTAACCCGTGCTTTTTCTCGTAATTCTGAACAGCCGTCTGTGTAGCTTCGGTAGCACGGCTGTCTCCATAGGATTCGAGAATCTGTTGAAATGTTACCCCCTCAACGGAGGTTGCAACATCTTCCTGTTTTGTGACAGTTTTGGCCAGCTTAGCGGCCACCCTGCCGATAATTTTGTCGTCAACCCCAGTGAATTTGGTTTTGAGCGCATCTGTAATTTGTTGAATCATAACTATCCTTTTTACTTTGTTTTATGATGTCAACAAAAATATTTTATAAAATTTCTTTAATTGAAGGTTTGTGCACTACATATGCACTAGATGTGCACTAGATGTGCACCTTTTGAAAATCGGGAAGATATTTAGCTAAAAAACGGAGAATATTAATAAATTCTTTTAATGATTTTTATATTTGCAATGACAGAATGTTGGTTAAATGATGGAGAGGTCGGGGGAAACCCTGCCACTCCCCCCCAAGAGGAAATGCTTAACTGTGTTTCCTCTTGATGTTTCTAAATGTACTGCTCATTGTCCCGGATGAAATAAGCAACCTTTCCACGCTCCCGGGCAGCATCAATACGTGATTGGTTCTTTTCTACCCATTTTTTGAAGTTCTCCGGAACGTCTTTTACCTCATTAACACTCCGGATATTGATCTTCTTCCCTTCCAGTAAGGCAGCAGTTTCCTGATTAAGCTCTTCAATAGTTTTAAGAATATATGTTACAAAACACCGACATTGTGGATGCCAGCCAAGAAACTTAAAATCTTTTGGATATTTCCCTTTTAGATCATCGCAAATATCAACTATCGTATGATTGTTAGACAGATGAATCTCAATACCAACAATAAAATCCTGGTCCTGGATCCTCAAGTAGTCTGCTAACCGGTAAGACATATTGTTCTCGGTCCGAGTAAGCCTCTGGGTATTCTTTACACTGGATCGATATATGCCCTGTCCCGGATGGAACGCCTCAGCGGCCTTTGAAAGACGAAGGTTACCGTATTTATCCCGAACCCTTCTGAATAGTCGGTCCGGCTCAACCAGGTATTGCTTAAGATCCCGGGCCATATCAGCAGCTGACTTGCCATCCCCAAGACCTAGTTCAACACCCAGCTCAATTTCCGTCTTAAACTGATCGACATATTTCCAAACCCGGGTTGAGAGACCAAGACCGTTTTCTTTCCTTGCTAAAAACGCATCCCGGGCTGCATGATGGTTTGTATAGTAACGTGCAACCTGCTTGGAAGTGAGCTGATTGTAATATTCTCCAAGTATGGACTGAGTAAGATAGCTGTTTCGATTGTTGGCAATGGTCCAGGATGATTTAACACCGTCAATTATTGCGCTCTCAATATTACTGGAGAGTTCTTTTAAAAGCTTAGCAATCTTCTTTTTGGCCTGTGGGTAATCTTCAAATGAAAAAGGACGGTTGGGATTGTAATTATTGATGCTATAACCTATAGCAGCCGCTTCCTCTGCCGCCTTTTTGTAGATCTCTTCTATCCTGGCAGCATAGCGGTTTATCTCCCTTTGATGTCGTTTTTCCCATTTGTCCTGCATCACAACTTATTAGTAGGCCGGTTCAACGGCATCGGTTGCTTTTTCCTTCAATATCTGTGAAAGCGTATCATCTGCATTGCTACTCCATCCTAAACGCTCAATACCTTCCTTCTTTGAAGCTATACCACTATTGACAGCAGTGCAAATCATCTCAATTTCTTCCTTTTCATTCTTTGGTAGATAAGGAGTGAAAACAGGCTCGATTTTGATAGTGTTGGCAATACTACCCGAGATAACCCCACCTTCCGTTTTTAATGAGGTAGCAATACCGTTACAAATCAAATTACACCTACGGGTAAACATCTCCCCGAATAATTCTTCCTTAGTTGCAACCTTCATGTGAGCATCGGTAAACATCAGCCGTATGGCCACCCCGGATGTGTTGCTGGAAATGTCTTTCATTACTTTAAAGGAAATATCCGGAGTCTGGACATACCCAAAAATAATGGCCAAAAGGTTATCCAACTCATCTTTCATGGACGTTGGGGAATTGTTCCAGGAAAGGACCCTCATTTCAGTGTTTTCATCTCCCTGATATACTCTGCCCTGTTCCCCTTTTTCTGCAAATCCTTTCAGTTTCCCCTTAAAGAAATAAGATGGTGATCCAAAATAATCGTTCGTATCTCCCCAATTAGAGATAAGCGTTTCGACACGATCTATTGCAGATTGTACATCATACCACTCAGGAGCCTCCTGAGAATAATGAATTACCGGAACTTTGGTGAATCCATGTAATGCAGGATCTCTATGTTTGACCATGACACCATCTTTGAAGATGTATTGATAAACATATTGTTTATCATAGACATCGAACCTTCCAATCCTCTTTCCTTCATCATCATTGACATAATACTTCCTGGCAAAACCATCCATACGCCCGTACTGATCACGATGAGGAAAGAGTTGATCACCCAGTAGAGGTGAAAGCAGTTTGACTTTCATCTCTTCAGGCTTCCCTTGATCATCCAGGGTAAAATACCATAGCTCAGCTGCTTCGCATTCAGAAAAGACCCTTCGGGCCAGCTTACGATCAAAATAATGCATTTTGTTATCATGCATGATATCTTCCATGACATCAAAGAGATCCTGGTATTTTTTTTGGTCCTTCTTCTTACTCTTTAATGAATACTCGACTGGTATTCCGAATGTAAAGCCAACTGTTCGCTCAACCAGGATCTTCTGTAAAGGAACAGCAACACGACAAACCTCAATCTTGGTCTCTTTGTAGATTTTTTCACCTGTTATTTCGTCGTTTTTTTTCGTGTCAACCTTTACAGTTTTTTTCTTACGGATCTTAGGATCCATTACATCATGCTTCTCTGGATTGAGTTGTGCTATGATTTTTTCAATGGAAACAATCTGTTCCTTTTTGTTAGCCGTAAGCTTCTTATAGATTTGGCTTGTGTCTTCGAGCTTGATGATATCTTTGATTTCCATGGTAATGTTTTTAAAGTAAATCGGCCAATTCTTCAGCACTAAGGCCGCTTTCGTTGTTCAAATGATAGTCTATAGCATAGTATAAGAGGTCCACGTACTCATCATGTTCTTTGGCCGGGAACCCACATACTTCTTCGATAAATTCTTCATTCCAGGGACCAACCACCAATATGACACGTCCACATTCAACTTTGGGAGATGCAGCATTTAACCGGGTTTCTTTACTGTCTGTTGGTGCCGGTGTACTGGTAATATTGAGTTTTGTACTTTCTTGTAGTTGATCAACCACAGAGATACCGTTCGCTTTAGGTTCAATCCGGATCGTACTCTGAGCAGTGTAACCATGCTCCTTAACATAGGTCGGTAAAAAGCGGATCAGGTCCGGGAATTTTTTATAGACCTTTTTCGCACATAGGATATATAGATTATTGCGGATTTTACAGGTCCCGATGATCCCGGTCGGGTCATTCTCCTTTTTCTCTGTAAAGGCTGTATCAACAAAAAATGTTACTGGAATGGATCCTTTTAATCCCATAAAGTCGTTATAAGATATAAACTGGAACCATTCCCTTTTGACAATATTTCCTCCATCAGCGACCGGGTTTTGGTCGTATTGTCCGGAATATCCCCGGGATCCCAGGTCGATGAGCTGCTCATCCAGAATCTTCCTGGATAACCTGACAGGATCCAACAGGCCGGTGACGTAATTTTTTCTTACTTCTATTGGAGTTACAAGAGTGGAAAGTTCTGCAGGAAGGCAGATATGCCGTATTTTCTCCGCTTTCTTAGCCAAAAGGTAACCGGTGACATCATTCTCATGCAAACGCTGCATAATGGTTATTACGGGTGTATTTGCCTTATCAACCTTACGTGATGCCAAAGTTTTTGTATGTTCATTGGCTGTTTTGCGTTCTGCCTCTGATGCGGCTTGCCCGGGATTCAAAGGGTCATCATTGATGATCAAATGGCCATGGATACCGGTTATCATTCCTCCGGTTGAAGTTGCATACCGGGCCCCTCCGCTGGTATTCTCATAAGAGGATTTGGCAGCTTTATCCCTTCGTATAAGAATATGAGGAAAAAGACGCCGGTATTTATCCGAGAGAATGATGTCACGGCTTTTGGTCGCATGCTCAATGGCCAGAGCGGCCGAATAGGAGTTGGTGATTACTCGGATCGTGGGATCCTGGGTCCAGATCCAGGCAGGGAACATAACGGTGGCTAACGAGCTCTTGGTTGTCCCTGGTGGTATGTTAATGATCAGGTCGTAGGGCTTCGCTTCCCTGCGGACAATGTAGCCGGCCAGTGTCTGCAGTTCGTCACACAGGTACTTAATATGCCAGTTCCATACAGGCTTTTCGGGAATGATTACCTCCCAGAAGGTCTGTACAAACTCATAGAATGATTCTGTACACATCTGCCGACCCTTAGCCTCAGCTATCAACCGGCATAACCGAAGATTCAACTCACGAGATCTCTCCATCTTTTAATTTTTTGTACAGATCATTTAACACTGTGTCAGGAATCTTGTCCAGTATATCTGAAGGCAGAAGATCCTTCCCGTCCTTTCCCATGTGTTCGAGTTTCTCCGGGGCATCATATCCCAACATCTTACAGATCCGTTCAATGGACCAGCTTTTTCCATGTAGTTTCAATTCAATTCCGTTTCTACCCTTCTTGATGCTCTCTATGGCTTTGACCTGCCTTTGGGTTAACTCACTAAACGGTTTAAACTTGATGCGGGACCCGGTGAAATCCAGGTAATCGGTAATCTGAGCGTCAATGATACATTCCAGTTCAAAAAGGACACGTTCTTTTGTAAGATCGCTTTTGAGCTGCAGACGTGCTTGTAACTCTTTGATCCTTGCCGCAACCTTGCCGTTTTGTAACACTTCTATCGCTTTGCGATTTATCGTCTCGTCTTTCATGTTTGCACACGAATAGGCAAAACGATAAGCCTCGGATGCGTTGCCACATTCGAGATACTTGTTAACGAACTTATTTTGCTTAAGAGTTAGTGTTTGCTGCATAATTCGCCTTTCGGCAAATTTTGCAATCAAATGGAAAAGAATTTTCATTTTGTGCACCAGATGTGCACCAGATGTGCACTAGATGTGCACTTCTTCCTGTTTTAAGAATGATAAATGATGTTCTACCATCTTCCGAACCTTCAGAAATAGAATGTCCCCTGTTGCTACCAGGTCATCAGCACGTTCTTTGTTTCTTTGGGCAGCAGTTCTATCCCGATTGATCATCCATCCAATTTCCCGGAAGGTATAGCCATTGCGTCGGAGAACATCAACAATGGCAAGTCTAAGAAATACCAGTTCATTACTTTTCTTTGATGAATAAAGATCAGAAATCGTATAACCACAGCTTTCAGCAATATTCTTGATTGCTAATTCAATTTGTTGTGTAGTGTCTTCCATATCAGTGCATTTACCCGGGTTAACCACAACAAAGTTACAAAATATGTAATATATACAGCCTTATGAGTTAATAAAATAAAAATCAAACGAATGAAGAGAAAATTATTCCTTCAGATATTTTTTCGCTCCCTCAGTATTGATCATGTAGCTGGAAAAATGCTCTTTTCTCCAGATGATATACTCATCAAGTGGCATAGGCGAATACTTTCCGCAAGAAATATCATCCCGTTCTTCTTCTGAAAATTCCTGGTATTTCTTACAACGATCTTTCAGTTTACAGCTATTGCAGACTTTTTCCATGATCCTAAAAATGGTTTTTCATTGTATCAATAAGCGCAATATCTCCAATGCGTTTTATAAAACTTCTTTCCCTGGATGATAGCCTGGATTTCTTCAACAAGATCTCAAGATATAAGGCAGGATAACTTTCTGGAACGACCTTAAATTCTTCAAGTGTCTCAATAGCGGATCTCTTAAGCCCTACACCCCTTAGCGTCACATTTGCTCTTTGTTGATTGATCTCCCGTAACTGATTACGTACACTTTCCAGAAACCCCGGATGCTTAATTATGTCAATAATTTTCGTTTTTCCCTTTTCCATATTTTCACCTTATAAAACCACAATCATAATCCCTGTAACCAACAAGACAATCACCATAAACATTGAAAGCACTATGGCCATTTCGATTCTGTCCTCTGTGGAAATAATTCTGTTTTTCATAATTATTTATACTTATTAGTAGCTATTAAAAAAGTGAGAGCTGCCCCGTTTGTTTTTCCTTATTCCAAATTTTTTCAGCCAATAAGAGCACTCTTTCTTTACTAACCGTTTCTGTTATTATCACTCCGTCAACGGTTTTCACAAGCTCCATTTTTAAAGAAGGGAAATAACTAAACATCCAATACGGCCTAAATATGTCAGGGAGAGTTGATCCACCACCCAAGCCTGTGGAATATTTAAGAGCCATATAAACGGAGGTTCTACTTCCAATAACGGTATCGGTAATACAATCTGTTGCCGAATCATAATACCGTCTATGTAGAAGGGCGTGAACACACCACTCAGCGAGGTTGTTATTTGTAGTTTTTTCTTTCATTTGGTCAATTATTAATCCATATTACTGCAATCACGCTCACGGTACACACCAACCCTGCAATTATCAGGATTACAGTCAATGAGTCTTGAATGAACTTCGCAAAGCGACCAACAAACCTGTCTGCCTGATCCTGAAAGAGCCACCCGGCAATAATCATCACCAGGGAGGATATTATTAGTTTTGCGTATAGTGCTGCTTCCATTATTAGAACATTTTCATTTGATTATTTGACATTACTCTACGATATTTTTCCTTTGCATCATAGCGCAAATGGCATAACTGACATAGAGCAGCAAGCCGATCCAGTTTTACATCATGATTGCATTCATCATGATCAAGATGTGCGATTGTTAGAACCACCCTTACAGGTCTTTCGACCCAGAAGTCGGCAAGTGTTTTACTTATACCACTCGCATATAATTCATCTTTTGTTTCAAACCATTCCATGTGTCCGTTTACCCTCGCCCGGTATATCGTCTGTCCGTTTGTTAAACCGCAAAACTCACACTTGTTCCCAGCTCTCTTTAGAATGGTTGGTCGGATTTCTGATTTCCAGTTCTTTGGATATTTTTTGTAGTCTATTGGCATGTTTTTATCGTCTATATGATTCAGTTATTACCCGGTAAGCATCCCTCATCTCTTGGTTGGTCCGCTTTACCCATTTCGTCATTATTCGAAAATCGGCTGCTTTTGTTATCTTATGCGATCTGGGGGTGATTGCTATCACCTCAATTTCATGCTTCTCACAGAACTTTATAATCTGCTTTCCAATCGCACTATTCTCCCCAAGTTTCGCCCCGATACTGGCCGATTTCCAGGCGTTGTCCGAGCCCCGGACATGGAAGTTTGTTTTATTGTTCCACCCTGCCTCAACCAAGACTATTAAACGGAATCCCAGCTCTTTTGAATCTTCCTGATAGTCCAGGATCCATTTAAAAGTATCACACAAATCAAACGTGGTAAGTTGTGTTATTTTGCCAAGATCGGGGCGGTAGACACAAAAGCCCGATTTGTCAACGTCTGGATCTATGCCAATAAGTATTGTTTTCATTCACGTTTTATCTTTTTCTGTAATCCTCATTTGTAAAACCGATCCGGTTAAACATCTCATAAAACCGGCTTGCTGTACGCAGCCCGTATTTCTGCTCAAAATCATTCATGTCCAGATTGCTGGTACAGATAGTGAACAACATCCGGTCGTGTCGGTAATACAACAGATCCACAACCGGAAGGATTTCATTGCCGTAGTTTTTGATCGCTGCCGGCTCCAGGCCCAGGTCATCGATAAAAAGCATCTCACGTTTCTGGAAGCGTATAAAAGATTCTTCATCGGGTTTTTCTCCTGATGCGATCAACTTGACAAGGTTAAGTGCCGAAATCTCAGCTATCTCCTTTCTTTGATCCCGATACACTGAGTAGTATAGATAGTTGATAGTCCGCATAATGGCCCTGGCAAGGGTTGTTTTTCCGGAACCGATTGAGCCAAACAAAAGCAGCCCGGGTTTCTTCCCGTTTATCAGCCATTTTGTTGCCGTAGAGATCTTTTTCTCAATATCCGAAGTCCATTCCACCCTGCCGTTTCGTCTGGCAACCTCGTGCCTGTAGGCTTGCTCAACCATATCCCGAAGATCCTCATAACCGGCCCGATCAACCCTAAATGTCGTCAGAGAAATCGCCTGTTGCGGGGTCTGTAACGACCTCATGAACTTTGCTACCAATGTTTTTTCCATCTTTTAATCGTCTGTTAATCCAGTTTCTGAATGTTAAATTCGCTGATACGTATTTTTTGAGCAGGTCCTTGCAATTGTGCATCGCCATCAACACTTCTGAAGTCATCCCGGGAGGAAATTCTTCTTTGATCTTCAAGTATTCCTCCTGAGTGAACGGCTCATTCAGTTTTGCCACTTGGGGAGCCTTTTTCAAAATCCAGTTTTGAAATTTTACAAAATCTGCATCCGGGAGGGGTGGTGACACAACCGGGGGGAGAGTTTCCTCTTTTTCGGGGTTTATGGGATTTGGATCTTTCTTTTTGGATAATACGTTAGTATTATCTTTTTCTTTATTATTTACTTTACTTTTCTTTGTGGGATTATTGCATACAATAATGAGTTTATTGTCATCAGTAACTTTGTATTTGTCTACAATAATACCCCCACCACGTCTTATTGTAGCCGATAAATACCGCTTCTGAATTCCGTGAGAAGTGAGAACTTTATGCTTTTCATAGGCTTCCTTACTGAACAGATTTACTTGTAAAGCCTTTTTTATCACCTCCACTACTGCGCCCTCGGAAGTACCAACTTTGTCAGCCACTACAAAAGGCAAATCTTCATCCCACAAAATGTAATACCCGTAATCCTTGTAGATATTACATAGCAGGCAAATAAGTATGGAGTATGAATTAATTCCACAGGCTCGTGATATTTTTCGAATTTTTATATCATCGAAAAAGCCGACGTCAAAAGAAAAATAATCAAGCCCTGTTTTTTGTGGTCTGGCCATATCAATAACCGGTTCTTGTAAGTTTCAGGTTCTCCTTTTGAAAAGAAAGCAGGGTTCGTAAAATATCACCCTGATGTATACATGTGCTATTAAGCCTATCTAACCAATTGACCAATCTGTTCTGCTGATCTGTTACAGATTCGATAAACATTTTTGACACCGATGCAGGTAACTTGCTTATTGTCCCTGAGTGTGAAGAATAGACCAATACCCGGGCCTGATCAAGTTCCATCCTGGCTTCGGCAAGGATAAAACCGGTTCGTGCCATATATACGGAAATTGAGGCCAATCTCTCACTGATCTCATCCGGATCATCGCTGACTGTTATTTCGAGATACTTCTGAATATTCTCCAGTTCCTCACAATATTTTTCTAGTAAATTCATGCTAAAAATCTTTATTGAAATCAATCGTCATTCCCTTATTGGCAATAAATACCCTTTTTGCGGTTGACATCCTTACCGTGTCTCTGAATTTTTCCGCATCCGAATTATCTCCGGAAAGGTGCAAAAGGACTATGTTTGTAACCTTTTTAAGGCTATTGGCCTTTAGCGTCTTAATACAATTTTCAAGGCTCATGTGAGAACCCAGGATCCGCTCCCGGACAAAAGGCTTGACGGTGCCGTTGCTCACGTTCTCGGAAAGGATCCCTGTATCATAGTTGCATTCGATCATTATCTGGCTTAATCCCGGAAAACGGTAGGCCAGATAGTATGTGTCCGTGGCAAAGAGGATCCACCCCGTTTCCCTGTGATAAATAAGAAAGCCACAAGGTTCATTGCAATCGTGCTGTGTGGGGAACGGCCTGAAAAACCATTCCCCTATAGCACGTTCTTTCATCATCTCACAAACCGTTAGTTTCCGCTGCCCTTTAAGTTTTATTCCCTCGGCCGTTCCTTTGGTGCAATAACAAGCTATCGAAGCGTTCAGGTATTGTTCGGCATATCGGCCGTGATCCCCGTGTTCATGGGTTATCAGGGCAGCGGCAATCTTCATGGTGCTAAAGCCGATGGTTCGATATACCTGGGTAAGAGGACACCCGCATTCGATAACAAGGGCCGTCTTGTTATTATGCAAGACGTACCCGTTGGCGTGAGATCCTGAATTAAGGACAGTCAGTTTCATTATTGCTGCATAAATGACGGTGTGGGCTGCTTTCCTACAGGTTTGGGTGTTTGTTTTTCTTCCGTTTTTTGATCCTTCTCCTGCCCATTTTTTTCCGGCTCCTTTTCCTGATGATCCGGAAGATTGATTTCCTCTTTGTTGGCTTTCTGATCTACCTCATTTTTCACTTTCTCGGTAACATCTTCATATGAAAGCTCAACAATGTCAGCCAATTCTTCAGCCGTATGCATTCCCATTGAAATTTCAGGTGCATACGTTCTTTGGAAAAAAGCTGCTGATCTGTATTGCAGCATCAATTCGGGCATGGTTTGCCACTTGCTCCCATTTTTCCCGAACCAACCCTCTTTTTTTGCCATATCTAATGATACCCAGGCGCCATAAAGGGTTTCTCCTGTTTTGTCCTTTGCAAAGGCCCGGCAACGCCATTTGTCCGTTTCCCTGTTCTCGTGTTCGTAACGTAATGGTGTGAATTTTCCACAAGTGTTAAGCGTTGCAATCAAAAACTTGCTGCTCCATCCGGGATTGCCATGCACCATGTATAAATTCTGCATCACCAGCAAGGGGCTTGCACCTATCCTATTAGCCATTTCCAGAGCTATGATGCAGTTTGCTAAACCGGTTTCTCCCCGGTAGATCTCGGGAACGATACTCGAAGATGAAAGGCATTTTGCCATTCGCATAGCTTGCTCAAAGTTGTTTTGAGAGCCGAAAACAAGCATATTGCTTGTGGGCTGTTCTTTTACAGTTAATTCTTTTTCCATTGATTGATTGATTGATTGATTATTTATTGATGATTCTTAAAGGTTCTTTTTCTACTACTTGCAGCATGATGATCTGTGATTCCGTTGTCTCCAGTTTCACAACACTCTCTTTCCTATCGATCCAGATCGGGGCCAATACGCCATAGAATTTTTGCAGAGCGTTGCAGATATCGATTCCGGCATTGATCTGCATGGCGGTATTCAAATCTTTATAGGGAGTTCCATTGACCATAG
>Ga0334901_1002383_pt1 | contig 16272 bp, 15 predicted proteins | sample GraSluR3_MG_3_FD_207216 | JGI IMG/M metagenome (GOLD analysis project Ga0334901, IMG submission 207216) | Sludge microbial communities from methane-producing bioreactor in Wageningen University, Netherlands - Granular Sludge_15_08-R3 | ecosystem: Engineered > Bioreactor > Anaerobic >... | reverse complement strand
AAGCAGATCCTCGTCTGACCATTCCCTCGCAATATCGTGCCACAACCCCGCTACGAGAGCTCCAGGTTTGAGTGAAAAAGGAGCTTGGTATCTTTTCAACAACTCCAGTGCTTGCATCGCTGTAGATTTACAGTGGTTAAATCGTTGTAAAGTCACCTGAGACGCGACCTGCCGTTCAATCTCTATACAATCCATGTTCTTCAATAAATTGTACGACACTTTTTGGAAGGAGTGAAGTAAGTTCATAATCAAAATTTTGTTTCTTTGAAAGTAGTTCACGAATGTGCGTAGAGGAATCCTCTAAAATAGGATTTTCTAAAAAAGTTCCAACTACTCCTGGTGGTAATATCTGTTGAGGTCTTACCGCAGCTCTTCTGCAAATGATAAATTCTACCGAATGTCGTAATTCGTCAAAACGGTACCAACGACGCAAACCGGGAAGCAAATCGTCTCCTATAACCATACCAAGTTGCCCTGTGATTTCATACCGTTTGTAAATTTCCTGAACGGTATCGAACATATAGGAGGTTCCTCCTCGTTCAATCTCAAGCTGATCTATGAGAATCTGTACTTCTCGATCGTCAGTATAGATTTGATGATAATCATCCAATGCTAGATTGAGCATACTCACTCGATCTTGAGCACTTACTGCAGCCTCTCTCTCTTTATGCGGAGGGTTAGCGACCGGAACTATAAGAACACGTTGATAATCTGTGAACTCTATGAGGGAGTGAAGTAAATGCAGGTGCCCGAGGTGAACAGGATCAAATGTTCCGCCGATTACTGCAGTTTTCATGGCTCCTCTCTATATTCTGCCTCTGTATTCACTATACTACTGAAACCATCATCAACAGGTTTTTCAGAAGAATTCACCATACGGATAAAGGCTTGTTTTACCTGATCCAAGCCCTCGCCTGTAATATTTGAAAGGCCCAATATGGTATGGTCCGGCATAGATACTCGAAGTGTTTCTAAACGCTCTTTGCCCTCGGGTTCATCTATCTTTGTTGCAATAATAACCTGTTCTTTTTTGAGCAATTCTGCCGCAAAGGTGTGTAGTTCCTCTGTGAGTGTCGAATAGGCACTCAGATATCGGTCATCGGTAACATCTATCAGGAAAGCGAGACCAACTGTACGTGAAATATGTCGCAGGAATTTAAATCCCATACCAGCACCATGACTTGCACCTTCAATAATTCCAGGAATATCTGCAAGCACGATATCATAATCATCATACCTGAACATCCCGAGTTGCGGTATTTTTGTAGTAAATGGATAGCCTGCAACCTTGGTTCTTGCATTAGTGAGATTATTTAGAAGTGATGATTTTCCAGCATTAGGGAATCCGACAAAACCGATATCGGCAATGACCAGTAATTCCACACCTACTCTCAATTCTACGCCAGGTTCTCCTGGTTGGGCGAATCGTGGAGTCTGCCTTGTTGAAGTCTTAAAATGCCAATTCCCCTGACCGCCTCGGCCACCTTTGAGAAATACCCATCGCTCCTCACCTGTGAGATCTTTTAAGATGTCTCCAGTTTGAGCGTCTTTAATCACTGTACCAGGGGGGACGGGAATCTCAATATCGCTGCCATCTCTTCCATAGCAACGTGATCCCATTCCATTTCGACCATTCTCGGCTCTAAATGTACGAATCTGCTTCAGATGAGCAAGCGTCCTAAGATTGTCTTTAACTACAAAAACGACGTCTCCTCCCCTGCCACCATCGCCACCATCCGGGCCGCCTTTAGGAATATATTTTTCACGGCGGAAGGAAACACAACCGTTGCCCCCGTTTCCGGAGGCAACATCTATATAAGTTTCATCTGAAAATCCAAACATGTACCGACTCTGGCGTTTCCGCCCGTTCTATTCAGCTGACTGGATACGAACGTATTTGCGGTTATTACGAATGTGGAAAACCACCTCGCCTGTCGTTTTTGCGAACAAGGTATAATCCCTGCCACAACCGACATTTTCACCCGCGTGAAATTTATTGCCGTGCTGACGCACGATAATCTCTCCGGCTTTGACAAGTTGTCCGCCGAATCTCTTGACTCCAAGACGTTGTGAATTGGAATCTCTACCGTTTTTTGAGCTACCGCCACCTTTCTTATGAGCCATGATCTATCTCCTTACGCCTTAATTTCTTTGATTGTGATCATCGAATACTTCTGGCGATGGCCTTGTGTTCTCCGGTAACCCTTTCTGCGATGGAACTTGAAGATTTTAATCTTTTCGCCCTTTACCATATCACCCAACGTAGCAACAACCTTAGCACCATCCACATAGGGAGTGCCAAATACTGACTTTTCACCATCAGCAATTGCTACAACAGTATCGAACTCCAGCTCTTTGCCAGACTCCATATCGATCTTGTTGTCGACCTTAAGTGTTGCGCCTTCTTGCGCCTTGTACTGCTTGCCAAGAATCTCTACCAGTGCGTACATGTGTATACATCCTTACTATAAAATACTCTAAATTATGCAGGCTCACTTATATCATAACGTTTCGATAATGACAAGACCTACACGTAATTTACATTGATTCCAAAAACGGTATGCCGACCAATGCATATGCATTTCGGAATACCTGGAGAACCATAGCTACCAAAGAGACCCGTGCTTTCACCAACGATGCAGACGGAGCCCTCAGAACGGGGTGGTCATGATAATACTTGCTGAATAAGCGGGATAATTCATACAAGTATGCAGTAACAGTCGACGGATTCAAATCTCTTCCAGCCTCCTGTACAACCTCACCGTACTGTGCAATCAGCTTAACCAATTCTCGTTCATCTTGCAATGCTAGAAGAGTACCATCGAACGGAATATGTTCGTAATCTTGAGCGTTTTCTGCAAATTTTCTCATCATACTACTTATTCGGGCACCCATATATTGTAAATACGGTCCTGTATTCCCATTAAACGCAATAGATTCACTTGGGTTGAAAATCATATCCTTCATTGGATTTGTCTGCAGAAGAAAATAATTCAGTGCACCGAGTGCTATTGCTTCACTGGTTGCCTGCACATCACCTACAGCTTCTTCTCTGTTTTTCTCTATAATTTCCGCTTTCGCTAACTGAGTCAGCTGCTCAAACAGATCATCAGCATCAACAACCGTTCCCTCTCTACTTTTCATCTTTCCCTCGGGTAGATTAACCATTCCGTAAGCAAGATGATGAAGATTTTTTGCCCAAGGATAACCGAGTCTATCAAGAACATGAAAAAGCACTTTAAAATGATACGTCTGCTCAGATGCAACCACATATATTAATGAATCAAACTTCCAGTCTTCATGTCGTGAAACTGCTGTACCCAAATCCTGCGTCAGGTAAAGTGATGTCCCATCTTTTCTCAGCAATACTTTTTTATCGAGATTGATTTCTGCTAGGTCAATCCAAATCGAACCATCATCAGCTTGATAAAACACCCCACTTTCAAGACCTGCTAATACCAAGTCTCTGCCCAACATGTAGGTTTCACTTTCATAGTAATAGTGATCAAAAGCAATGCCGGTTTTCTTGTATGTTTCGGAAACTCCATCAAGAGTCCATTGGTTCATGGTATTCCAAAGATGAAGAACTTCAGGATCTCCCTCCTCCCACTTTTGTAACATCTGCTGAGCCTGTTCCGTGGCTGAAGGGTCTTCTTTCTCCCATTGAGCAAACCGTACATAATATTTCCCAACAAGATGGTCCCCTTTTATTCCAGAGCTTTCTGGGGTCTCCCCATTTCCAAATTTCTGATACGCAAGCATGGATTTACATATGTGCACACCCCTGTTATTGATGAGATTAACCTTACGTACTTCTGCACCATTTGCCTGCAAGATTGCTGCAACGCTCTCACCTATAGAATCATTCCTCAAATGTCCAAGGTGTAATGGCTTGTTTGTGTTGGGGCAACTGAACTCCAACATAATTCGCTTTTCAGAAAGGGTATCATTCGAGCCATAGTTAAGACCTTTATCCATTACAACAGCGTATAATTCTTCGGTAAAACGAGCGAGGGCAACCTTTACGTTCAGATAGGGACCGGAAACAAGAAACTCTCCTTCTGGAAGATCTGTCCTTTTTGATAATCGACCGTGTAAAACCTCTGCAAGTCTATTTGGGGAAGTTTTAAATACTTTTGCAAAAATAAAAAGAGGAAAAGCGATATCTCCAAGTTCTGGTTTCGGTGGTTTCTGAACAGCAAGTTCACCGAGTGTGCGAACTGATTCATCTGTTCCAAGCACTTCTTGTGCATATTCCCAAATTTCACGTTCAACAAAATTTTTCCAAGTGGCTCGTAATTGTTGCATCATACTATGTACTCCAGTGCCGACATTTCGACATAACGGTCATACTATACGGAAATATGTACTAGTACTTCAAGAGGATACTATCACCTTGAGCAAACAAGGGGCATTGGTGTATCGTTAATGAAAATAGAAGGAGGAGGCAATCCTCAATGGAAGATCACGAAAATTTTTTTGATCAATACTTGGATGCATATCTTGATAGTTTTGATCGTTATGGACAATCCAGTTTTATCAGTTTCAGACCTATTCCAAGTATGACCGCAATAGAATCAATTGTTGAAGAATTCATGGAACTGCTCTTTCCAGGAAGAAGCGGGAAACGGGTCTATTCAAATGCTACCATTAGAGAGCTTGTGGCTTTTCTATTGAGAAGTATCGGAGAATCACTGGAAAAACAAATATTTATTGCCTGGTTTCATGATAATCCTTTACAACTTGCAGATAATGAAACAACGTATTATCACAATCTTGCACATAAAACAACGATGAAATTATTCAAAGCTCTTCCTACCTTACGAACTATGATGAAAGAAGACGCTCAAAGTGCCTTTGATGGAGATCCTGCAGCGACTTCCATCCGCGAGACAATTATCTCCTATCCGAGTGTCAGAGCCCTTACTATTCACAGAATTGCAAATTTTTTATATAAGGAAAAAGTTCCACTTATTCCTCGGATGCTAAGTGAAACGGTTCACAAGCAGACAGGTATCGATATTCACCCTGGGGCAACAATTGGTCGCTGCCTGTTCATTGATCACGGAACTGGTGTGGTTATTGGTGAAACTTCAATTATTGGAAATCAAGTAAAAATCTATCAGGGAGTTACCCTCGGTGCACTTAGTTTTCCTAAAAATGCATGCGGCAGCCTCATACGCGGCACTAAGCGACATCCAACATTACAAAACAGAGTAACTGTATACGCAAATGCCACTTTACTTGGAGATATTGTTATTGGGGAAAACACTATAATTGGGTCTAACGCTTGGATACGTCACGACATTCCTGCTAATACCCTTGTCCAAAATGAAGAACCAAAGAGTATTATGAGGGAAATTAATCCAAAGACTCCAAAGAAATCGTGCGACACCCTTACCGTTCGTGAATTGAATTAATGTACTCGGATGGTGTTACACCAGCATACCGTTTAAACACTTTACTGAAATAGTTGCTGTCATTGAATCCAAGTAGTTCAGAAATTTCCTTTATCGAAGTTTTCCCATCTTCAAAATAGAGTTTTGCCAGTCCAATCCTTTGCTTGCTCACATATGCAGGAATTGACATGCCTGTCTCTTTCTTGAATTTTCTTGAGATGTGGGAAATATGGGTATTGTGCATTCTACCAAGCTGCTCAATCCGTACATCTTCGGTCAGATGCACCGTGAGATAGGTAACAATTTTCTTAATCATTGGACTATAACTATTAACTGAGAACTCCAAAACGGCATTTGCATAGTCAATTGCTACTTGAGGATATAACACATCATTCAAATACGTGATAGACACCGCATTCTCTATCATAAGAGAATACTTATTTGCGATGCTATGAAGATACAACGGTTGTACGCCTCCCTGCCTAGCTGAGAATCTACAGAGTGCATTCAATGCAACTAATTCATTTTTACAACAGCGTAACGCCTCCGATGCAGTCCCTTTACTGCAACAAACTAAATCGGGGAATATTTTGCGACGCATGTCCAGTAAGTCTTCTACCTTATAGGGATTCCCCCACTTCACTGCGTGCAGCAATTCCTGTTCCAGTTCATACCGACGCTCAATTTGTACCATGTTCATAGAGTCTGGCATGAATCCTTTCTCTTGTACTTGTTGATCGGAATCAGTTTTTTCTTCCATAGTTATCACCTTAAGTAAAGAATAGCCACCTTTACTCCGAAAAGCAAGGAAATTATGCTCTCTCAAACTTTTTTGGCCAAGGAATAATCATCTCAAATTTCAGTAGAGCTCATTCAGGTCTGAGTATTATTTGTAAATGACAAGTATTTACCTACCGGATGGTTACCCACAGTATTGTATTGGATTTCAACAATAATTGTGTCTCCTCGCTTCAGAGACTCAGGAGGATCAACGACGAGCAGTTTCAAATAATTACCAGTAACACCTGTCCATGATCCTTTACGTTTTTCTTCTACTAACAGCTCAAGATGTTTCCCAAGTTGTCTATCAATATAGCGACGAGTTTGAATAGCTGAAAGTTCACGTAACATTTTTGCACGAGCATCTCGAATACCCTCAGGTACCCGATCCTTTGCATCGAAGAGTGCAGTTTGAGGACGAGGAGAGAACGGGAATACATGGAGTTGACTAAATTCCATCTCCCTAAGAAAGGCTAAACTCTTATGAAACTCTTCATCGGTTTCAGCAGGAAGCCCAGTAATCATATCTGCTGCAATAAAGGGATCATCTTTCACACTTCTAAGCTGATTCACCACGGTGCGAACCTTCTCAATCGGATAGTTTCTATTTACTCTATGTAATACTACATCGGAACAGGATTGTACCGGCAAGTGAAAATGTGGCTGAATTCGATTATCTGAAATGATTGAGAGCAGTTCTTCATCGATTGTGTCAGGCTCCAATGAACTGAGCCGTATGCGGATATTTTTACCAAGCTGGTCTAATAGAAGCTTTAACAGTCCTCCTAAACCATAATTTTCACTTGAATAAGCACTTATATTCACACCTGTTAACACAATTTCAGAAAATCCCTCATGCTCTAGAGCAAGTACCCGCTGCAAGACTTCTCGTGCCGATAAACTTTTTGCACTTCCTCGTGCTATGGTAACCCGGCAATAAGCACATGCATTATCACACCCATCCTGAATCTTTAAAAATGCACGGCTATGAAGGGAGAATGTTGCTGCATTATAATCAAACGGAGAGTTGGAATGTTCTACCTTTTTTTGATTTGCTGCAGTCACAAAAGTTTGAATTGCCTCAAGCAAATCAATATTAGCCATCAATCGATTTGCAAGAAATTCAGGAAGTCCAAGAAGCGAAGGTTTATCGTCCAAGGAAACCACCACTACATTGGTACCCAACTCCTCAATAAGCTCCCGTTCCATCTGTGCGTAACAACCGGTGACCAATACAACTGGACGCTGCTCCTCCGAGGCAAATTTTCGTATCATACGACGAGCTTTCTGTTCTGCTTTTCCTGTTACTGTACAGGTATTTACAATATATAGCTGTGCACCATCATCTTGTTTAACGAGAGAAAATCCTTCACGAACAAAAGCATCTGCAATAGCCTCGCTTTCGCACTGATTCAGTTTACACCCAAGTGTATAGAGAAAAACCTTCATGTATTTTAAAACTCCATTGGATTCTTTTCATAGGTATCCAGCACGTGCAAGACAGTTTCGAGTGCTCGATTCAAATTACCGTGCATATCGTGCGTATACGGATTATATCGCTGTAAATCATAGAACAACTGAATTGGATCGTTACAGGTTTGTTCTACAATGGACATGAGCTGTGTGTACCCTACGGTAGCAAGTTGTGTCGGTCGTAACTGCAATTCATCTAACACGCGTCCTATAAAATGTGTTACCCCCTGTGAGTATGCTGCTTCTTTATCATGTTGATCACAGCTCATCTCCAGAACATGTAACTTCATACTCATAAATACATTTTTCCAATGCTCTTGATGAATTTTGCTGCAACGAATCGGTGAGAATACAAGAGGTAATTCAGTTATACCGTTTTTCCCAGAATCTGGACCAAACATAGGGTGTGTGGCGATAATCTCAACATCTTTTTGCAGGAGGTCTTGCATGATTCTTGCAGGATACACTTTAACTGAACAGGTATCCATTACCAATGCGTGAGAACTGATTCTTGATGATATGTTAGCAATAACATCTTTGAATGATGAAATTGCTACGCATAGAATGATTGCATCGCACTTGAGAAGCTCCTCTTCGGATACTAATTCTACTCCAAGTGGGGCCTGTTCAATTTTTGAGCGGTTATATCCCTTAACAGGGATGTGTTTTGCAAGTTCTGCTGCCCAGAACGATCCAAATCTACCTAATCCATATACACCAACATTCATGAACGCATCCTAACATAATTCTCAAGAAACAGACAATCGGACAAAAACAGCATTTGTCTATTCAATTGTATTGGTCAATATGATATCCTAGTGATGAAAAATTCGTTAATCTAACAGGAGATATTCATGACATTTGCAGAGAAAATGAAAGCAAAGGCAGTCCAGCTGCAAAAAGCACTGGTTTTACCAGAAGGAACCGAACCTCGTACCGTTGCCGCGGCTCGTAGAATCATAGATGAAAAACTTGCGTCAAGCGTAACATTGCTTGGGAAAATAGAAAGTGTCATGAAGACTGCACAGGATGTGGGTATTTCACTCGAAGGTATTACCGTTATAGACCCAGCAGATTCGGACTTACGACAATCATTCTCACTTGAATATTACGAGTTACGAAAACACAAAGGAATGACCAAAGAGGAGGCGTTCACCCTTATGGATGACCAACTTCGCTTTGGAGCTATGATGGTACATCTTAATAAAGCCGATGCAATGGTTGCAGGTGCTGAGAACACTACTGGAAATGTATTACTGGCCTCATTTCAAATTATTAAAACAAAACCGGGCATCAAGAGTGCTTCATCCTGTTTTGTTATGGCAACTAACAACACACAGCTCGGTGCACAAGGATCTTTTATTTTTAGCGACTGTGCTACCATTCCCGAACCTACTGCAGAACAATTGGCAGAAATTGCAGAGGCTTCTGCTGAGTCTTGCCGTACTTATTTAGGTGTAGAACCCGCTGTTGCACTTCTCTCTTACTCCACAAAGGGTTCAGCAAAAGGTCCCCTTGTCGATAAAGTTACCACGGCACTCACTTTACTTAAAGAAAAACGTCCCGATATTCTTGCCGATGGAGAACTTCAGCTGGATGCAGCAATCGTCTCTTCTGTTGGAGAGAGCAAAGCACCCGGCTCTCCCGTTGCAGGAAAGGCTAATGTGTTAGTTTTCCCCGATTTACAGGCTGGAAATATTGGATACAAACTAGTACAACGTATCGCCGGTGCACAAGCCTATGGCCCAATTCTTCAAGGATTTGCCAGACCGGTAAGTGATTTGTCCCGTGGCTGCAGCATTGAAGATATTGTGGTAACCAGTGCGATCACACTAGCACAGGCCGAATAGCGAAATATGGTCTCTTTCAGCACCATGTGAGAACATGGTGCTGAGCACACATTAGTGGTTAGAACCATCGTATAAGGTTGCCAAAACAGCTATACTTTACTACATTCAATATTCTAAATACATGCAAAAGCGAGATTTTCTCGGTTTTAGGAGAAAGGTACCCAGATGAGTTCTCGGTCTCATAGGTCGCTCATTGATTCATCTCATTCACCGGCTCGGACCATCTGGATGTTGGCATGGCCTGTTATACTCGATCAGAGTTTTCAGACGATGGTCCACTATGTGGATTCAGCGATGGTAGGCTCTCTTGGAGCCGTCGCTACTGCGGCTGTAGCAGTGAATAGTTCAACTATATGGCTTGTGAATGGGATGATGTATGCATTTGGTGCAGCTTTTGCTGTGCTTGCTGCCCGTCAAATTGGAGCAAATAATACTCAGGCAGTCCACCACACTGTGCGGCAGGCTCTGCTTGCAATAATTGGGCTTTCATTAGTGGTTACCTCTATAATGCTGCGCATCGCTCCTTTGCTCCCAACATGGATTGGAGTGGAACCCCAAGTAGCTCCAGCTGCAGCAACTTATATGGGATTTATTGCAGCAGCATATCCTTTCACTATTCTTTTCATGTTCATGGCTAACCTGATTAGAAGCAGTGGTGATACGAGAAGTCCTTTGATTAGTAATATTATTACAAATATTGCAAATATCGTTGGAAACTTTATACTCATCTTTCCAACCAGGAAACTTTCAGTTCTCGGCTTTGAATTTACCATGCCCGGTGCTGATCTTGGTGTAAAAGGTGCAGCGATAGCTACGGCTTCTGCAATGGTCCTAAGTTCTTTAATTCTACTGGGAGTATTAGTATTTAAAGACTCTCCTTTGAAAACTCCATTCAGAGGAGTCTCTTGGAGAATCGATTGGAAAGTAATGCAGCAAGTATTCAGATTAGGAACTCCTTTGGCACTCGAACGTGCTACCCTATCGCTAGGTCAAATAGTACTCACCATTCTTGTAACTCGAATAGGTACTGTCTCGCTTGCTGCACATCACTTAGCTATTACTGCAGAATCTATTACATATATGCCGGTGAGTGGATTTTCTATGGCTGCAACTACGTTGGTGGCACAATCCCTGGGGGCAGAAAAACGAGAAATGGCACGGGATTTTGCTTTCAGATGTCTTCGATGGGGAATTATGCTCATGAGTGGAATGGGTGTAATGATGTTTATCTTCTCTGCTAATCTCATGAGTTTTTTTACTCATGATTCTGCGGTAATTGCTCTTGGTTCTCGTGTATTGAGAATAGAAGCTTTTGCTCAGCCATTTTTTGCCATGAGCATTGTAGTTGGGGGGATATTGCGAGGTGCTGGAGATACAAAATGGCCATTTTACTACTCGCTTATTGGAATGTGGTTAGTTCGACTTATTCCAGCATCAATACTTATTTTAGGATTTGGCTTTGGACTTGAAGCTGCCTGGGGTTGTATGGTTGCTGACCTCTTGGTACGAGGATCTTTAAATTATTATCGGTATAAAAAAGGATTATGGGTAGATGCCTGGAAGGAGTAACCACCTGAGGTTAACCAATCTTATCCATGTGTGAAATCGCAACTGAAAGTGTGAGCAATTGATTAAAATCTAATCTTTCAGCACGTTCGTTTTCCAGGATATGTGCATTATTGAGTGCATCTAATAGTGATTCTTTTCGGTACCATAAACCAAGTTTCCCACGTAACAAGTTATTTCTCACAGTTTTCCTTCTTTGTGAAAATAAATCGCTGGTCATGGTGAGAAACAGTTCTCTTTGTTCGATTTTAACTAAAGGAGTATCTCTTTTCTGCATAAGGATTACCACGGAGTCCACCTGCGGAGGAGGAAAGAATGATCCTGAGGGGATTGTACAGACCTGAGAGACTTTGTAGTCAATTTGTGAAAGAATAGACAATGTGGACCAGAGTTTAGATCCAGGTGAAGCTGCCAATCGATCACCGACCTCTTTTTGTAAGGTAAAAACCATTCGTTTAGGTGTGCACTGTTCTTCCAGCATACGGGCAATGCAAATTGATCCAATATTGTAGGGTAAATTCCCACATATGGCATCGGGGATTCCATCTTCTCTAAAGATTTCTGTCCAAGTTTTTAACACATCACCCTCTACTAGGTTAAAACCCGACTCATCGCGAAAAGCGTGTTCGCGTAGAATTGCAGAAAACCCGTGATCAATTTCGAACGCAGTGAGTTCAACCTGTTGCAGCAGTAATAATTTTGTGAGTGCTCCAACACCAGGGCCTATTTCCCACACACGTTCCGCCTCTCGTAGTTCAAGTGCATCCACAATTTTATTTCTTGCTGAAGGAGAGATAAGAAAGTTTTGTCCAAACTTTTTAGACATCGCATATCCATGCTCAGAGAGAAGTCGTATTATCGCTTGCGGGGAATCGTAGGGAAAATCCCAAATCATAGTTGCTCAGGCTCCTTTTTCGCTCAACGTGGGAAGCATACTGGAGAAGAGCAATTACAGTCAACATAACAATAATACTAAGTATTAACATACTCACGCGGTTCAGATGTTCGTGTGATAATGACCAAGCTGCCCCCCATTGTGTAATTTTCAAGAAAACATCTGCAACACTATCTAGGCATTTACCAATTAGGGTGCTGGGTACCAAGACATAAAGAAACGACCCCAATAAAATAAACAGAGCAAGTGGGGCGACCACTGGACTTATCAATAGTCCTATTATTCTCCACGAGTCAAACAGCAAAAATGATAATGGGGCAGTAAAAAAGGAAGCACTGCATGTAGTAGCAATCACCATCGATATGTTTCTTGGCATATAGCTGGATAGACGGGCGGATATAAATTGAGAACCATAAACAATACCAAACAAGGAATAGTACGATAGAATAGATCCGGTAGAGATAAGTGTTTTTGGGACAAGTAATGTGTGAATAATAAGCGAACAAGTAATAATTGTTTTGCCGGATGATCGAATTAGTAATGTACCTAGTATACCCATAATGCATGCTCGAACGAGAGAAGGCTTAGGGCCGATAATTCCTACGTAGAGGAGTGAAAAGCATATACTCAGAAGTGAGATTATTATTTTCTTCTTAATTTTGCGAAGGAAGAATACCAAAACAGCAAGTATTACGTGAAGATGCATTCCAGAGAGAGCTAAGATGTGTGCACAGCCGCTCATTATTGATTGCTCTCTCAACGATGCCCCTGCTGCAGAGAATCGCCCAAGAAGCAATCCGGAGCAGAGTTCTCTGGTATTGAATCGAAGGGAATCAAGTCGTCTCAGTAATTCATTGATTGTATTTGTTCGAAATAATCTCCACTTGTGAACAAGTAATGGTTCATCGCATACAATTTTGATATTTTCCGCAAAAAATACGAAGGATCCATCAATCTCTATAGGGGTACCAGAAGCGATAATGTGTTGATTAGCCATAAAATTATTTCGTTGCGATGGTATCAACACCGAAATGCTACCTTGAGCAGAACCTGTGTCATTACGAGATGTACTTGCCGAATCCAGTAATATCGATAAAACCGTATTATTCTGTTCGCTGATAGCTCCATCAGTGCGTATTGTTCCAGAAATTGTGTGAATTTGTTTAAGTGGGAAAGGAAATTGAAGTAACTCATCTTGTTGCAATTGTATAATAGTTAACCAGACAAACATGAGTAGTGCAAAATACCACATACAGATAGACACAATTTTTAACGGAACACGAATCATATAAACACAGAAAATTGCACCAGAAATCCAAAGAATAATGAGGATACTCAATTGTAACCAAGTGGTTATATCGGGATAGCAGTAACCGATAACTAACAAAAAGAGTGAGATAACGAGTGGAACCGTTTCAGCTAGTTGGTATGTTTTATACATACCAAGATAACTGCAATGAGATTATTTTTGCTTCTCTACTTCGACTAAAAGAGCGAGTAAAGGAAGGTCAATCTGACCTTGCATCGAAAATTTTACTAGACGTGCAGCTAAGGATTCATCACCTTGTTCAGAGTTCCGTACACGAATGATTTGTCTATATCTAGTAAATAGCTGCTTATGGGTGAGTTCTATGGAACGAAGCAGCAGATTATTAAGTTGCTCTTGCCACGGCCCTGTCCGCCCTTCGGGAATTACAAGACTCGGCAATGATTCAGAGGTGGTCAGTGTAAGCCGCTCGGCTAAATCGATGGTATCGAGGTGGGAACACTCATCTAAATAATCTTCATATGAAGCGATTCCTTCCTCAATAATAAAATCTGATCTCGATGCCTGCTGCTTAAGTACTAGGCGCTGTTTCATTGCAACATCACCCTTTTTGTCTCGTCGAGCAAGACCCATGGCAGTAATTACAGCTGCCGCACTCGCAATGAATAATTCGTCAATCATCGGTAGCGGATCTCTTATTGCTAAGGAGAAGAAAAAGTAGACAACTAGAAAGATCAGGGCAGAGATAAGTAGCCGGGGTATGTATCGTGCATCCTGAATCCACCGGTCAACACCGCGATCAATTCTTTTGTATAGTAAAAATAGAGCATCGTCTTTCTCTTGTGCATGCAAACCTGTAGAGGCGAACCAAGCAATTTCTTCGTCTTCACTCCATGTACCTGCGAGTTTTGGATCGTCAAACTCCGTAAGATATAGTGTTCCTCCCCTATTTCGTCTAATAATATAACCTGATCGCATATGAATATCCTTATAGTTCAGATTTAAACTGAGCAATCCGATCTTGAAGTGAGGCTTTCCAGGTATTCATCTCTTTTGCCTCAGCATGGAAGAACAGATAGTATTTAATTTTAGGTTCCGTCCCAGAAGGCCGAATCACCATTTTATCTCCCGTTGAAAATTGGAGTATCACAACATCTGCGGGAGGAAGCTGAGATTGTGTGTTATCGAGCAAGTCCATGGTGTGGGAAATAGCATAACCAGCAAATTCATCACCAACTTTTAGCTCTCTAAACCGCTTCATAATATCGATCATTTTTTGTTTACCGGAACTTCCTTCATAGGTGAATGACAATACTGTTTCTGTATAGTATCCATAGGTCTGATAAATTTCTTCTAATCTCGATTGTAATGAAATACCCTGAGAAGCATAATGACTCATCATCTCAACCGCAAGAACCGCTGTAGAAACGGCATCTTTATCTCGAACATGAGGTACAGATAAATACCCGAAGCTCTCTTCACATCCAAACAAGAAGAATTGATCTTTAGATTGTTCAAGTGCAGCTATTTGTTCAGCAATGTATTTAAATCCCGTCAACACATCAATGCATACTGCCCCATGAGCTTCAGCCATAGCTCGTACAAGATCAGTGGTAACTATCGACTTTGCAATCACCGGCTGCTTTGTATTGTCATGAGCATGATCTCTCCATGAGGTAAGAAGATAATCACACAGCAGCACCGCAATCTGATTGCCGGAAAGGAGAGAATACTTTGTCTTTTCAAGATTTGATGGAATGGCAATACCTAATCGGTCTGCATCAGGATCTGTTCCTAACACAATGTCGGCTTTCTTTTCAATTCCTAAATCTATTGCCAATCGCATTGCCTGTGGGTCTTCGGGATTGGGCATAGAGACTGTTGGAAAATCACCGTCCGGTTGTTCCTGCTGTTCAACTACTTCACAATGAACTCCCAACTTTCCAAGGATGGTTCGAACAGGAACATTTCCCGACCCGTGCAGCGGTGTATACGAAACTATCACTTTACTTGATTTAAATATTTCGGGACGAGGAAGGTTTTCAACTACCATAGTATAGTAGTCTTCATCTATCTGAGAAGGAACAGACAAGAGCAATTCGGAGGCCTTTGCTTCAGTAAGACTCATACTTCTTATAGCACCGGCATCTACGGAGGCAACTCTTTGTGCAATTCCAATATCGTGAGGAGGCGTTACTTGCCCTCCGTCAGACCAATACACTTTATATCCATTATACTTTGCAGGGTTATGACTAGCGGTAATCACAATTCCCGCGGTCGCGTGCAATGAACGCAATGCGAAAGACAACATCGGCACGGGATGCAGTTCCTGATACAGGTAGACACGTATCCCATTAGCACACAACGTAAGTGCTGCTTGTTTTGCAAATAATTCGGAGAAATTTCTTGAATCATATGCAATCACTACGGAAGGAGCTGGAATTTGTGATGTCAGATATTCAGCAAATCCCTGAGTAACTTTACGTACCATAAAGGGGTTAATTCTATTCGTACCTCCTCCAATTACTCCTCTCATTCCTGCTGTTCCAAAAGCTAACGCAGTATAAAATCGATCATACAAATCATCATCAGCATGTTCATCTAGGGCATCAGCCACTTCTTTCCGAAACATTGGCTCAGTTTCATGTTGTACATAATCATTTGCTTTTTGGTAAATGAGTGCTCGCTCCTGTTCAGTCATCGCCATAAAAACACCTCCGTCTCAATCTCTCGTACAGTGTCATAAAGTGGGAAGCAACCACTTGAAGCTAATTCCGTACGATTTCGGAACCCCCAAGTAAGCAATGCAACTTGCATCCCTGCCGCCTGAGCGGTATGATAATCAATCTCAGAATCACCTATCAATAACACATCCCTAACATGTAGACCTGCCTCTTGTGCAAATCTTTGAGCCAACGTTGGATCCGGTTTTGACGGATACCGACAAGTTGCCCCGGCTACGCTCACAAATGGGACATGTCCAAAAAGAGCATCAACAATCATGACGACTAGCTGTTCGTCTTTATTGGATAGTACCCCGAG
>Ga0334901_1002382_pt1 | contig 16272 bp, 7 predicted proteins | sample GraSluR3_MG_3_FD_207216 | JGI IMG/M metagenome (GOLD analysis project Ga0334901, IMG submission 207216) | Sludge microbial communities from methane-producing bioreactor in Wageningen University, Netherlands - Granular Sludge_15_08-R3 | ecosystem: Engineered > Bioreactor > Anaerobic > Unclassified... | reverse complement strand
TACGGAAACTAAACCGCCAAGTACGTGCCTCAAAGAACCCCGCACGGTGGGCTGCATCCTGAACGGAATCTGAGAAGGTAAGTACTTTCTTGTCATCATTAAAACTAGAGGCAAACAGCTGGGTAAGCCCGATACTGATCAGGCTTGAGGATCTTCTTCCGGCTATGGTAATGCTGTCATGGGCATGACAGTAAGGGCAGTCATGGGTTCCTGTAACCCATGTCTCTAGCGACCGCATAGGCCGGTAGGACTGGAGGGTCAGCATATGGCGGTTGCCGCATACATCGCAGAGATCCTTATGGAGTAGATCAGAGACGTTCAGGCATTCAGGGCAGAGGAATTCAACCTGATCTTCGTGGTCCCACTGACCGTCGTAGTTTTGCTTTGGGTAGAGAAACCAGGTATTCCTGCTATAGGCAAAGAAGGATGTATAGAACCGGTCCAGGTCAGTCGAGTAGGTGTGTTCATTGTCACGTCTGACGGTCCCCCATCCTGCTGCCCCGCATTCATTGCAGTAGACCACTGGCAGATATCTGTCACCATCCTCGCGGGGGATATCATCATGGAAGACCAGCTTCGGTTCATGACCTACTGTTGATACAATACGACGCATCTCCCGCATCCATACCTGATAACGCACGTTGAGAAAGGGAACACTTACATCTGCATCAGGATTCCGTGCCCAGGTGATTAAAGACAACAGGCTCAGGGCAATATTCCGCACCACCTGGGCCTCTTCCTTCACGAACCCCGCTATGATTCCACCCAGCTCCTCTTCGCTGATAATGCTAGCATCCAAAGCAAGAAGAAGCCGCTGGAAGAACTCATGGCCCCGCAGGGCACTCCCGAGCTGCTTCCTACGTGCTAGATCATGCATATCCCCGTCTCCAAGGTCTCCAGAAAACCAAGCCCTACACTGGTTTGTGATATATGCTTCTGGAGTACGATACTCATCTATTGAAAACACTTCAGGGTGGGATGTATCAAGTTGGGTGTAGAGAATCTCATGATCCTGCAGGAACTCAGGAGCACTGACAACTTCCTCCATGATGACCGATTCCTTGTCAAAGCTCTCCTGGAACATGTCGGATGCATAGCTGCGCAGAGTCTCTGTATCTTCCGGTCCTCCAATGGTAGCTGATGTACCGATGCAGCACAAATGTCCCGGAGCTATACCGAGGCGAAACTTGAGCCTGCGGATCAGGCAGGCAAGATCAGTCCCCTGGGCTCCGTCGAAAGTATGCAGTTCATCCACCACCATGTACTTCAAGGTTTCACTGGTGTTTTCATACCAAATCTTACTGTCTTCCTCACGGACCATCAGCAGATCCAGCATTTTATAGTTGGTCAGGAGTATATCGGGAGGACTTTCCCTCAATACCGTTCTGTCAGTAACCACCTGGTCCTCGGTCATGACTGATCGGGGAGCCCTGTCATCTCCTCCAATGTACAGCCCTACAGTGATGTTGTGGTTGAGGTTTCCCAGTGATGATATTGTCTGTGCAAACCGTGAAGCCTGGTCATTGGCCAGAGCATTCATCGGATAGATGATTACTGCCTTGATACCCCGCTCCCCCCGATGATGATAGCAATAATCAAGAATGGGATAGAGAAAGCATTCGGTTTTTCCGCTTCCAGTTCCCGTAGCTATGATGGTTGATCTAGCGCTCACCTCTCGTAGACGCCTGAAGGCTTTCTGCTGATGTAGATAGGGAGGAAACCTGGCGGGTACATCGGGAAAGAAATTGATCCCTGCATCTCCTGAAGCAAAGGGAAGCTTCAGTGAGATATAGGGTCCCCGAAACAGCTGTGTATCATCGTCAAGGAACTCACGGAACATCTTCCCGAAGAAGGGATCATTCGAGGGATAGGTAGTCTTCAGATAGTCCTTCAGTCCCCGCTGCACCTGCCGGGAAAGCACCGATGGTATCATGTGTCTTCCCTCTCACTTCGTTCAAACTCTGCCCAGGCTGTTGCATAATCCACTTCCCGGTCACACCGGTCAAAGGGTGCATGATAGACTATCTCACGCTCTACAGGACCTTCAGGTGAAGTATCATCAACAACAGTCCTGCTGACCGTTCCCTCTTGCATGTCTTTGATATCTTCCCACCCTACGGGTTCACCCCTTCGGGGATTGCCTCTTCTTGGAAAACCGACACCAGATAGCCCCTTGCTAACCGTAAAGACAATTCGACCCTTCTGGTCATAGAAGGTTTCCTTCTCATTCTGCTGCATCACCGGGAACTGGATTCGGTAGATTGTCTGCAGCTCCTCAAGGGTAAGTCCTAAAGTCTGTGCGACCAGCACATCAATCTCCACCAAGGCCTGACGCCTGGCATAGTCAGTACGTAATGGAGTATGCCAATTCCACTCCGGGGTAAGATTCCTAAAGTGGTTATTGTCCAAGCGGGGATCAAGTTTGGCCCAGGATTCAGATAAAAAAGTTAGTGAATAGGAATCTTCCCAAAGATTACAATAGTATTTTGTTAGACACATAAGCAACAACATACGTAAGTTAGCTTTAAATATATGCATTATAGGAAATCTTGATAATGTTGATTCATATAAATCTGAACGTCCAGTTGTTTTTAAATAAGTATCTGAAACTAATGATGAACAAATTGTTGAGAAATTAATCATTTCTTCTTGATTTTTAAAAGCAACTGATACGACAGTATTAATATGTGCTACTCTCTTTGGTATAATACCAGCAATAAAAGTCCTTTCCATTGATTGACTTAACATTCGACGATGATTCATGCGATAAAACTCAGTCACCTTTCTTCCTTGAGCTTCTCCGGGCAGTTTCCAAGGTACCCGAGGTATCCGCTCTTGATATCGTGATAACCCCTGATTACAATCCGGAAGCGTTTCTGATACAGGGACATAGTTCGTTCTAGGTAAATAGTCTTCAGGGATTTGAGTCAAATCGATAGAGTCATAATGAGAATTAGCTTCACATACTCTCCTTGGAGTCTTATTTAAGGGATTCCCTACAAAAAAATGCGGTCCTGAGAGTATCCAGTGTTCTGGATCGGAAGGAAACACAGTTTCTCGCAAAATAGTTCCTTCTGATTGTGCATACGTTTCATGGAACATATATGTCATATAATATTCACCCTCTAAATCTCTAAGTTTCTTCGGCTGGTGAGCAAATTTCTCAAGAACTGCAACTAATTGCGTGGCATGCAAACTGGGTAGTCTTGCCTCAGTAGAGGGAGTATCTGCAGCATCAAAGAGCTGTGCGAATAGTTTAAGCTCTTTCTCGGTAACTTCAATTATCCTGTCATGATGACCAACAGAGCACCACTTGCCTTGTTCATCTTTGATCCCTGGGACTTGCCCAACTCCTATATATGAAAAGCTTTGATCAATCACCTTTGGTAAAAAACAATTAGAAATATGATAAAAAGAAACATGTTTTTTTTCAGTGTGGCTAATATTAATACTAAACCTCAACCTGCCATGATCATTTGTCCCAGTAAATAGGTTATTCTCATTTTCAAACTGAAAATGATACCGCAACCTTGCATATATCTCTTTCCTTAGTTTTCCTGCTTTTGGATCGTCATATGCACCTTCAGGGTGAAGGAATCCTGAGTACCCTCTGGAAGATCCGATCATCCATGACTGGGGCAGGAAGCATTTGTAGAGATTAGGGTGTGACCCATGTAAGCTGGGATAATTTTGTTTTGAGCTAAGATAGCCCTTTGTTCCTGTGCTGTAAGTATATTCTTCTAGATATGCTTTCTTTGCCTGTGGGTTTTTCACAATTTCGTTTCTCAATGCTGCAGCACGATTTGCTGAATATCCTCGTAGCAGAAACTTAGGATCATAGTCAGAAAGGACACCTGATTCTTCCCAAGTAATCTTCAGCCACGGAGGATTTCCTAATATCAGATCGAACCCTCCCCGGTCCTTGAAGATATCGGCAAATTCCAATTCCCAATGATGAAACCGCAAGGTCTGTGAGACCTTTTGCACCACCTGCAGATGGGGGTAATGTTTCTGGAGATCATGGATATTTACTTTTCCCATATCTGTGAACAGTTCTGCATCATCATCTTCATCCATGAGCAGTTCAACTTGACCAAAGCGGTCAATACGAGGTGCCTGGCTCTTATAACCTATGAGGATCTCCTCCATATTTGATATAAACTGTTCTCTTGTAGGAAGCAAAGCTGAGTCTGTTATCGGCCAGAACCACAAGCTGCACCAGTAGTCCATGGCAAGCTTCAGTCTCTGGTATTCCGTGGAGTCTTCTTTTGCGGTAGATGAAATAAATTTTCGGTACTCATTGTCCTTGTATCCAAGGTCTTTATGCTTTTCAGTTATCTCTTGCCCAAATACCCGAATTTCATCAGTCAAGGCTTCTCTGAGGCTCCTTAGATCACTGATCCATACATTCCATAGCCTATCTGCGGCTTTTGATACTTCCACCAACCTGTCAGCTTCCTGGTCAGTTAGTGGGGATGCAAATTCCCGTCTCCATTCATCGATTTTCCTGATATGTTCCGGCTCCATCTCTTTGACAACCCGGTCACTGTATACAGACATCTGTTTGTCAGGAAGCAGAAAGTGATAGACTCGGTTGGCAGCAGCCTTCCCCTGCCAGTCAAACCGCTTGGGAACTGAGGTGAGATACGAACTGTTGCTTGATCTTCCCAACTGGGAACGCAGAAAATACTGCCTCCTCGCTCCGATAAGGGAGTTGCCGCATTTCAGCTGAAACCCGAACCATGGGACATGTGCACCCTTATAAATGGTGTTGAGCCATAGTGATACTTCCCCCAGTTCAACCGCAATCGGGTTGAGGTCAACTCCGTAGACATTGTGGTCTGCGATGTACATCTTCACCCGTTGAATTTCAGTGACGTATGCATCCTGGGCAATGATGACCCCGGTCTCCTTCTGCTTTCTTTGTATATAAGCTTCAGCGAGCTGATCTATTGCCTCATTAAGGAAGGCAGCACTTCCCATGGCAGGCTCACAGATGGTGAGGTTCAGGATTTCATCAGTTGATACATCCTGCAGCAGTTCCTTCAGGGTATATTTCACCAGACATTCAGTGAGTACCTGAGGGGTATAGTAGCTTGCTGATTTCTTCCGGTCACGTCCTGCAAGTCGGTATATGAAGCTTCCCTTCGGGTAGATTCTAAAGGTCCCATCAGGATTGAACACTTGCTCATCAGCATCATATTCGCTGATCTCCTCCCTAGTGACGAAGAATGCCTGGTTCAAGGGATCTACTGTCTCTCCTTTCCTTCTCACTTCATAGAGATCTTCCCAGGCAATAAATCCCCGGTAGGAAAGCAGTCCTTCATAGACTGCACCAAGCTGATTGATACCGAGTTGGGAATAGCTGACCCTGCCGCGTCTCCTGTTTCTTCTTGGCTTGGTCAGAGAAAGGTTCTTTAAAATAGCATAGAGCACCTGGTTGCGAAGCGACACTTTGTTGATATGAGGAGTGCTCAACGGATTAAAGAGATGGCTTTGCAGCGAATCAATACGGAAGAGTTCCTGGATTTCTTCCCCATGTGCGTATTTCGTTACTTCCGGCTGTAGTCCGTTCTGAATAAATGCAAAGAGAATCTGCAGTGACTCATGTATGAAATGACCCTCCCGGTCATGGGTAAGCTCCGGGCCATCTGCTATTTCCCGTAGTGACTCAAGGCTGTATCCCTTCATGTACAGTTCGTTGTTCACGGGGATGTATTCCAGCTCCGGTCTCGACTCGATGTAAAAGAGAAACAGCAGTCGGTACATCCACCTGAGGCACTCCATGGAAAGCTCTGCATCTGAAGGTAGAGGCAGAATCTGGTGCATGGAATACTGATTCAGCACTTCATTCCCTAGCAGTTCTACACATTCCCGTACGGCATATTTCAAATCCTCTGATACTTCATAGGCATGAAGCCTGGAATTGTGTTCGAAGGTATCATGGAGGCTTTCCCCGTCTGTCGGACAGAGCGTTTCCGGGCTCAACATACCGGCAAGTGCCTTGAATAGCTCGTCAGATCTAGCATCGAAGATCTCCATCAAGTCAAATTCCAGCATCCGCTTCTCAGCCCACTTACTTCTATCTATGAGTATGATCGATTCAAGGCCGATAATCATCACCCATCTGGGTGGCTCCTCATCTCCGAATAGCTCCTTAGTGACCAGTTCTTCATAGGATTTCCCCACCCTGTGTTCGTCATCCGACTGGTACTGACTGTCCAGGATTTGGTATGAGAGGATGCCCGCATCACGTGAATTGGCATTGCCGTTAAAAAGTGCTTCCAGAATCAGGAGGTTCACCGCACCATTTGCCTTGTTACCTCGGTATATGCAGGGGATAATTCGTTCATCAGGCAGTCCATAGGAAAAGCGCCTATAGGCATACCCCAGTGCTCGAAGTATATCTGCAATGAAGTCCTGTTGGTCCTTCACGTCAATTTCTGTCTGACTTCTCAGCTGAAAAAACCGCTCCCGCAGAGAACGCAGCTCTTCCCAAGGAGAACGCTTTCCTTCCTGCTCCTTTCGCTCAGCCCAGCTGTCCAGCAGGGTCTTCATATCCTGCATGATAGTTTCTGTGAGATAGAGGTCAGAATAGAACTCGTTATGGTTTTTCACTCCGGTGCCAAGAATCATAGACGGCCCTCCCTTACGGCACACAGTATTCGCAAGTACGGATCATCAGCACAGCGCAAGGTCGAATCTATCCACTGTTGGTAGTCATCAAAGACTCTTTCGATGGACCGTTCTCTGGCTTCCCTTCTGGATCTGCTTCGTTCACTCTCCTGTACGACCTTCAGCTGACGGTGTTTCAGCACTTTCAGCTGTTCATACTGCTCCACCAGCTGCGGGTTTATGCATTTAATGAATTGGTCTCTCAGGTTACTCAGGTGTGAACGTCCCTGACGCAGTGCCTCAGGTACAAGAAATCGTATCTCATCCTGAGCGACCGGGGTTCTTGGGTTAGGAATCTCTCGTAGGCCCATACCGGTACGTTTCATGAATGTCTCAAGGGATATGACCTGATAGAATACTGAATCACGGAAAACCACAGCAAACCAGTCCTCAACTACTGCCTGGCCTTTTCTGTTGGAGATCATCCCTGATATGAGAAGTATTGTTTCATTCTTCCCGGAATACTGTGGTATCGTAATTAGAGGAGCTTGGTTGCGTCCAAAGAGGGTAATCATCCGGTCAGTGATCCAGCTGACGAGAGGGTTCTGGTTCCACAGCAGCATGACCCTCGGCCAGGCTGTCTCCTCCTGTCGGCACCGCTCCATCTCATCCATGACCTGTTCTACATGATCGGTGAGGATATATTGCTCATGTGATTGGGGGACCACTTCCCGGGGAAGGGATTTCTCCAGCACTGACAAAGCAGACAACCTGTCGAGAAGGATGGTATGGCCGTCCTCATCAAACTCCACGTTCCAGCTCTGCCTAGTCTGCAAATGCCTTACAGCAGCTTTCACATAGTCATAATCCTTGCTGAAGAACGAATGCTGATTTCCCATTGGATCAAGGACTTCTTCTTGCTTTTCAGAGAGGATACCTAAGAGTTCTGCCATCGGATCATGCTGGGCCTCATTGAAGGCATGGGTAAGAACCTGCTCCCCAGTAGCAGACTCCACGGCTGCTGCGGTAAGCAGCTCCTCATCTTCGATGGTGTACTTTCCTGAGAACTCCGAAGGATCACCGATGCTTTCATGGACCTGCTGGTCCTTTTCAATGAGCAGCTGCAGTATCCGCATATCTCCCCGGATCTTGATGTGATCGCTTTCTGTCAGCAGATAGTGAATCAGCGGATCTTTTTGCTGGCCGTATCGGTCAATTCGTCCGTTTCTCTGCTGAAAAACCATCAGTGACCAGGGGATATCGAAATGGATCATACGGTGGCACTGGTAATGCAGGTTAATTCCTTCACTTGCTACATCTGATGCGATCAGCACTCTGATGGGTTCCTGAGCATTGCCGAACTGCTCCACCACTTGTTGGATGTCCAGATCACTCATACTGCCGTAGAGCATGCCGATTTCCTTATCCTTGAGTCCAAGATCTTCCTTTAGATGGTGAAACAGAAATCTCATCGTCTCTATTCTTTCGGTAAAGATAACCAGACGATCTGAAGGGTCTTTCCGGTTCCAGTTCCATTTGTTTTCCTTGAGAAATGATACTAAGAACTGGTATTTGCTGAAATGCTCTGCGGTTATCTCCTTAACTGCTGCTGCAAACTGTTCGAGCTGCCTAATGTCGTCAATATATTCTGCAATGTTCTCCTGCTCGAGCCGATTGATCCGGTTCTCGCAGGTCTTGATGCAGGCTGAAGGAGAGGAGAACAAAGATTTTTCCAGCACGGTTTTAAACAGCATAGTACCGGCTCTCGCCCGGGAATCGATTTTTCGAAATTGGAGATCAACCAGAAGCTGATATGCGTGCTCCTCTAGGTTCCCTGCTGGAGCTGCATGCTGTGTTATTACGCGGTCACGAAACTGTCTGGTCACCTGGTGCTTGATATCCTTCTTGAACCTCCTGATGAACAGTCCCCTGATATCTTCAGGTCCATAATTTGAAGGGTCAGCGATAGCTGTCGGATCTAGCATGTTCATCAGGCTTGCAAAAGACTCTTTCTTACCGTCATGGGGAGTAGCTGATAGCATGATCAGTGTATCTGACCTGCTGGATATAAGCTTGGCCAGTTTCGACCGCATGGAGTTGGATCCCCGTTCTGCAACGTTATGGGCTTCATCAATAACGATGATGTCCCACCAGGCATGCTCCAGGTAGTGCCGGTATTCTGCCTCACGTTTCAGAGTATCGATGGAGATGATGGAGTTGTCAAAGTAGAGGAAGGGGTTGTGTCCTGCAGGTATATGCTGCTTCACACGCTGAATTCCCTGGGAATCCAGCCGCACTAAGGGGATGGTAAATCGGGTCCACATCTCCTTCTGAAATTGGGTAAGCATACTCTTTACTGCCAGTACCAGGATACGCTTTCCCCTGCCTCGCTTGATGAGTTCACTCAAGAGGATCCCGCATTCTATGGTTTTTCCCAGGCCTACCGCATCTGCAATCAGGATTCTCTGACGGTACTGCTTCAAGGCTTTCACTGCAGGTTCCACCTGGTAGGGTACCAGGTCTATGGCTGCCTTGTTACCGATATAGATTTTCTCATCCTTCGGAGTTCTCCTTCGCAGCATGCTTTCCATAAAGAGCAAGGTATCATGATATCCTGGGGAATGATCCGGGGTGAACTCGGTATCCTTGGGATCAAGGATGGTTATTCCCTTTTCCAGATGAACTGCAAACTTGCGCTGGGTATCCTGGACGATTTCAGAAAGGCCGACCACATCAAGAATGCAGGTATTTCCTGCAGTATGAGATACATTCTTCACCAGCCATTCCGCATCACGAATGACCACCCGATTGCCGGGTGCAAAGATCAAACCATTCATGTATTGTTATTCCTGTATTTCCACATTAGTACTCTATTGACTTGCCTCATCGGCAATCACCTACATTGTGCATGGTAACACATATTGGAAGGTAGGGGAAAAAATAGTGTACTTTAGATGCATATGACCTGAGCATACTAAAATTAACACCAACAGATAAAAACTAGTCACAGAGTACTAAAACAACCTGTTAGTGATAGAATGATTCTTACATATGAAAGGGTGTTTGAAGATAATGAACTACTCTTTATCATTCTCGATATATACCCTATTTGTTTATAAAGGGGATATTATTTATTGCTTTTCATAACAATATTTCCAATCTCTTTCTCTACTATTGTGAAAACCTTTCATTGTCATAAGTCTGTGATAGATGATGTAAAAAAGTCTATTCATATGGATTGAGAGCCTTATGGCTAATAATCGTTTGAATTTATTTTGATATAGGATATGTAGTAATGTTTTGTATCTCCATATTTTGTACCGATTTCAACCAATTCTTTCCCATAATATTTATCACCAAAGCCGGTCTTATGAACAGAATGTTGTGCATGGAACTTGTAAGGCGTAGCTATTTTCAGTTTCTTATTGCTAGGGAATGGGATTTTTTTTGTTGAATATTGCCTTACGGTAGATCTAACAGCAGAGAAGATTCCATTGTCTATCATTTCAGACAAGTCAGAGAAGTAGAGTTGATTCTTTGAATCCTTTATCAATTCTGTGAAGGTAATTCCCCGATAATCGCTACTGCTATTGTACTCTGGAAACCATTTTGGCTTCTTCCTAGTTATATAAAGCGTTACAGTGAATCTTCCCTCGCCTGCGAGGTAAAATCTTAACGCATCTTTAAGTTCTAGGGTTTGAAAAGGAGACCCATATCCCGGATAACTTTCGAACTCGTCCATTAGCTTAATCGTACTCTCAATCTCATTTATCGAGCGAGATAAAATTGTCTGTTCTTGTTGAATTTGATGATTAATCGTCCCCATTAGTTCCCCTATGCAAATAAGTTAAGGATATAATACCCTTTTAGATAAATTATATCGCAAATCTGTACATTTAATGGTAATCATTTGATTACTCAATATGGATCGCAATATTGCCACCTCACTACATCTCCATCTATTCTCAAGAGAAGCCGACTACATTACGTTTGTAAAATAAATCTAAAATACTATACAGTTGACTATCAGGATTGGTGTGGTTGAAAATTGTTCATTGATTGTGTGTTCGTCGGTACTGAAAAAAATACTAAATTATAATAAGCTAGCGAACGTTTAAAAAGGAGACGGTAAAATAAGTCTGAGTCATCAAGGATTTTCATGTATAATGGACAAATGACGTTATACTCACCTTTTCCAAATTTTTAAGTGAGATATTTCAGGTCTCGTTTAAGAACAGGATAACAAAGGTGATTAGGAGTTTGATAATGAAGGTATCCACGATTCTTGATCATATCGACAGTGGTCATTTTGCTCTTCCTGAGTTTCAGCGCGGCTATGTTTGGAATAAGGATCAGGTGAGAAGTCTATTTGATTCTATGTATCGCAGACATCCGGTCGGGACCTTACTCGCATGGGTCACTGAAACGGGTACAGCATCTTATCGCGGTGATGGACCAGCTTCAAAGGGAGTGGTCAAGTTATTGCTCGATGGTCAACAGAGGATGACCACCATATACGGAATTGTCCGGGGAACTCCCCCCAAATTTTTTGATGGAAACCCGGGCACTTTAAAAAATCTCATGTTCAATTTAGGTTCTGAAACATTTGAATATTTTCAACCGGTAAAAATGCGTGATGATCCTCTCTGGATTGATGTAACTGATTTCATGCTTAAGGGTAACGACTCAATAGGTCTCTTGATTGAGAGTTTTTCCAAAGATCCCCTCCTGGCAAAGGATTTGAGTACGTACGTTTCAAAATTGTCAAGGATGATGGGAATCCTCGACATCGAGCTTCATGTCGAGGAAGTAACTGGCAAAGAGAAAACCCTTGAGGTGGTAGTGGATATATTCAACAGGGTTAACAGTGGAGGCACAAAACTCTCAAAAGGCGATCTGGCACTTGCTAAGATCTGTGCCGATTGGCCTGAAGCTCGTGATACCATGAAGGAACACTTGAAGAAATGGCAGTCCCATGAGTACAATTTCAATCTTGACTGGTTACTGCGTTCCATCAACACTGTGGTGACAGGTGAGGCCCGTTTCCAATATCTTCACAACAGTTCAGCTGAGGAAATTCAGAAAGGACTTAAGAAAGCCGTCAAGCATATCGACACTACCTTAAACATGATTAGTGGAAGACTAGGTCTTGATCACGATAGGGTGCTTTTCGGAAAATTTGGAATACCGGTGATTGTTCGATATTTAGATACTCACGAGGGGAAAATTACCGATACCGAGCGCGATTTGTTGATGTTTTGGTACATCCAATCCGGCATGTGGGGTAGGTTTTCGGGGTCTACAGAATCATTTATTGACAAGGACCTGGCGTCCCTTGAAGGGGAGAGCGGAAGCTTGGAGGCTTTGGTCGAGCAGTTGCGACTTTGGCATGGAAACCTTTGGGTCGAGCCTGAACAATTTGCGAACTGGGGGGTCGGTGCCAGATTTTACCCCGTCCTCTATATGTTAACTCGGATGGGTGAAGCAAAAGACTGGGGAACCGGACTCCCATTGAAAAAACACTTGCTTGGCAACTTGAATTCTCTTGAAGTACATCATATTTTCCCGAGAGCACAATTGTACAAGGCTGGATATTCCAAACAAGAAGTCAATGCGCTGGCAAATTTCTGCTTCCTAACCAAAGATACGAATATCAAAATCAGTGATTGTCTTCCTGAGAGATACTTTGAAGAGATAGAACGGGACCACCCTGGAGCTCTCGCTTCTCAATGGATCCCGATGGATCGGACACTTTGGAAGATTGATCACTATTTGGAATTTCTTGAAGCTAGAAGGAATTTGCTGAGTGAAGCCGTCAACTTTAAACTTGAAGAACTTCTCCATGGCGAAACTAAATGGCTAGTTCCTCAATATGAAGAAAGGGTTGTCAAGTCAAATACTATAGGGAATGGTATTTCGACAACAAATGAAGAGTCCATTCTTACAAGCGTCAACGAGTGGATGGAAAGCAATGGTTTACCAAAAGGAATTGTGTTATACGATTATTCCGATGAAAGTACAGGAGAACAAAAGGCGGTGTTCGACTTGGCTTGGCCTTTCGGCATACAAGAAGGGTTAAGTGACCCTGTTGTCCTCTTGATTGATGAAGATCCTGCCACCATAGCTTTCGCTTCGTCTGCGGGATACAGATGTTTCACTAACGAGGGTGAGCTAAAGCATTATATTGAAGAAAACATTCTGAACTGATGGTGATTGATTTCAAACCATTGAAAACTGATAGCTGCCAATTGGTTTCAGTAATTGAATTCTGGATTGAACTTTGGTACAGTTCAGTCAGATGGAGATGGAGGCTTCTGCTCACCCTTATGTTTGGTGACTCGGCTTGCCTTCACTCCATCTATTTTTATTACTAATGTAGAGAGCCTAATGCAGGTCACTCTTTGCGACGTGCAATCTATATTCCCTAGAATCGATTTTACTACGTTTCGATAGAGCCACCCACTCTCCTATTTGCCAGCAGTCGTTCAGTCCTCTCCATGAGTTCCTTGCCAAGCTTGACGCCAATTGGATCAACCTTATCACCTGAGATGTCCTCTAGAGGTGGTCCCAGGGTTTCACGCTCCAACTTCATACCTACTTCGAGGAAACGTAGTAACTCGGTTGGAGAGAGCTCCTCAGGGCTCAGTTCTTCAAGCCTTGTGATGGCTTTCTTCTGCAGGGTCTTTGCTTGCTCCATATGGCGTTTGGCCATTTCTATAGCATGGGCCCGTAGTTCTTTCCGGCGTTCAGCTTCCACAGATTCATCGTAACTGCGGCAGCGCTTGATCCACTGGTGTTGTGCGGACCACCGTTCGAACAGACGCATGCTGATGCTTGATTCTCCGTACTTTTTACGAACCTTCATAAACGAACGATCCACTCCATAATCGAGGTAGCGGCAGAACCATTGGTACGCCTTTGCAGATTCATCCTTTTGTCGTTCCCATATTTCCATCTGGTTCCCTCCGTTGCAGCGGTGGTGCTTGCTGTATAATTCTTGCATATAAATGAGTATCTGTGTGGATGTAAGGAACCACTCCAGCAAATGTGAATTAATCGTCCCATTAGAATGATAAATTAGAAAGACTGATCCGATTTTCTTTAGGGTGCCAAAGACAAATCTACTGGGATATCAGTCGCTCCTCTCAAGGGGTGGGAGCGGGGCGAAGCCCCTCCGGCGACCAACCCCTATTTAAGATTCTTTTTAGAAGGAATCTATAAGATGACTAATAATTTACCCCATTTTGCGGGGAGATTGTGGGGATTTACCTCATCCAGCGGGGAGATTGTGGGAAACTTCCCCTGTTTAGCGAGGAAATTGTGGGGAATGTTATTTTTTGGCAAATCTACTACTTGCAGGGGCATAAATGAAACACAGGTTGTAGTCGATCTTATCAAACTCAATACAGTCACAGTGATTGAACAATCTCCTAGCGTTTGTTGAAAGTCGTTCGTTTAGGAGATTGCACAGTACGGAACCTACAATCATATATTGTCCCATCCTTTCTCTTTCCTTGGAGAGGCTTCTATGAGAATAGTCTGGCAAGAGGCCAAGAGTTTGGAGTTCCTCCCAACTAACAAGCATATCCGATTTGCGTTTAGAAGAACCGGTATGCCACCGGTCCAGTAGGTAGTGGATTAGGGGTATATAGAAGTTCATATCCAGTTTATCGAACCTGAGTTCCAGCGTTGCCTTCAATTCTGATGTAGTAGACATAATCTTTATGTAATTAAGACCTCTCAAGATCTTATCGGTCATTCCCAGTGTTCGCCATTGAAATCCATTCGAGTGGTCGTTTACCTTGGTCTTGTTGGGATTTTTTGATTTCTCGATATAGGTAAAAAGATCTGCGTTCAACTCTAAACAGAAATTGCCGACTTTCTCGTTGCAAATATCAGACGAGCTTTTTCTTTGTACAGATCTCAATCGAATGAATCGCATATCCGCAAGAATCTTAACTTCTTTATGCGGAATGAGAACTTTGATACTTTCGATGGGGCTGGTTATCCCATGTAAAGGAAATAGTGTAGCTTTAACTTGTTTTCGATACTCACCTTGGATACATGCCCGTTTACAGAAGTTGTCAAAGGTGTCACGAATTATATATGAACGAATTAAGCTGTTCGAGTCTGCTTGATTTATGGTTTCCAGAGTGATGTGTTCTGTCCCTCCATCAGATTGTTGGTAGTCGTTCAGGTAGGACCCTATCGAGTCGAGGATATACCAGACATAAGGCTTTCGTAAAATGTTAGAGAACCCATTAGCTAAGAGTGAACCTTGTTTAGGGACATAGTAAAAGCCTTTCTCTTCGCTGTAGTTTTCAACAAAGAAAAATTCTAGTAATCGCAATGAGCGTTTTGTGATGAATGAATTTCTTATAAGCACATTTGGAGTAGGGGCAAACGCTTCCATTGCCTGCAGGGTATTGCTTTGACGGTATACCCGCTCCCGAATGTTGAGAAGCTTGCCATACTCGGTTCCTCCGTGGTTTTTCTTATAGATGGTTCTAGCCTTGTTAATGTCACCCAGTAACGATTTGGTATCCTTATGTGTCAGATACTTATAAATAGAATCTATGAATATAATAAACGCATCAACTTCCATAAATGTAATTGTTCCCCATTCACTGTGCAATACATAAGTCGCTGCGTTTGATACCATGGGTTATTTCCTGAACTCTGGAAAGTATTGTTCTGTGTGCGCTGCATTATTCTCAATCTTCTTAGTAGGAGTTCCCATTATATCCTTCGTGTACGGGGCGTTCTTCTTTTTCTTGAATTCGGGGTAGAATCGTTTCAGACAGGAAAGGTTGTGCCCTTCTACCAACTGGGACGTCCACCAGAAACCCCGCATACCTTTCTTATTCTTGATGACTACAAGCTTGATCCTCCTATCGTCATACCCGGAGGGATTATCGTTTTCAGGGAACATCAGGAGGCACACATCGGCTTGGTTCTCAACTTCTGAAGTCTCGCGGAAACGTCCCATCAATCCAGATTTTGACTCTTGGCTTTCTTGTTTATAATCTCTGTTCAATTGAGAGAGCAGTAGTAGAATACATCCTTGTGGAGCCATCCGTTTTTGGAGATCCTTTAGGAATTTAAGGGCTTCATTATATCCTTCTCTTTTCCCTCCGAAGTCGCCTGATACAGGTATTATTTGCAGATAGTCCACACCAATGAAGATCTTATCATTGCCCGTTGCCTTTTTAACAGCAGCAATATCCAGTTCAATAGTTTTAAGGTCGATGGTGTCACGTGTAATAATCCTACTAAGGACCTCCATTTGGGTTCCTGACAATTTGGATCTTGGAACGCCATGGGCACGCAACATGCTTTCACCTACGAGTTGTGACACGATCCGTTTGTCCGTCATAGTTCCGCCGTCATCCAGCGAGTAGATGAGGGCGCACATGTCTTGATTGTGTTCGAGCAGGCCTAATGCCAGTGCAGTCATGAAGGATGTTTTACCAGTATTAGCCTCTGCTCCCAATGCTATAAGATTGTCCGATAATAAATTGAGGTCGATATGATTCAAATCTTTAAATATGGGACCAGGATCATAGGGAGGAGAGGTTGGGGCAAAAATCTTGTCGAGTCGTTCACTTACTGGCTCAAACACCGCGTACTCACCCCATTCAGAGCTACTCTCTATTA
>Ga0334901_1002381_pt1 | contig 16276 bp, 11 predicted proteins | sample GraSluR3_MG_3_FD_207216 | JGI IMG/M metagenome (GOLD analysis project Ga0334901, IMG submission 207216) | Sludge microbial communities from methane-producing bioreactor in Wageningen University, Netherlands - Granular Sludge_15_08-R3 | ecosystem: Engineered > Bioreactor > Anaerobic >... | reverse complement strand
CGAGGAAGATAAAAAATTACTCCTTTTCTTAGACACAAAGGATGAGTCTGCCGATGATTGATCGTGCCCAAGGATGCCTGCTTGGCCAGCTTGCCGGTGATGCGCTGGGGAGTCTGGTTGAGTTTCAGTCCCCGGATGAGATCCGGCGCAGCTACCCTGATGGTGTCCGGGAGCTGGCGGATGGCGGCACCTGGAATACCATTGCCGGTCAGCCGACCGATGATTCCGAGATGGCGCTGCTCCTTGCCCGGCTGCTGGTGAAAACCGGTTCTTATGACCCGGAGGCGGCACGTAAGGAATATCAATACTGGCTGAGTTCCGATCCGTTTGATTGCGGGATGACCATTTCCGCCGGGCTGCGTGGGAATCCAAACCCGGACAGTCAGGCCAACGGAGCCATGATGCGGATCAGCCCGCTCGGAATTTTCGGAGCCGGATTTGAACTGAATCAGGTGGCCGAATGGGCAATGCAGGATGCGGTGCTCACACATCCCAACCTGATCTGTCAGCAGGCGAACGCGTTGTTTGCCATGGGGATTGCCTACGCAATTCAATCCGGCTGCGACGGCAAAGATTTATACCAGCACATCCGGCAGTGGTCGCTCGACATGCCCGTTGAACCCGCTTTGCTGGATACCATTGACAAGGCTGCCGATGAGCCGCCAGCGGACTATGTCCACCAACAGGGCTGGGTAATGAACGCTTTCCAGAATGTCCTGTATCAGCTGCTTCATGCTCCGAGCCTTGAAGCCGGTGTTGTCGACACCATCATGCGAGGAGGTGACACCGATACAAACGCGGCCATTTGTGGGGCGCTGTTAGGCGCTGTGTGCGGTCGGGACGCTATTCCGGCCCAGTGGCTCGACTGCCTGCAAAACTGCCGCCCAGAGGCCGGACATCCGCGAGTACGTCATCCACGCCCGGAATGCTTCTGGCCGGTGGACGTGTTGGAACTGTCGATACAACTAATTTCTTACAACTAATAAAATGGAGGTCACTATGACTAAAAAAGCAGGTTCACATCATGTAGTCCCAAACGCCGATGGCGGCTGGGATGTCAAGAAAGACGGAGCGACCCGTAGTAGTGGTCACTTCGACAGGAAGCAGGATGCCGTTGATGCCGGGCGCAAGATCAGCCAGAACCAAAGTACTGAGTTTGTTATCCATGGGAAGGATGGAAAGATTCAGAGAAAAGACAGCCACGGAAACGATCCATATCCACCCAAGGGCTAACAACAAGACATGGTTTGTAAAACACACCACCGGGTATTCAAACGGGAATCGAACCCACGTCCGTTCTCTGTTACGGGAAAATGTAGAGAATTAAATTTCTCTCGGCGTCCGGCAGTCTGAAGGGATTTGATGTATGGTAAGGTATTGAATAAACAGGGTTTGCGGATGTATTTTGGTTTGGAGCACGAATTGGGGTAAGGCTCCGTGTCCTCCACCATTACAGATGGTATTTACCCCGATAGAGCTATACTAAAGATGTTAGTAAACCAATGCTACTATAACGAATCAACTTGTCATCAGTGTCTTAAGCAATCATAGAGTAATAGAGTGAGTTTTTTTGCGTTGACAGTTTGTAACTTGCCTTTATATGAGTTAATAATTAAAGAGATTAAACTGGAAAAACAAAGGAGATGTTCGATGAAGAAGACTCTCACCCTGGTTGGCCTGGTATTTATCGTTGTCTTGCTTCAGGCCGAGATAGAGATCATCAACGAGACACCTGACAATCTACTCTTACAATTCCGTCTTGAAGATTATGATTTTGTAGAATCTGACGGGCATGTCTATCTCAGTGCTCCCGGAATTGGTTATACTCAAGAAATCGGAGCGCCGATGCTACCAGAACTCACCTATTATGTAGGTGTTCCAGATAATGGGTCCATAGATATTCAGATTATTGATATCGAATGGAAAGAGTACCGGCTCGACCGGCCGATCCTGCCTAACCCCGAGGTAGTGATGGGCGAGACTGTAAGTGAGTATATCTATACTCGCAATGAAGCACTCTATCTCTCTCGGACGGAGTCTGTTCTGGTTACAGGTGAACCGACCTATTATCGCTACAATCGAGTTATTCCACTTACTATCTATCCTTCTGACTATGATTATACCCGGTCAGTCATTTCATTAGCAGAGCGAATAACTATTGGAGTTAGAATAACCGGAAATACTGCTCTGAGAAACACTCCTTTTGATGACCTTGATCTTGGAACGAACATTCTAAATTATGATAGTGCACGGTACTGGCAAAAACGTGATAATATCGAGCTCAATTATGCACCATTCAGCCATTCTGATTTCTGGTACAGTTTTGATATTACTCAGAAGGGTATTTACAGACTGTCCTATCAACAACTATCAGAGCTTCCACTCAACGATATTGATCCTCGAACGATACGCATCTTTACAACCGGTGGCACCCTGCTGCCCAACAGTGTAAACCATACGGGTCACCCTTTCCGGGAAGTGCCTCTTCTGATCGAAGGAGAGGAGAACGGGCAGTTCGAAGAGGGTGACAGTATCATCTTTTATGCTCACAACCGGGACGGTTTCGAGCAGAACGAATCTCTTTCGGGAGTTGTCAGTCATTATTATAATCCCTATTCTCAGAGAACTGTTTACTGGCTAACCTTTGCTGGTAGCTTCGATGACTCACCCCGGAGAATAGAAACAGTGAACTACACCGTTCCACCAATCGGAGAAACAGATAGTAGTCCGGTTGCTTACCATTTTGAAAACGAATCGGTTAGAAGAGATCAGGCCGGTTTTACCTGGTTCTCTACCCTTTTCTCCAATAACGTTAGCAGTAATTACTATTACAATTTCCCTGTAGATTATCTTGATACGAGTAAACCTCAGCAGCTAACAATTACACTCCAATCACAATCTCCGGCACAGGGTGGTTCTAACGTAACCAATTCAATATCAATGTCAATCAATCAAAACCTGGTCATAAACAGGCAGAACTGGTCAGGTATTACTTATCGAACCTTTAACCGTAATGGCAATTTTCTGGAGAACGGAACCAATGACGTTGTTATTACTACACATCCGACAACGACCAGTACTTCGATCTATTTTGATTATTATCGGGTGAGATATCACCGCTTTCTCGTTAAGGGTAATGAACAATACCTCTTTAATATAAACGATGAAGATATTGGCCTGGAAAGACCGGTCCAATACAATCTAAGGGGTGATTCTCAGGGTTTAAAGGCATTTCAAGTCCATAACTTCCATCAAGTCGATCAGCTACCAATAACCCTTTTACCTGGATCATCCGATTACGACTTTCAGATAACAGGTAGCAGCAGCGAAGCTGCTCTCTATGCTCTGGTAAAGGAAAATGAATACCTTTCCGTCAGTAACTTTAGGGAAGTGTTCCCGAAAGATCTGACCGTGCAAAACCAACCGATCGATGTGCTGATAATAACACCGGAACAGTTCAATGATTATGCAGTTCAATTATCTGAACAATATATGACCCGACAGGGTCTGGTATCCAGGGTTGTCGAACAGCAGGATATCTTCAATCAGTTCAACAGCGGGATGCCGGATCCGAATGCTATACGCCTTTTTATTCGTTATGCCTTCTATAACTATCCCTCAAACAACGGAAATACTTTGAAACACGTAACGCTGGTAGGCTCCGGGACAATAGATTGGAGAAATTTCTCTGGTCAGGCAAATGAGAAGAACAATTTGATCATCTTCCAGAGAGGGAGTGATACGAGTGAGGATTTCTTTGTCGACCAGTCAGGAAATGATCTACCCGATCTGGGGATTGGAAGAATACCAGTTGAGAATCTTGCTCAGTGTGAAACCGTCTGGAATAAGATCAATAATTACCGCTTCAATCAGACACCAGGTTTATGGAGAAACAGACTGTTCTTTGTTGCAGATGATGAATTTACGACGACCAGTACAACTGAAATCATTCATTCTGAACAGGTACAATCAATAGCTCAGTCCATATCACCTGGTATTTATAGCAACAAGCTCTTCGGAATTGAATACTCGTTCGATTCTTTTGGTAACAAACCTGGTGCCCGAGACGATATAGTGGCCAGTATTAATGAAGGCCAACTCGTCTGGTGTTACATAGGACACGGTGCTTACGATCTACTTGGGCACGAAAGTTATTTTCGCATCGCCGATATTCCGCTTCTTACAAATCGAGATAAGTTAACCCTCTTTATCGCAGCCTCCTGTTCTGTTGCTCAATACCAGTTTGCTGGTTTCAACAGCCTTAGTGAGCGACTGATCTGGCACCCCGATGGTGGTTCGATAGCCTCAATGGCAGCAACTGACGTTTCAACACCACAACCGAACAGAAGGCTGACAGAAAGTTTCCTGATCAGGTTGATTAACATGTATAAACTTCCGGGTATTTCTCTAATGGAAGCGAAACACCAGCATAACGAAGCTCAGAACAAACGTTATTCCTTTCTTGGAGATCCGGTCTTACCCATTACTACACCCTATCGTTCTACTAATTTAAGCATCGCAGAAGATCCGGACAGCCTTTATGCTTATCAACGAGTAGATATTGAAGGATCTTTTGACTATTCCGGTCTGTCTGGTATCACAGATCTTATAGCCTATAGTTCGGAATACGACAAAACCTATACCGTTCAGTCTAATGAATATATCTTCAATTATACCAAATGGGGCAATATTTATCATCGAGGGCAGAATGAAGTTGAGCAGGGCGATTTTGAAGCTGCATTCATGATTCCAGGTGATATACGCCGTGGTGACCGGGGAAGAATACTCGCATACCTGTTTGATCAGAACAGCAATGAAGACTATTTAGACTTTTATTATCCGACACAGTTGACTAATATTCCTTATGCTGGTGCTGTGATGGACAGCCTCCCACCTGAAGTTACCATTTGGCTCGATACCGAAAATTTCCGGAATGGAGATATTGTATCACCAAACCCGACACTCTATGCCAGGATTCATGATGAAAGCGGGATTAATATTCTCGGAGAAGCAGGTCATAAAATACTCTTAATGGAAGATAATCAAGCTTCTCCAGTCGATGTTACTTCCGGTTTTATCTATGATGTCGGGTCATATCAGACCGGAACATTAACCTGGCCTCTGAGAAATCTATCCGAGGGTGAACACCGCCTACAACTCATCGTATTCGATAATTTCAACAATCCCGCCGTTACCGATGTCTATTTCAGGGTTAAAGTCTCCGAGAAGGTGGTTATTGATAGAATGTTGCCCTATCCCAATCCGATAAGTGATACAGGTTATTTCACATTCCTGCTCAGCACTAATGCCCAGATAACTATCAATATTTATACAATTACCGGGAGAAAGATCAGAACAATAAGTGAACCGGCTGTTCAGGGTTATAACCAGATTTACTGGGATGGCCGGGACCAGGAAGGTTCCAGGCTGGCCAACAATACTTATATATACAGGATAAGAGCCCGTGAACCCGTTAGTAAGCAGGTAACCGAAAAACTGGGTAAGGTTATCATACTTCGTTAAGCTTCGTAATATGATTGTACTGATCTATTGAGGTTGCATGAGTTTAAAAGAGAGTGATAGTAATGGTAGAACCCTCCGATTACGTGAAATAACTATCGTCACTGTTAAGAGCCTGATTTTCAATCTCTTTCTGGTAATTGCCAAGATATTGAGTGGAGTTTTGGGGCGTAGTAGTGCAATGATAGCGGATGGTATCCACTCTCTTTCAGACTCTATCTCCGATATCTTTCTCTTGCTCGGATTGAGACTGGCGGATAAACCACCGGATAAAACCCACCGATATGGTCATGGAAAATTTGAAACTCTGTTAACAGTATTGATAAGTTTGCTGATACTGATGGCTGGTATCTTTATATTCTGGAATAATGGCTCAGTTATTTATCGAGTACTTTTTCAGGATACGATATTGAGCAGGCCAACACTTTTAGCATTATTTGCAGCTGTTTTCTCCCTCCTGATCAAGGAGTTTCTCTATCGCATTACCCGAAATGTCGGTGTCAGACATAAAAGTAACGCTCTTATAGCTAATGCCTGGCATCACAGGACTGATGCCCTGACCTCTATTGCAGCTTTTCTTGGTATTGGTGGTGCTATCATGCTCGGAGAGAGATGGCTGATTCTTGATCCTTTTGCTGCTCTGCTTGTTAGTGCTTTTATCATTGTTGTCGGTGTTAGACTTCTCAAAGAGAGTTTAATGGAACTATTAGAAACATCAATTGGAGATGATAACGAACACCAGATCATCAATATTATCAAATCGGTCCAGGGAGCTCTCAATCCGCATAGTCTAAAAACCAGAAAGGTCGGGAATAAAGTCGTTATTGATGTTCATATTGAGGTTAACAGCTACCTGAATGTCATTCAGGCTCATAATATCGCTGATCAAGTCGAGCAGAAACTGAGATCAGAATTTGGAACTGATTCAATTGTTACTGTTCATATCGAACCGTTCGATCAAAGAACATAGTTCAAGATCTGGACAACGAACACTATACCAATCGAGAAGAACTAACTTCCTTGTGCTGATTTGAGGAACTGTTTACCCTTTTCTGTGATGATTCGATAGTCTCCTTTACGAAGTGTTATCCCTTCTCCATCAAACCTTGCCAGCATTAGAAGGCAGATTTTACGGTTTCCATCTACAAGATCCCGAAAGTCGGCTACAGTAAATCCTTCCTTCTTCTCGAGCAGAGCTTCAAGCAGTTTTATACGACTGTTATTTATAATATCTGCATGGATATAATTATCTTCAATTCTGTATGCTTTGTCCCGATAAACAAGTAGTTTCAGAATCTGGTAAAGCAGTTTTTCGTCTATACCTCTCTGTTTTGCTGCAGGTTGCAATTCAGACATCAGAGGTGTTTTCATACCAGAACTCTGTAAAAACTCTTCAATGAAAGCAATTTGCTGGATCAGTGTATCGGTATACTCGATTTTATGGCTGAAGAGTGTCCAGGTGTCTTTTACTTTTTTCAGTATCTTTTTGTTAACCATCTCCTCCAGGAGTATCTCAAGATACTTCTCCAGCTCTTCATCTCGTTCCTTACCAAACAACCCCATCAATTCCTCAAACTTTCTTCCTGTCTCTTCCAATGGATTGTTCTTATGATAGGTGGTCAGATGATTGGTAATCCTGTTTCTCATCTTTATATATCGTTTCTGTTCCTGAAGGAATATTGAATCGCTGGAACTGAAGAGCACAATGTCATCAGGTAAAGAAGATGAGATAGTATTCAATAACTCTTCAGATGGTTTGTTAAACACATTAGCAAGATATTCCAGAGAAATTGGATAGATATTTTTCCTGACCTCAGCTGCAATCAATTCTTCAAGCCGACCGAAAAGAATCTTTTGAAGCCCTTCAAGCAGTTTGCTCGTTCTTCGCCGATGATGTAGAGGTTTAACGTCTATAACATATCCACCACCGAGAGTCAGATCAGCTGAGCTATTCCGGACGATGAACCTGTCACCGTAACAGGCAAAGAGTGGTTTGCTGAAATGGACTTGTGCTATAGACTGGCCACCCGGATGCAGATTGCTGGTATCAAGAAGATGAATTCTGGTTTCATAATGCTCAGTCCCATGCAGGAATAAACATTGCGACCAGAGAGGAAGAGTTGTTGCCTCGGGAAAGAGTGTGAGTTTGACATCTATTAATCTGCTTCCCTGCAGGATCCGATCAGTGAGCAGCATGCCACGTTTGACACTATCTTTATCCATTCCGGTAATATTCAAAGAACCTCTGTCACCGGCAACCAATTCATTAACCTCTCTGCCGTAACGCTCCAGACGCCTTATTCTCACTCTCTCGGCTCCCGGAAGCAGGTAAAGCTTGCTATCTTTATTGATTGAACCACTCTGAACCGTACCGGTTACCACTGTCCCGAAACCGGTTATGTTAAAGACTCTATCAATATAGAGCCTGAAAATCTCGTTACCACGATGGCTCACAAGATCGACTTCGATCTTTTCTAAAGCTTCTCTCAACTCAGATAAACCTTGATCTGTCTTTGCTGAAAACCTAATCACCGGAGCATCTTGCAGGAAAGTACCTCTGGTCAATTGAGATACATCATCTTCTATCAGCTGAATATATTCTTCTTCGACCAGATCGATTTTGGTTACAACTACAATACCGTTCTCGATACCAAGCATGCTCATTATCTGTAAATGTTCTCGGGTCTGTGGCATTATACCGGCATCTGCAGCTATTACTAAGAGGACAAAATCAATTCCAGAAGCTCCTGCTATCATAGTATTGATAAAATCACTATGCCCTGGAACATCTACTATCCCAATGGTATTACCATTTTCAAGGGTATAGTGACTGAATCCGAGATAGATCGTTATTCCTCGGTCTTTCTCTTCTTTATGAGTATCACAGTCGCGGCCAGTAAGTTTCTTTACAAGCGTGGTCTTACCGTGATCGATATGCCCGGCTGTTCCCATTATCAGATGTTTCATAGCATTTCCTTATAACTAAGATCTCGCAATCAGTTCTGAAGATTTTAAGGCCCACTCCATACTGGTTTTGATAATTTTTATATCCTCTTTCTCAAGTGTCAGAACATCAAAGAGGAGATTCCCTTCTCTCAGAATACCTAAAACTGGTATCTTGCTTCTCAGGAGATTGTAATATAGAGCCTCTGTAAACGCTCGGTCACCTTCTTGAGATTCTTTTGGGGCACGAATGAGGACTGCCTTACTATCAATGTAATGACAGGGCATTGTTCCCCCACCACAGCGAGCTTTATTATCGATGATAGATACTTTTAGAGGCAGTTTGTTTAAACTTTTGGCCAATAGGGAAGCTAACTCCTCTATCTTCTTCAGATCCCGATTGATATAACGTATGACCGGATTGTTTTTTTCCAGAATTGGTCTCTTATAAAGCATATTGTTCAACACATAGTTGAGAGAACTGATTGTCATCTTATCGACCCGTAAAATTCGCATCAAAGGATGCTTAGCTATACGAGAGATTATTTCCCTCTTCCCTGCTATTATACCACCCTGCGGTCCACCGAGCAGTTTATCACAACTGACGGTTACGAGGTCTGCCCCATTATCAAGAGCACTTTTGACATCTGGTTCTTCATCCATACCGTTATATAGGTTTCTGCTTAATAATCCGGTCCCGAGATCGAAAAGTAGTTGTAGATCATTATCAGTAGCCAGTTGGGATAGTTTTCTCAACTCTACCTCTTCTGTAAAACCCTGTATATAATAATTCGACTTGTGAACCTTAAGGATAAGAGCAGTATTCTCATTGATAGCAATCTCATAATCGCTCAATCTTGTTTTGTTGGTAGTGCCTACCTCTACCAGTCTAGCTCCGCTAGCTTCTATTATCTCGGGTATACGAAAACTCCCACCAATTTCTACCAGTTCACCTCTTGATATAATTACTTCCCTGTTATCAGCCAGGGTTTTCAGAGCCAGAAATAGTGCTGCAGCATTATTATTAACTAGCACACTATCTTCGCAATCAAGAACTAATCTTAATAGTCTGCTCAGATGCTCGTTTCTACTCCCTCTCTCGGCAGTTCTCAGGTCAAACTCCAGGTTAGAATATCCCTGCAATACTGGACCGATACTCTCCAGAAGCTCATCTCCTAATGGTGCTCTACCGAGATTGGTATGCAGAATAACTCCAGTGGCATTAACTACTTTTCTTAGAGAGGGTTGTAGAATACCGGCAATCTGACACTGGACAATGTCAATAATCTCCTTTTCGGTTGGGATTAACTTCCCCTTTGAGATATCATCTCTTAATACATTGAGCTCGGATTGTAGCAATTTTTTGAATATTTCAGGTCTTAATTTCGCTCTATATTCTGCCAGAGCATCTGCATTGAGCAGCTTGTTAAGAGCTGGTATCTTACTGAATTCCTTATTTTTCATACCTCTATCCTTAGGCCTCTTTCCAGGCATTGCTTTTGCTGAATAGTTCAACCAGGTCCCTATCCAATTTACCTTTCTCTGCCATATCCTTCAGAATCGACAGTGCTTCCATTTCCGAATAATGTTTCTTGTAAACTCTTTCACTTGAAGTCAGAGCCTCGAAGATATCGACAATTGTCAGTATCCTTGTTTCTATTGAAATCTGATCACCTTTCAGCCCTCTATAATATCCAGAACCATCCAGTAGTTCATGGTGATTGTTACACCATTCCCGTATCTCTCTCTTACTGTAAGGAAAAGGGACCTTGCTGAGCAGCAGGTCGGTCATTTTGACGTGATTCTCTATCTGCTGCCTTTCGCTCTCTGTTAGCGTTCCTTCTCGGATACTGAGTGCCTCTACCTCTTCCGGTAATAACCAGGATTTCTCATTTCCACTTGAATCAATATAGGTTAACTCCGATAGTTGATGCAAGAATTCTAGATCTGAATTATTGACCTTTCTCATAGGGTTGTTTAACGACTCAACCAGCTCAATACCCTTCCTGCATTTATTGATAAGGGAAGGTTCGGCTTTATTCGATCTAAGGTAGTAGAAAATAGTATCCAGCCTCTGGATTAATTCTGAATAGTGCTCTCCCAATCTGGTGTATTTATTCATCAGCTGGGCAGGAATGGAGATCTTGCCGATATCGTGTAACCAGGCAGCTATCTTCAGATTCTCCTGCTTCTCATCATCTGCCAATTTATCCTTATACTTTCCGGTATCGTTCTCTCTGATGTATTTTACAAAACTTCCCACCATCTCGGCGACCCGTCTTGTACTGTCATAGTTATAGATCGAGAGTGCATCGATAGCAGTAGCCATAACTTCAATGAAAGCTCCAAAGAGCTGTTTGATGTCCCGGTAATTCTTCTCAAGCTCTTTCTCTTTGAGTTTGACATCCATTTTGAGCAGATCTCTTTCCTCCCGAAGTTCATCCTCAGCTCTTTTTAATCTGAGAAGTGATTGTATCTGTGCAATCAATTCAGGAGTATCAAAGGGTTTCTTTAAAAAAGCCTCTGCCCCGCTTTCAAGGCTCTTGATCTTAGCATCTGTATTAGAGGCCTCTCCTGTGATAATCAAAACTGGAATATTCTGTAGACCGGAATCTGCCTTGATCTGCTTACATACTGTATGGCCACTGATTGAAGGTAGGTTGATATCGAGCAAAATGAGGTCAGGCTTCTGATTCTCAATCAATTTCAAACCTTCCATTCCGTCATCAGCGGTAAAAATACTTGCTTCGGGTAGATACTGACCTATTATAACGGTTAAAATTTCTAACAACTGAGCATCGTCATCGATGATTACTATTCTGGACATTCAATCTCCTCGAAATAAATCTATCTTCGTTCATTACTTGCAATAAACAGGCTCCTGACGAACTATACATTACATTATATGATTCTTAATCAACAATTATCTATTTCATTAGTGTCAAGTAAAGATTCATTCCAAAACTATTCAGTCTTTAACGCTAATCTACTGTTTAGAATATAGCACTGCCAACCGGATAATCTATCATAAACAGGTTAAATATTACTGCTGGACTTGGTGATTCGTTATTTCCTACAACTGAGCAGAAGAACTACGGTTAAATCTTGACAAATGAAGAGAAGAGAGAGTTTCTGTGTCAAAGGAGTTTACATGGATAAAATTCTATCAAAAAAGGGTTATACATTTGATGATCTTTTGTTAGTTCCCGCAGAGTCAGAAGTACTCCCATCAAGAGTAGATATAAGTACAAGGCTAACAAGTAAAATCTCTTTAAATATCCCGATTATCTCTGCTGCCATGGATACTGTTACAGACTCTACCTTAGCGATAGCGATTGCCAGAGAAGGGGGTATCGGGATTATACACAAGAATATGAGTATCGAACAACAGGCAGAAGAAGTGAGGAGAGTCAAGCGCTTCGAGAGTGGTATCATAACAAATCCAATAACTCTGCACTCTGATGATACCATAGCAGATGCCCTTAAACTTTCTGAAAAACATAATATTGGAGGCTTTCCTGTTGTTAAAGAGGGAACTCTGGTAGGTATTTTAACAAATAGAGACATCAGATTCGAAACAGATTTCTCGAAAAAGGTCTCCTCTCTAATGACCCGGAGAGACAAATTGATTACAGCTGAAGAGGGTATCGATATTGAGAAAGCCAAACAGCTTCTACATGCTAACCGAATCGAAAAACTCCCGATCGTTAATAGACATAATATCCTTATTGGTATGATTACAGTTAAAGACATTCTGAAAAAGATCACCTTTCCAAATGCCGCCAAAGATGCGAAGGAGAGGTTATTGGTCGGCGCAGCTGTAGGGGTCAGAGGTGATTTCTTTGAACGTGCTGGTGAACTGACGGCTAAAGGTGTTGATGTCATAGTACTCGATACAGCACATGGACATCATAAGGATATCATAAAAGCTATACACAAGATTAAATCAAATATAAAAACACCTATTATCGCGGGTAATATTGCAACAGCCGAAGCAGCCAGAACGCTGATTGATAATGGTGTCGAAGCAATCAAGGTCGGTATAGGACCCGGTTCTATCTGTACTACGAGAGTTATAGCCGGGGTTGGTATCCCACAGATGACAGCTATCATGGATTGTGTAGAAGCAGCAGCGAAACATGATATACCGGTCATAGCTGATGGAGGAATTAAATTCTCTGGTGATATAGTTAAAGCGCTGGCTGCTGGAGCCAGTGCGGTCATGCTTGGAAGCCTCTTTGCCGGAACTGATGAAAGTCCCGGAGAGTTTATAATCGTCAATGGTAGAAGATTTAAAGCATACCGTGGAATGGGTTCTCTTGGTGCTATGAATCGAGGCAGTAAAGACCGTTACTTCCAGGATGACGTAGCAACAAATAAACTGGTAGCAGAAGGAATTGAAGGAATGGTTCCCTATAAAGGGCCATTGAAAGACTATCTGTATCAATTATTGGGAGGGATACGTGCCGGAATGGGATACTGTGGAGCTACCGATTTAATGAGATTACGTGAGACTGCCCGCTTTATAGAAATCACTGTTGCCGGTTTGAAAGAGAGCCATCCTCATGATGTTACGATAACGAGAGAGGCATTAAACTATCATCATGAAAAGAATAGCTGATCCTGATTCCCTGTCAAAAAAATACAATATCGAGAATCTACGTAAGCCGTTGTTTCTATAAGTTTCAATACTTCTTGTCTCTATGAAGAAGAAAAATAAAAAACCAGCTAAAAGACCTGTACTTAGCAGAACTGTCTCTCCCCAAACATCAGCCGTAGTTAACAGCTTCTTGTTTTATCTAAGAACAGAAAAAGGTCTGACAGAAAACAGCATTGTAAGTTATGAACTCGATCTGTTTGGCTTATTCAGCTATATTAAGATAGAGCCTACCAACATCGAGCTCGAAGATATAGTAAACTATTTCAATGACCTGAAGGAGATAGGCATAACTAACAATACAATAGCCAGAAAACGTTCAACAATGCGCTCTTTCTTCTCTTTTCTTCTCGCCGAAGGAATCCCGATTTGCTTTCAACCTGATGATATTCCTTCAATGTCATACAAACAACATATTCCTGATATTCTTTCTGTTGATGAGATGCTGCATTTGTTAGATTCTATCCCTCTGAACGAACCACTTGATATTCGTAACAGAGCTATTCTGGAATTAATGTATGCAACCGGTATTAGAGTCTCTGAAATGCTTAATCTTACCGTAAATGATATCTTCTGGGAAGAGGAATTACTTCGAGTTTTTGGTAAAGGAAGAAAAGAAAGATTGATACCGATTGCCAGTCAATCTATATTATATGTCCGAAGCTACTTAGATCATATCCATCCCATATTGAGTAGAAACAAACCGACTACTGATCTTTTTCTGAACTATCATGGGAATAAACTTACCAGGATGGGCTTCTGGAAAATACTCCAAAAAATAGCACTTTCAGGAGGCATCAAAAAAAAAATATCCCCTCATACTATCAGGCATTCATTTGCAACACATCTACTGGAAGCCGGTGCTAATCTCCGCATAGTTCAGACTCTGCTCGGACACACAAGTATTAATACTACACAAATTTATACCAATATAGATCTCCGTTTCATTAAAGAAAATCACTCTATGTTTCACCCTAGAGCCTGAAAAAAATGGAACATCTGAAGCGAGCTATCGTTTAGCAGATAAAAAAGAAACCGAATCAGAAAGCAGTTCAGAAGCAAAAACGAGAAAAAACGAGGGATACCAGACAAAAAGATGTCTTAGGACTAAAGGATTAGATAGAAGTGATTGCCTGATAGTATTGACCATTGAATGGTAAATAAGGCAAAATGAGTGAATAACTAGTTGACAAATGTCCAGTTAATTATATTGAAGATAGGATATGAACTAGAGGAGGTTACAGATGAAGTTGCGAGTTCTAATCATAGCGAGTTGCCTGTTGCTGATGTCTCTGGCATTAAGTGCTGTTGATTCTGATAAACCGCTGGAGAGACTTGGTAATGAAGCAGCTGCAGAGGCAGATGCACTATATGATGAAGGTCATTATGCTGCTGCTGCCGATAAATATGAAGATGCATACAATTTTTTCGTAAGAGCAGAAAAAGAAGATAATATTCCGCTACAGGATAAGATCAACCAGATGCTTGCTGCAATGCAAACATCATATTATCAGGGTCAGGATTTCGAGAACACTATCAGAACAATCAGAAAACGTATGGAATTAGAGCCTCAGAATGATGTTTATGTAAGGCAGATTGCCCAGATCTATGAACGAAATCTTAATGATCCAGAGAGTGCCATAGATGTATTGAAGAATTTCGACAGAGATAATCCAGATTTCGTGATTAGAAGAACGATTGCAAGACTCTATCTTGGAATGGAAGATAATGCGAATGCACTGACCTGGTTTAACAATGCTTTTGAGCTAAGGCAGGATGCAGATGTTCTGCAGAATATCGCACTACTCCATTACCGAACAGGAAACCCGGAAGCCGCGATCAGGGCTTATGAAGACTATCTGGAAACAGATCCACCTGATAATGTCCTTGTTACCGTTTATCGTAATATGGGTAGGTTCTATGATGATATAGGCGATGAAGATAAATCTATCGAATATTTTGAACGATCAAATCAGTTGAGGTTTAACCGTGATATTACCCTGTTACTCTTGACCAAGTATTACGATAAGGGAGATTTCCTCAGTGCTATGGAAAAAGTTGATCATTTACTGCGTGACGATCCCAGAAATAGTAACGCTATTTATTATAAAGGACTTATACTTTTCGAAGAGGGAAGATTCTCCGAAGCCAGAGCAGAGTTTGAGAGAATCAGCAACGATCGAAGACTCGGTGCTACTGCCCGTCGTTATATCGAGAGTATCGACTCAATGTGAGGTTGAAGTATGCTAAAGCTAATCGTATTACCCTTCATTATCATTTTCCTGATGTTATTGACATCATGTGATGAAAGATCCGGAATAAGGCCAGAGATTGAAGTTAATATTGTAAATGATCATCTCTATAGCGACGGTGGTAATTGCAATCTCGACAGTACTGTTGTTAACTTCCAGCTTACCGGAAGCTCGGGATTCATTTCAGAAGTGAAAATAATGGTTGAATATAACAAAACAACGAGTCTCTTTGTCGGAACTGGCAGTGAAGATTTTATCATAACCGATGGAGATGGTTTTGCTCAGGGGACTTATAAAGTTACTGATACATTAGCTTACGGTGTTGATAACTTTCAGGCAAGTTTAGAACGTTTTCCCTCTGTTAGAGAAGAGAAGTTGATTCATATTGATCTGTTACCCGATATTCTGATTCATGTTGAATCAGAGTCTATCCAGACTGAGGGGTCAGTAACAGTTTTCGCTACATTGATTGACCAGTTCGATAACGTTGTCTCCGGTCAGGAAATAAACTTTTCAGCAGATAAAGGTTCTTTCCTTATTGACACCCCTGTCGAAACCAACGAGCAGGGAATTGCAGAGAACACATATGTCGCTGATAGTGAACCGGGAACTGTCGAAATTGAGGTTTCAATGGATATCTGTTCTGAAGTGAGTAACAGTATAACAATTATTGTCGAATAGTTCTGATAACTCTGATAGAATAGCAATATAAAAGGCCTGGTCATTCAATTGGCCAGGTCTGTTATATTATGGCATACTGATAATCTCAATATGGAGTTCTTTTACACCTTTGTCTACCATATCGATCTTCTGGGCTGCTCCTAAAGAAAGATCAAGTTCTCTCCCTGAAATAAAAGGTCCCCTGTCATTGACTCTTACTGTAACAGATTTGTTGTTTACCGGA
>Ga0334901_1002376_pt1 | contig 16293 bp, 15 predicted proteins | sample GraSluR3_MG_3_FD_207216 | JGI IMG/M metagenome (GOLD analysis project Ga0334901, IMG submission 207216) | Sludge microbial communities from methane-producing bioreactor in Wageningen University, Netherlands - Granular Sludge_15_08-R3 | ecosystem: Engineered > Bioreactor > Anaerobic >... | reverse complement strand
TTAAAGAGTACCAGTTATTATACTAACTCGACAAGGTGTCCGGATGAGCCGAAATGCTGTCCGGATGCTTCCGAAACACTGTCCGAATGTTTCCGGAATGAGTGTCCGGATGTGGCCGAAATACGCAATATGTGATGGCTATGAATGGAGATGTACTTTAAAATATGATGATGGCACTTCTAAATTAATCATCGGAAATGTTGTACCTCCTCCATTCTCCGATGATATTGAACATCGGATAAAAAATCTGGTTAGTTTTAATAAGACACCATGGTTATTCACTTATTTGGGAGGTAGACATGGTAAGTAATGTTCATAGGTTTCTTCTTAGAGCCCACCCAACTGAAAATCATCCCAAATACTATTCGTGGAATATTGCCGATATTTGTATTTTTGTATGTGATAATGATAGGCTAAATGCACTTAATAGAGCTTTAGATAAACTGACCGAAGAGAATTGGATAATAATTTCTGAAATTCATAAGTCCTTATTAATAGAGGAACGAATAATTGAGGCCGGCGGAGAAGTATTAGATGCCTATAATCTTGCAAGACAAGGCCAAGTGGTACTAATAGTATCCACAGATAATTGGATTGGATTTAAGGATTCTCCGCCAGTATTTGTTCCAAGGATAACTGAGAAATTTATGGATGGAGTAATTCAAGAAGCTGGCGGAAGCCGATTAGAGTATGATAATAATGAAGGGAATAAGGCAAGAAATGCAGATTATATTTTAGGTGACTATATTCTTGAGTTAAAAATATTAGAAGAGGAAAGGTTATTTAAAGATTCAACAAGAGATAAAATTGCTGATTTATTATATGATTCGTCTTTAAAGCATATTGAGATATCCCCGGAAAACTTGTCACAAACAGAACTGAATTATTATTTTAATATATTTAGAACTCCTATTCAAAACGCTGTGAAATCAGCATCAAAGCAAATAGGGGCGACTAAAGACTTTCTTAAAAAAGATCATTTAAGAGGCGGATTAATATTTGTTAATAATGGGACTACAAGTATAACCCCAGATGTTTTTGAGGAATGTATTATAAGATCTATAACAAACGACACATCACAAATTGACTTATATATTTCTATTTGTAATTGGTTGAATACTGATGGGTTTAATTCATATTATTTATTTACTATAAATCCAAAGGTGAAAAATGAAATTCAAAGGGTAATTGCTGACTCATTCTATCATAGGATGAATAGTTTTATGAATGAATGGGGACAAGGCGGATTTCAACAGAATCTTGAGATGCTTGAACCTTTGAAGAATATATCCTTTGAAAAGTACGGAGTTGTATTTACTAAATATGGAACTTATGAAGGTTAAATTAAGCCTAAGTGGATGGAGATTATCTTGTCGTAAGAGGATACCAGAGGGGTACGACATCAGAATCACGCATTAAAGGCATACAGAATGCAGCTTCTTACTGGAACGCACATAGAACGTTGGAAATACAGGGTTTGCGGCATATTAATAGGGATATGTTGGGAAATTATAGGAGACTAGAGAATGAACTATGAGATGAATACTGTGGTTGATAAACCAAAAGATTGGCCGGCAAATGCAATAGAATGTCAGTTGGAGAATATATCTGCGCAGTTTGACAAGTTTAGAGCGGATCCAAGTTATAGAAACAAGGAAGTCCTAGTTTCATTAGTTTCTGATTACGATTTAAATCAAAGATCCATGTTAGGTCTTTTTAGAACTACTGAATATGAAGTTGCTTGTATCTATTCACTATTCGTGGAATCTCACATTCATCAGTTTCATGCACTGAAAGCGTATTTATATGAGTTGGTCGGAAGTAAAACAAGAATGCAGAAAGTTGTTTCTTGGTTTCCGGAAGGAAATACAGCCTTAGATATTAAGGAATTCGAAGGGCTATTTCCACAGCTAAAGCTGTACTACTATACATACCAACAATTTACTATCGAGAAAAATAAGAGTTATGCTTTGCATTTGCTTGAATTTGTAGAGGATATAGTTAAATATTCTCAAGAAGATTGTAGTGAAGATATGTTTCAAGATACTGCGACAAGTATCACAACGGCTTATATATCATTGCTTAATGATATAAGCTATTTTAGATGTAAAAAGCGTACCGGAATTTGGGCATTTAGTCATGATGAAATATACTTATTGTTTCAATTGGCTGCGAAACTCATAAAATCAATGGAGACTCTCCTGTTGTGCGCCCATTAAAAGGTGTGCTTATGACGAGTATTAGTAACTATATATTGAAATCACGAAACGATTACAATGAGGACTATGTATGTAAGTACATTAGTCCTGAAGTTGCTGAAAAAAGTATACATAACCATCAGATTTGGATGTCTATAATCGAAAGTCTAAATGATGATAGAGAACAGAGAGTGATTCCTGAGTTATTTGAAGAGAAAGGATGGAATAGTTATTCTTGGGCAGATAATATTGATTTTAAACCTACGAGGAAATATTATGTATCATCTTTTTGCAAGTCGATGAATGATTCTCTAATGCATAAAGATTATGGGACATGTGTCTATGGATATAAAGATAATCGTATGGCTGAACTGTTAGCACCGACTATGCTCCGAGGTAAAAAGGGTCAAGAAATTCCTGTTTTCTCCCAAGTAGTTGCATTTGATGTAATTTATGATAGAGACGAAGCAAAGAAGGAAATAGAATTTCTCTGTAGTATTGTTGATTGTTTTGATATGAAAGATATCGATAAAAAAACTTTTCTAGAAGAAATTATGCAATACTGGATATTATCGGTGAAGGATCCAAAGTGGTCATATGAACGTGAGCGTAGATATGTTCTCTTTTTGTATGATGATTATGAATATATTGAAACAGATATAAGCAATCCTAAGTTTCTAAAACTAAAGACATCTTTGTTTATTGAACCGGATTTTATATTGGGAGACAATCCTGTAAAATCATATATATGTCAACGCCGGGCTGTTTTTGACCGAATCGCCGGTTGAAAACTGACCCAATCGCCGGTCTCTAATCGCCGGGTTTTTGATGATTGCCTTCCCCTGTGCCGGGCTATCCAACACCGGGATATCGGCCGGGGGTACAACTCTGACGCCGCCTTTTAGCCTGTCTTTTAGCCTATAGCTCTCACCCCTTATGTTTATGATATGAGCGTGATGCAGCAACCTGTCCAGTATAGCTGTGGCTATTACCGTATCGTTCATAAGCTCGCCCCAATCACTGAAGTATTTATTGCTGGTAAGTATTATACTGCCCTTTTCATACCTCGAACATATAACTCTAAAGAGCAGCTCCGCTGACGCACGGTCCAACTGCATATATCCTACCTCATCAATAATCAGTACGTCAGGCCGGGTATATACACGCCATCTGCGCTCTAGCTTACCTTGTTGCGCTGCCCTTTTTAGGTCTGCTATGAGATGTGCCAAGCTGGCGTAATATACCGTCATACCGGACCTTAGGGCTTGCATCGCAAGGCCTACTCAAAGATGAGTCTTGCCTACTCCGGGAGGGCCTAAAAAAATTACGTTCTCATCTCTCGCTACAAAAGCAAGAGTGGATAGCTCTTTGATTTGCCTTGCATCTATGCTGGGCTGGAAGCCAAAATCAAACTCTTCCAGCGTCTTTCTATGCGGCAGTCTTGAAAGCTTAATCCTTGTTTCCTCACTACGCCTTTTTTTCTCTTGCATCTCAGCTCCCAAGAGCCCACTTAAGAACGACAGGTAAGTAGTATCTTTATGCATTGCGTCTTCAAGCTTTGCATCCAAAAGCTCTGAGGCGGTGTTTAGCCCAAGCTCTGAAAGAAGACTGCGGGTGTGTTCTAGCTCAACCATTGGATACCACCCCCGCCAGAGCATCATACACGCTTAAAGACCGTATCTCTACTGCTTCTGCTTCTTTCTTCCTGGCAAAGGGAAGGGGCACTGCTATACCACTTCTTTCGGCAAGGCCCTGGTACTGGCCCTTAAGCCATACAATCCTGCCTGATGCATACTCTACCTTATGGCGAGCTATCCTTACCTCCCCATCGTATGCTTCAAAGAAATCACCGCATATTCTTACCCTTACCTCCCTGCCGCTATACTGCCAGGGCAAACCGTATTTAGCACCGTCAAAGCTTACAAACCCATCCCTTGTTACTTTCCTTGTCTCCCACCTGTATTTATCACAGATTTCCTTTTCAGGTAGGGGTAGTAAGGGTTCTTTACTTAAAGCTTCAAGTGGTATTTCTCCGGTAGTGCCATGGATTTTACTGTCCATTTTCTTGCACCATTCAAGTGCTTGGCTGTTTAGATCATGCAGGTCCTTAAACTGCCTTCCTGGCAGGAAATTATCCTTTACATAGTCCACCAGGCGTTCTACTTTCCCTTTTGTCTGGGGCCTTCTTACCCGGCATACCTTCGGTACAAAACCCATGTCTGCAGCAAAGTCTTCGAACCTACTGTTCCATAACGGCTTTCCTGCCTCGCTGCCATTTACTACAGTTTTCATCCTGTCAGTTAGAACGGCTTCCGGAACGCCGCCGTAATACTCGAAGGCATTTACAATACACCTTAAGAGGCTGTATAAGTCACAACGTTTAGTAAACTCTACGTACTTGCCTCTTGAACTGCCCAGTATCATGATGAAAGCCGGGGTTTTATGCACATTACCTCTCTCATCTATGTAGTGGGTAATACCCCAGTCCATCTGTGCCTGCTTACCAGGCAGAGTTTCATACCTTCGCACCGCTGGGGTGCTTCTTGCCGGTCTAAACGGCCCTACATAGTCCTTGATAATGGTGATACCGCCGGTATAGCCCATGTCCTGGAGCCTTTCTAAAATCACAACACAGTTAAACATCCCTTTTTCCATCATTGCATTTACTTTGTGTTTGTAGGGATCAAGCTTTGATGGTCTTGTCCTTCCTTTAAGCCCATGCACTGCTTTTGGCTTGTCTACATACCTTTTTACTGTGTTTTTCGATATGCCAAGTTCCTTGCCAATGGCATATGCACTCTTCCCTTTTTGTGCTTTTTCGCGTATCATGTTAATTAGCCCACTCCTTATCATACGGTCATCTCCCATAAAAGTATTAGTCACACTCTTATGGTAACCGTTGGTTTGGTGTGGGTCAATTTCTGTCCGGCGTTATGGGTCAATTATATCCCGGCGGTGACACCTTTCCGGAGCCGGAAATGCATTTACCTGATACAGTTCCGGCACTTAAGAAATACATACCTGACATTAAGGCATATGATGAGCTGTTCTTAACTGGAGGGTTGCAGCTATGAATAAAGACGCATTGATCAAGCATTACTGCAAAGAACTCCGGTTTGGAAAGAATATTTACGAGAGTTATTCGAAAATAGACGCTACAGATTTTGGCGATTTTTTAGCACAACTTTTAGAAATGGAGATAGAACACCGGGAATTGACCAGGAAAAACAGGAATCTGAAATCTGCCGGTTTTGATGTCATCAAGACCTTTGAGGGGTATGAATTTAAGGATATACAGATTCCAAATGCCATTAGCATAGAGGAATTAAAGTCCGGAACTTTTATGGACAGGCTTGAAAACTTAATCCTTTATGGGCCGGTAGGAACGGGGAAAAGCCATATGGCAACGGCCATCGGGGTTGCAGCCTGTTCCAGGGGGAAAAAGGTAAAATTCTACCGTACAGCAGCATTGGTTAATCACTTGAGTGAAGCAAAGGCGAAGGGTGAATTACAGCGTTTTATGAAACAGCTGAAAAAAACAGACCTGTTAATCTGCGACGAATGGGGGTATGTTCCCTTTGAGAAAGACGGCTCACAGCTGCTGTTTCAGGTTATTTCCGAATGCTATGAGAAAAGGAGTGTGATTATTACAACAAACTTAGAATTCAGTAAATGGAACGGCATTTTCTATGATGAAAAGCTAACAAGTGCGATTATCGATAGGCTGGTACACCACAGTCACTTGCTGGTTTTTCAAGGGCAAAGTTACAGACTAACCCATTCAACCATGAAATCCCATTAATGGGAAAGGGGTGCTCGGAAAATTAAGTTCCGCACTGCTCGGATTTATACTTGCCAAAAACAAAAATTAAACACAACTTCTGAGTATTTGAAATTATTCGTGTCTTTGCATCCAATATAAATTGAAATTTATGTTCTGCTATTCATAATGTATTATATTTAACGGCAATAACTATAAATTAGGCTTAAAACTGCAGTGAAAAGGCAGATATAAAATTCGCCTACGTTTACTTGAAGCAAACTTAACTATTAAATCTTTTTGTATATATACCAATTATGATATAATATAGCTAATTACAGCTAAAATACATAATGGGAGACTAAGTAGACATGAGAGTTTCGGATTTCTATTGTGGTGCAGGAGGCTTTTCTGAGGGGTTCCGACAAGCAGGATTTGAACTATGTTTTGCAGTAGATAAATGGGAACCAGCAATAAATACATATAAAGCAAATAAACCACAATGCCAAGTAATTCAAGACGATGTAATCAGTCTTTCTTATTTGCCTGATAATCAATTTAATAAATTAATCCCTGATACGGAGGTTATAATCGGCTCACCACCATGTGTTGCTTTTTCTAATTCAAATAAATCTGGAAATGGGGATAAAACATTAGGGATTAAACTCCTTGAGGCCTATTTACGCATAATTGCAAGAAAGAAATTCAAAAAAAATTCTATATTACAATATTGGGTTTTGGAAAATGTACCAAATATACAAAAATATATAAAAGAAGAGTATCATGCTCAAGATTTGGGCCTAGATGGGGATTCTGTGTTATTTCCATTACAACACGCATCTATTTACAATGCAAAATATTTCGGAGCACCAACTAATAGAAAGAGATTTTTATGTGGAGAATTTCCTCCCCTAGTTGCTACATACACAGAGGAATCTGTTGTTACTCTAGGCCAAATTCTAGACTCGTTGAAATTATCTGGGGATTCAGAACAAATCATTCAAGATTTTAATTATCCAAATTTAACTTTACCTGCCGCGCAAGTTTCAGATCATAATTATGTTTGTGAATTGCAACCATTCGAATGGAAAACAGCTAAAAGATTAAAAGAAGATAGAGGCTATATGGGTAGAATGTCTTTTCCGGAGAATTTGGATGCCCCTGCACGAACTGTGATGGCAACTATGTCATCAAGCTCGCGAGAATCTATGATATTAGAATTGGGTGAGAATCGGTACCGCCTTCCTACAGTACGCGAAGCCGCATCAATGATGAGTTTTCCCATTGATTATAAATTCTATGGAAAATCAAAAGGTATAAAACATACTTTAGTAGGTAATGCTGTACCGCCAAAGCTTTCGTATGCTATTGCTAAAGCAATAGCTGCTGATGCAGGTAAACCAGTACCAGAATACTATATTCCAAATAAGCACAACAAAGATATACCGTTTATCGATTTGAATGGAAGGATATTCCCAAAGAAAAAAGAAAAACCGAAACGACCTCTATCAAAATTCAAATATCATTTACCTTATATGATTATCAATGCTTACCGAGTAGAACTAACAAACTATCACTCAAACTTTGAATCTAAATCATTCTATTGGAACGCTGAGATACATTATAGTCAAGGGAAACGTAATGCAAGAAAATATGAGCCCCTGATTTCTTCAAATCTGTGGGATGATGAATTATATAGAAATATAGATTTTTTTATAGCTGAAAAAACAGATTGTATTTGCGGTTCTTTTAACGAATTTCAAAAGATTTATTGTTTAACTTCAGCCGAACGCTCGGCACAACGTTACTATGGTCCATTCGAACTACTAGAGTCAGTAAAAACTTTTATTATAGATAATATACGTGATGATGAGATGGGTCAGTTAGTTCAAGTTTCATCAGACTTACCGAAGTTCCCCAAACCGATTTTATTAGGGTACTACATTATCAACCGTATGCTGGAATTAATGAAGTAACCCGTGAAAGGAATGATAAAATGGCTAAAATAGGAGAAAATTTTCCTATTACAAGAGCAGCGCGTAAGAAATATTTAGATGAAATAAAAAAAGGGAGCCCAGTTAGTTCAACTAAAGTGCCTGAAAAGGGAGTAATGCTTGTATATCGTATCCCATTACAATATCTATCATATAACCCGTATAATACAAGGTTCCTTGCACAAGCAAAGACTTTAGAACGTCGATTTGGGTGTAAGTTGAGTGATGAAAACATTGAGCATGTTCAAGAAATCGAAAAATTTATATGGAATGAAAAAAAGGGACAAAACAAAAGCACAATAGATTCTCTAATCAATCATGGGCAATTGCAGCCTGGTGTTGTTACCGCAGACGGTATAATATTAGCAGGTAATCGGCGATTTAGGCTTCTTAATGAGATTATTCGAAATCCTGACAAGTACGAAAGCCCAAGGAATACTAATATAGCTTTACAATATTTTGAAGCGGTTATTCTCGACAATGAGCAATTGAGTGAAAAGGATATAATAGACTATGAGTCTTTTTATCAGTTTGGAATTGAAGATAAGGTTGAATATAATCCTATCCAAAAATATATAGCTGCATATACCCAAAAGGAAATGGGTTTTACTACAACACAAATAGCAAACCATTTTATGTCAATCACAAAAGGAAACAAAAGAGTAGTAAAAAAATGGCTTGAAGTATATGATTACATGGACGAATACCTAGAGTATATCGAGGAAGAAGGTATATATACAGCTCTAAAAGGAAGAGAAGAGGCTTTCATTAATTTGTGTAATCTTATTAAAGGATATAAAACAGGGAGAGCTGGAAATAATATTTGGGCATATAACGATATGGACTTAAATGATTTGAAAAGGATTTTCTATGATTATATACGCTTGAATACACCGACTCATGATTTCAGGATATTTAAAGATATTTTTTCTAATGAAGAGCAATGGAAGAGATTTAGAGATAATGAGCAACGTATCTTTGAAGATGAGAATAATCATATTAAATCATTTGATGATTATCGCAGACAATACCCAGAATTGGAAGAAACAGAGATATCGAAAATTAGACAAAATGATTATAAAAGCAAATTTGAAAAAGAACTAAATAGATTATATGGGATTGAAAATGGTAGGATTCAAAGTGCTAAGGCACAAGAATTACCAATAGATATTCTTAAGACAATACAGCAAAAATTAAGCAAGTTGGAATCGGACATGTCTTTAAACGAAGATAATGCGATTTATGAATCTGGAGAGTTTTTAGATGCAATTCGCGACATTCAAAAGCGAGTTGGACGAATTAAACAAAAGGTGGATTAACAACGAATGAGAACGATAGAGTTAACTATTAATGGTAATAATAATACCTTTGTTTTGAAACCAGTTGATTTTAGTTTTTCGCAATTAAGAGGTCTAAATATCTATGTGAAAAGTATTAATAATGGTATTCTTCGCAATGGCAATGTTGAAATTCCTTTTGATAATGCTGATATAAATCGATTATATTTAATGATATTGGAGTTATTCTCTAAGAGATTTGGTTGCAAGATTAATGCCAGTAATAATGCTGGATTGTTGATTGAAGATGCTGAAACTGAGGCTAATAAATTTATAGAATTCTCCAAGAAAGCATTACAAATACGTAATAATGAAATTTTAAAAAGTGATTTAGAAGATTTTATCGGCATTTTTGATGAAGACAGATTCAAGCGAACCCTTAAGCCGTTTCAACTATTAGCAGCATATCATTTGGCCTTCTCACAAAATGCGTGCAATTTTTCAGTTCCTGGATCAGGTAAAACGACTACAGTCTTAGCTGCATACGAGTTACTTAAAAATACAACAGACAAGATAAAAAAAATAGATAAACTTTTAGTGATTGGTCCGCTCTCATCCTTTTTTGCATGGAAAAATGAATTTAAAGAATGCTATAAAAGAGAGCCAAAGGTATTAGAGATTAAGGCTGGTATTACTATTGAATATATTGAAGAAAGATTGATTAGGTCTGTTGTCGAAGAGGATATAATAATTGCAAGTTATGGGAGTATAGATTCAAGGAAAGATATTCTAAAACAATTCTTAAAGGATAATCGTACAATGGTAGTCCTTGATGAAGCACATCGAATTAAAAATGTAGAAGATGGAATCCAAAGTTATGCTGCATTATCATTAGCACCCTATGCAAAAGCGCGTGTCATATTAACAGGAACACCTGCAGCTAATAGTTACGTGGATTTGTTTAATCTATATAAATTTATATGGCCATCCCATGACATAATTGGGTACTCTATTCCACAGCTCAAGGTAATGAGCCAAAGAGAAAGTGATAGCAGAGTAAAAGACTTACTTGATAGAATTTCCCCATTTTTTATAAGGGTGAAAAAATCTGATTTAAATCTTCCTGAGCCAATATTTCATCAACCATTATCTGTTCCCATGTTACCTATCCAAAGAGTAATATATGATGCGATTGAGAAAATGGCAATTAGCACATTCGAAAATACCTCTTTCACAGAATTTTTTCGAAAAGCAGCTTTAATAAGATTACGGCAAGCGGCTTCAAATCCAAATTTGCTGAATAAACCGTTAGATGCTTATTTTGGAAATGAGGACGAAATGGAAAGCCAATCAATTCCTTTAAACAATAACATAACTGTAGGTTCTGATATTCTTTCGCTCATAAGAAGTTATACAGAAAAGGAGATACCAAGTAAATTTATTGCTACAAAGAATCTTGCAATTAAAATTATTAATCAAGGCGGAAAACTATTAATCTGGTGTGAGTTTGTTGATACTTGTATAGATTTACACAACTACTTAATAAAAAATAATATTAATAATAAAATTCTATATGGTGGCACTCCACAGGAGGAGCGAGAGCAAATAATTACTGATTTTCACCACGACGATGAACTACCTATAATTATTGCAAATCCTCATGCGGTAGGTGAATCAATCTCTTTACATAAGGCATGCCATAATGCCTTATATCTTGAACAAGGCTATAATGCTGGTGTTTATATGCAATCCAAAGATAGAATCCATAGAGTTGGCCTTGAAGAAACCGATGTTACAAATTATTATTTTATTCATGCTGAAGATAGTATTGATTCTATAACGTACAATCGAGTCATGGAAAAGGAAGAACGTATGCTTAAATTAATTGATAGCGAAGAGATTCCATTGCTATCTAATAATTTGGATTTCATAGAAGATACAGAGGACGATATTAAGGCTATTATTAGAGGGTATTATGAGCGTAAAATACGAAGTATTTAGAAAACTGCTAACAATAGATGAATTGTTTGAGTTATATAGTCAAATCGGGGATACTATATTAACTCATATTGATATTGAAAATATCGATAAAGATAAGGAATCGAAGAATAATTCAATTCAGCTTTTGATTGATACTCTATTTATTGCATATAATTTAGAATCTAAAACATATTATAAAAAACTAGTTATTAATGATAAAACATTATTTATTCCAAAATTATATAAAATGCTGCGGAATTTATATAAGGAAGCATTTTCTATCATTAATGAAATGGATATTCATTATGGCGAAAGAGAAGCTCAATACTATACAAAACGCAATTTCATTTCATTAGATTTATCAGGCTTACTAATGTTATTAGATGGTATGGGATTTGTTAAAGTTAAAAATAAGCACATATATTTTTTAGACAAAAGTTTACTAATCAATGATAAAGTTAAAAATAAACGAAGAATAACAAGCTTATTGGAACTAAAAGAACAATTAGATAAGCAGGAACAATTGGGTAATGAGGCTGAAATCGCAGCAATTGAGTTTGAAAAAGGCATATTAAGTCTTAACAGTATTGATAAGGCTCCTGAGCGTGTATCACTGTATGATGCATCAGCAGGATATGATATTGTATCATATATGGCAAGTGATTCAAATGTACCTGATAAGTTTATTGAAGTGAAAAGTTGTGCAGATGAATCTCTACAATTTTATATTTCAAAAAATGAACTCGAAACCGCTAAGAGTAAAAGAAATCATTATTTCCTATATTTGCTTAATAGAAAGACAAATAAGTTTACTGTCATTTGTGACCCCTATACAATGTTTTTTGAAAGTGAAGAAATTAATTGGGCTATAGAATCACAAGTTTATAAGATACACTCCATTGCTCGTTAATTAGCAGCTTGAAATTCGCAAACTCAATTTTATTATGCATAATTTTTGTAGTCCAACAAATAAGATTATGATATATAATTAACCATCTGTATTATGCTACCAGAGAAGAGAGAATGAATATTCCAAAAGAAAATCAGCGAATTTTTGCAGTATATGAAGAAGATATGAAATAACATGTTTTCTGCAAGCCAAAATTCCTCACTTGGGGGTGCGGACATTTTTTTGGAGAAATCATGCAACCAACCCCAACTGTTCCCGATAGTGGATGGGACTAATACCACCCAGAGATAATTTAATTCGAACTTCGTTATACCAGTGTAGATAGCTGTCAAGGAACTTAATGAATGCTTCAATACTTACCCCATTCCATGAGCGGTTATAGAACATTTCGTTTTTGATTCTGCCAAAGAAACCTTCACAGGCGGCATTATCTCCGGTGCAAGCTTTCTTAGACATTGACCGTACCAATCCGAACTGAGCCATCCTTTCTATCCATCCAGGCCATCGATACTCGACTAAAGAAAAGGGATTGCTCCCTTTCCCTCGTCTAAGAACCGTACGTGAGAGTTTCCAACTCATACGGCTCAAGCATTTCTTCACCATTTTCAGGCGGCAACGAGCATACGAAGTTTCATTCTTCTTTTGATAAAATATTTCTTATCTAAGAAAGGTGTTTTTGAAATTTGCAGTTTCGGATGGCTGACGATTTTTATTCGTCTGAGATTGATGAGAGTATAATCGTCAGCCATGAATACCCACGGTTTTCCATCTTTCGAATGCCAATATCTGTTTAAACGCCACCATTTGCTCTTGTTAGGATGGCGATGTTTAGCCCATATATGCAGTAAGTGATAAAGTGTATTGTTGATATAAGAGAATGCCTGACTTGCCACAACGTGTTTATGGTAGTTAGTCCAACCTCTAATTACTTGGTTTAGTCTCCTTATTAAATCAGATTGTGTACTTGCTTTTCCTTCTTTTAGTATGATGGTAGAGCATTTTCTAATCAGGCTTTTGATTGAACTCTTTGAAGGTTTAACAATAAGTTTTCCTTTGAATTTTCTAAACGTCCATCCAAGGAAATCGAAGCCATCATCTATATGTGTTATCACGGACTTTTCTCCTGATAACCTTAACCCTCTGGTTTCGAGGAATTCGCTGACGACGCATTTAAGTTCTTCTACAGTCTTTTTTGAGTTTGCTGTAATGATGAAGTCATCAGCATATCGCACTAAGTTAACTTTCGTTTTAGCTCGATAATGGTTTTCTATGTTGCCTTTTGAATTTCGATGGTATTTATCTTGAATAACTTTTTCAAGACCATCTAATGCCATATTGGCGTATAGACTTGAGATGGCACCGCCTTGTGGTGAACCTGTTTCTGTTGGAAATAGTCTTCCTTCATATATGAAACCTGATTTTAGGAATTGTTTCATGATTCTTTTATCCATTGGAATGTTGCATTGTAACCATTCATGATTGATATTGTCGAAGCAACCTTTGATATCTCCTTCAAGTATCCACGTTGGTGAACATTTTCTAGCGAGTACACAGAAGATTTGTTCACACGCGTCTTTTGCGCTTCGTCCTCGACGGAAACCAAAGGAGATGGTATCAGCTTTAGTCTCGGCGATAGGTTCAAGCGCTAGTGCATATAAGGTTTGCATGGCTCTATCGTACATAGTTGGTATTCCTAATGGACGTTTTTTGTTTTTGCCCTTCTTTGCAATGTATACACGTTTGAGAGGCTTTGCTCGATAGTGTTTATCTGTAAGAGAAAGTACAGCCTTCATTTTTGATGCAGATGTTGACCATAGTTTCTTGTCTACACCTGAAGTATTTTTACCTTTATTGGTAGTTACTTTTCTTACTGCGTAAGCTTTAGCTGAGAAAGAGTGGGTGAGTAGATATTGTAACCGTTTAGCATTATTTCTATCACCATTTGTCGTTGCCTTGGCGATTCTGGTTTGTAGCCTATTAACCTGATACTCGACTTTAGACCAATCAATGGATTCCCATTGATTGGCAAGCATTTTTGTGTCTTTTAGACTCTCGGTTTTATCCGTCGTTGAGCTACTAAAATTCATAGGTTTACAATCCTTTCCCGCCAAGAAATACCGTTGGATAAGTCTGCACTTTTTCAAGTTAGGGCAAATTTTGAACCCCTATCCGATTTCGTTACAAAATCGGCGTTCGCTTTTTATCCTTTTCGTCTGCCCTCTATGTCGTTTCGTCCCCTTACGGTTAGATACCTCCTTAGAGAGGAACATATAGGGTTTACCAAGTTCCGCATAATACATAATTATGAATGCCTTAGGAGCCACCTTTAAACCGGGAGTTCTTCATCCATTCGCATTGGTTTGACAGTTGGCCTTTGCTTGACTCCGTACCTTTTGGTTAAAGCGTTTCAGCCTATTTCGCTTTCTCCAGCGTAACGATTTCTACAGTGATTCACTTTACGTTCTCCATAGCATTCTTACTCTAGCAGTTGTCCCAGTTTTAGGCTACTCGAACTTCCACATTGTCTCGTGAGCTTTCTAACCCGAACGTTACCATCCACGCTAGTCACGATAGAGTTACCCCGAATGGATAGGGTAGTCTTTCGACGATATATTATGCGACTTCTTGTCGCACATGCCCCCCACGGTCTGAATGGACGATTGGATGCTCATCCTTCTGTAGGGTACATGCAGCCTTCTCCAACATGCTGTTTACCATATCAGCCGTAGGATGTGTTGAGATGGTCCAGTTCACCACAAGACCGTCAAAGCAGTCTATAATTGGGGAGAGATAGACTTTACCTGCTGGAATATGGAATTCGGTGATATCAGTCAGCCACTTCTCGTTGGGCCTATCTGCATGGAAATCCCGAGCAATAAGGTTTTCCGGTGCTGGCGAGATTTCACCCTGGTAAGAACTATACTTCCTTCTGCGCTTAGTGTATACTCTTAAGCCAGCTTCTGCCATAAGCCTGCGAACCACCTTTTCAGAAACATGGATCCCTTCTGTTTTTAGAGTTTTGTAGATGCGACGGTATCCATAGCAGCGGTGATTAAGTTCAAATATGCTTATAATACGCTCTTTTAAGTTTTCGTATTTATTCTCTATTTTTGCACTACTGTGTTGATAGTAATAGCTGCTACTGGAGATGCTGAGCTTTTTCATAAGCTCCTCTAAAGGGTGTTTTTCTCTAAGGGCGTCAATCAGTATCGCCTTCTCTTTGTTCGACAGCTCTTGCAGACTGACGCCCGGGTCTTTTTTTATTAGTTCCGCGGCTCCTTCCAAAAGATCACGCTCCATCTTGAGCCTTTTCACTTCCTTTTTTAGCTGCTCTATTTCAGCTAGAAGCGCATTTTTGTCATCGGGCAGATTATTATCTGGTTTTGTTACCATAGGAAGATCCTCCTTGGCAGTAAGCAGCTGACGCCGCCACTGGTAAAGCGAGAACCGGCTCATACCAAGATTTTGTGACAATTCTTGAGCACTTGTTTCTCTAAGATTGAGTGCAGCTACAGCTTTGATTTTCTGTTCTTGTGTATATTTTACACCTTTATAACGAATTTTTCTTTCATTTGGTGCAAATTTTTCTACCCATTTCCGTAATGTATCACGAGTAGGATATCCAAGCTGCTTTATTGTACGTAGATAGCATTTTCCGTGGCTTAAATAGTACTCTACCGCATATTGCTGCTGTTCATCTGTATATTTGGATTTTCTGTAATAAGTTTGCGGCTCAATACCAAGAATAAGTTCTTCCTGATAAGTTTTATACCATGCTCTTAGAGTCTTTCTATCAGGGTATCCCAATTCATGTATTACAGCTGACGCGCTTAAGTCATATTTGATATAGAGTTCTACTGTCTTCATTTTCTTTTCTCTTGAATACATAGACAACCTCCTAGAATTTATCTCCAGGATTTTATCCGCATCCCCCTTTGTCCATTTACATTATGCAATAAATACCGTGGATATGTTTCCGAGAACGGGCATATTCAAATGACATTCATTCTATCCTCTCGGCCCACGTTGATGATAAATATAAAAAACTGCGTATTTCGGCCACATCCGGACACTCATTCCGGAAACATTCGGACAGTGTTTCGGAAGCATCCGGACAGCATTTCGGCTCATCCGGACACCTTGTCGAGTTAGTATAATAACTGGTACTCTTTAA
>Ga0334901_1002371_pt1 | contig 16329 bp, 12 predicted proteins | sample GraSluR3_MG_3_FD_207216 | JGI IMG/M metagenome (GOLD analysis project Ga0334901, IMG submission 207216) | Sludge microbial communities from methane-producing bioreactor in Wageningen University, Netherlands - Granular Sludge_15_08-R3 | ecosystem: Engineered > Bioreactor > Anaerobic >... | reverse complement strand
CTTTAATGAGCTGACGAAAATCGACTCTCCCATCGGCGATATAATAAAAAATGGCTTTGGTGCGATCGCCCTGGTATTCCACATCTCCTATTTTCATATCGAGATTCAGGTCGGCAGCAATTTTTCGCGACTGAATCATGGTTTCGTATTCCAGCGCAATGGCCTCTTTCCATTTTTCGATGTCCATGGGGCGGGCGTGGCGGTAAATCTTTCGTAATTCACCGTTTATTGTTGTAGGTCTGTATTTTTTCAATTGCCGGGTAACCAGCTCTCCTTTCAGCGAAACAATTCCAATATCGTGCCCGGGGTTGGCTTCAACCGCCACCAAATCTCCGGGTTGCAGTTTCAATTGGTTAACATTTCTGAAAAAATCTTTTCGGGTATTTTTAAACCGTACCTCAACGATGTCCGAATTTTCGATACCTTCAGGAATATCTTTCATCCAGTCGGTAACGTGCAGTTTGTCGCAACTACATTCGGCGCACGAACTAATTCCCCGTTCAATTGTATCCAGATTCTCCATAAACTGCTTTTCAGTAACAGGCCAAAAATTTGAAATTACATTAAATTTTTCGCATTACAATGCACAAAAATAATGATAAATAGCAATTTGATGTCGAAAGCCGGATAAAAAGCAGCCTTACCGTTTAATCAGCCTTACCATTCGCAGGGCAGTATCGAGGAAGATGATACGCGGATTTCCGTTCATCGATATGTGTTTTATGCCCAGCTCAAATTCTTTGGCAAAAGGGATAATATTCCGCTCGTTAATAAACGGAGCAAATTTAGTTCCCCAATCTTTTTCTTCCCGGTTCATGTAAATCATGTTGGAGCGGTTCATATTCATCACAAAGTATTCGCGAATGAGCCGAAGCGCAAATGCAAAAAATGCTTTTTGCCTGTCGCGGCCCAGGGTTGCCATTTCTTCGGCCCATCGGGTAAGCTCAAAAACCTGGCGCATATAGGCAAACCGCATCATCTCCTGAAATTTGATGAAAAAATAAGCAGAACTTTCATCGGGGGTCATATATTCCATGGCAGTAATATAGTTGCCGTTTGAAAGGCGCACAATGTCATCAATTTGTTCACCGGCAACAGCGTTACTTTCCATCAGTGCATCTCGCATCGAATTTTTGTCGATAAACGGAACTTTAATGAGTTGAGTTCGCGACCGGATGGTGGAAATTACTGCTTCTTCATCTTCGGTAATGAGTAAAAACAGGGTTTTGCTGGGCGGCTCCTCAATCAGTTTCAGCAATTTGTTTGCACAGGCCTGGTGCATTTTTTCGGGCAGCCAGATAATCATTACCTTGTATTCCGACTCGAACGACTTCAGGTTCAGCTTGCGCATTATTGAATCGCTTTCCTTTTCGTAAATTAATCCTTGTGCATTTTCGTTTTCAACAAAACCCAGCCACTGACTAAGCGTGAAATAGGGTGTTTTATGAACCATTTCGCGCCATTTGGGCAGAAAATCATCCGAAACCGGTTTTTTTATCTCTTTGGTTGTAAATACCGGAAATACAAAATGCAGGTCCGGGTGCGCCATTTTTTTGTATTTGCGGCACGAGGGGCACTCGCCGCACGAATCGGTTTCACCCCGGTTGCGGCACGATACGTACTGTGCAAAAGCCAGCGCAAGCGCCAGTTTGCCGGTTCCTTCCGGGCCGGTAAACATAAGTGCATGGCTTATCCGTTGCTCTTTTACCGACCGGATAAGTCGTTCTTTAATCATTTCCTGACCAATGACATCTTTAAAAAACATAGCCCAAAAATAATGGTTTTAAGATGGATTCCAGTATCCCGGATGTTCATTTGTAAAACAATTTTAAATTTGATGGTCTCAATTCCGTTACCGGTTATTCAGGCCGATATATTTTTTATCTTTGATTGAAATTTCAAGAACTCATTAAAAACGAATAAAATGCAAACAATTCACAACTACAATTTTTCAGGGAAAAAGGCATTAATCAGGGTAGATTTTAACGTGCCTTTAAATGAAAATTTTGAGATTACTGACGATACCCGTATGCAGGCTGCACTGCCAACCATTAAAAAAGTGTTGGAAGCAGGCGGTTCACCCATTATTATGTCGCACTTTGGAAGACCGAAAAACGGTCCGGAAGACAAGTTTTCCATGCGCCATTTGGTGGGGCATTTAAGTAAACTGTTGGGTGTCGAGGTAAAACTTGCGCCCGATTGTGTTGGCGAAGAAGTACAAAAAATAGCTGCGGCACTGAAACCCGGCGAAGTACTGATGCTTGAAAACCTGCGTTTTCACGATGGTGAAACAAAGGGCGATGAAGAATTTGCCAAACAGCTGGCAGAGAACGGCGATTGCTGGATTAACGACGCATTCGGAACAGCTCACCGCGCACATGCTTCAACTGCTGTTATCGCCAAATTTTTTCCCAACGATAAAATGTTCGGTTACCTGATTGAAAGCGAAGTGGAAAGCCTCGACAAAGTGGTGAAAGACCCGAAACGCCCGTTAACTGCTATTATGGGCGGTGCCAAGGTTTCCACAAAAATTACCATCATTGAGAACTTACTGAGCTCCGTTGACAACCTGATTCTGGGTGGCGGAATGACTTACACTTTTGTGAAAGCCAATGGCGGCGAGGTAGGCGATTCCATTTGCGAACCCGATTTTTTAGACACTGCCCGTAACATTGAAAAACTGGCCAAAGAAAAAGGGGTGAACCTGATTATGGCTACAGACGTAGTTGCAGCCGACGATTTCAGTGAAAATGCCAACACCAAAATTTTACCGGCCGATGAAATTCCCGAAGGGTGGCAAGGTTTGGACGCCGGTCCGGAAAGTATTGCCCGATTTAAGGAAGTGATTGAGAATTCAGCTACGATTCTTTGGAATGGCCCTGTTGGCGTATTCGAAATGGAAAAATTTGCCAAAGGTTCGAAAGCAGTGGGCGAAGCTATTGTAAAAGCTACTGAAAAAGGCGCTTTCTCACTGGTTGGCGGCGGCGACTCAGTTGCCTGTGTAAATAAGTTTAATTTTGCCGGTGGCATGTCCTACATTTCAACTGCCGGCGGCGCCCTGCTCGAGTACCTCGAGGGAAGAGTACTTCCGGGAGTGGCGGCAGTTAGAGGCGAATAGAAGCCCCTCTTAATCTCCCCACAGGGGAGAGAGAAGTACAGAAAATAATTTTAAGCCCGGAGTGACCTGCTTCGGGTTTTTTGTTGTGCTGAAAACGCGTATCTTCCTGTTTTGTGCAATGCATGACACAACATACAAACTTGGCATTAAATTTCTTACAAACCGCTAATTTCATCAGTGGCCCATTCTCCTGCCGGCGCCGATTTGCTCCCGAGAAGGGATTTTTTTGGTACAATCTGCGCCAAATACTGTTTGAAGATACTGCAACGCTTATTTTAACAACTCTTTTACGGCTTCTTCAATTTGCTGGTCGCGACCAGTTGCCATTTTATCCGGTTCATTCATCACGCGAATGTCCGGTTCAAGCTGGTTGTTTTCCAGAAAGGGACCATCCAGCGGCTTCCATCCGCCCATGGGAATTCCGAATACAATCGTCGGGTCAATCTGGGCTTCCCACCAGACAAATGTTCCTGTTCCCGGCACAGGCATGCCGAGGTTTTTACCCACATTTTTAATTTTATAGGCCACCGGGAACAGATGCGCATCGGAATAGTTGCTTTCGCCCATAACCACAATGGATGGTTTGGTCCACCGGTTGGAAGGCTGTGAACCAATGTATTGCCCGTGTGGAATAATGTCCATGTATTTTTTACCGTTCAGAAAATCGGAAAGCACGTCGTGCAGGTTTCCTCCGCCGTTGAAACGGGTATCGACCACGAGCGCCTCCGCCGAAATGTGTTTTCCCAGCGCTTCTTCATAAACCGTTCTCATGCTGGCGTCGTTCATACCGCGAACATGCACATACCCGAGCTTTCCATCCGAAAGTTTTTCCACTTCATCTCTTCGCGATTCCACCCAGCGTTCGTATAAAAGCTGATTTTCTTCGCCGAGCGAAACGGGTTTGATTACCTCCTGCCAGCGTTCCTGCGTTTCAGGGTTATACAAATCAAGCAACACATTTTTCTTTTCTTTCCGGTTTAGAAACCGGTAAAAATCGACCGATGTAGTAAGTTCATTACCGTCAATTTTTTCCAGAATATTACCGGCTTTTATTTTTGAAGCTGCCCGGTCGGCAGGCCCTTTTTTCAGTACTTCGGCTATTTTTAACCCGTCGTCTTTGTGCTCGTAATCGTAAAGTAATCCCAGTGAAGTTGTCTGGTCGCCTCCTTCTGCCCGGTGACTGTATCTTCCACCGGTATGAGATGCATTGAGTTCTCCCAGCATTTCGCTTAAAAATTCGGCATAATCGTAATTGTTGTTAATGTGAGGAAGGAATTTTTTGTATTCGGCATAATAAAAATCCCAATCAACTCCCTGCAAATCTTTTACATAAAACTTTTCGCGAACCTGTCGCCAACAGTGCTCAAAAATATAGGAACGTTCCCGGTCGGTTTGCAGTACCATTTCCCCGGAAGTTTTAATGGGCGTGCTTTTACCGTCTGCAATATCAACTTTCATGGGTTTTCCATCGGCCAGAACAAAAATGAATTTGCCGTCATCAGAAAGTTCCATGGAAGTGCGTCCGGCATTGATTTTTGAAAAGAGTTTGGTTTCCTTTGTTTTTAAATCGGTAACCCAAAGGTTATTTTTCTCTTCGAAACTGGTTAGATAGAACAGCTTGTCGCCCTCTTTCGACAACAACCAGTCGTTCAGGTTCGATGTGTGCACGGTCAGCTGTTTTTTCCGGTCTTTCAAATTTTCCCAGTCAAATTTTAAATCTTCAACTTTTTCTTCTTCTTTTTCGGACGCTTCTTTTTTCTTTTTTCCTTTTTTATCTTTTTCATTGTCAGCATTTTCACCGGCATCTTCTTTTTCTTTTTCCTTCAGTTCTTTGGCCAGTTCAGCTTCTTCTTTGGTTAAATTAAATTCGTCGAATGCTTCCTGGGTGAAAAAAAGACCAAAAACATCCCCACTACTCGTTCTTCCCTGTTCCGATTTATTTCCTTCGCGGGTAGAGCCGTAAATCATCATTTTTCCGTCCATTTCCCATTTCGGGCCTACTTCGGCGTAACCACTTTGGGTGAGGTTTTTTATTTCTCCGTTACCGGATGCGCTGACCAAACCAACCTCCCGCTGAAATATATTCTCTTTCGGGCCAAAACTCACCAGCAGCCATTTGCTGTCGGGCGACCAGGTAAAATATTGATCGCCGTCGGAATAGGAATAATTGTGTTCGGGTGGTAAAACAACCCTCGACTGTTTTGTTTCAAGATTGATAACTTTCAGTGTTGTACGGTTTTCGAGGTAAGCCACCTCTTTCCCGTCAGGCGAATATTCAGGCTGAAATTCTTCGGCAATGGTGGCCGTTACGGTTTCGTCTTTCAGAATGGTTGACATGAAAAAATAGGGTTCTTCTTCGCGAATGAGCGATTTGGTGTAAATGTTCCAACTGCTGTCTGTTTCTGCGGCGTAAATCAGCGATTTCCCGTCGGGACTGAAACTGACGCTCCTTTCCTGGCGTGCCGTGTTGGTAATTCGTTTTGTGGTGCCATGTTCAATACTACTTACAAAAATTTCACCCCTGAAAACATAAACAAATTCTTTCCCGTTCGGAGATAACCTGGCTTCGGTGAAGTTGCTTACCGGAACCGGTTTGGGGAGATTTCCCCTGCCGTCGTATCCAATCTGAACCTCAACTTTTTCAGGCTGTTCACCCTCCCTCATGGTATAAATTTCACCATCGTAACTGAAACACAGGGTATTATTTTTCGATTTGGTCAGAAACCGCACCGGGTGGTTTTCGAAGCTGGTGACAGCCACATTTTCACCCGGATTGCTCAATGAGCTTTGATGCACATTAAAGGAGCCGCTTTCTTCGGTTAAATAGAAGAATTTATCGTTGTCAGCAAACACCGGATTACGGTCTTCACCTTCAAATCCAGACAACTGCCGGTACGAATGGTTTTCCATATCGTAAACCCAGATATCACGTGTTACGGCCGAGGTGTGATGTTTCCGCCATTCGCTTTCATAACCTTTCTGGTCGTGAAAAATAAGTTTTGTACCATCGGGGCTAAAAGTTGCGTCATGAGCGGGTGAAGTCAGGATTTGATTTACCCTGCCCCCGGTTACCGGAACGCTGTATAGTTCGGGCATAACACCTGTAGGAAACTGTACATTTGTATGCAAATCCTGCCGGAGCGCCGTAAAAACAATTTCTGTATTATCGTTTGTAAAACTGCTCGGTTTTTCGTTGGTTGAATGAAACGTTAACCGCGTTGCCTCGCCTCCGGAAGCGGGCATCACAAAAACATCGAAATTCCCAAAGCGGTCTGATGCGAAAGCGATTTTCTCCCCGTCGTTGCTCCAAACCGGCGAAAATTCGTAGCCATCGCTAATAGTAACCGGAATTGCTTTTCCACCGGTTGAGGGGACTTTGTAAATATCGCCCATGTAGGTAAAAAGAATTGTTGTTCCGTCAGGCGAAATAGCCGGATACCTTAACCAAAGCGGATTTTGCTGAGCAAAACTGATTAAACCGGTGAAAAGTAAAACGACAATACCAAAGCATAATTTTTTATTCATAGTTGTATTATTTTACTGAAATTTCTGTTAAAACAAGATGGAAAAAATTACTTCAGAACTGCTTCAATTTTTTGAAGTTCCTCAGCGCTGAATACCCTATTTTTCAACATTTCCACGTTATCTTCAATCTGGTTGGCCGAACTTGCTCCAATCAGCACCGAAGTAATCCGCTTGTCTTTCAGCACCCACGCCAGGGCCATTTGTGCCAGCGACTGACCGCGGTTTTGGGCAATTTCATTCAGCGCCATAATTTTATCGTGCGCCGAATCCACATCCTCTTTTTTCAGAAACACTTCGCGGGTGGCACGCGAACCTTCAGGAATACCTTTTAAATATTTGTCGGTAAGCAGTCCCTGCGCCAGCGGCGAAAACGGAATACACCCGATTCCCTCTTCTTCCAGCACATCCAGCAGACCGTCTTCCACCCAACGTTCAAACATCGAATATCTGGGTTGATGGATGAGGCAAGGCGTTTCCAGCTCTTTCAAAATACGGGAAGCTTCTCGGGTCATATCAGCCGGGTAATTTGAAATGCCTGCATAAAGTGCCTTTCCCGAGCGAACTGCCCGGTCCAGTGCCATCATGGTTTCCTCCAGCGGGGTGTCGGGATCGGGACGGTGCGAATAGAAAATATCCACATAATCGAGCCCCATACGTTTCAGGCTCTGGTCGAGACTGGCCAGTACATATTTGCGGCTGCCCCATTCGCCGTATGGTCCGGGCCACATCAGGTAACCGGCTTTCGACGAAATAATCAGCTCGTCGCGATATGCTTTGAAGTCCTGTTTCAGAATTTTCCCGAAATTTTCTTCTGCCGAACCCGGGGGCGGCCCGTAGTTGTTGGCCAAATCGAAATGGGTAATGCCCAAATCGAACGCGCGGTGCAACATGGCGCGGCCGTTTTCGAGGATATCAATTCCCCCGAAGTTGTGCCACAAGCCAAGCGAAACAGCCGGAAGTTTCAATCCCCACTTTCCGCAACGGTTGTAAGTCATTTCATCGTAACGCGATTCTTTTGGAAGGTAAGTCATATTACATAAATTTTAGTTGGTTAAAAAATATCGTTTTCATATAATGTTGAAAGGTATTTGTTTTTCAAAAACTGGGCAAAAACAAAACCTTTTATTTTTTTTCACGCATTACCCAGTAAATGCCTTTGAGCCCCGGTCTGATGTCGTTGGTTTTCAGCAAAACCAGAATTTTATCGATATAAGCCAGAGCACCCCAGCCCACGGCGATGTAATAAAACCAGAGGTAAAAACCCCACACAAAAAGTACAAAAAAGAAAACACCCTGGAGGTAACCGGCAATTACCGGCCCGTAAAGGTGCAGGCCGGGAATTTTTCCGAAACGTACAAAAGCCACAAAATAACTGAGCACAAAAACTGCCAGAAACAGGTACAACAACCATGCGTGTGGCCGGAAATCCTGCCACTTAAACAGAAATACACCGAGCAAAGCCAGCACATAAGTGCCCATATCGGCAAGGTTATCGAGGGCGGCGCCAAATTTTGTAACCAGCTTGAATTTTCGGGCAATAAATCCATCTAAAATATCGGTTACCAGATTGATGCAGAACAAAATTACAAACCACTTTTCAACCCCCAGCACCGCCAGAACAAGCACAACCGGAAACATGATTAGCCGGTAAAAACTAAGGACATTTGGAATATTCAAAATATTTTCACCTCTGAAAATGAGTTTCATATCTGTTTTTTTGAAAATCATTTATAACAAAATTACCAAAACCAGCAAAACACTCAGTGGAATAAACAGATTATCACTTCCTTTCCAACTCAGCATTTCGGCAAATGTACTTACAAATGCCACAGTGACAGCAATGAAGAAAATCCGCATATTAATTTGTTCCTGATTGAAATAGAGCGCAATAAGGCTAATAACGAAACAGGAAATAAAAAAAGAAGCCGAACCTAGCCAGGTTTTTTGCAGTTCGCGGCCAAACAGGTTTATTTTATTGTTGTATTGCTGCAAATTAATGCCCAGAATTCCGGCTACCGGATCGCAAATGGCCAGCACCAAAATTGGCAGAATAAACAGAAATTTGTTATCAAGTTTGTACGCCACCAGAAATGTGAGGTAAATGGAAACCGGCAGCAGGTAACTTCCAATGGAAATCCGCTGGATGTCGTGAATCGATTTCAGGTAAGTACGGTGGCGACTGACAAACAGTAAAACGAAAAATGCAAACGCCATAAACAACACATACCAGTGGTCGTTAAACAAATACGGGAAAGTGATGGTGGACAGTGTGGCTGTAAAATGAGCAAATTTCCGGGTAATTTCCCCTTTTAATCCCAAACGCCTGTAAACCATTTCATTAAAAACCAGCAAGAGCGAAATGGCAATTAGAAAAATTACTGTTAATCCGATTTGATTTCCCATACTATTCAGTTTAAAAATCCTGCAACTTCAACTAAGGAAACAAAGGCACCGCCGGCAATTATGCTGTCGAACCGGTCGAGAAAACCTCCGTGCCCCGGCAATAATTTCGAAAAATCCTTCACGTTATACCTCCGCTTATAAACCGATGCAGCCACATCTCCTGCAAAAGCAAATAAAACAATTCCTGCCGCAACCAGAACTATTTTTAATGTTGAAAATTCTACCAGGTTTTTCAGCAACAGCGAACTGGCGAGGGCTATTAAAGTTCCACCCAGCAATCCTTCTACCGTTTTTCCCGGGCTAATGGCCGGAAAGAGTTTTCGCCTGCCCGCCAGTTGTCCGCTAATCTGGCTGAATGCATCGAAAATGGAAAGCACCAGAAACGTGAATAACACCAGATTTTTATTCAATCTGCTGAACTGAAAAAATCCAACAGCAAAAACCAAAAACAGCAAAAGCGCTCCCACAAAAAATCCCGGATTCCGGTGTTCCGACTTCCGAAACACCCTGATCAGTTCAAATATCCCGGTTAAAATGATTACCACGGCTATAATTCTGAAAAAAAGCGGATTAAAAACGATTCCCAAAAACAGCACATGAATGATTAAAAAGTAGGTGATATACTTTTTCCAGCTTTCACGGGCAGCGTTGCGATTTTTTTTCCGGTTGATAAAATAAAAAGCTGCAGCACCTACTGCAAAGTACGAAAGAATAATAATGTATATGGTAAAAATCATATCATGCAAAAATCAAAATCAATCCAAAAATGAAAATAATCAGGGCGAACCATATCCGGATATTTCCTTCCGAGCGTTCCAGTTTTATTTTCCCGAGCAAATAGGGTCCTATGGCTGCTCCAATCACCGTTCCTGCTGTAAGAAACAAAACCAGGGTTAGATCGATTTCGCCAAGCAGCACATGTCCCGTCAAAGCAGAAACCGTATTGATAAACACCACCGCCAGCGAAGTTCCAATAACCAGTCTGATGGGAGTATTTAAAGCTACAAGTCCCGCCAGTACAGGCGCAGAGCCACTTGTGCCAAATGTTCCGCTTATAATCCCGCCGGCAAATCCGTAAGCTGAACCCTGCACCAATTGCCCCCTTTTTTTCTTTTTTTCTTCTTTTTCCGTTATCTGCCCCTGTCTTTTCTTTTTCCGGTTATTCCAAAAAATAATCGCAGCCAGCACCAGCGAATAAAAGCCAAAGGCCATTTTCAACTGTTCCGTATCCATCTGTTGTGCAACCCAGGCGCCCGCAACGGCACCTAAAATACCTGCTGTGCCAAATACCAGTACCATCTTCGAATGAATATTTCCGCGCCGGTAGTGCCCCACCGAACCTACAATGCATAAGGGCAGCGTGGCAGCCAGCGATGTAGCCACCGCAACGTGAGAAGAGGTTCCGAAAAACAATATCAGGATAAGCGGAAAAAAGAAACCTCCGCCACTGCCAATCATGGTAGCCAGCACTCCAACAATAAGCCCCACAAGAGGTAACCACAAGTAGCTTTGCTGAAATGCTGAAAAAAATACCATAAATTTAATTTTGAACAGTGGAAGGTAAACAGAAAATCAGAAAAATAAAAAGAATCCCGCGATATTTCAGACAGTGGCTTTCAATGTTTCGTTGGCTAATAAATATGTTTGAAATTTACCAACCGCGACCTGAAGCCTTCCAAAAACCGGGCAATATGCTTAAATTTTGTCGGAAACCGAAATCAGACGGGCTGATAAATCCGGGTCGGGCATGTCTTTATCCAGCGGAAACATCGGGCGTTTTATCCGTTTGTAGTCCAGGCGTTCCAAATCCTGATCCACACCGCCGGGAGTTAGTGCCATAATCCAGTCGGCGCGCATGTCGTAAAGTTCGGGTACCAGGTATCCGATTTTCACCACCACAATATCGGTTTCACGCGGATTCAGCCCCAGCCGGGTGAAATCTTTTTCGTAATGGTACGGTTTCCGTTTTTTGGTAACAATCACTTTCACGCTTCCCACCTGTACCACCACTGCAGTTTCGGCGGTCGGGTCTTCAGTATCGATGGCCAAAACTGTTCCTGAAAGCCGGATGGGCGGCGCAAATCGGTCATCGACAATGGCTCCGGCCAAACCTTCTGCTATGTTTCCCACTCCTGCGGCGATCGCTTTTTCCACAAAATCGGGGCCGGGCAGCGAGGCATAAATGAGCGATGGTCCGTTTTCCGTTTGAAATTCGGGGCGGGCCAGAATCTGCTGCAAAGTCCAGGTCACATCTCCTGCACCACCGGCAGTGGGGTTGTCGCCCATATCGCTAATGATAAAGGGCTGTTTTTCGCTGGCAACGGCCATGTCGAGGCATTCTTCGAGCGGAGCTACCGGAGCCACGAATTCAAAATCATGTCGGACATCCCAAAAACTTCGGGCCAGGTATTCAGCGCCTTCGGTCACTTTTTCGCGGTCGTCGCCGGTAACCATTACCACACCGTGATTGCGCGGTTCGTCGGCCCATGCATAACCAATCCATATGCCGGCATCGGTTACCCCTTCCTGGTCGGCAACGCCCGGAACTTTCGCATATAAACTTTTCCCCGGTTCAATGCGGGTACTTGTTTTTTCACCAGGCAACAGGATGGGCACCGGAACCCAGGCTTTGTATTTCGGTTTTCCCTTGTCGCTTTCCAGCCGGTCGAGCAGGTTTTCCAGCGCGCGTTGTTTCGACTCCAGCGCATCTTCGTGCGGCGCCAGCCGGTAACAGGTAATCAGGTCGGTATGGTGTGCCAGCTTTTCGGTGACGTTGCCGTGCAAATCCATGGAAGTTGAAATCACTGGTTCCGTGCCCACCACTTCGCGAATTCTGGCGATAAAATCTCCTTCCGGATCATCCAGTCCAACCACGCTCATCGCCCCGTGGATATCGAAAAAGATGCCGTCGTAAGGCAGATTTTCCTTTAACAATGCAAGCGTTTCGTTCACCAGCGAATCGTAAGCAGCGCGGGTCACAATACCTCCCGGAATGGCATGACCCCTCAGCGTGGGAAACCATTCGGCCCGTTTCCGGTTTTCCGAATTTTCATCCAGAAACGGATAGTAGGAAAAGATTTCATCGCCCCTACGAATACGGAAAGCCTCGGTATGCGAAACCAGCGGAGAGAAGGTACTCGACTCGATGGCCAGTCCGCAAAGGGCTACGCGCAGTAAACCCGGGCTTTCTTTTTTTGCTCCCGGAGAACAGGCTATTCCCAAAATCGATAAAAATAGAACCGAAACAAACGTTAACTTTTTCATATCTGTATCATTAATTAGTACCACTTTTTGTTAACAAGACAAAGATATAAAGGATTTAAAAGGTTGTTCTCCAAATTTTCGGCATAATCTTTTTCTCCCGGCTACAAATTTCTATTTTTACAGAAACAGTAATTCGATGAAACGACTCATAAAAACAGCATTGTTGATTATTTTACTTGCGCTGACAGTAACTTTTAACAATTGTACAAACGAAAAAGCGCCGGACAGCCGTCCGCATATCGTTCTGGTAATGGCCGATGATCAGGGCTGGGGCGATATGGCTTACAACGGACATCCGGTGGTACAAACACCCAACTTCGATAACCTGGCAGCCAGCGGACTGCGCTTCGACCGGTTTTATGCTGCCGCTCCGGTTTGTTCTCCTACCCGCGGAAGTGTGATGACCGGCCGCCATCCCAACCGATTTGGCTGTTTTAGCTGGGGAAATACATTGCGTCCGCAGGAAAATACCATTGCCGAAGTGCTGCAATCAGCAGGTTATGTTACCGGCCATTTCGGAAAATGGCACCTGGGGTCAGTTCAGGTGGGAAGTCCGGTGAACCCCGGAGCCAGTGGTTTTGACGAATGGCTATCGGCACCCAATTTTTATGAAAACGACCCCATTCTCAGTCGCGAAGGAACGGCAGTGCAGCTGTACGGCGAAAGCTCGGAAGTTACCGTCGATGCCGCCATTGAATTCATCCGAAAACATGCGGATTCGGGCCGGCCCGTTTTTACGGTCGTATGGTTTGGTTCACCTCATCTGCCGCATATTGCGGGCGAACAGGACAGTTTGCTGTACGCAGACCTGGAGCCGGCTTTGGCAAATTTTTACGGCGAAATTACCGGAATGGATCGCGCCATGGGAAAACTGAGGCAGGAACTGAAAAACCTCGGAATTGACAAAAACACGCTGCTTTGGTATTGCAGCGACAACGGCGGCCTGCCCAATGTGGGAATTACCGGAGGCCGCGGGCACAAAGCCGATATTTACGAAGGTGGACTACGGGTGCCGGCAATTATTGAATGGCCGGCAAAAATTCCGCAACCCCAATCCACCAACCTGCCTGCCAATACCGTCGATATTTTCCCCACCCTGCTCGAAGTTGCAGGCATACCCCTGGAAAATAAAACCGTTTTAGACGGCATAAGTCTGGTGCCTGCCATCGAAGGTGAAATGGAAAACCGGCCCCAACCGCTGGGATTCTGGCAATATTCGTCCCCGGGAAGAAGAACACCCTCGGCCCAGTGGATGACTGATCTGCTGGAAGCCCAGGCTCAGGGAAAAACCGTATCCGATTCGGCACGCCTGGTTTTGGATGCCGCCGCAATTTCCCGGCAATTCCCGGAAGATACCTTTCCCGGCCACGCGGCCTGGCTGGACTGGCCGTGGAAACTGCACCGCATTCAGAATAAAGCGGGTGAAATTACCCTCGAACTCTACCAACTCGAAAACGACTCACTGGAGCAGAATAATTTGGCTGAAATTGAATCTGCAAAGGTAGAAACCATGCTTCCTCAACTGGAAGATTGGCAAATTTCGGTAATTCAAAGTTTGAATGGAAAAGATTACTGAATCATCAATCGGAAATCACAAACCTGCCCTGCCCTGATTGCCCGCTGGAATTAATTAACCGGAAAATATAAATCCCGTTTTCAAGTCCATCCCGCGTAACTTCAACATCATGTTTGCCCGCAGGATAAAATCCCAGTTCTCTTTTTAACAGCTGCTTTCCACTCAGGTCAAACACTTCCAGCGAATAGTCTGCACTTTTTTCTGAAACAAACCTGATTTGGGCGGATTGGGAAAACGGATTGGGAAAAATCTCTGCCACAGAAAATGTTTGTCTCCTAACCGGAATTTTTGTTGCAGAATTTACCGACGACAAACGTAAATCAACCGTGTTGATCGAACGAGGGGGAAGCACAAGAATTGTATCATTCAGATAATCGGTAGCAACAAAATTACTTTCTTCAGTGGTAGAATAGGTTGTTGCTTCTTCAATAGAAAAACCCGGAATCTGAATCTGCGTTTTTAGCGTGTCAGTTTCCGAACGGTTTACAGCGATAAAAGTTGCTGAATCACCGGTTGAACTTATAAATGCTGCTGTTTTCAGCAATTCGCTGTCGCCCGAAGTGCCAATTCTTTTCCAACCCGGGTGGATAAAAGCTGAATAATGTTTAAACACATAAAAATCTTTGGTGCGATTATAGCCTTTTGAGTTGGTCCACCGGTTGCGGTCCCACGGGAAATGCAGATTCACCAGTCCCCCGTTATCCCAGGCCAAATCCCAGTAAAACCATGCAGCAACATTGCCCTGTGTAAGCGACTGAAACATCATTCCGGCAACCGTAAACCAGCCCGCGCGTGAATATTCAGTTTGAAAATGAGGAACTTCGGGATGAAAATTGCCCACTTTGGCATAATTGTCTGAGGTAAACGGATCATTTTCCACAGTTCCGCTTTCTGCGCCGTGATAAAGATGATAGGCTATCCCGTGCAGTTTTGACAAATCGAGGGGATTGATGTAATTTTCCACCGCGTTGTACCCGATTCCAACACATTCCGGTCCCAGAAACAATGGTGAATTTTCGCGCAGCTTTACGGTATCGTAAACCGCATCGAGCGCTTTGTTGTAGCCGGCAATGGTATCGGTATTGTTCACCACTTCAGAAAAACCCATCAGGCAACTTTCGTAATTGGCCTCCCAGTCGGGCTCGTTCTGTATGCTGATGTATTTCGGGTAAATGCCATTGGCGTTGTAATTGTCCAGCGCTGCATTCCACCAACTGGCAAAACCGGCATAATCGAATTCCACCTTGCCGTTGTTTACAGTGTATCTCAGGGTACCCCCATTGCTCTTGTCGTTATTGCTTTTGAGGTTCCCCGGCGGTCCCCACGAGGTAACCATAATATCGATAGGATGCCCCAGCGAATTTTGGGCTGCCGAAGCAAATTGTTTCACATAACCAATCATATTATTATCGTAACCGTAAGCATTTCTCACCCGCAATATATCGAGGCTGAGTTCCTTAAAAATCACATCGTAAATTTCTGCCCGGTTGGGATGAGCAGGCAACCAGCCTTCATAAAACGCCAGCGAGGCGCCAAAACCGGTAACGGTCTGGTGTTCCTCGTCCAGGTTCACTACTACCGTTTGAACCGATTGAGCCTTCGTCTGCTGGAACCCTGCAGCTAAAAACAAAGCAACTGTCGTACAGTAATAAATCACTTTCATATTCATAGTTTCATTTACGACTAAAAACAATAAATATAAACAAGTTGCCAAAATAAACCGCTATTTTTTTAGTAATGTCCCCCGGCACATGATTGTTTCCTTTGCTAAACATTTAAGCGAAAAGTCCATATTTTTACACTTTTCTCCATTTAATTTTCTGCGAAGGTCACCTTTCTTTGTCCTATCGAAAAAGTACTGTTCGCAATGAAAAATACGTCAGGCCTGAAAAACTATTTCCGAAACCTGCTTTTGCCGTTACTGCTCGCTGCCTGTTCAGGTCAGCAGCAAAAACCCAACATCATACTAATCGTTACGGATGATCAGGGGTATGCCGATTTGAGTGCATACGATCACGTATCTCCAAATTGCTCCACTCCGAATATGGATCGAATAAATCTGATAAGCCAACATCCGTTAATCGCTAAAGAATTGGAAAGCAAATTCAAAGGTTGGCAGGAGAGGTTGCAGCGAGAACGGGAGAATTACTTTTTTGCCAATAACTGAAAAAGAATATTTAAATGAACCTGAGAATTCTGTTTTTTTTAATGTGTTTTTTCCAAGTCCAGGGAATAGTCACTGCCAGCGAAAAGAGTGGAAAGAAGGATTTTCCGGCAATAGTAGATTCTGTCCTGGCGCGGTCAGTCGGCCAGTATAAATTGTTATGCAGCAACCTGGAACCCGGACAATGGCCGCGAACCTGGGAAAACAACAGGGTTTACACAGTGGATGTTTATGGCTGGATAAGCGGATTTTATCCCGGCACGCTGCTTTATCTTTATG
>Ga0334901_1002357_pt1 | contig 16400 bp, 8 predicted proteins | sample GraSluR3_MG_3_FD_207216 | JGI IMG/M metagenome (GOLD analysis project Ga0334901, IMG submission 207216) | Sludge microbial communities from methane-producing bioreactor in Wageningen University, Netherlands - Granular Sludge_15_08-R3 | ecosystem: Engineered > Bioreactor > Anaerobic > Unclassified... | reverse complement strand
TTACGAAAGAATTCCTGCGCATTTAAGCAATGAAATTTTGTGGCTGAATGTAAACGAAATGAGGGCATTTGAAGAAAAATACCACGCGTGGGAAAAACTGAAAGCCGGTCAACAGAATTTCGACGAGCCTTCGGAAAGCTTAAAAAAGGCAGCTTTTGAAGTTTATAAGGAGATGATGAAACTAAATCAAAACAGGAAATAATGACAACGGCTCAAAATATCATTCATTCCTCGTCATTCAATTTTGAATATGCGGACAAAGCCGCTGCAAGGCGCGGAAATGATTTGGTTGAGTCCATTTTTGAGTCGCAGATTTTACCGGAAATTGAAAAGGCCATTTCAAATAAAATTCCGGACGAGGTGCAGATTGAGTTGTCGAAACTGGAAATAAACATCGGAACAATTGAGGAAAAAGAGATGTCGGATAAATTGCCGACAAGAGTCAGGGAATCGCTGGAACGTGCGTTAAACTTCAATTTCAGCCGGGAGTTAAACGGGAAAAGTTTAACCCGCGATGTGCAGAAACCCGATAAATTGTTCATTCAATCCCTCGAAATGTTCTTTGTAAAAGGTTTTTTCCCGTTTGGTATTGAAAAGTCGGTTACTGTTGACGAACTGGTACAACGGATTCTCAGCCGGGATGATGTGGATTTTTCAGAAATTTTATTGCGACACCGAAATCAGAAACAGGTAGTTGAGCGGATATCATATAACCTGAATGTTGAAACATTCGACAAAATTTTGACGGCACAGGACCCGGTTAACAGCAACTGGATAATTGAATTCAGAAAAATACTGATGTATTTAAAAAAGGAGCTGAATCTGAATCAGTACAGCGATTCCGAGTTCATCAAAATGATGAATTCATCCATTCTGGAATATATGTTAAATGAAACAAGTTTAACTTTCAGCAAAGAGAAGTTTTCGGCGAATATTGTAACCCGGGTTATTCAAATTTTTAATCCGGATATTGACCTTTTATCTCAGGCAATCAATAAATTCAAGGGAAACAATGCAGCTACTTTTCTGATAAACAAATCGTTGAATCAACTGCAGAACAAAAAATATCTACGCCGGGTTCAGGATAAAAACCAACAATTAAGTATTGATCAACTTTTGGAACTATTGAATTCCGGTGATGTGGATTTTGATTCAGAGAATTTTAACTTTTTGAAAGCGGAAATCGTTCTGGTTATTCAGGATAAAACGAAAAGAGAACGTTTGGCCGAACAACTTACAGCATCGGGTTCATCTTTACTGCTTGAAATTTTTAACCCGGGCAGGGAAAAAAATCTGTTCAAACTTATCGGCTCATTTGCCAAAAATATTGCCGTTAAATTTCAGCAGGAAATTTCCGGTGAACAGTATAATACAATAAACCAACTCGTGTTGGATACAATTTTGTATTTGCACGAAACTTCATTCAGGAAACTGGATAACGAAGAGTTTATTTTGTATTTGATTTCCAGTGCCGGACTTGATCTTTCGAAAATTAAAAGCAGTGCTGAATTCCAGCATTTTGTTCAATTGGAAGGAAAAGTCAGGAAGGGAAAAATGGCTTCGGTTATTGATGAAGAAAAACATTTTTCCGAAATTTCAGACATCCATAAAATCCTTTCGGAAAGCGGGAAACAGCCCAAAAAGGATTTTCAGATTGTAAATCCCGACTCATATGTGGGAGATGAATATTCAAAAATTTACAAAAGAAAAATTGGAAGTTATTTTTTAACAAACGGTTATCTGCCGGAGGCTTTTTTTGATCTCAGCCTGCAGGACGTTCAAATTCTTTTTACAGAATTGGTACAACTTAGCGACGATTTTTTAGCCGCTGCTATCAGGAAGAAGGACAAATCCAGAAGTTTAATGGCCCGGTTAAAAACATTCATTTCATTCGTCGCACCGGAAGATTTGGAAACATATTTTATTCATTTTTTTCGGGAAGAATATGCCGCATTGGAAAAAATTACAGATGAAATAATCCGGGAAACCGGTTGGGATGACAAAAGCTATCTGGAAAGTAAACCGATTAAAAATGAAATATTTATGCAGGCATTGGTCGAAAGCGGAGGCGAAAACCTGCAGTCTGTTTTCTGGTCGGTTGCGCTGGAGTTTTTGTTTGCTGAACGGACAAAAGATTTCCGGATTCCGGAAAATCTGCCAAAATTATTTGAAGCGGAACCGGATAAAAACCGGATAAAAACCACGCTGGAGCAAAATTTGAAGTTGCTTGTGAATAGTTTCCTTTTTTCTGACACCGGCGTTCAATTGGCTGAAAATACGCTGAAAACAACAGTTCAGCAAATTGCCTTTTATGCCCGTTTGAGTCCGCAGCTTTTTCAGGAATCCATTCAAAAATTTAAAGATGAGCAGGAACTTATTTTTACTATACTGAAATTTTATTTGCCTGATAATCAGTGGAAATCTGTAAGCAAAATATTGTCGCCGCTTGTCGGATTTGAAAATTTTCAGCAGAATTCAGATTTAATCTTCAAAGTAATCGCTCAGTCCAACCTGAGTTTCAAAGCAAAACTGAAAAGCATCAACGAATCAGCGCCGCAATCAATTAAAACGTTTCTGCTGCTGGCAAAAAATGATAAAAATTTTATTGAAGAATTCGATTCGGAAGAGGCTCTTTTTCAGGTCTTAACAGAACTTCCTTTTGAAAATAAAACGTTTGAACGGCATTTGACTGCACTCAGCACATTTTCACCCGGAACTTTTTCAGGAAAACTTACTGCAAAATTTTGGAGATTGACAATTGCAGATTTTGGAATTCTGGTTTTTGCTGAAGAGAAAAAAATTACCCCGGCGACTTTTGCAAAGTCTTTTATGAGCCATTTACTCCAAAAGTTAAAATCAGTTCAGCGCATGGAGTTGTATTATCCCATTATCGAAAAAATGCAGAACTCTGGTTTTCAGGAGCTCACGGAACTGGTTGAATTGTGGAAAGCTTCGGAAAGATCTGATTCGATAGAAAATGATAAGGTTCATGTTGCCGGTGTTGGAACTAAAAAAGTCGAACCAGGCAAACTTGATTCCATTAAGGAGTTGGAGCAAAATTTCCGGATTCTGAAATTCTACGTGCAACATGGTTTTTTCCCGTGGTGGGCAAATCAGCTCACATTTCCGGAAATAGTAAGTAAACTTTATACCCTGTGCAGGGAGTTTCCCGGGGAAATTGAAGAAATGTTTCTTCAGGCTGAAAAGGAATCGCAAATTTTTGAAAAGCTGGCTAACCGAATCCCGGAATCTGCATGGTTTGAAATTGACCGGTTAATTTCCCGCAGCCAGGAATTGAAAGCAAGATGGGAAGAAGTTCTTCAAAACAAAAAAAATAGCTCTAAGGTTACTGATGAACCCAGGAAACAGAATTCACTTAATAAATTGGAGCAAAACTTTCATATTCTTGAATTTTATGTGCAACATGGTTTTTTACCATCGAGCGCTGGTCCGTTTTCTTTTCCTGAAGTGATAAATAAACTTCAAATGCTGGCCGGAAAAGTTTCCGGAGAAATTGAAGAAATGTTTCTTCGGGCTGAAAAGGAATCGCAAATTTTTGAAAAGCTGGCTAACCGGATCCCGGAATCTGCATGGTTTGAAATTGACCGGTTAATTTCCCACAGCCAAGAATTGAAAGCAAAATGGGAAGAAGTTCTTCAAAACAAAAAAACCAAATCGAAGATTCACGACGAATCCGGGAGAGTGGCAGAAAAAACAAAAGGTCAATCGGACATTAACGATATTGATGATTTCCTTGAAAAAGCAGCAAAAGACTCCGAATTATTGTTTAAAGGCCTTTACAATTTAACAGATGATCAGATTCTAAATCAGTGGTTAAAAGAAAATCACGAAATTACGGCACAAATTAAACCGTACCTGCAACTCGGCCCGTATTTTTATTTTAAAAATACAACACCCGTGCAATGGCGGGAGGCAGTTTACCGGTTTTCACTGCCGTTTTACCGGAATGATTTGAAGCGATCCAAAAGTGAGTTTCATGCTGAATTTTTGAAGTTTATAAGAAGACAATACCCACATGTGAACTGGGACGAGGTATTAAAATCGGTCTGGCTTACAATTCACCGTAGCGGCAAAAATCAAAAGGCAATATTTCCTGCAGCAATGGCCCGGTTACTCAATTTAAAACCGGAATGGCTGCATCGTGAAAAAGTGCCGGATAAAAAACCGGAATCTGTTCTATCTGAAGAAGAGGAAGGACTTGGTGTAAAAATTTACAACGCCGGAATTATTTTGTTCTGGCCATTTTTAACCCGCTTTTTTGAAACGCTTTCTTTTTTGAAAAATGGTGTGTTTGTTAATGATGAATTCAGAAACAGGGCAGTTTATCTGATTCAGTATCTGGCATTTTACAGAATCGATTTTCCGGAATACGAACTGGTGTTAAATAAATTGCTAACCGGAATGCTCACGGAAGATCATCTGGAACCATTTGTGACATTGACAGATGAGGAAAAAACCCTGACAACCAGTTTATTGTACGGGCTGATAAATAATTGGGAGAAAGTAAAAAATTCAACTCCGGAGGGAATTCAGGAAACCTTTTTGCAGCGCGAAGGAATTTTAAGATTTAAACGCGAAGAAGTTTTTCTGGAAGTAGAAAAAAAAGGGGTGGATATTTTGGTAAAATCAATTCCCTGGAATATTTCGCTGATAAAACTTCCGTGGATGAAAAAACCAATGCATGTGGAATGGGTGTAGAAAAAAATAATTGTTTACTAAAACTGAAAACAAGTGAATAACCGGGCAGGTATAGAAAAATCAATGCGGAGAATAAGGTGGACAATCATCTTGTTTATTGCTGCTTTTCAGTTCGAAATGGCATCAAATGCCCAGGAGCCGGTTGCGCCGGCAACGGTATTGCTGGATTCTACCCTCACATTTGAAAAAGGAGATTTAACCCTCATTCAAAAAATCATTCAACCCTTTAAATTCAGAAATAACAGAAACCGGAATGAAAAAGAACGCATCTATCATTTTATGCAGAATCTGGTAGAAAAAGGGAAGCTGAAGGTTGATTCCACTACCGTTTTTGATATTATGGAGCAGCTGGACACCATGAATATGAACAGTGCAACAATCAGTAAAAACATTGATGCCATTATTGCAAATTACGAACTGGACAAAAAAGCTTCGAAAGAAATTATTGATTCGCTGAAAATGCAAATTGAGGCTGTTGTTCAGGAAATTACAATTAAAGACAAAGAGGCCCAAACAAAGCAGGAGTTGCTAAACCGCAACAATGATTTTTTGAAACAAATTCGTGAAATACAGTTTTTAAATGAATGGGGAACGGCTGAATCCGATAGTTTGGATGGTGACCTGAAACAGCCCCGGAAATGGCTGACAACCAAAACCAACGTAATTGGCTGGCACAACGCCTGGAACAAAACAGAATATTTAAATTACAATTACAGTTATCTGTCGGCAATTAATTTGTATGGTGTTGAAATCGGTTCCAACGGCAGAATCAGAAACCTGCAGGATTTGGCTGAGTTTCAGAAGCCGGGAGGCGTTATCGACCTGGCTCACCGGAAAAATTGTGACGTGCACCTTACCATTTACAGCAAACTCCCAGCTGTTGTGAATCAGTTTTTGAACTCGGAGACTGCCCGGGAAACGTTCATTTATGAGTTGGATGCACTTATATCAAAAAATCAACTGACCGGAATTAACTTCTATTTCGATTTTATTAGAACTACCGATAGCCAGGCTTTTGTGCAGTTTGTGCGCGATACGCGTCAGTTTCTGAACAGGATAAACAGAAACATTCAGTTAAATATTTCAGTTCCTGCCATTAAAGACGACGAAAGTTTGTCCAAAATAAGCGCCTACAACTTTTTAGAGCTGAATCTGCTGGTGGATCATTATTTTGTACTTACCGACGAGCTTACCAGCCTGAATAATAATATGGCTCTGGCACCAGGTCCGTTGTACAACAGCGATAAATACGGGCAGCGAACCATTGAGTCCACCATTAATTTTTACAGCAACGGGAAAATTCCCCGGTCGAAGCTGATTGTAACATTTTCCTATTTGGGTATTGAATGGAATGTTGAAGATTTTGCAGGAATTACAGCAGGGGGAAATTCCGGTAAACATTTAAAATATAATGATATAATTGAAAAGTATAAAAACTATCAAAAGGCTGAACGAACTGTAGAGGAAGGGATTGATTCGAGCCAGGTGGCCGCGTTTTTAAACATAAGTGAACTTTCTGCCTGGCAGCAGGGAAGAATCAATAAAAAGCAGGTTTTGTACGAAAACAGCAACAGTTTATACCAGAAATATAACTGGGTGTTGGAAAATAATCTGGGTGGAGTGGCCATTCGCGGGCTGGGTTACGACGATGGTTATTCTGAACTGTGGGATATACTGGGGATCTCATTTGTGGTTATCGATTCCGCTATTACAAAAAATAAAACAGTTCAGGAATTTTGTCCCTGCTTGTACGATTCCATAAAAAACACCACCATCGAAAACACTTCTGAAGAGTTGAGAATTGACAATTGGAAAGAAGTTTGGTCACATTTTATGCATTATAAAAGGCTTCATCCCGATTCAACCTACTTTGAAATATTTGCAGCCGATTACCGCCTTGCAGAAATATCTGAATTATGGTATGCCGAAAATGTACCTTATTTTGGCGATGACAAGTCCATTCTTGAAAACAAGGAAGTATGCTGGGATTTAATTTGCAGGTGGCATGTTTATTCCAGGATTCTGTTTGGAATTACCCTGCTTTGTGGTTTGATGGCAGTATTCATTAATTTTTTAAGAAATTACCTGTTCCGTTTTCAACTTGGAGGTGCCGCAATTCAGGTTATTCTGATTGCAACATTTTGGGTTTCAGTTATTTTTGCCTTGCTGGCATTGTTGCTGGGATTGTTTTTGGAGCCTAACCTCGATTCAATCGGCGCCGGGAATAAGGGCGAATCACATTTCTGGATTTTGATTCAGGCAGCTTTTATTGGAGTTGTTCTGGGAGTTATTTTTAAATCATCCATCATTAAAAATAAATACAAACAGAAAAATCAGCCCTGATTTTTAAATGAAAAATTTATGGCGACTCACGCTGAAAAAACTCAGGAAAATAAAAGTCCGCAAGTTGGGCAGGTTGCTTCCCGGAAAAACGGCAGCAGTGAGTCGATGTTTCAGTTTGTTGATAATCGCCCGGAAACTGCTGTCCAAAGAAAACTTCGGGAAATGGCGGATAACAGCCAGCTGGTAAATCCTGTAATTCAGCGGGTAGAAAAAAGCGTCATTGTTACCGGGGTGTCTCATCTCGTAAAAATGAATAAAAAGAGCTTGCACGCCAGCGAAGAAGAACTGGAAATTTATCACGGGCAGGAACTGGTCATTGAAACCGGCAGTAAAGTCCGGTCGCGACGGGGTCCGAACCAGGAAATTTACAAGGATGAAGACGCTGAAGGCGAACATATTTACAACTGGTTTAAAGTAATTAGTTTGGAGGGAAAACCGGTGAAAGCGGGTTTCTACGTTAGAGAAGATGTTTTCGAGAAAGTAAAATCTGAAAAAGGGAAAGGAAAAGTTGTAAAGGGATTTAATAAGGCTAGTACGGTAGTGGATGAAATTACCAAAGTACCTGCGACATTAATTGGAAATGAAGGAATCACGGGAGTTGCCGATGCTTTAAACGATAAAACTGTTTTTACGAATACCGGTGGTGGACCAGGTGCATCAGTTGACGGCAAAATGCACGCAAAAAACATGGGCATTGTTGGCGATTCAATAACAGGAGTAACCGGATTACTTGCCATGGCCAACGGGTTTGTGAGTTTGGGAGACCCCGAGGCAACAACTGCCGATTTAATTGAAAAGGCGCTGGAAATTGAACAAGGTGCGATGAAAACGGGCGAAGCCATTTCAAAATTAACACACACAGCTTCCGGCTCCCAGGATTCAACCGTTGCAAGTGCGTTCGGCTCTGCTTTCGAAGGCTATGGAGCTGCATTTTCGGGCATTAAAGAGGCTTTTGTCGGAATGCGTAAACTTGTGGAATTAATCAACGAGCATCAGGATTATTCAACACCTGAAAAAGCAAAAGCAGCCGGAGAGATTGCCATTGATGCCATGGAAACCGCAAAAAGCATTGTATTATCCGTAAAGGCTTTTATGGAACTGGTAAATGGTTCTGCTTCAGGACAGTTAATGGCTGCTGTTCCCGGCCTGGACATCGCGATTTCAGGAGTAAATATTATTATGGAAGCCTATTATCTGATTATTTCAAACAACAGCCGGAAAGAGATGAATGACCAGCGAAACCTGCTGGCAAACAACAATAAAGAGGATAAAAACAAATTGAAGGAAGCATCGTCAAATTACAGGAAATATGATGCTGCCATTGCGAACAAAAAGAGGATTGTAGAAAAATACGAGATTGAATTGGCTAATCCAGGTAAAAAAACAGATAAATCAAAACTAAAGCGTGAAATTAAAAGACTCAATCTTGAAATTGCCGAACTTGAAACCTATAAACACGAGGTTTCACGCGAAGATGTTGCCGAATTTACTCTGGCTACCGAATTGAGGGATGCAAACAAAAAACGGGTTGTCAGGCAGGGAATTCACATTGCCACGGAAATGGCAAAAATCGCAGGTTCAATTGCCACGTTAACAGGAGTTGGCGCCATGGGTGGGGGAGTTGTAAAAGGTGCGGCTGCAGCTACCGATCTTGCTTTACCTGTAGCCCGGTTTGCCAAACAAAAGGCAAGAAATTCAAAAGCGAAAAAAGAGGCAAAAACAATTCTGAATAAAGAGGATATTTTAAAGAAAGGAAAAATTTTTGACCTTGATACTTCAAAATCGAGTTATGCCAAAAATGATTTTCGGGTAAAACAGGTGAAGTATTTAATCCGATTAATTGTAGATTTGGCCTACAAAGTTCCGGTAAAGGATAAAAAGGATTTTGATAATGTAAAACGGTATCTCAAAGCTTCGGGAGTAAATAAGGGGAAACTTTTTTCAAAAAACGGAGATCCGCAAAAGCAAATTAATATTTTGTTGAATGCTTTTCAGCAACGGGAACTATAATAATTGCACGTCAATATGGATGATTTAACACTACTTCGAGGAATTCAGGACAATCTGGAGAAAATAGAATATGAAAGTACCATTTTGCCCAAAAGCGAAACAGGCTCATGGGATATGCTTTCGGTAAAATTCAGAAATAACCGGGAAGAAATTCAATCGTTGGTAATTAACGTGATGCCCCTAAGTGACGACCTGGAAGGTTCTTCTTTTATCCAGTTTTATTATGAATATCCATTTTTTGTTCCTACACCTTGTCCGGGAGAATTAAAAACGTTAATTCAAAATGTGAACCGCCAGTTGCCTTTGGGTCATTTTAATACCAATTTAGCCTGGAGCCAGATTTACTACAAATACGTTTTGGCGTTGTCGCTTAAAACCACTCTTATTGCTGACCAATTGAGCGATATTTTGGACATAATAATTTATTCCGTTCAACATTTTGAAAATGAATTCTCTGCATTCAGCCGGGAATAAAACTGATTAGAAGGTTTAATCGATTTTAAACAACCAAAACAAAAGGAGCCACGCAGTAAAAAAGGCGAGTGGGAAAAGATACCTGAGTAACCGCATAAATTTGTTGTTGTCCACCTTTTCTTTTTTATCTCCCCAAATCCGGTAGTTCACAATAACTGCAACAATTCCAAGAAAGATAAAAATATACCCCACAATAATTACAGACTCTATAAAAGTTTGGTACGGCAGTTCCGGCAAAATGGAAGTGGCATAAAAATTAAATGCCACCACCGTTAACATCAGCGTAAATCCAACTCCGATTTGTGTGCCGAAATCCCTGATCCAAAAAATTACAAACGATGCCATAATTATGATGAACAATGGGAAAAGTACCTGCCACAGGTAATATCCGGTTAACCTTTTGGCGTTAATTTCGAATTCAGCTCTCGAATAGTAAGGGTTTTCAGTATTATTTTCAGGGTAGGGGTGTGCTGAAATTTGTGCTTTCATTTCCGTAATATTCCATTTTTCCAAAAACGAATTGTTTTCTGTCTCAAAATACAGTGTCGGGTTGGTAAAAACCAGGTGATTGTTATCATACGAAAAAGCCTCAACCCGAACTTTAAAACTTTGTTTATCGAAGGGAAATTCCTTGAAATTCATGTAGGTGCTGAACGTTCCAAAGAATCTTTCGTCGTAAATTATGGTACCATCCGGATGCACCTGGATACTAATGCCGGGTTTTTGGATTTCACCCTGCACGTTCATAATTTCAATGGTTGGAAACCAGATTTTTGTGTTTATAAACTCTCTTGCCCTGTCATTTTCATACAGTCGCGGAGCAGGAGCAGAATCCGCATCCGGAAGTTTTAACCGATCATCAACCCACGAGTATTCCAGGTATCCGTCAATCTGGTAGGTTTCATCCACTGTATTAATGTTGTATATTTTATTGATATACAAATCAACCGAAATTTCCACAGGAAGATTTTCGGGAGGGAGAATCAGGTTATCGTTTTCGGAAAATGCCTTGAGAGAACAAAATAATATAATTATCAACAGTAAAGTAGCATATGGTTTTTTTGATTTTTGAGAACGAAAAAAGTCAAACTTCTTTTGTGTCGCTAAATGTCGATATTCAGCATTATACATCATTTTTTATTATTATGCAATGTTATTCCTAATCCAGGTTCTGCAGGCTATAAAATCTGCATTTGCCTTGGTCGCAGCCAGCCCGTTGGCCTGAATTTTTTGTTCCAGTTCGTATCCGATTTGTCTTCTGTTTCTTCCTCCGAAGTTAACCCTTGTGGCATTATTGTTTGCATATTTAATGTGTTCGCCGAAATGGATGTGCCATCCGGCTCCAATACCCGCATCAAATTTCTGGATAACAGCGTTTTCCAAAGCTTGCAGCTGAACAGGAATATCTTTAAATTGAGTGGAGGTTGAAATTGCCTTTGCCCCCATAACATCCGCTTCCTTTTCCAATCCTGCATCATCGTTCACATTTACTTTATCCTGTAACTGCATGGTTGGTTTAACGCGGCCCTGCTTTTGCTGTATTACATGCCAGGCTTCGTGAGGTAAATGTTTTTCCTGGCCTGGAGCCAGATGAATATCGGTGCCCTGAGCATAAGCATGGGCCTGCAGGCCAGCTGGTTTATCCGAATTGTAATGCACCTGAACATCATCCAGTGAAAGACCGGAAAGGTTTTCTACTCCCGATTTCAACTGGTCAGGCAAACCTGTATTGTTTTCCTGTTTCTGCACCGGCTGAAATTTTCCTTGTAGTAATTCTTCTTCTTCAATTCCTTGTTTTTGCACAGTATAGAATTTTCCCTGAAGCAGTTCTTCTTCTTCCAACCCTTTTTTCTGTGCAGGATTAAATTTTCCCTGCAACAACTCCTCTTCTTCAAGAGATTGTTTTTGGAGAGTTATAAATTTGCCTTGTATAAGTTCTTCTTCCTCGATTCCCTGTTTTTGTACGTGCATTTTTAACTGGCTGGTTAGCATAGACTTTAGTTGCAATGCTTGATTCGCGTGAGGACTGTTTATTGTCATTTTTTGCAGTTGTATTTGTGTGGTGGTTTCCGGTCGGTTATCCACAAATTGAAACGCAGGTTCGCCACTCTGACCGGAATTCTGTTTTTGGGACATTTTGTTTATAACCGCATGGTTTTTATTTTCCCGTGTTCTGTTCGCATGAATATTCATGATCATTTATTTAATGGTTTTCAATAGAAGTTTACAAGATACTATTTTGTCTTATTTTGAGTCAATATACAACAAATCAGTCATATTTGTTTCAAAATGAAAGGAAATAATTGTGTTTGTTTTTACTACTTTTGTACGAAAACGGCTTGTAGCTCAGTTGGCAGAGCAGCTGACTCTTAATCAGCGGGTCCAGGGTTCGAATCCCTGCAGGCCGACAAAATTTGCAAACCTTTTATCTTAGTGAAGTATGGAAATAAAATACCAAATGAATAAAGTAGATTGTTTTATTGCTTTTACCGGCCAGCAAAAAACCCGGGAAATGTCTTTGTTATTAAATGCAAACGCGTTGGTAAACAACGTTTTTGTGATGAGCCCGGAGGCAGTTGAGATTCCCGGAAGTGAAACACTGGTTGTGGAACAGCCACTTTCCACTGAGGCTATGCTGTTAATTGGTCAAAAAACTTCTGCAGCTTACAGTTTGCTGGCACTACGCAGTACGCCTCTGGAATTGGGACAGTTTGCCATTTCCAGGTTGTATCAGGTAGCCGATAACGCGGGAGCAGCCATGGTTTATGCCGATTACCGCGAGGTGAATCAGGGCGAAGAAACAACGCATCCGGTAATCGATTACCAAAAAGGAAGTTTGCGCGACGGTTTTAATTTTGGCCCTGTACAGTTTTACCGGGCGGATGTTCTGAAAAACTTTTCGGAAGAGAATTATCGGTTTGCCGGATATTATGCGTTACGGCTTCATGCATCGCGTTTAGGAGAACTTGTGCGCATTCCTGAATTTTTATTCACCATGGTGGAAACCGATACCCGTAAATCGGGCGAAAAACAGTTCGATTATGTAAGCGCTTCCGCCCGCGAAAAACAGATTGAGATGGAAAAAGTCTGCACGAATCATCTGAAAAAAATTGGTGCATTTCTTTCCCCTCCATTTATAGAAGTTGATTTTGCTGAAGTTGATTTTCCGGTGGAAGTTTCGGTGATTATTCCGGTTCGAAACCGGGTGAAAACCATTAAAGATGCGGTGGAATCGGTGTTAATTCAAAAAACGGATTTTTGGTTTAACCTTATTGTAGTTGACAATTATTCCACCGACGGAACAACCGAAATTCTTGAAAAGTACGCCAAAGACGGAATGTTGATTCACCTCATTCCTGAAAGAAAAGACCTGGGAATTGGGGGTTGCTGGAACGAAGGAATTTTTCATAAAAAATGCGGGCGTTTCGCTGTGCAGCTCGACAGCGACGATTTATATTCAAGCGAAAATACGCTGCAAAGCATCGTAGATAAATTTCATGAAGAAAAATGCGCTATGGTAATCGGCAGTTACCAAATGACCAACTTCAAACTGGAAGAAATTCCGCCGGGTTTAATCGACCACCGGGAATGGACACCGGACAACGGGCCGAATAATGCATTGCGAATTAACGGATTGGGCGCTCCGCGTGCGTTTTACACACCGGTTTTGCGCAGTATAAAAGTGCCCAATGTGAGTTACGGAGAAGATTATGCGGTTGGTCTGGCCATTTCGCGTACATACAAAATAGGGCGCATTTACGAACCGGTTTACCTCTGCCGCCGCTGGGAAGACAATACCGACGCATCGCTGGATATTGGCAAACAAAATGCACATAACTTGTACAAAGACCGCATCAGAACCATTGAACTGAAAGCGAGGATAAAAAAGCAGGTGGTGAACAGTCGCAGCGGGCAAAAGTCAGATTAAAATGGTAAAGCAAAAATTTATTTCTGCTAAAGAACTTTCAAAATTCGGCCCTGTTTCCAACTTGAACAAACAGGCGTTTTCCCTGGTGAAACAGCAGAAGGCAACCTGGCAACTTGCCCGAAAAAATTACACTGCGCTTTCTAAAGTGCAAACCCGGGAATTTGATTTCGGGCATTTTAAAATTATTGCCCAGCATAATCCCGGTAGAATTCGTTCTTCTGCAGCTAAAGTCGATGCTCAAAGTATTGCCGAACGCCCCTGTTTTTTGTGCCCGAAAAATCTGCCTCCGGAACAAAAGGCCATTTTGTTTCAGAATAAATTTCTGATTTTGGTCAACCCGTTTCCTGTTTTTCCGGCTCACCTTACCATTCCGCTTGTTGAACACAAACCCCAGGCAATTTTCAGCTATTTTCCTGATATGCTCAAACTTTCCAGAGAACTGGAAGGATTTACCGTTTTTTATAACGGGCCGCAGTGCGGTGCCTCTGCTCCTGATCATTTTCATTTCCAGGCCGGAAACGGAGGATACCTGCCTGTAGAAAAAGAGTTTGAAATTTTGGAAAAAAAACATTCTGAAATTCTTGTCCAAAAATCGGGGTTAAAAATAATTGCCATAAGAAACTACCTTCGAAGGTTTATTAGTATCACATCTGCTGATCGTTCCCAATTGGTAAATGCTTTTCAACGTTTGTACACTTTATTCCCGGATGAGAAAGATAATGAGCCTATGCTGAATATTTTATGCTGCTTTCGCGAAAAAGAATGGCGGATAATTGTTTTCCCACGCGAAAAATTACGTCCGTCTTTTTTTTACGAAAAAGATGATAAACAGGTAGTTGTTAGCCCGGCGGCAGTGGAATTGGGTGGGGTTTTGGTGCTGCCCCGGCAAAAGGATTTCGATACTGTTTCGACCCAAATTATAACGGCAATTTATGAAGAAGTAACTCTGTCATGCTCCAGGTTCGAGGCTCTAATTGAATCTGTATTAATGATTTATGATTAAATTAGACTTTCCCCTGGCATTCATAAAAATATTGATTTGTTGATTTATATCAGAGTTTAGTTTATATGTTTTCGCAGAATGTTTATTTTTGTACCTGGAAAATACTGATTTAGTATTGAAATGATTTACAAACCCGGTTTAAGGATAATTCCAGTACGCTTTGTATGATGGAAATTCTGCAAGGCTGATTGGATTTATTTTGATGGAAGTCATCGAAACGACAATGAACAGAAAATGAAAGCAGAAGAGATATTAAGGACGCTGCCGGTTAATTATTATGTTATCGGTCTGAGGGGAAAAAAGATAGTTCAGACCAACGACCCAAGGATAAAAATCGGGGAGGAATCCTGTTTTATGCAATTATTCCACCGGAATAAATCTTGCGGAGACAAAGGCGACAACTGTTTCTGCCGGCAATTGCTTATCCCCGGTTCTGCCAAAAGCTTTTTTGTGGAAGGTTCAAATGGTACTGCTCCAAAGTTTTTTAAAGCCGAAGTAAAAAAGCTGGATGAGGATTTTGTTGTGATCACCTATTCTGATATAACCAGCGAAACGGTTTCTGCAAAAGAGATGAAAATAAATACGCGAAGGATGGAAAGGGCTGAAAAGCTGGTTTCATTTGGTTCGTGGGAAGTTGATTTGCAGACAAATATGATGTATGGCACAAAGGGAGCAAGCGAAATTTACGGACTGGAAACTTCCTTTATGAAATGGGATGCTGTAAAAAAAATTGCATTGCCTGAGTTTCGGGGAGTACTCGACCAGGCCATAGATGATTTGATAACACATCAAAAGCCCCTTAATGTCAGGTATAAAATAAAACGCCCCAACGACGGGCAGATTCGTCATATACACACGATTGCCGAATACAGGGAAGACAAAAAAATGATTTTCGGTGTCGCACACGATGTTACCGAGATGATTCATTCGCAGGGTGCTTTGCATGAAAGTTTAACCGACTTGAACCTGGCGGAAGAAATTGCCAAAATCGGAAACTGGAAGTTTGATCCGGAAAACCGAAAACTGAAGTGGTCTAACCAGGTTTTGCAAATTCTCGAAAAAGAGAACATCCCTTCTTCTCCGGTTATCAGTGATTTTAAGCATTTTACCGGAGAAGAACATTATAAACTTTTCAGGAAAGCCGTTTCTTCTGCAGTCTCGGAGGGTAAACCCTTTGAAAATCAGTTTCGGTTAAACAGTGAATATGGAAAGGAAAAATGGATTGAAATTATTTGCAGGCCCGATGCAAATAAAGGGCCGGCCGGCCATTTTATACGGGGCACCATTCAGGATATTACCTCAAGCAAAAAAGCTGAGAATGAGTTAAGTAAAATCAATACGCTTTTAAATACCCTGATTCAGAATTTGCCCGATGCCATTTACATGAAGGACACGAAATACCGCAAAATTATTGTAAACAAGGGCGATTTGGTAAATTGCGGGGTAAAAAGACCCGAAGAAGTGATTGGCCTTACAGATTTTGACATTTATCCGAAAGAGGTAGCGGAAAAATATTTTGAAGACGACCGGCAGGTTATTGAATACGGGAAAACCATAATTAACCGTGAAGAAGAATTGCCGGGAATCCCAAAACGCTGGATTTTAACCACTAAATTGCCGTTAAAAAATGAAGATGGGCAGATTGTCGGCCTTGTTGGAATAGGGCACGATATTACAAAACGGAAACAGTTGTATGAAGAGTTGAAAACAGCAAAGCAAAAAGCTGAACAGAGCGACAAGCTCAAATCGCTTTTTCTGGCCAATATGAGCCACGAAATACGCACGCCGTTAAATGCCATTCTGGGCTTTTCAAATATCATTACATCCGGGAAATTATCGCAGGAGAAACTGGATTATTTTGGAAAAATAATAGAAAATTCAGGACAACGGCTCACTGCTGTTATCGATGATATTATTGATATT
>Ga0334901_1002354_pt1 | contig 16410 bp, 11 predicted proteins | sample GraSluR3_MG_3_FD_207216 | JGI IMG/M metagenome (GOLD analysis project Ga0334901, IMG submission 207216) | Sludge microbial communities from methane-producing bioreactor in Wageningen University, Netherlands - Granular Sludge_15_08-R3 | ecosystem: Engineered > Bioreactor > Anaerobic >... | reverse complement strand
TGAAATATTTCCCCTTACCCCACCGCACCTCGCCAGCATTTGGGCTGGCTGATAGGCAAGTGGCTTGCTGCTGGGCAGCGTTAACACGGGGGACATGGGTACATCGACCGCTCAACCAGTTTTTTAAACCACAGGTTGCTAACATGGGGTGCAAGCCATGTGGGGGATGCGATGACCTCGGGGCAGCAGAGCCCGCACGGGGGCTGCCCTAACGGCGGATGACGACGCTGCGCCACGAACTCCCCCACGGCTCACACCCCCAGCCGTTACCTGCAAGCCTAAAGAACGAACAGAGCAAGAATGAACGACAGAAATAAACATAAAGTGACTGGACAAATGAACCATCAGACAGCCGACCCAAAAGCCAACGCTTCTGTATTTTTATTTTTTTCCACCGCACATTTTTTAAAAACAATTTTAGCCAGCCGCACAAATGGCACATTTAGTTTTGCCCGACACGCAAGCCGACCCTTCGCAAAACCAAAAGAGCCATTTTTTGCCAACGCTCGACAAAACCGATTGAACACTATAAATAAGATGTAAATGAAACTAATTCAAGACAACCCATATAGAATTGCGGGCATTTTATCAAATGCTAATGCACGGGAACTAGAAAGGCAAAAGGCAAAAATCACCCGTTATGCGAGTATTGGTAAACAAGTTGATTCTGAACTCGATTTTCCATTTCTCGGAAATGTTGACCGCTCTGAAAGTTCAATTACAAAGGCATTTTCAGGAATTGAACAGAATCAAGACAAGGTAAGTCACTCATTATTTTGGTTCCTTAAAGCCAACACTTTTGATGAAACGGCTATCAACTACCTTATAAATGGTGATAAAGAAAAAGCAGTAGAAATTTGGGATAAAGTGACTAACGGAAAAGAAGTAACATCAAAAAACTTTTCTTGCTTTAATAATATTGGCACACTGAAATTGCTTAGTAACTCAAAAGATGAAATAAAAGAAGGGATTGAAGCGAAAATCAAATTAATTGAATCACCGAACTTTACAGACTTTGTTCATACGGTAGCCGACCAAACATATACCATAGACAACCAAAAGCAAATTGAAAAATTTGTAGATGATGTTCTGAAACAGTTCAAAGGAAAGTATTCCAGTTCCGACACTTTAAAGCTTTTTAGTAGTTGTAATGGAACTACACAAAAATATTTGTCTCAAAAATTCACGGAAGAACCTTTACACAAAATTGAAAGCCAAATAGAAACTTGCAAAAAGAAACGCAAGGAAAACAAAGGGAATGCTTATGAATTTGGTTTAAAATTATATACGAACACAAAAGACGAATTAGCATTACTTAAATCTATACTTGGCACAAGCGATTTAAAATATAAAGCACTTGCAGACCAATTAGCAAATGAAATAATGCAATGTGGAATTGATTATTTCAATGAAAGTCAGGAAAACAATTCTCGTAACAATTATCTTGAATCCTCTCAAAAGCTAACAAAATTAGCCGACTCAATCGCTGTTGGGAAAATGGCTAAAGACCGTGCAAAAGATAGCCTTGCAACTCTTGAAGATATGAAAGACCGAGAGATAAATAAGGCTATTGCAATATTGAGCTCTATTAAATTAGCTTACGAAAAAGCTATAAGTGAAATTGACGCACAAGTTGCTAGAATGCGAATGACAATGTCTTACAACCAAACAATCAACTATTCCAAAGTTGATAAAATGAAGGCAGATTGTTTAAATTGGAATAAAGTCGTTGAAGTTGTTAGTGATGGAATAAGTATGAATGACGTTGAGACAATTCAGCGTTGCTCAAACCAAGCAAAAGTTTCAGAATATAAAAGCTTAGTTGACTTTTTGATTGGTAAACTTGGGCCAATTCAAATAAACCAAATAAAGCACATTTGCTATTGGAAAGACCTGAGAGCAGCTCAAGCAAAATCTACAGCAAAGCAAGTTGGCAAAACTATCAGCACCGCAACGGATGGTTGCTATATTGCTACTATGGCCTATGGTGATTATGACCATCCACAAGTAATGGAGCTAAGGAAATTCAGAGATGAATTCCTCAACAAATCGGTTTTAGGTCGTAGTTTCATAAGGTTTTACTATAAAAACTCTCCTCTTTTAGTTCAAAGACTTAAAGATAAACCGAAAACAAACGACATAATTCGCACACTTTTAGACCAGTTAATCAGAATAATCAGAAAATAATGAAAAGAATAATACTCATAGTTGCCTTGATAGGCTCATCAAATCTTTTTGCTCAAACGCAGATTGATAACTCGCTTGTTAATGATATAACAGCAATACAAAAAACCGTTGAAAAGCAAAAACAGGAAATTGAAGGATTAACTTCTAAAGTAAATAGTCAACAAACGACAATAAACCAACAGCGTAATTCTCTTAATGAAATTACAACTAAAGCAACACGACTTGAAAGTACAGTTGATAGTTTAGGCAGTCTTATTGAAACAAACCGAAGCAACATAAATACAATTGCTGATGATTTGGGTACTAAAATTCAAGAAACAGGAGAACAAGCCGAGACCAGAATTTCAGAATTAGGTGGTGATGTAGAGAAAAACCGCTTGTATTGGATTATTGCAACCTTAGTAACGCTTCTGCTTGGTGCGTTGATGTATTTGTTTTTGGGTAAGCGAATCAAATCAAGTCAAACAGATGTTGAAACTCAAATTAGAAACACCAAGAAATCTTTAGAAGAAGAAAGTTTGAAGCTTGACAACAAACTGATTGAAGTCCTTGAAACCCAGTTAAAGGTTCAACAAGAAGAATCAAAAAACCAACCAATTGCAACAAACGAAAAAGCAGACCATTCATTGGCTCTAAAAGTTGCTGATGAAATCGTAAGAATGCAAAAGAACATTTCGAGAATGGATGCAGATATAAAAGGTCTAAAGCCATTAGAAAAGGGTATTGAGCGTATTCAGGCAAACTTTGCAGCAAATGGTTATGAAATGGTCAATTTGCTAAACAATGAATATGACGAGCGAATGAATATTGACGTCATCAACTTTGTTGAAGATGACACCTTAGAATCAGGTAAAAAAATAATTTCTAAAATCATAAAACCGCAAGTAAACTTTAATGGCATCTTGATTCAAAGAGCACAGGTTGAAGTTTCTCAAAATTAAACTTTTACACAATGGCAAGAACAAAAATTGACTACGGAATTGACTTGGGTACAACCAACTCGGCAATTTCAAGAATGGAAAATGGTGAAGTAAGAATCATTAAATCACTAGACAAACAAAAGGACACAACCCCTTCTTGTATTGCCTTCAACCCCAAAGGCACTTTGTTTGTTGGCGATAAAGCTTATGATAGTTACAGGTCAAACAGTCTAAAAAGTCTGTCCAATAAAACCCCATTAAACGCTTATGTTGAGTTCAAAAGAACTATGGGTACAGACAAAAAGTATCATAGTTCTTACGTTAACAAAGACTTTTCATCAGAAGAACTTTCAGCAGAAGTACTGAAAAGGCTTAAAGAATATGTGCAGGACGAAAATATAAATGCTGCGGTCATTACCGTGCCTGCTGCATTTAAGAATAACCAAATAGATGCTACAAGAAGGGCAGGAAAGTTAGCGGGGTTTGACCACGTAGAAGTGCTTCAAGAACCAGTTGCAGCATCAATGGCTTATGGACTTGACAGTAAAAAGAAAGATGGTTTTTGGTTAGTGTTCGACTTTGGTGGTGGAACTTTTGATGCAGCCCTGCTAAAGGTTGAAGATGGAATAATGAAAGTAATTGACACCGAAGGTGACAATTACCTAGGCGGTAAAAATTTAGATTATGCTATTGTTGACCAACTGATAATCCCTCACATTCAAGAAAGATTCTCTATTGACGATTTGCTTTCAGACGACATAAAGAAAGAAGAATATCGAAGTGGTTTGAAATTTTTTGCAGAAGAAATAAAAAACAACCTTTCATTTAATCCATCACATAATATCTATGTTGACCCGGGAGAATGTGGTGAAGATGATGAAGGAGAAGAAATTGAAATTGATTTAACAGTTACACAGGAACAGCTTAAAAATGTCCTTGCCCCTATTTTCCAAAAAGCAATTGATTGCAGTTTAACTCTAATTAAAAGAAACAACCTGAAAGGTAGTTCTTTAGATTCCCTGATTTTGGTAGGTGGTCCGACACTATCACCAACATTGAGAGAAATGCTCGAAAAGCAAATTTGCAAACCTGACACAAGCGTTGACCCTATGACAGTTGTTTCAAAAGGTGCTGCATTATATGCTTCTACAAGATCGCTACCAACTGAAATTATTGACAAAGGTAGAACTAAAGGTAAAATTCAAATAGAAATCGGTCACGATGGAGATTCGGTAGAAACAGAAGAATTCATTACTCTAAAAATACTTGAAGACAAGACAGAAGGTGAGATTCCTGATGAAGTATTTGTAGAAATCAAAAGGGGCGACAATGCTTGGTCAAGTGGCAAAGTAGAAATCAATGCTATTGGTGAAGTAGTTGAAGTGAGCATTGTGCAAGGAGTGACAAATATTTTTGAAGTCACATTGTATGACTCTAAAGGAAATAAGTTAGAATCGGAGCCAACAGACTTCAAAATAATCCCGGTTAAAATTCCACCTGCAACTTTGCCATACAATATAGGTATCGAGATTAAGCAAAAGACTACAGGAAAAATTGTTTTCACTACGGTCAAGGGATTAGAGAAAAACCAATCTTTACCAGCTACGGGAACTTTGAATGGACTTAAAACCCAAAAGCAAATCCGCCCAGGAATGGATTCTGACTTCATCAAGATTCCAGTTTATCAAGGTGAACACGGTTCAGAAGGAACAAGAGCAATTTATAATGAACACGTTTACGACATCATTATAAGCGGAACAGATTTACCTGCTTTGTTACCTGAAAATTCAGATGTTGATTTGACCATAAACTTGGATAAATCTCAACAAATGACTGTGCAAGCGTACTTCCCATATTTAGACCACACTTCTGAAATTGAAGTTCCAACCGATACAGTTCAATCAGTTGATACAAAATGGCTATCTAACGAAATTAGAAAGGCAAAAGGTGCAGTTTCAGAATTAAAAAGAGATGGAAATCATTCTGATGATGCAAAACTGAAAAAAGCAGAATCAGAATTAGAGAAAATCGAAAAATCCTTTGAGAATAATAAGAATGATGTTGACGGTAAACAGGAAGTATTAACCAATCTTCGCAAAACCCTCAAAACCATTGATGAACTGAACGAAACAACAGAATGGCCAAAATTGGAAGCCGAATTAAAAGAAGAGTATTACAGACTTGAAAAGGCTAACAAGGAACTTGGCAACGAAAAAACAACACAGGTTGTAAACCAAATTAAGAACCAATTAGAAGAAGTTATCAGGGTTAAAGATGTAAAACTCGGAAATGTTCTATTAGATGAAATTAATAGCTTTTTCATCCAATTAACATTTATTTATCAATTGATTGGTTTTATCAGACAACATAATCAAAACTTTGGTTCATACAGATGGAGAGACCCAAATAAAGCAAGAACGCTCTTAAATCAAGGATTGCAGAAAATTGGTGAAAGTCCTGATGTTGACGAACTGCATCCGATTGTTATTGCAATAATAGATTGTTTATATCCTGAAGACAGACCAAGTGGTGATGATTCAGTTTTAGTTGGATAAACTATGAAAATCAACTACGGCATATACATTGGCACGTCATCTGCTTCCATTGCAAAAATGGAAGCGGGTGAACCTGTTATTATCCGTAGTATTGATAAACTGAAAGACACTACACCAATAGCTGTTGCCATTAATAAAAAAGGAAATTTATTTGTAGGTGATAAGGCTTACGATTCTTGGAAAGTAGGCACTCTTAGAAAATCAGAAAATCAAAACTCATTTATTGAGTTTACTAGAACAATAGGCACAAATAAAAAATACTTTTCGAGCAATGCAAATAGAAGCTTTTCATCCGAAGAACTTTTAGCAGAAGTATTGAGATACACACTATCTTATAAAAAAGACTCTAATGTAAATGCGGCAGTGTTAACAGTGCCATCAACTTTCAAATTAAATCAAATTGATGCTGTTAGAAAAGCAGGATATTTAGCGGGTCTAAAACAAGTTGAAATTATTACAGAAGACCAAGCTGCTGCATTAAGTTATGGTCTTGATGCAAAGAGAAACAATGGCTTTTCTTTGGTGTTTAAATTTACATCTAATGATTTTAATACAGCTTTAATTAAGTCTGACAATGGCCTCTTGTCTGTAATTGACACCGAAGGTGACAATTACTTAGGCGGTAAAAATTTAGATTACGCTATTGTTGACCAACTCATAATCCCTCACATTAGAGAAAATTTTTCAATTGATAAAATTCTTGATGATGATAACAAAAAAGCAGAATTTAGGTCTGCATTGAAGTTCCTTGCTGAAGAAATTATAAATAAATTATGCTTCGAAACTTCATACAATGTCTATGCTGACCCTGGTGAATGTGGGGGTGAAGATGATGAAGGATCTGAAATTGAAATTGATTTAACAGTTACACAGGAGCAGCTTAAAAATGTCCTTGCTCCTATTTTTCAAAGAGCAATTAATAATTGTTTAGAACTGCTCAAAAGAAATAATCTAAACTGTTCAGACCTGAATTCTTTGATTTTGGCGGGAAAGCCAACTTACTCGCCTATTCTCAGGGATATGATTTCTGAACAAATTTGTGAACCTGACACTAGTATTGATCCAGTAACAGTCATTGTAAAAGGAGCTGCCATTTACGCATCTACCATTGACTTAAAAGATGAACTTAAAAACTTAAAAATAAATAGAACAAAAATTCAACTTGAAATCGGTTTCGAACCATTTACAAATGAAACAGAAGAATTTGTAACGCTTAAATTATTAGAAGATAAAACCGAAGGTAAAATCCCCGAAAAAGTTTTTGCTGAAATCAAAAGGGGTGATAATGCTTGGTCTAGTGGTAAAGTTGAGATAAATGCAATAGGTGAAGTAATTGATGTTCAATTGAATGAAGGAAAAACCAATGTTTTTAGTGTTACACTTTATGACGACAAAGGGAACTTGCTAGAAAGTGAACCAAGTTCGTTTAGAATAATTCAGGGTTTAAGAACCAGTTCTGCAACTTTACCATATAATATAGGTATCGAGATTAAGCAAAAGTCAACAGGCAAAATTATTTTCAGTACAATAAAGGGATTAGAGAAAAATCAATCATTACCTGCAACAGGGACTTTGAATGGCATAAAAACCAAGAATGATATTCGACCAGGTGTGGACTCCGACTTTATTAAGATTCCATTGTATCAGGGTGAACACGGTTCAGAAGGAACAAGAGCAATATATAATGAACACGTTTATGACATCATTATAAGCGGAACAGATTTACCTGCTTTGTTACCTGAAAATTCAGATGTTGATTTGACCATAAACTTGGATAAATCTCAACAAATGACAGTGCAAGCGTACTTCCCATATTTAGACCACACTTCTGAAATTGAAGTACCAACCAACACAGTTCAATCAGTTGATACAAAATGGCTATCCAACGAAATTAGAAAGGCAAAAGGTGCTATTTATGAATTAAAAAGAGATGGTAATCATTCTGATGATGCAAAACTGAAAAAAGCTGAAACAGAATTAGAAAAAATCGAAAAATCCTTTGAAAACAATAAGAATGATGTTGACGGAAAACAAGAAATATTGACCAATCTTCGCAGAACTCTCAAAACCATTGATGAACTATTGGAAATAACAGAATGGCCAAAATTGGAAGCCCAATTGAAATCAGAGTATCATAGACTTGAAAGATCAGCTAATAGCCTACAAAATGATACCATTAATAATATTGTTTCATCATTTAAATGTCAAATAGATGAAGTCTTAAGAACTAAAGACATTATGCTTTGCAATGTTTTACTGAATGAAATGAATGCTGAAATTAATCGTATTGACGCTATCAATGAAAAATATGATAGAGAATATCTCCAACTTTATGAAAATGGAGAGATGACTTTATTGGATGTAAAAGATAGTCTTGAAGAAGCCAATAGACAAGATGGCGTTGTTTATAAAGAAGTTTTAGCTCTTATAATTCAGGAAAATAAAAAAGTGACAAAAGTAAAAGTTGAAGACCTCCTTTTTAAACTTACTGAAGAAGGTCTAATTCCAGCAAATGCATTTCAAGAATATTACGAACAGCTTTCTAATTTGAATGGTGATGCCATTTTATTAGCGAAGCTATATAATAACATTAAGGCCTATGAATCAAAATAGTAACCACATATTAACCAAAGGTCAGGTCATTGACGACAAATACACCGTTACTTTCTTTTTGAAAAAAGGGAGTTACGCAGAGACGTACCGTGTTAAAGACAAACAAAAGACGACCAAGCTTTTGAAACTCTTTTCATATTCTAAATTACATAGAACTCAATTTGACCAAAGTGGTGATGTGCTAGAAATTGAAATTCTGAAAAAGTTGAAACACCCGAACATTGTCAAACTAAGTGATAGTGGTGATCTTCTTATAGAAAATCAAAAATACGCTTACGCCATTTTAGATTTTATTAGTGGTGAAACCCTTGCCGACAAAATGAAAAGGGAACAGACCTTCAATCCTTATGAAGCCAAGGACATCATTCTTGGGGTGCTTAACGGTCTTAATTATCTTCATAATCAACAAAACCCAATTATCCATAACGACATTACCAACTTGAATGTAATGTTGGATTTATCTGGACAGGTGTCAGTTCCGAAAATAATTGATTTTGGCTATGCAAGATTTTTGAGCCAGACAAATAAAGATTTTCAAAAAGACGGATTAAATCCTTTCTATTCAGCCAACGAAACATTTAACAAAGTCTTTTCGGTTCAAAGTGACATTTTTTCAGTAGGTGCTTTGTATTATCATCTATTGGTTGGTCTTCCGCCTTGGTTTGTGGAATTATCTAAATTCAAATCGGATTCAGTGAAATTGGAAGATGCAATTTTGAAGGAGCGAGAAAAGCCTTTACAGGTTGTAAGTTCAGATTCCAAGATTGAAGCCAATACTTTCAATATAATTGCAAAAGCGTTACAACCTGATGCAGAGAATAGATTCAAGAACTTGAAAGAATTTATTCAGGCTGTTAATGGTGAAATTGTAGTTGCCAATCCTGTGCTTGAAAAATCAGCACAATCAACCCAAACATTGAAGTCAGTTAAAAAAGGCGAAGGGTTCAAATCAATTGCAGGTATGCAAGAACTTAAAGACACCATCAAATTGGATGTTATTGACGCTTTGAACCAAAAAGAAAAGTATGCTGAATATGGGCTTACAATACCAAACGGAATGCTTTTATATGGCCCCCCAGGTTGCGGAAAAACTTTCTTTGCAGAAAAAATGGCAGAAGAAATTGGATTCAATTTCTATCAAATTAAACCTTCTGACATTCAGAGTAAATGGGTAAATGCTTCACAAGAGAATATCAAAAATCTATTTGAAGAAGCTAGAAAAAACGCACCAAGTATAATTTTCATTGACGAATTAGATGCTTTAGTTCCAAACCGTGACAATTCGAGTGTCAACCATATGATCACTAGTGCCGTGAACGAATTTTTAGCACAAATGAATAACAGCGGAGATGACGGAGTATTTATAATTGGAGCGACAAATCGACCAAATTCAATAGACCCAGCAATTTTACGAGCAGGAAGATTAGACAAGCACGTTTATTTGCCACCACCAGACTTTGAAGCAAGGGAATTGATGTTCAAGCTATATTTAGAGAAAAGACCCACCGAAATAGGTTTAGACTATGCTGAACTAGCAAAAGCAACTGAAAACTACGTTTCAAGCGACATCAAATTTTTGTGTGATGAAGCTTCAAGAATGGCATTGCGTTCCAAATCAAGAATTACCAAAGAAATTCTGATGGAAACAATAAAAACGAACAAACCTTCAATCTCTCTTTCAGAACTAAACAGTTACATAGAAATCAGAGCAAAAATGGAAGGTCAACAAACAAATACTAACGAACGACCAAGAATTGGTTTTAAAAACAATTAAAAAATGGAACAGATAAGCTTTAACAAACTTCTTTTAAAGACCGCATTTTCTTGTATGGCTTGTGATGGAGATATTGACAAAAGAGAAGTCATCTTGATTAAAACAATGCATCAAGAAAAGAAAATTTTTGGTGAAATAGATATTAACCAAGAACTTGATAATTTGCTTTTGGAAATCAACCGTGATGGTCACAAATTCCTACGCAGTTATTTGAACGAATTAACTTCAACAGAACTATCAGAGCAAGATGAATTAAAACTTATTGAAGTTGCAATAGATACAATCAAAGCAGATGATAAGGTTGAGTACAGTGAAGTAAAGTTCTTTAAAGTCATTAGGAGCAAACTGAAAATAGAAAATGAACCAATTTTAGCGGTTCGCCCTGATTTTGAAGATTATTTAGAGCAGGATATAATTAGCGAGTCATATTTGGCAAGACTACAAGATGACTTTTTTGATACCCAGACTTTGCCTGAATTTGAGTTAATCAGTTCGATTGATGAAGACACTTTAAAAAATCTTACGGAAGACAAAGATGAATAACGCAATCAAAATAGTTTTAGCGATTTTGCTTTTTCTCTGTTTGGCAGATATGCCTTATGGATTCTACCAGTTTGTAAGGTTCGCAGGACTAATTGGATTTGCAATTTTAGCTTATCAAGCACACGAACAAGGCAGACAAACAGAAATGATAATTTACGGTGGACTTGCATTGCTATTTCAACCATTTTTCAAAATTGCACTTGGCAGAGAGATTTGGAACATAGTTGACGTAATAGTAGGAATAGGACTTTTAATATCAATATTTATGAAACCAAAGGAAAGCCCACGCTAAAAGCAAGCACATTTGCAATTCGCACAAGCCAACGCACAGACCAAAAATTGCAAAAGAGCTTGCTTTGCCAACCCAGTGAAAAATTGTTTTTAAAAAATTCCCAACGCTTCAAAAAAAATAAAAATACACCAACACACAGCCCGACAAAAACAGCAGACAATGACACGAAAACTCAATATTGACAGGGGATACAGCGACACGAAAGAAGGAAGGCCAGCAGGTAACAGCGTGTATATGGCAATAGCGGGTGAAGTGGTAAATCGAAGGTCTGTGCTTTTAAAAAACATTGTGCTAAACGGACAGGTAAGTGCTTCTAATCCGCTACTGCACATACACGCAAAACGTTACCTGCAAGCTTAGAAGAAAAAATCTGATAGATAATGAAAAACCCACGCACAAATACCACTTTTGGTTTTTTCCCCACCGCAAATGCCTATCAAAAAAACCAAAACAGGTATTTCACCTTCCCGCAAGAATAATCGTATATTTGAAGACTAAATATTAGACCTATATATTATGCCAATTTTTCAAAAATCAGTTTTAAATAAACACTTAGAAAACCTTAACAACGAAGAAGTTGAAAAGGCATATCAGGTTTTTAAAAAGAATTATAGTGTTTCAAAGATTGAAAGTATTAAAGAACTGAAAGAAGAAGAATACCAAGATGGCTTTTTAAGAGAAATATTTGTTGAAGTATTAGGATACACGCTCAAACCAGATGAAAATTTTAATCTAATCAGGGAATTTAAAAATCAAACTGATGGGAAAAAAGCAGACGGCGCAATTATAAAAAATAAAAATGCTGTTGCTGTTATTGAATTAAAATCATCTAAAACAAAAGACCTAACATTAGTTACACAACAAGCATTTAACTATAAAAACAATCAACCAGATTGCAAATATGTAATCACATCAAATTTTCAGAAACTTCGCTTTTATATTGATTACTCAAATGAACACGAAGAATTTGATTTATTCAACTTAACAAAAAATGATTTCAAAATTTTTTACTTAATCCTTAGAAAAGAAAGCATTTTTGATAATTTACCTCTCAGAATAAAAGACGAAACCCATTTTCACGAGCAAAAAGTATCAGAAAAGTTATATCAAGACTATTCAATTTTTAAACAAAGGCTGTTTAACAACTTAACAAAAAATCATCCTGATTTTGACAAACTTACATTATTTAAAAAGTCTCAGAAATTATTAGACAGGTTTTTATTTATTCTTTTCGCCGAAGATAGCGGTCTTCTTCCCCCAAACTCTATTTTGAGAGTTATAAAACGTTTTGAAATCCTGAAAGAAGAAGACGCTTACAAGCCACTTTACGAAATATTTAAGCAATATTTCGGGTATATGAATTTGGGGCGTAAAGGTAAAAACTCAGTTGATGATATTCCAGCTTACAATGGCGGTCTTTTTAAAGATGATGAACTACTTGAAAGTTTAGTTATTGACGATGAAGTTCTTATTGCTGATTTATCTAACTTGTCTGAATATGACTTTAATACTGAAGTGGATGTAAATATATTAGGACATATTTTTGAGCATTCTCTCAACGAAATCGAAGAAATAAGTGCAGAAATTCAGGGTATTATAACAGATGCAAGCAGGACAAAAAGAAAAAAAGATGGAGTTTTTTACACACCAAAATATATCACTCAATATATTGTTGAAAGCACTATTGGGGCGCTTTGCAAAGAAAAAAGAAAAGAACTTCAAATTGAAGAAGTAGAGTTTGACGGTACTTATAGAATGAAAGACGGCTCTTTGTCTGTTAAAGGAAAAAACCTTTTTAAAAGATTAAACGAATACAAAGATTGGTTACTTAGCTTAAAAATTGTTGACCCAGCCTGTGGCAGTGGTGCCTTCCTAAACCAATCTCTAAACTTTTTAATTGCAGAACATCAAAGCATTGATGACATAATTTCTGAACTTACTAATTCACCATTAAGATTGTTTGATGTAGATAAAAACATATTGGAAAACAACTTGTTTGGTGTAGATATAAATGAAGAAAGTGTTGAAATTGCCCAACTTTCTCTATGGTTAAGAACTGCACGAAAAGACCGAAAATTATCGAGTTTAAATAACAACATAAAATGTGGAAATTCTCTTGACCCAGTAATATTTGATTGGCAGAAAGAATTTCCTGAAATAATGGCTAATGGGGGCTTTGATGTTGTGATTGGTAATCCACCGTATATTAAAGAATACACAAACAGACAAGCTTTTGACGGTTTGCGCGAACACCATTGCTATCAAGGCAAAATGGATATTTGGTACTTGTTTGGCGCATTAGCACTTGAAATAGTAAAAAAAGAAAAAGGACTTATTGGTTATATTGCCCCAAACAATTGGATTACTAATTCAGGGGCTTCAAAGTTTAGAAATTTTGTTATAGGTAGCGGAAAATTCGTTGAGTTCATTGATTTTAGCGACTTTAAAGTTTTCGATTCAGCAGGCATTCAAACTATGATTTACATAATGAAACGCTCTGATGATAATGAAATATACAACTTTGAATTTGCTAAAGTTATAGATAGCAGAATTAAACACGCTGATGCTCAACTATTTTTAGAAAGAGTAAAAGACACAAGATTTGAATACTACACTACTGAAATTGAAAAGCAGAAATTTTTTGATACCACAATCAATTTTATAAATTCCAGTTTGTCAATTATCATTAATAAAATAAAATCAAAACAGAATTTTAATTTTGAAAATAAAGAAATAGCTCAGGGTATAGTCCCACCTCAAGACTTTTTAAATAGAACAAATAAAGAAATTTTAGGGAACGATTATAAAGTTGGTGAAGGCATCTTTAATTTAACCACTCAAGAAAAAAATGACCTAAACCTAACACCAAATGAACAAGAATTGGTTAAACCCTTTTTTACAACCAATGAATTAGGGCGTTTTTATGGTATTCCTAAAAATAATCTTTGGGTAATTTATACTGATTCCAGTTTTAAAAATCAATCGACAATTGAACCTTATCCAAACCTTAAAAGGCATTTAGACAGGTTTAGAGAAGTAATTACATCTGATAATAAACCATACGGCTTGCATAGGGCAAGAGAAGAAAAGTTCTTTAAAGGTGAAAAGATTATCTCACTTCGAAAATGTGTTAGACCAACATTTACATTTACGGATTTTGATTGTTATGTTTCTCAAACATATTTTTCAATCAAAACTGAACGGCTTGACCTTAAATTTTTAACAGGATTGTTAAATTCTAACTTAATCGCTTTTTGGTTAAAATTTAAAGGAAAAATGCAAGGCAATTTATATCAGGTTGACAAAGAACCACTTTTAAACTTGCCAATTATTAAACCAAGTGAAGAGTATCAAAACGAAATTTCAGAACTTGTTTCAAATATTATTGCACTAAAAGAGAAACAAATAGCCTATACAAATCTTTTAGTAAAAGCGCATAATGAGAATAATTTTGAGCGTGAAATTCAATTAGAGAAGGAATTAATTGCCATTAACAACAACATAGTTCAATCTGAGAACAGCATCAATTCAATTATTTACTCTCTCTATGATGTAACTGATTTTGAAATTGGCATAATTGAAAAAAACATTGTAATGCCTAACTAAGCCACACACATTGCCAAGTCGCACAAGCCGACACACAAGCCAAAACTTGGCAAAGAGTGTGCCTTACCCCACGCACGAAAAGACTAAAAAGATATGAAACGAAAATTATAAGAGTTTAAAAGCCAGCAGGTAACAAGGGGTGTAGCCAATGTGGGTTGACATTGGAACTTCGGAGCGGTTTCGCCCGCTCGGGCGTTTTCGTCGGGGGACGAAAACGTAACACGCTCTCCCACACTTGCCACACCCCCAGCCGTTACCACCAATTATAAAAAAATTTGCAAAATGGGTTATCCTACAATAGACAAGTTTGATATAAAATTTATCGAACGGACAAAAGAAAATTTGAGTGAATTTAAGCCATCATATAATTTCACTCATCTAATAAATTCTTTAGTTGGTCTTATTATCATACCTAATGAGTTTAATAAAAAAGGAAAACGAACTTTTAAATTCGACTTTTTGAACAAACCTATATCTGACTATAAAACCCTTTCAAGAATTTTTACTGGCGAAGTTACGTTGATAAATGAACAGGGTAATAAATTTCAGCAAAGAAAATTTTTCACAAAAGACAAAAATGAAAACCCAAAAACAATTGAAGAAACTACAATTGGAGAACTTGTTAGGCTTTTTAGAAATGGTATTGCTCATTCAAATATAACACCTGTTGCAGATGGCTTAAACTGGAAGGGAATAATCGTAAAAAACTTTAAATCAGCAGCGAAAGAAAAAGTAGATGATTATAATTTTGAAGCATACTTATCCCAAAATGAACTTCTCCAATTTGCAACATTCATTGCAAGTGAATACTTAAAAAATATAAACTAATAGTTCTGACTATTCTTGTTCTTAATGATAATACCTTCAACATTTAATGCCATTAATAGAATAGGAACTATATATTTGTACTAGAAACTTAATTGTAAAATTATGGATACTCTTTTTAAGACCTTAGCAATATTGGGTGCATTAGCTTGGTTGCCGCAGATAATCACCTTGATTAAAAATATTTTTATTAAACCTAATCTGAAAATTATTCCAAGCAATCAACTGGAAATTGGTTTTACAAGTTTTGGTCCAATTATAAACACGAATATTGCAATTGTGGCAGAAAACAAGAAGGCATTAGTAGATAATATTGAAATCGAATTAACACACGAAAGCAATGAAAAACAAATATTTAAATGGCAATGGTTCGAAGAAACACTTTACGTTGTAGACCTTCCCGACCAAAGTGGAACATTGCCAACTAGGAAAAATCAAACTGCAATTGCATTAAATATTACGAAAGATGAATTAATTGAAAAAAAAATAGGTTTTCAACAGTATAAATTCAAAAAAAAGCATAAAACACTATTACAAAATGCCATTGAAGAATCTTTGAATTTTGAAAATGCTGGAAAAGACATTAAAGAATTAAAAGCCACTAAAAACTATAATGACTTAAAAAAATTATATCAAGATGATTTTAATTGGAAGGTTGGCAGATATTCAATCAAATATAAAGTGTTTGAAAATTCCTTAAAAAATCCTTTTGTATGTGAAGTATTCTTTAAGATGACTTCATTAGATATTAACAGTTTAAAACTAAATATCGAAAATTGTGCATCTGAAATTGAAAGAGTTTTAATTGACCCAGATAAACAATACCCAAGATGGAACTGGACTAACATAATAATTGAAGATTAATAAATAACTGGTGGTAACAAGGGGTGTAGCCAATGTGGGTTGATACTGGAAACTCGGAGCTTTTTCGCCCGCTCGGGCGTTTTCGTCGGGGGACGAAAACGTAGCCCGCTCTCCCACACTTGCCACACCCCCAGCCGTTACCGCCAATATTCGAAGAAAACGAAAATCACACATCCATCTGAAAAACAATGATTAAAAGACTATTCCTAAATGATGTTTTCATATTGTGGC
>Ga0334901_1002348_pt1 | contig 16457 bp, 7 predicted proteins | sample GraSluR3_MG_3_FD_207216 | JGI IMG/M metagenome (GOLD analysis project Ga0334901, IMG submission 207216) | Sludge microbial communities from methane-producing bioreactor in Wageningen University, Netherlands - Granular Sludge_15_08-R3 | ecosystem: Engineered > Bioreactor > Anaerobic > Unclassified... | reverse complement strand
TGAATTCGGTTGTAGAAAACTGTTATAGTACGAGCACAGTTACCGGGACACAGAACGTAGGTGGCCTGGTTGGTGATAATACCCATGACTCGATAATCAGGACGAGTTACAGCAGTGGTGATGTATCAGGCACCAGTTTCTATGTAGGTGGGCTTGTTGGGAATAACTCGATATCTACGATCGAGAATTGTTATTCTACAGCTACAACAGACGGTTTCTGGCGTATTGGTGGTCTGGCCGGCAGCAGTGTCGGTCCCGGTTCGTTGATTACTAACAGTTACAGTACCGGTCTTGTAACCGGGACCCATTCACCCGGAGGGTTAGTGGGTTATGTGTCTGGAGGTGAAGTAATTAACAGTTACTGGAACAGTGAGACGAGTGGCCAGTCAACTTCGTATGGTGGCGAGAGTAGAACGACTTCTGAGATGACCTATCCTTATGCCGGTAACACCTACGTAAACTGGGATTTTACGGATATATGGGTAGAGGACGCGGGTGGTGAAATCAACAGTGGTTACCCCTGCTTCTCCTGGCAATCAGGAGATATCAATCCCGATCCAGCTATAGCTGTTAATCCTTCACCGATGAACGGAAGTTCTAATGTTCCTCTGACGCTCGATGCTGTCAGCTGGGAATACATAAGTAATCCTGCCTATACCGATCCCGCTGGGTTCAGGGTTTATATGAATACAACTGGGGATTTTGATGATGAAACATACGTCTGGATTCCCTACAATCCAGGAGAGGAGAACTATAGCAGCTCAGAAATACTACCCGGACTAACATACGAAACGCTTTACTACTGGCAGGTAGTCCCCACCACTGATTATCCCGACAGAGAGTACTCGAATCGGCGAGATCGCGGTTCCCGTCTTACTATTCAGAACACAGAGGTGAATCGACGTGGCGATGCCGTCAATGTGCCGATATGGTCATTTACGACCGTTACAGCACCTTTACCACCTGCACCAGCAACAGCCCACTCTCCGGTCCCGACCAATGGAGCAACAGACGTCCATCTTGATACCTCTCTCGGTTGGACTTATACCTCAGGTGCCGGCTATTCGAATCCTGACGGTTTTACTCTCAATATCTGGAGTGGAGATATGAGTGATGATCCCACCCAGATGGATATTCCCGGTGGTGTCGGTGAGCATATTCTGGCTGAATTACCGATTGATCTCGTCTATGATGAGGCCTATTTCTGGCAGATAAAACCGTATGTAACTCACAGCAGTGGAAACATTTATGCCATAAATTGCCCGATCTGGAGCTTCACAACTATGGAAGTGATTACACCACCGGCAACAGCACACACACCGATACCTTCAGACGGAGAAACCTCTGTTCAAGTTAATTCACCAATTGGTTGGACTTACACCTCAGTTGAAGGTAATACCGATCCGAACGGCTTTCTGGTCAACATGTGGTCGGGAGATACCGGTGAGAATCCTTTCCAGATAGATATCGAGGGTGGTGCTGGTGAATACCTCTATGATGAACACCCCTTTGATTTTGACTATGAAGAAACCTATTACTGGCAGATTGTTCCTTACGCCTACTTCTCTGAAGAGATTATCTATGCTGAAAACTGTCCGATCTGGAGTTTTGTTACTGTGGAAGCGGGAACCTTACCTCCAGCTCCTGCGGCGGCCCATTCTCCTATCCCTTCTGATGAAGCGACATCTGTCCCGATCAATACACCAATTGGCTGGACCTATACATTCGTCTCTGGTTTTTCCAACCCTGATGGCTATCTGGTTAATATCTGGTCTGGAGATCTGAGTGAAGATCCGTTTCAGGCTTATTTCAATGGTGGATCGGGTGTATATCTCATTCCTGACTTAAGCTATAATTTCGATTACGATGAGAACTATCTATGGCAGGTAGTGCCTTATGTTCTTCACGATGAAACAGAAATTTTCGCTGAAGATTGCCCCGTCTGGAGCTTTACTACTTCAGTTGCGGGAACACCTTTACCTCCGCCGGCAGCAGCACATACACCGGTACCGGAAGACGAAGCGTTTGATGTTGCACTGAATACCCCTATTGGCTGGACTTATACCTTCGAAGAGGGATACTCCTATCCCGATGGATTTCTGGTCAATATGTGGTCAGGCGATACTGGTGGTGATCCTGTTCAGATCGATCTGGAAGGAGGAGCAGGTGAGTTTCTTTATCCCGATCATCCTTTTGATTTCAATTATGAAGAGACATACTACTGGCAGGTTATACCCTATGTATTGGTTGATGACGAGAACATCTATGCTGAAGATTGTCCGATCTGGAGTTTTACCACCATTGATGAGAATACAGCGCCACCTCCACCGACAGCAACGCATTCACCTATTCCGGAGAGTGGTGCAACTGACGTTCCTCTCGACACACCCATTGGCTGGACCTATACTACTGAAACAGGGTATTCGGATCCAGACGGATTTTTGCTCAAATTATGGTGTAACGATATGAATCAGGAACCTTTTGAGATTGAGTTCGAAGGTGGTGCTGGTGAACATCTCCTTACTGAGAATCCCTTCAACCTGGAATATGATGAAACCTACTTCTGGCAGGTCATCCCCTACGTATTCTATAAAGAAGAAACCATATATGCCATTAACTGCCCCATCTGGTCTTTCCTGACTGAACAGACAAGTAGTTCTGACCTAATAGAAATCACGGAAGTTACCCGTTTGAGAGGAAATTATCCCAATCCGTTCAATCCGGAAACAAAGATAAGATATACCCTGGCCGAAGCCGGGAACGTAAGGATAGAGATCTTCAATATCAACGGACAGAGGGTCACAATCCTGGTAAATGGTTTCAAAGAAGCAGGTGATCACGAAGTCCTCTGGAATGGTAGAGACAACTCCGATCGCAGGGCTACTTCCGGTGTTTACTTCTACAGAATGGTAACCGGCTACTTTTCTCAAGTAGGAAAAATGCTGCTGCTGAAATAAATCTCTCTCAATGACGTTATCTTAGATAGAATGCAGCAATAAATAATGCCCGACTCCCGGGAAAGCACTCCTGGCGGGAATACCACTCCGCCTTGCTTGTGGAACCCCGATCCTCGGGGTTCCACCGGAGTGGTTGTTTCTATTATCTATTGATGATAGTGCCCAATACTAAACCTTCTTGCACCCCTTGTTGAGGGTTGTTTTTATTGTCATCTCTAACCCCTAAATTCAGTTGAAAAATCACGATAGATCAAACTCACTTCTCCTTCCCGGTATAAAAAAAGACTTTACAAGAGTCCTGCTCTCTTTGAAACTAATAAATAAATTTGAGAGATATGGTCTATGGAGAGAAACAAAGTCAGCCCGACTGTGAAGGGCTCGTTGCTCAGTAAGAGAATATCCTTCCTCCTTAATGGGGAAGAGAAACAATTAACCATAGCACCTGGAATGACCTTACTGGAGTTGATCCATCAGAAATTGAAATTATTCGGCACGAAATCTACTTGTAATGAAGGGGATTGTGGGTCCTGTACAGTCCTGATCAGCAGCTTGAGAGACGGTCAGATGATTTATGAAGCCGTGAATTCCTGCATCTATCCTGCTGTCAGGATACATAAGAAGCATCTGATCACAATCGAAGGAATTGGAACACCCGATAATCTGCACCCCATTCAGAAGGCGCTGTTAGATTTTCATGGTTCGCAGTGCGGTTACTGCACACCCGGATTCGTTATGGCTCTCCTTGCTCTGTTTCTCAGGAAGGAACACCCGCAAAAAGCAGATATTCTCAGAGCCCTTGAGGGGAACCTCTGCCGCTGTACCGGTTATGATGCGATCCTTCAGGCTGCCCTCTTTCTCAGTGAGAACCTGGCTGAGGATGTATCTCTTCTGCCCGATAGATTACAGAATTACGAGAAATTAGCGAATCTCCCCGAACTGCCTGAAGACATTTACGAAGAAAACTCTGAATATTACCATACTGTCGGTTATCTGCAACCGCATTCTTTAGACGAACTTATGGAAGCTCTGGAGAGATTCGACGATGTCCGTGAGTATTCTCTCCTTAACGGTGGAACAGATATTTTCGTTCAGTCCAATATCAACAATATTTCCCCACCCTGGTTGATAGATATCACTGTCATACCGGAATTGAAAGTCATCGACAGGGTAGAGGAATGGGTCAGGATCGGAGCAACAGCAACCTTGAGCGAAACGGAAGAATCACCTCTTATTACCCAGAATTTTCCTCTCCTGCTCAAAACGATATCTCTAATTGCTTCGCGTCAGATACGGAATCTCGCTACCATTACAGGTAATATTGGTAATGCCTCTCCGGTGGCAGATACTCCACCCGTGTTGATGGTTCTCGATGCCGAACTTGAACTGCTTTCAACAGGAGGAAGAAGGAGAATCAAACTGAGTGAATACTACCTTGATTATAAAAAAACAGTTCTCAAGAGGGGTGAATTCATCACTGCGGTTCTCATTCCTCTCCCGGAAGAAAGCTATCGCTTTCAGGATATGATGAAAGCTGCAAAACGTAGAGCTGTCGATATCTCGACCGTTAATTCGGCGATCTCTATCGGAATGGAGAACGGTAGATTGAAGAATGTCAGGCTGGCCTTCGGTGGGGTTGCTCCCTATCCTGCTCTGGCCAGAGAAGCAATGACCTTTATGGAAGGGAAGCAGCCTGACAGTTCCTGGTTTGAAGAGGCAGCAATGATTGCAGCAACTGAATTCAAACCGATCAGCGATATAAGAGGAAGAGAGGAATACCGGCAGACACTTATCCGCAATCATACGCTCAGATTTCTCGATGAATTCAAAAATAATCTTGATCTGGCCGGAAAGGGGTTATAAGGAGTAATTATGGGCAGATATCCCTGGCATATCAGCGGTAAACTCCACGTTACAGGAAATTCCAGATTCATTGGTGAAGGTAAGTTACCGGAAGGATTACTCCAGGCCAGAATTCTCTTTGCTCCGGTTGCCCACGCCAGAATCAGCAGGCTCGATATCTCTCAAGCTCTGGCCTTGAAAGGTATAACAACGGTCATCACAGCTGAGGATATTCCGGGCAAAAACTCGCTCGGACATGGCCCCGATGAGGAACCTCTCCTGGCTGAAAAAGAGATCGTATATGCTGGCCAACCGGTCGCCATAGTATTATCACCATCTTCCCGGATAGCCGATAAAGGGATCGAGAAGATCATTCTGAAGTATAAAAAGCTCGAACCGCTTCTGGAGATCAGAAAAGCTGATGAGGCTAGATCCTGGTATGTCCCGGAACGAATATTCGAACAAGGCGACCCGGAAAAGGGGTTGAAAGAGTCACACTTTCTCCTTGAAGGTGAAGTTGAGAGTTCTGCTCAGGAACATTTCTATTTCGAGACTCAGCGGTGTCTGGCAATCCCTGGTGAGGGTGAGGAGATGACTCTCTATTCTGCCACTCAGAGCACGATGGAAGTTCAGGAAGCGGCAGCCAGGATCCTCGGCACAGCAGTCCATAATGTCATAGTTGATGTGATGCGGCTTGGTGGTGCTTTCGGTGGCAAGGAGAGCAGGGGAACTATTATCGCCTGTCTGGCGGCTCTTGCTGCCAGGGTAACAGACAGGCCGGTAGAACTAAAACTTAGCCGGAAAGAGGATTTCCTCTATACTGGTAAACGTCACCCTTTTCTGGGGCGATATAGAGTCGGTTTCGATGAAACCGGAAAAATCGAGGCCTACGATGTTGAGCTGGTCTCCAATGGTGGTGCTTTTACCGATCTCTCACTGGCTATCTTGCAACGGGCTATGTGTCATGCAGAAAATGCCTACTACATCCCTAATGTAAGGGTTAGGGGCCGGGCCTGCCGGACCAACCTGCCGCCTAATACCGCCTTTCGAGGTTTTGGTGCTCCTCAGGGTATATATGTTATAGAAAACGTTATCGAAAGAATTGCCCATACCCTGAAGAGAGATCCTTTAGAGATCAGAAGACTTAATGCCTACAAAGCGGGACAGGAAACACCCTACGGCCAGATCCTGAAAGAATCGGATATGAACGACCTTTTCGATCGTCTGGAAATAGTGAGCAGCTACCGGGAGATGAAGAAAAAGATCGAACGGTTCAATCGAGAACATACAGACCGAAAAAGAGGAATAGCGGTAGTTCCCGTTAAATTCGGGATCTCGTTTACTTCTCCCGTTCTGAATCAGGGCTCGGCTCTCATATGGCTCTATATCGACGGAACTGTATCGGTCTCTACCTGCGGTGTAGAGATGGGCCAGGAGGTCAATACCAAAGTCGCACAGGTAGTAGCCAGAGTCTTCGGAATCTCAATGGAGAAGATTCGGATGGAGAGCAGTAATACCCAGAGAACGGCTAATGCTTCACCGACAGCAGCATCTACCGGGAGTGATATCAACGGAAATGCAGCGAGAATAGCAGCTGAAAAGATTAAGGCGAAACTCCGCCCTGTTGCCTCGGAACTTCTGGAAACGGGGAATGGGGTTAAATGCGATCCAGAATCGCTTGTCTTTGCCGACGATAAGATTTTCGACCCTAACGCTCCTCTCTTTACTATCTCATTCCCGGAACTGATCAGACAGGCTTATCAAAGACGAATCCCTCTCGGTGCTCACGGTTATTACAAAACTCCAGGTATCTGGTTCGACAGCAAGAAAGGTAAAGGAAATCCCTTCTATTACTATGTATTCGGGTGTGCTGCTGTCAGTGTCGAAGTCGATCTCCTGAACGGAGAAAATAAACTGCTCGACGTCTATATCGTTCACCAGAACGGTAAATCACTCAATATCGATATTGACAGAGGCCAGACCATTGGGGCTTTTATCCAGTCTTACGGCTGGTGTACTATCGAAGAAATGCCCTGGAACGAAGATGGCCAGTACCTTGCCTCTACTGTCTCTACCTATAAAATACCCTGCATCCGTGATCTGCCGGAAAAACTGGTCATAGAATTCTGCGAATCGGGTTCTGAATATGCCAGTATTTTCGGAAGTAAGGCGATTGGCGAACCACCATATATTTACGGAGAAGCAGCGTTCTTCGCTATCAGAAACGCCATCCAGTCACTCACTGACAGAGAGGTTTACCTCTCCTTTCCCGCTACACCCGAAGCGGTTCTGATGGCTGTTGAAAAGATCAAAAAAGAAGAATCTTTTTCCGATTGATATTACAGAGATTGGCCGAAATATTCAAAATATTATAGAAGAATGAAACCTTCAGGCAATCCCGCAGTCAGCATGAGCCGACTACGGTGCTGCCCTGAGCTTGAAAAAGGCTAACATATAGAAAGAAAATGAGATAGAGCTTAGCAGCGAAAGATTGTTCATAACTTTTTGCGAATAAGAGGGTTAAATCATAAGATGAAGAATAGAATGAAGGGGAGGAGAATTGAGTAAAGATTTGTTTATGACAGAGGCAGAGTTCAAGACGGAGATAAACCGTTGTATCTACTGTGAGGAAAAACCGTGCCGAGAGGCCTGTCCCTCAGACTGCTCACCGGCAGATTTTATTATGGCGGTAGCAGCCGGGTATCCTCAGGATTACGAGCGGTCTGCCAGGATGATCTTTTCTAAAAATCCCCTGGGTGGGATTTGCGGAGCGGTCTGTCCCGATTATCACTGTATGGCGGCCTGTGCTCGCGAGGGGTTTGACAGGCCGATAGATATTCCTGCTGTTCAGGCAACGATTATCCAGCGTGCGAAAGAGCTCGGCAGACTTCCTAAATTTTATCCCGAACAGGATAACGGAAAGAGGATTGCGGTAACAGGAGCAGGTCCGGCCGGGATCGGAGCAGCAGTGACCCTCGCCCAGATGGGTTACCGGGTTGATATTCTCGACGAGCAGAGATCCTTTGGAGGTGCCTGTCAACTCATCCCGGAATGGAGGTTACCAAAGAGTGTTCTTCTGACCGATATCGAGTATTTACAGCAGATGTTCGGTTTGAATTTTCATTTTACCAGGCCGGTAGAAGAGCCGGAAGAACTCTTAAAAGAGGGTTTTGACGGTGTGGTTATCGGGGTAGGATTAACAGAACCGATCAGGTTGAATATCCCCGGTGATGAATATGCTATATACGGAACGGGCTTTTTGCGAGATCCACTCTCGATCGATATAGAGGGGAAACGTGCCGCTTTCGTTGGTGGAGCGATAGCAGCAGACCTTGCTCTTACTGCCAGAACGCTCGGAGCTGCCCATTCAGAAATGATAGTCCTGGAGAGTTATACAGAAATGCCACTCACTCCGGATGAGAGGGGAGATCTGCAGGCAGGAGGAGTCCATATCACGAACCGAATGAGATTGACAGAGATCGTGCAGGAGGATGGTGTCGTAAAGGGCGTCAGGGCCCGGCCGGTCACGCTTCCCCCCGGTGAGGAGTTCCACCCGGCAAAGATCGTTGATGAACCGGGAAGTGGCGAGATATTCCGTCCCTTCGACCTGGTATTCATTGCTATCGGTAACAGGCCATCCCTGACGGAGCGGGAGAAGTTTGAACAGAATCCCCGTATCGTTCTGGCAGGGGACATGGCACACGGCCCGACGACGGTAGTTGAAGCTGTGGCAGCTGGTAAAAACAGCGCCCTGCTACTCCATGCGAGACTGGCAAAAGAAGAACCACCAGAGATAATCAAGCCTCTGAAGAGCTATCATTCTCTCCTGTCTGAAGATAACCTTCCGGTCTCGCTCAGGTCTTCTTTCTTCGGGATCCCGATCAGATCACCCTTCCTACTCTCAGCTGCACCACCGACAGACGGATATGAACAGATGAAACAAGCTTACGAAGCCGGGTGGGCTGGTGGTATAATGAAAACCGCTTTCGATAACCTTCCTATCCATATCCCCGGTGAATATATGTTTGTTCTAAACGATAAGACCTATGCTAACTGCGATAATGTTTCCGAACATCCGCTCGATAGAGTATGTGAAGAGATAGCCAGACTGGTCGTGGAGTATCCCGACAGATTGACAATGGGTTCTACCGGCGGTCCGGTTACTGGCAACGACGAAGAAGATAAGATAGCCTGGCAGAGTAATACGGAAAAGCTGGAAGAGGCAGGAGCAATGGGAATAGAATACAGCCTTTCCTGCCCGCAGGGTGGTGATGGAACGCATGGAGACATAGTTTCTCAAAATGCCGAGCTGACAGCAAAAGTGATCGATTGGATAATGGAAACCGGCAGTGGAGACATTCCCAAGCTGTTCAAACTCACCGGTGCGGTTACGGCAATTCAGCCAATCATAGACGCGATCAAAGTGGTCCTCGATAAATATCCTCAAAAGAAAGCAGGGGTAACACTCGCTAATACCTTTCCTGTTCTGGCGCTCAGAGAAGGTTTCTCAGACAGATGGGAAAAGGGCATCGTTGTTGGTATGTCGGGTGAGGGTGTATTGCCTATCAGTTATCTAACACTGGCCAGGGCTTCCGGTAGAGGGGTCTCCATCTCTGGAAATGGAGGTCCTATGGATTACCGGGGTGCGGCAGACTTTCTCGCCCTGGGAGCAGAGACAGTTCAATTTTGTACAATTGTGGAGAAATACGGGTATGGAATAATCGCTGAACTGGAGAATGGATTGAGTTTCCTCCTCAGAGAGAGAAATATCTCCTCGGTCAATGATCTGATCGGCAGAGCCTTGCCCGACCCGATTGTTGATTTTGACAATCTGCCGGAAAAGAGTAAAATACCGGAAGTAAACAGAGATCTCTGTCAACACTGTGGTAACTGCACCAGATGCCCTTATCTCGCCATAGAGCTTGACGAAGAAAAGATACCCGTGGTTGAAGAGGATAAATGTGTAGGGTGTTCTCTCTGCACACTTAGATGCTTCTCGGGTGCTTTGAGGATGAGAGAGATCGAGCCGGAATAATCAGAGGTAATCAAAAGAGATAATCAGATATTTACGAGAAAAAAAGGGAATAGAAATGGAGATAAAGCGAAGAGTTACGAGAGGGATAAAACTGGGAAACCTGGCCATTGGTGACGGTAATCCGATCAGGGTCCAGTCGATGACCAATACACGAACAGAGGATGCAGCAGCTACTGTTACCCAGATAAGAGAACTCATTGCCGCCGGAAGCGAGATTATCAGGGTTGCTCTCCCCAATATGGAGGCTGCCCGTGCCTTGAAAGAGATCAAAAAGAACTGCTCCGTCCCTCTTATAGCAGATATCCATTTTGATTATCGCCTGGCGCTTGCTGCCATAGATAATGGGATCGACGGCCTGAGGCTCAATCCGGGGAATATCGGTTCGGAACAGAAGGTCCGAGAGGTGGCTGCCAGAGCAAGGGAGAAGAGTATTCCGATTAGGATAGGTGTAAATAGCGGTTCTCTTTCCAGAGATAAGTTAGAGAAATATGGTGTTACTCCAGAAGGGCTGGTAGAATCTGCACTTGAACATGTGGCGATCCTGGAAAGATGCCAGTTTGAAGAGATCAAGATCTCGGTCAAAGCGACAACTGTCGGAATGACTGTCGATGCTTATCGCTTACTGAGCGGGAAAGTGTCCTATCCCCTGCACCTGGGGGTTACCGAGGCAGGGAGGGAGATGGCAGGCTCAGTCAAATCTTCTGTTGCTCTTGGCATCCTGCTGGCTGAGGGAATCGGGGATACTATCAGAGTTTCGCTTACCGCCGACCCGGTTAAAGAGGTTACTGTCGGCCTGGAAATTCTTAAAGCGCTCGGGTTGAGAAAGGGGTTGAGTATCGTTTCCTGCCCGACCTGCGGCCGGACAGAGATCGATCTTATCTCTCTTGCCGAAGAGGTGGAAGAAAGGCTGGCACCCTATCAGGATCAGGATCTAACCGTTGCTGTCATGGGTTGTATCGTCAATGGGCCGGGTGAGGCGAGAATGGCCGATTTCGGCATTGCCGGTGGTAAAGGTGAAGGATTGATCTTCCGTAAAGGTGAGATCATTAAAAAAGTCCCGGAAGCTCTGCTGCTCGAAGAACTTCTGGCTCTTATCGAAAGGCATTACCAGGGTTAGTTAAAATCTAGATGAAAAACTTATTCAGCGGCAGGTTCCGAGTCATCAGGTTCGGTATCCCGGGCTTTTTCCTTTTACTCAGAGTAGTCTCACTAATGGCTGCTACTGATGATATCATCGTAAGAAGGATTGGTTTCAGCGGGAATGAATCGATCTCCGATCGTGAATTGCGAGGACGAATTCTGACCCGTCCGAATGAAATATATAATCCCCAGACTGCCCAGGAGGATTGTGAGAGGATAGCCACATTTTATCAGCAGCGGGGATTCTATAATATCAGGGTCAACTATCCCGATACCCTCCCGGTAGGACCATGGGAAGTTGAGGTCCGCTTCTTTATAGAAGAGGAAGAGCCATATCTGATCAGAGATATACATCTCTCGGGAAACAGCTATTTCTCAGCTGAGAGAATAGCTCAACTTACCGGGATCTATCCCTCGGGTTCCTATTCGCTCGATTCGGTCAACAGTCTGCTCTATCAGATAGTAGATCTCTATGCCTCACGTGGCTATCTCTTTGCCAGGGCTGAACTCGACAGCCTGGTTGTCAGAGATGACGGTGGTATCGCCGCCTTTATTAATATTGATGAAGGGAGATTTGGGCGTTTCGAACGGTTTATATATGAGGGTAACAAGACTACGCGTGATAAGACACTACTCAGAATCTCAGGACTCGACCAGATGGAGCTTTTCAGCCTTTATAACCTCCGTCAGGCCGAAGAGAATGTCAGACGAAAGGAATATATCAGGGAATTCTCTATCATTCCCATAAATCATCAGACTCTCCTGCTCCAGCTGGAAGAGGATAGAATGACCCGTATCTCAGGTATGCTCGGGTATGACAGTTCTCAAAACGTCTCGGGGAGTAGATTGACCGGATTTATCGACCTGAAATTTCTCAACCTTTATGGGACTGATAGGGAACTCGCCTTCTCCTGGAAACAGTTGAGAGCGGACAGACAATCAGTTGAATTCCGGTATCATGAGTCAGGCCCTTTTGCCTTTCCCGTTGCCGGTGATTTTAAACTCTTCAGAGAGACGGTCGATTCTACTTATGTCAAAACTACTCTCGACAGTGAGATCTATTATTATACCCTGAGAAATAAATACGGTATTTATCTCGGTTCTGACGATTACTTTCCCGGAACCAGAAGGCCGAAAGTGATAGAAAAATCCTCCCATAAGAAGATCGGTGCTTTCTGGTATTATAACTCGGAGGATTACCATCTCAATCCAACAAAGGGGATGCGGCTCGACATTAAACACTATTACATAATGAAAAGAAAGGAGGGGGATTGGGTCAATAAACAGGCTACAGAGATCAAATGGAATAATTACTTTGCCCTCTCGCCGAGATTGATCCTGATGTCTTCCCTTAACGGGAAGCAGATCCAGAATCGTGATCTGGAAACTTATGAACTATACACCCTCGGCGGAACGGGTAATCTGAGAGGTTTCCGGGAAGAACAGTTCAGTGGACACAGGATTGGTTGGTCTAACCTGGAATTGAGATATTTACTTGCCAGAAAATCTAGAGTATTTCTTTTTGCCGATTACGGGTTAGTACAGCAACAGACTGAGAATGGAATAGTAACTCTCGATGATCTGTTCGGAATCGGCTTTGGGATCAGGCTCGATACCAGGCTAGGCCTGATTGGTGTCGATTATGGGGTAAGCCATAGTAACGGAGAATGGCTTCACCCTCTCGACGGAATGATTCATTTTGGGTTGGAGGCTGGCCTCTAAAGTATTATAGAAAGAGAAGAATTGTGAATTAATTATTTAACCAGAAATGAGGTAAAAATGGATGGAACACAGTTAAAAAAAGTTGGAGTGTATGTCGATGTATCCAATGTAGCACTCAATGGCGGGTATGGGATGCACTACGATGTTTTAAGAGAATTCGCCTGCCGGAGTAACGGGATAGCTATGAGATTGAATGCTTATGTTCCCTATGACGAAGAACGGGCCAGAAAAGATCACGATTATTACAGAAAATCTAATAATTTTCAGTCTCTTCTCAGAGACTTCGGTTACAAAGTTATTGTCAAACAGGTTCGCTGGTTCACTGACGAGGATGGCCATCGCTACAGCAAATCAAATGCCGATCTCGATATGGCTGTCGATGCTCTCCTGCAGTCAGAAAAGCTCGATTATGTTATCCTGGTTACGGGGGATGGTGATTTTGTCCAGGTAGTGAGAGCTCTGCAGAACAAGGGATGCCGGGTAGAGGCGATCGGGTTCAATAACGTTGCCCATATCCTCAAGAAAGAGGCAGATAGCTTTGTTTCGGGATATCTCATACCGGATCTTCTTCCGATCGAAGATAACAACGGGAACGAAAATATCAGATGGGGAGAGTTGAAGAGCAGGGTCAGAGGAGTCTGTTACTCCTTCAATCAAGATAAAGGGTTTGGCTTTATGCGATATATAAGGCATCTTGGTGATGGGTTATGGATAACCGATTCTCGGAAAGAAGAGTCCCCTTATAAAACCGCTTTCTTTCATAAATCCAATCTGCTCGATAATGTTGACCTGAATCTCCTCCCCAACCGTGATATCATCTTCGAGTTCGAACTCTCTCCAGGCGATAAAGGGTATTCAGCTATCAATATCAACCTGATGCATAGTTAAAACCCCGAATGATGAGAGAGGATTTTCTTTGCTAATAAATATCGGGATATATCTGAAAAGCGAAGAACTGCATAGAGAAAGCAGGCTGCTTGACCTGATCAGGATATTCGTCAGAACAGGGATACGCTGCTATGTCTGTATTACCGAGGCCACCGACTGTTTTGATCAGTTCGACCCTCAGTACTGTGTGGTCAAAGAAAGATTGAAGGAAGGAACACTCTCTAGTAACGGGCAGAGAGAGTTTATTATCAGGGAAATTGATCTCTGTCACAAGAACAGAATAGGGCTTATCATTACCGATCTTTCCACTATTCTGAGAGAAGAACAGGAGTTCAAGCTACCTGTGATCGATCTGAACAGATTGTTGAAAAGAAGAGAAAGCATTTCCATAATAGCAGGTGAGATTATAGAAAAGTTCTCTGGCCACTATCCGTCACCAGACCGATACGTTGTAATCGATGTCGGGACTAATAATGTTCTACTCGTCTGGGCTCTGATAATAAAGGGAGAGATCAGGGTCTTTCACCGCGCTTCCAGGATTTCTGCCATGGGAAAGAACATGCGGGGTAAGAGGGTGACAAAGGCCGGTATTGAGAGGGTTAAAAGGATTCTTCGTGATTTTTTGCTGCTGTCGAAATATTTTTCCCAAAATATCACTATACTGGGAACAAGCTGTTCACGGGAGAGTGATAATATTTCACTCCTGAGTGACTGGCTGAAAGAACGGTATGATATAGAATACCGAATTCTCTCTGATGAGGAAGAGGCAAGTCTGCTCGGAAAAGCTAATCGTAATCTCTTCAGAGAGTTCAGAGAGCTCATTATCTTTGATATAGGTGGTGGTAGCACGGAATTCATCTACTATGTCGGGGAAAGGGTTACTTATCAGAAGAGCCTCCGGCTGGGAATAAGAAGGCTGGAAAATCTTAGCCGGGAAATCAGAGGAGAGCAAAAGGATTACATCAATAAAAGACTCTCAATGCTCCCTGCCAGGCTTCTGGATAATCCCGTTCTGGTCGGTATCGGAGGGACGGTAACCAATATCAGTGCCGTCAAGAAGGGGCTTACTTTCTACGATAGTGCTGAAGTCCATAAGAGTATTCTTACCCGAAAAGATATTGACTATTACCTCCAGACATTCTCCAGAATGAACCTGCAGGAAATAGCTGAACTAATGCCGTTCGAGCCTTTGAGGGCTAATATCATTGTATCAGGCCTGCTGGTTGTCTCCAGCATAATGGACTATTTCGGCCGGGATTATATCTATGTCAGTGACTTTGGTATCCAGTTTGGCATCCTGGAGCAGATTGCTTCTACTAAGAAGAGGGGGAGAACTCTCTGACAGGTTCTCCCCAGATCAATAGCATATCATTGAGAGATAATTTTACTATTCTCGAAAATCACTTCTAATCTGTTCCGGTGATTGCTGACGTAGTGCCGGATACTCCAGAGTGGCTATTACGCGATAGAGTTTTATATCATCAGTGACAGGACTCTGCCAGATTACTGTATCACCATCATGATTCAGGGTTCCGGATAAGTCTGGCATGAACTCACCACCCAATTCGGTTGCTGCTTCCACAATATATCCGGTAGCTCCCGGGACAGCTTCCCAGGTTATATAAACAAATCCATCTTCTATACTGATTCCGACAATGTCGGGAGTCTCAAGACCCATACCCTGTTCATTTATCTCGATGATGAAGGGATCTTCACCTCCCATAAATGGTCTTCTGACTGTCCTGCCCGATTCATCAGCTACAGAGATGTAATAATAGAGAGTTTCTCCAAGAGATTGTGGCGGGATATGAGCAATATAGATATCATTACCCTGCGGGAGAAGATCAGCTTCATCGTAGGGATCTTCTTCTGAAATCCTCCAGTAAACCAGTAACTCATCGGAAATGAGTGGCTGGGCACTGTAAGCTTTGATCTCTGCTTCGATGGGGATTGCCTCTCCACTGTAGTTGATCTGAGAAGGGATATGGTTAACATAGAGCATTCCCTGATCGGCCAGCCCCATGACACGGCAGTGGAGAGCGTCATTGTTATACCAGTTACCTTCGAAGCCAACAATCTCGTATCCCGGCATGGCTTCCTGATATGAAATAATCGCTGCTGCATCGTTAGAAGTTCCCTGCATGGGGATATATACCCTGTCGTTAACTATAAGCGAATTGGTATAGGGTTCGTTCCCGGGAGTATATATCCTGAATACCTGATATGGTGTTCCATACGAACTAGTCTGATCAGCAAAATAAGCCGCAGCAGCTTCGATCTGAGCATATTGTGAATGAGAAGGGGGAACGGACCGCACCATAACTTTATCTACATCAAGAAACTTGGCCCAGGTATCGATATGCTGGAGTGAATCACCTGTCGGATCAGGTATCTTGTGATAACTGGTAATTCCCAGATAGTTCTCCATATGTTGATCGACATCTGCTGGAGTTAGGGGAAGGTTTTCATTATTGACCAATGTCGTGGATGCTCCTATACCCTGTCCGTCACCCATCATATTGCCACCGGTATGTGTTAGTGGCATCTCGTAATAGGGGATGGAGAAATAATCACTGATCACTGAGGGGATCTGGTTGTCATCAGGACGGGGTCGGTTATAATCGAAATCGACAACTCCGATAACCTCAGCTGTAGCCATGCTCCAGGGACCGTAATCCCTGGTCCAGTATGTGTTTGTATCAGCTATGATGAATTCGCAGTTATCCATATTGACATTATTGCTCTGATAGTTGTTCATAGCTGTATTGAGATTACTGCTGGAGACTATCGTATACACCATAGTTGCTTCTGACATGGCGCGGATAAGGGAATAAGGAATACCGAGAGGATAACGGATCAGAACACCCTGCATCGGC
>Ga0334901_1002347_pt1 | contig 16459 bp, 10 predicted proteins | sample GraSluR3_MG_3_FD_207216 | JGI IMG/M metagenome (GOLD analysis project Ga0334901, IMG submission 207216) | Sludge microbial communities from methane-producing bioreactor in Wageningen University, Netherlands - Granular Sludge_15_08-R3 | ecosystem: Engineered > Bioreactor > Anaerobic >... | reverse complement strand
GCTTTGGTTCGTAGCTTTTCATATTCCAGCTCTTGCTCAAGCGTTTTTAGCTTCTGCTCCAGTTCTCGCTCTTGTCGGGGTTTTTTGATTTCTTTGGTCACTTGGTTATTAACTTTTATTTGTGCTTCTGTTGGATAACTCAGGCCAAATTTACGCATCCAGTTCATAATACATGAGTTCCCTCTAACTCCGTACTTCTGCATCAAGTCCTTTTTGCTTATCGAACTCTGAAGGTACTCCTGGACAATCTTGTATTTAAGTTCGTCCGGAAATTGATTTACTTTTCTTTTCATATTCCTGTTTTAAGTTTACTTTTTCTGTAAACCTATTTCAGGACAAGACAACCAGAGGAGACAGGTCAACAACTCTTAAACCCATAAACCCTTCAACTCGTAAACCTGTAAACCCAACAAAATCTCAAAAAACCTTGTATCTTTCATTCCTTCTTCCTAATTTTACACCACCAAAACCTCTTTAATTCCTCATTTGTAAATGATAATTGTTACAATTAACTTTAACAAGTTGATTTATTTACGCTTAAAATATTATTAGCAAATGAATTACTCAAAGAAAGTCAATGCAAAATCAAAAAAGGTAAAGCTCAAATCAGTGCAAGCCGCAAGGTCATTGATCCCTCCTTTTGGCATCATTTATTTTAAAAACAAGTCTTTTTTAACTTTTTTCCTTTCTTTATTCCTGCTGTCATCAAATCATTTCGCTTTTATTAAGGCGAATGTTTATTGAAGATATAGCAATAGTGATATTATATCCTGCCATTAAATGAAGCAATTCCAAGCCGGTTACGTTTTAGATGGATTAACTGATGTTTTCCAAAAAAAATCTTCAGAGCTTTTTGCTTTTTCAGAGCTCGCAAATTGGTGTTCATTTTTTACATTTCAAAGCAGAAGTAAATTCGAAGAAAATAGCATTACATATCCTTCCAACATTGCAGTATTAATCAACCTTCTTCAAAGAGGAGCCCCAACAAAACTAAACAAGTTAGCCCTGGATTTCCTGGTTGGCAAAAGTGAAGTTTTAAAATTCAATGATGAAAATGATAGCATCATCAATGCACAGTTCAGAAATATAACCCCCGAAATCACAGAATTAGTTTTTAGAAGTTTACACCTGATCGAACCCAGGCTTAACATTAAAGACCAAAAAGAATTTTATTCACAATCATGGGAAAAGCTCGGGAGTGCTTATGAAGAGTCATTCTTGTATGATTCTCTACCTGGTACTTTACGTAAAAATGGCCCTGCATTTATTCAACTATTAGCATCCCAAAGATCCATTGCCAGCATTGCAAAAACAAATAAAATGCTGGATAATCTTCATAACCAGCTAAGAACAAACTTCGAGTCTCAGCGTACCGATTTTTCAATTCAATTTCCTTATATCACCCATGACAAACCGAAAGGTATTGTCATTGAAATAGATGGATCGCAGCACAATGATGCAGAACAAAAATACCTCGACACGGAAAGGGATAAAATTGTAGCTGAATCTGGCTGGCACAACACCCTTCGCATTAAAACTTCCGAATTTACAACTACCCAATTTGAAAATAAAATAAGAAACATCCTGGTACCAGCTGTAAGCAATGCCTATGTTAAAAATTGTATAAATAATTTCTCAAATCCTGTTTGGAAAACAAAACTTGGCAAGAATATTTTTCAGCTTTCTCTCATTCCATTTGCAGTAGCGCGCTTACAAAGGGTTATATTGGAGGCGATTACGCATGGTAAGTTAAAACTAAACGCTAAAGAATGGAAAATAGCAGTAATTGAAAGAGATGTGCCTTGTGCCCAACTAGCGATTGATGATTTGATAAAACTTACAGAGGCCTTAGCAGCTCTAAGCGAAAACCCAATGATTCTGCCCAAAATAAAACTGAGTATTTTTTCTACTCAGGAGTTCATCGATTCCCAATACCAATCGGCAAGTGCACAACCTTTGAGCAGCTATGATTCCTCTAATAAAGCAGATTTATTAATTGATATTGCTGTTTTACAAAGATTCAATAACGACAGTTGTGTTGCTTCTAACGCAAATGACGTTATAACAATTCGCTCCATACACTTCATCGATACAACAAGAAAGACAGCCACATCCGACCTTATAAAATACAAGCCTTTTTGCGTCAACCAAAATAATACAGATGCCTGGATAGTTCAAGATAAAAAGGCTGAAGCAGGTCTTGAATACCTCTTACAGTCAATATTCCGTAAAAAAAGATTTCGTGAAGGGCAATTACCTATTCTTCACAATGCACTGCAGTGCAAAAGCGTTATCGGTCTGTTACCTACTGGTGGCGGAAAGTCCCTTACTTATCAGCTTTCGGCGCTTCTTCAGCCTGGTATTTGTATGGTCATCGATCCAATCAGATCACTGATGAAAGACCAGGTCGATGGCCTCTACAGAAATAATATTGATGCTTGCATCTATATCAATTCAACCTTACAAGGGGAAGAAAAAAGAAAGGCCATGCGCAAAATAGCTTCCGGCGAAGCTCAGTTTGTTTTCATATCCCCCGAAAGGCTTCAAATGGAAGAATTTAGAAATCTTCTTAGCGATATGTACGACTATGAACTGTATTTTAGTTATTGTGTCATTGATGAAGCGCACTGTGTATCTGAGTGGGGGCACGACTTTAGGACTGCCTATCTGAGATTGGGCGAAAATGCAATCCTAAACTGCAAAACCAAAAACCTTGAGCATTTGCCTCTTTTTGGTTTAACCGCAACTGCTTCCTACGATGTACTTGCTGATGTTCAAAGGGAACTTTCCGGCAATGATGAAAAAAGAAGACTTACTGAAGATTCAATAATTCGTTCGGAATACTCAAAAAGAAACGAGCTTCAATTTCTAATTGAAGAGGTTACATTCCCAACAGGAGCAATAAAAAACATTTGGGATCTAAAAAGCGAACTAAGTGCCAAAAAACTGCAAAGAGTCAATAGCCTCCTCACCAATATGCCCGAAATCTTGCAGGAATTTTTAAATAATCCTTATGCTATTTTTAGCGAAAAAGACTGGGAACTAAACGAAAAAAATGAACACCAGGCATTTGATAAGCTCCAAATTGATAATTTCGATCCCCTTAAATTCTACCATGGAAATACAAATGCCGGCTTAATATTTTGCCCACACACACAAGGTCCTTTTGGTGTTACAGATAAATTCAAAATCAATTCGACTGGCTTACCTGTTGTGCGTAATGGCATATTCGACAATCTCGCTTCTCGAGAAGGAATAAAAGCCGGGTATTTTATCGGCTCTGGCGACGATTCGGATGCTGCCATTAAAAAACAGGAGGAATCTTTTGAAAACCAGGACAAATTCATCAACAATGAATTGAACCTAATGGTAGCCACAAAGGCCTTTGGAATGGGTATCGACAAGGAAAACATAAGATACACAATCCACTTGAATTACCCGGGTTCAATTGAAAGTTTTGTGCAAGAAGCTGGCCGTGCCGGTAGGGATGGAAAAATTGCTATCTCCTGCATTCTGTTCAACGAACAAAAGGTGGTCTTACCAAATGAAGATGAACCAATTGATCATGATTTGGACATCAATATGTATTTTCATAGGAATTCCTTCAAAGGCATTGCTAAGGAATTAGCTGTTCTTGATGAATTACTTACAGAAATTTACTTCCAAGACAGAACATTTGAATTGGAAAACCTGATCAACAATGAGTTTGATCTGAATGTCAAGTGCAATTATTGGGAAGGTGGCGCTTCCAAAAACCTCTATTTCGAACTGGGATATAATGAGCCTCTGGGCTATTTCAGTTTGAATAAAATGATAGGCTACACAAACTACACAAAGAAAGGAGGTGTAGTAGTTAACAGTGTTCTTCCGGAGGTCTCCGAAAAAATGTGGGATTTATTAAATACCTATATCAGCAACCTCAACCTAAACGAACCCGTTCACCTGTGGTTGCAAAGAAGCGACAAACAAATCGGTATTGAAAGATTACTCCAATCAAAAAGAGAAGGTGAACCCTACAGTATTACAGTTGGCTTTTACAACAACACCAAGGAAAGGGTCACAACCCTCGCAAACTGGTTAAAAAAGGTAGTGCACTCATTTTTTAACGAGCAAACAGTACAAAAAATGCGGGCAAATTCAAATGATGCCGAAGCATTTATCGAAGAGGTATGTTCCAATTACGAACGTTTCACCCAGGGCAAGCAAATCGATTTTGAATCTCATTGCCTAAACCGCGACAAAGCGAAAGGTAAGCCTCGTGGATCAACATATAAAGCATTTATGGCCTATTTCAATGGCTACCGTGATAAATTGGACACTGAAAAAGCCATCTACCGCCTTTCAACCTTGGGTATAATTGATGATTACACCGTAAACTTTTCATCAAATACATTTACCCTGAAAGGAAGAAAAAAGAATTCAAAAGAATACTATAATAACCTGATTAGCTATCTCTTAAAGTACTATTCTGTCACTACCGCCAATGCCAAAATCCGAAACCTCAACGCAATTGATGAACCAACACCTATGCGAAAAACCCTTAATTTTTTGGTGAACTTTGTGTACACCGAAATCCAAAAGAAAAGGGAACTGGCAATTCACGACATGAGAACAGCCTGCCGTATAGGTCTTGAAAAAAACAATGTTGAATTGAAAGACTATATCGACCTTTATTTCAATTCAAAGTATGCAAGAAACGGTTATTACTATATCAACGATAATGGCCAGGAAGTAAATGCATCTTTACCGGATATAACAAACAACGGTAAAAACGATAACCTTAAATGGGTTTGGCTTTTTACTGAAATTGTTGATGAAGACCCAAAAGCTGGACAAATCGACAACATTAAGCACCTGAGAGGCGCTTGCACCAGAATGTTGAACAACCAACCTGACAGCTATACTTTATTGCTGTTGAATGCCTTTGCACTCTATATGCTGGAATATAAAAACCAAAGATACCTCGCCGAAGCGGAAACCTTCATCTTCAATGCCTTCACGAGTATCCAGGAAAAGCAGCCCGATTGGAGCGATGATAAACTTGAAGAGGCATACAACACCTTTACCAAAATTTTGAAAACTAAAAATGCTGAAATAGAGCAATATATGGACCACTACGGCTTTAGTTTCGACTTTGATGCAATCATGATAAATCGCCTGCTAAATCCTTTGCAGTCAGTTAATAGCACATTAAAGAACCTGAACAAAATTTTAACCTGATATGGCAAATCCAATTGTCCAGCAGATAAATGCTGAATTAGAAACCTTACAAAACGAGCTTACACAATTCAAATCCAGTGTAGCGTACCTCAATGGAGCTAAAGCACATGTCAAAGAAGCAGTAGCTTCTGTGAACCATGCGGAGGCTCATTTCAATAAAAAAATCGAAGAACTTAAAAACACCTACAATGCCTTTATAAAGCTTACTGAGGAAGTAAACAGAATTGTTTCAAAAATTGATACAATAAATTTCCCGGAAAGGCTGGATGGTATTGAAAATACTATTTCCGAAACAATTGCCATCCTCAACGATACAAAGAAGTCAACACTGGATGAACTGAAAAAAGCATCTCAAATCATCGTTAAAGCTGACTTCGATGGCCGGTTCAAAAAGCTGCAAAATGCTGTTGATTCATCAGTAAGCGCAAATGTTGAGGTTGCTAAAACCATTGAGAAACAAAAACTGCCCGAAAAAATTGACGAGTTCATACTAAGCGTAAACAAAAAACTTTATACTTCTTTTTCTGAACTGCAGAAAAACTCAAAGCAATTTGCCTCAGAAACTGCTAAGTCCATACTGTCCCTCAACATTCCAGTCAGAATGGATAAGCTGGATGCCAACATTGCAGGAATTCTCTCGGCCATCCAAAATGTCCAAAGTCGTATTGAAAGCGTTGACCGTAACATGGCAGATAAACTAAAAGAAACTAATGAAAAGCAAGCAGCCACGCTAAAGAGCCTTGAAGATAAAATAAACCAAAACAATGCCACCATGCAAAGTCAAATGGTTGCGCTTGCCAAAAAACAACAAACTAATGCCTACATCACATGGGCAATAGTCATTTTAGGTACCTTAGCCATTTCTATTTTAGGGAAGTTCTAGAGTTCTTATTTAGGGAAATTCTAGAGTTCTTAGCCCAAAAAATAGCAATGAACTTTGATTACACAAATGGTATCAAAATCAACATCGTATTAATGAAAAGCGAAAAGATAAAACTATCTCAACTGGAAAGCTTCCTGATGAAAGCAGCCGACATCTTAAGGGGTAAAATGGATGCTTCCGAATACAAAGAGTTCATCTTTGGTATGTTATTCCTTAAGAGAATGTCAGACGTATTCGACCAAAAATGGGAATACTTCAAAAAGAAAGAATACAAACATATTGACGCAGACACCTTAAGCGAAATACTTGAAGATAAATTGACATATGGTGAAACTTTTTTTGTGCCACCAAGAGCCAGATGGAACGAAGGATTTACAGATGAGAATGGAGTAATACAACCTCCCATCAAACACTTGCAGAATAATATAGGTCAGATGCTAAACAAGGCCTTGGACGCTATTGAAGAAGCCAACCCCGATAGGCTTTCAGGCATTTTTAAAGGGCGTATTAACTTCAACAAAGAAGTGGACGGCAAGCAGATCGTAAAAAATACCGATCTCAAGAAAATGATCGACCATTTTAACGAGTTCCCAAAGCTGGTGAATGAAAACTTTGAATTTCCTGACCTACTGGGTGCAGCATATGAGTACCTGCTCAAACATTTTGCAGATGAAAGTGGCAAGAAAGGTGGGCAATTTTATACTCCAAATCAGGTAGTTCGGTTATTGGTGCAATTAATGAAGCCCAAAGCTGGGATGTCAATATATGACCCTACTGCTGGCTCAGGTGGAATGCTCATTCAATCGCATCAGTATATTGAAGAGCAAGGTCAAAATGCTGACGACTTAGAACTTTTTGGACAAGAAAATGATCCCACGGTGGTAGCTATCTGTAAAATGAACATCATTTTGCATAACATCACTAAATACACAATTGAGTATGGCGATACGATTGAAGAGCCACTTAATGTTAAGGATGGCAAATTGATCCAATTCGACAGGGTTATTGCAAATCCTCCATTTTCTCAAAATTATAATAAAGCAGAAATAAACAAGAATTTCCCTGCTCGTTTTAGTTATGGATGGGCGCCAGAAACAGGAAAAAAGGCTGACTTAATGTTTGTGCAACATATGCTGGCCAGTTGCAATCGCACAGGAAAAGTGGTGGTAGTGATGCCACATGGAGTTTTGTTCAGGGGGGGCAAGGAAAAGGAAATCCGTGAGAAGATGCTCAAGGCAGATGTGCTGGAAGGCATCATTAGTTTGCCGCCTCATTTGTTCTATGGCACAGGTATTCCGGCTTGTATTATGGTGTTCAACAAGAGCAAACCCGACAGCCTGAAAAACAAGGTCTTTATCGTAAATGCCGACAAAGACTTTGCAGAAGGCAAAAAGCAAAACACGCTTCGACCCGAAGATATTGAGAAAATTGATTTTGTGTTTACCAACAAAATGGAAGAAGCAAATTACTCCAAATTGGTGGATTTGGAAACAATTGCCCAAAACGATTACACACTCAACATCCGCAGGTATGTGGACAATACGCCCCTGCCCGAACCCGAAGATGTGAAAGCTCATTTGATAGGTGGTGTGCCGGTGATTGAAATTGAAAACGTACAGAAAACCTTAGCTCCCAAGTTCGATTTTGATGGTTACCAATTGTTCAAAGACAAAAATGAACACTACAAAGATTTTGCTATCACCGAAAAAGCAGCCATCAAACAAACAATTGAAGATGACCAAAACGTCATAAATACCCTCACCGAATTGGGCATTCACCTTGCCGATTGGTGGCAATTGGCAAAAGAAGATTTTTCTACGCTTGCACCTAAACAATCTCAAGCTGAGGCAGCGCAAGACAATGAATGGAAAGACCCAATGGGCGTTTACCTCCGTTTGGGTGGCGACAGATTCCCGAGAGTGCGTAAAGAACTGCTCGATTCAATAAAAGAAAAGTTTGTGCCCGTTGGTGTGCTCGATAAGTTCCAGGTTGCGGGGGTATTTGTAAACTGGTGGGACAATATCAAGTACGACCTCAAAACCATTATGCAAAACGGTTGGGATGCCGGACTGATACCGGACGAATACCTGATTGAAGAGTTTTTTAAAACCGAAAAAGCCGAGATAGAGCAGATAGAAATTGAACAAGCCGACTTTGAAAGCCAACTGGAAGAAGCCATAGAAGAAGCCCTCAATTTGGTAGAGTTTGAAGCAGACGAAGAAGAAGGCGAAGTGAAACAAACGCCTGCTCTCGCCAAAAGCGAATTGGGTAAAATGATTGACTTCTACATTGATGAAAAGAAGCAGCCCGAAAAAGCCAAATCTTACCAAGAGCAGGAAACCAAAATAAAAGACCTGGAAAAATCCATTAAGGACTGCAAAGCCAAGCTCAAGGAAAAGCAAACCGAACTGGAACTGAAAATAGAACTGAAACGCTACGGCAGTGATGATGTAAAAGCCGAAAGCAATGCCTTACTTACTGCTACCGCAAAAGAAATTGAAAAACTGGATACCGATATTGAAAAACTAATTGCGCCCTTTAAAAGCCAACTTAAAAGCACTGATACGTTTAATGACATTAAAAAATCAACCAACGATTTACTAAAAACACTCAAAGCCGTTAAATCAGGGGAATCAAATCAATCATTACAATCAGTGGTTCAGACAGTTGCCGCATTCAAAGAAATTACCAAAGCCTACAATGCCCGCATAAAAGACACTGGCATTTTACGAACCAAGTTGGCAAGCATTGATGCCCTATTAGAAGAAATTGGTGGAATGATAACCACCGAAGAAAGCCAAAAACTGATTCTGAAAAAGCATTTCGATATCATCAACGACCAACTGCAACGCTACCTCAATGCCGAAAAACGGACACTGGTAGCCGCCTACGAAAACCTCTTTGACAAATACTACACCTCTGCCCAAGCCATAGAGCAAAAGCGGGAAAGTACAATGGCAGAACTCAATGATTTTCTCACCCAACTAAACTATTTAAGCTGATGGAAGAAAATCAAGTGCATATTCCGGATGGGTGGGTTGAAGATAGTTTGGGAAATATTCTGAATTATGAACAGCCGTATAAATACACGGTTGATTCAACAGACTATAATGATAAGTCAGGCATCCCTGTATTGACTGCTGGTAAATCCTTTATTCTTGGATATACCACCGAACAGCATAATATTTACCAAAACACGCCTGTTATCATTTTTGACGATTTTACGACTGACAGCAAGTTTGTTGATTTTCCTTTTAAGGTAAAGTCGTCAGCAATGAAGTTCTTAAAGCCCAAAAATCCTGGCGAGTTTGATATTAAAATAATTTTTGGGCATTTACAGAACTTAAAAATTCGTGAAACTGGTGGCGACCATAAAAGAAGATGGATTTCGGAGTTTAGTAAATTAAAGGTTGTGCTTCCACCTTTTACCGAACAAACCACCATAGCCCGCATCCTCTCCAAAGTAGATGAAGCCATAGCCCAAACCGAGCAACTAATAGCCAAATACACCCGCATCAAAACGGGTTTAATGCAAGACCTACTCACCAAAGGCATAGACGAACAGGGCAACATCCGCAGCGAAGAAACCCACGAGTTTAAAGACAGTCCGCTGGGCAGGATTCCGAAGGAGTGGGAAGTGGTTGATATTACTAAATTCACTAAAAATCATGATAGTGCTATAAAACCTGGTCCGTTTGGGTCAAGTGTGAAAAAGGAATTTTATACTGAATTAGGTTATAAAATTTATGGTCAAGAACAAGTTATCGCAAACGACCCTTTCACTGGTGATTATTTCATTGACGAGAAAAGATACAAATCACTATATGGTTTTAGAGTAGCTTCCGGTGATGTTCTTTTAAGTTGTGTAGGTACTATAGGTAGCGTTTTGATTATTCCTGATGACTTTGAAGAAGGCATCATCAACCCCCGTTTAATCAAGTTTAGTCTTGATTTGAAAAAAACGAACATTCATTTTTTTGCAGAATATCTGAAGCATAGCTCAATAAATTCCCAATTAATAAATCTGGCTACAGGTGGAACAATGCCAGTTCTGAATAAAAAAATAGTCCTAAGTCTTCAGTTCATTTATCCTCTCATTGATGAACAAAATAGGATTAGCGAAAAATGGCAATTTCTCTCTAATCACATTAAGAATGAAGAAATTAAACTCTTCAAACTCCAATCCCTCAAAACAGGCTTAATGCAGGATCTATTAAGCGGTAAGGTGCGGGTAAATTGTCTGAACCAATGATTAACCCTGATTAAATGATAGACTATGATTAAAGAACAATACAAATATTCTGAACTGACGAGCAAAATTATTGGCTGTGCTATGGAGGTGCACAAAGTATTGGGCAATGGTTTTCAGGAAGTGATTTACCAACGGGCACTGGCAATAGAATTAGCCTATTCGGGTATCGCCTATGAGCGTGAAAAAGAAATGCCGATTTTTTACAGAACTGAGCAAATTGGTACAAGAAGAGTGGATTTCCTGGTTGAAGGTGATGTTTCCGTTGAGCTGAAAGCACTGACCAAGTTGGAAGATGTCCATTTAGCCCAAGCCATCAATTATCTGGAAGCATACAATATTGAAATTGGGCTGCTTATAAACTTTGGCACAAAAAGCTTGGAGTTTAAACGATTGATTAACAAAATAAAAACTTGGTAATCAATGCAATCATATCAATCAGAAAGAATCAGTGGTTCTGACACTTTATTAGGCGGCAAGGTAAGAGTAAACCACCTCATAAAAGAAACAGCAAGCGTATGAAATTCAGTAATATAGATAATATTAACATATTAAATTTCACAAAAAACTTGGTTTTAAAGGTAAAGTATATGTACCTTTGCAACAACGGTACCCATTCTGCTTCCCGTGAGATCAGCAAGTGGGTCTTATACTCAGGCAGTCATTTAACAAAAGATAATACACCCTCCAGGCTTACTTCGGTAGCACACTTGGGGGGTCTTCTCTTTTATAAACATTTGGTGCTATGAGTAAAAGAATTTACAATAAGCCGCCAAAGTCTTTTCAAGAGCAATTGCAACAGCTCAAAAACCGCAATCTCACTGTAGAAGATGATGCCAAAGCATTGTCTATTTTAGCCAATATCAGCTATTATAGGTTGAGTGCTTATTTTCTACCCTATCAATCAAAAAAAGACTGGTTTGATGATGGAACTACCTTCAAACAAATTATTGATACCTATTCCTTTGATAGAGAATTACGCTTATTAGTTTTTGATTGTATAGAACGGATAGAAGTGTCCATAAGAACACAGTTTATTTATAAAATGGCTACGCATTACAATGACAGCCATTGGCAAGATAAGAAGCAATATTTCATCGCTCCTTTTTACAACAACATAGGAAATTTAGTTGACCCTTATTCCGATTTTCAAAACATCATATCAAGAGCTAAAACAGCAAGAACACCCGAAGTATTTATTCAGCATTATATGGATGAATATTACAAACCATCAAACCCTCCGTCTTGGATGTGCTTTGAATTATTGACGATTGGCGAAATGTCCAATTTTTATAGGGGATTAAGAAACAAAATAGATAAAAAAAGGATAGCTAATGAGTTCGATTTGCATTTCACCGTATTTGCTTCCTGGTTACATTCACTTACTTACGTTAGGAATATTTGCGCACATCACTCAAGACTCTGGAACAAAGATTTGGCAGTAGAACCAGCAAGGCTTAACAAACCAGTTGGAAATTGGGTCAGCAATAATTTCAATAATAACAACAAAAGAGTCTTTTATTTCATATGCTTGTTAAAATACTTTTTAACAAGAGTAAACCCCAATGACAGTTTTAAAGAAAAACTGGTCGCTTTATTAAATAAATATCCAAATGTTCCAATAAAATATATGGGTATTCCATCAGATGGTAAAGGAAACTTACTGGATTGGCAAAACGAACCCCTTTGGAAATCTTAGTTTTATTTAATTAGAAAATGGAAACGGAATATAACATATTGATATACAATGTTTTTTTATTTACTTCGATAAGTGAAAGGGTGAAATTATGAATAAACATCTATCCATCAGGGTAGCCTGGCACGACAGCAAATGGAACGGAGCAGTGTGTAAACACCCTTCTCAGAACGCCTTTTGCCTTAACCTGCCTCGAATTTATCAGGAAAAAGAGAACAAGGCAGAAGAAGCATTGGCCGGCAAACATTGGGCAGAATTGCAAGACAAACAGTTACCGCCCTGTAAAGCAGAAGGCGGCAGTTTTATGAGCACCCGCAAATATGCCCGGCAGTTCAACCATCCCTACAATAAACCCGGTTGGAAAGATATTCCACATACAAAACTCAAACCTACCACCATTGAAGTACCACCTTATAGCTGCTTTGCTGTGCCTTTTTGGTGGATGTTAAGGGGCAACCAAGCCACCATTCGGGAATGGTATCCTGATATTCCTCATGATGAAAATCCGCCTTTCCCTTCGTCTTGGGTCTATACCAGCAAGACGCAGGAAGCCTTATTGAAACGCTTCTTCGAACCCATCAAAGAAGATCAATCCTTGGTGATTTTTTATGCCAAAGGGGCAAACCCAATAGATGAAGACAGCCGCAGGTTGATTGTGGGCATTGGGTCGATTAAAACCAAATCGAAGATTCTGAAATACGATACCACAGCGGATTACACTTATCCCCTTTGGGACAGACTGATAACCCACGGCATTCGTCCGAATGATGCAGCAAGTGAAGGGATTTTACTTCCCTACCACGACTATCTGGAACTACCTGATGACTTTCAGCTCAAAACCAAAGAAGGAAAAAAGAATAAGCAGGATCTGCTGAATGAAATCAAACTCACCTTACAGGAAACCGCCAGCAGGCAGGAAATCATTGATGAATTTGCCTATGGCAGTGAGCACGTAAATGACAGTTCTGTGTTGGTGGTGCTAGGCAAATTGCGCAGCATCATTGAGCGCATCAAAGAGCATGGCATTGTAAAGGATGTTTGGGATCAACATCTACTTTGGATAGACAAGCAAATTGGCAAGGTGAAGGAAAGCATGGGGCCATTCCCTTCTTTTGGCAATGCGCTTCTGGCACTAGGTTTTCAGTACGGTCACTTACTGGAAGAAGATTTACGGGCAGAAAATCACCTAGGTACCAAAGACAATCCGTGGGATGCCTGGGAAGATGCTATTTATGAACGCATCACCATTGGGCGGAAACCCTATGCTGCTGAATTGCCGCATTTCAGAGATATATGGACCAATGAAAGCACCGAACGCAAGAACTTGTTGATGTTGCTTTCCCGATTTGAGCTATCAGACAAACAAATCAAAAATTGGTTTGATGGTCACACCCGCAATAAACTCGGTTATAAGTCAACTGATGCTGAACTGCTACTCAATCCCTACCGAATAGCAGAACTGGACGAAGGTGACCTTGAAAACTATCCGATAGCTGTAGAAACTCTGGATAATGGTTTGTTTGCTGATAAAGCCATTCAAGGCGAGCATGTGCCCAAGAAGCCCCAATTGGTGGATTCTCCACTTGACCAAAGACGCATCAGAGCCATCATCACCCATGTCTTGAAAAGAGCCGCAGAAAATGGAGACACCTTGGTGTCGGTGAACGAGATTACAGAAACCATCAACACACTCAATCTGCAACGCAATACGGTGCTTCCAGCCAACTATGTGGTCACCAATATTGAGTTCATCAAGGAGCAAATCAGTTTCATTGATTCAGAAGGAATACAATCCCTTCAACTTGCCAAGTACAATGACATTGAGTCCTATTTCAGGAAGGTGTTGATTGCCCGGGCTAAAAAGGAATTAGAACCTGTTGATGAAAACTGGGAACAATTAATCAAGCAGGTAATTGTAAACAATGGGATCACCTTCGAAGCAAGCAATCCCAAACATGCTGCGGCACTTACGGATCAGATTTCAGCACTTCAGCGCATCACAGGAAGAAAAATCTCTGTGTTGCACGGTCCCGCAGGTACTGGAAAAACAACTGTTTTGGGAGCACTATTCGGATGCCAATCCCTTACCAGCGAAGGCATACTTCTTTTGGCACCAACAGGTAAAGCCAGGGTGAAGTTGGGCAAAATGGCCGGTGGAGAAGCCTTTACCATTGCTCAGTTTTTAAACAAACAGAAGCGTTTTGATTGGAACCGAATGAAGCCACGTTTTTCAGGGCCGCAGAAGTATAAAGGAGAACAAAATGTAATTGTAGATGAATGCTCCATGCTTACAGAAGATGATTTGTATGCCTTGATGCAAGCATTGGATTTGGGGCACATCAAACGGCTTATTCTCGTTGGTGATCCGTACCAACTACCACCAATTGGAGCCGGAAGACCATTCGCAGATTTCTGTACCTACCTTGATAATCTGGAGCCTGAGCATGAAGACTATGAAGCTACCGCAGCTTTGGCAAGGTTGAAAGAAGTGGTGCGAAACGTTAATGGAGCCAATTCAGATACGTTGACTCTTGCTTCATGGTATTCAGGATTGAAGCCGAGCAAAGATGCCGATTCCATATTCCAAAAGCTGGGAGATAATTCATTACTCAACGACTTGCATGTAGCAACCTGGGGAGATGAGCAGTCATTGGTGAAAGCGCTCAATTCCTTGTTGATTGACAAACTTGGATTGAAAGATGAAAAGGACTATGTGCAGCTCAATGCCTTTTTGGGTGTAAACGGTGGAAAAATTGATACAGGGAAGATTGAAGCGTTTCAATTGCTCAGTCCGGTCAAAGCTCCATATTGGGGTTCGTTTAATTTGAATCGGATTTTTCAACAGCAATTCAGAACAGGCCTAAAAGGAACAGTTTCAATTGGCGAATATCAGATTGGTCTTTACGATAAGGTTATCCAGACAGTAAACGAATGGAAAGAAGGATTTCCGGGTAACGAAAAATATCAATTATCCAACGGGCAACTCGGCTTAGTAAAAGCAACGAATAAAGGATTTGCCAATGTAGTATTTGCGGGTGTTGACGATAAAATCACTTTTGGATATAGGGGGCAGGGACAAGCCGAAAATGATTCAAGTAACCTTGAACTGGCTTATGCCATTACCGTGCACAAAAGTCAGGGAAGTGATTTTGATTTTGTGTTTTTGGTGATTCCTAAAACGGGTAGGATTATCTCTCGCGAATTGATTTATACCGCTTTAACAAGGGCTAAAAAGCAGTTAATCCTACTAATTGAAGGCGATACGCCACAATGGATCATCAACCTATCAAAACCACAATATTCTGAAACTGCAAAGCGAAATACCCATCTGTTTGCTTACTCGGTAAGAGAAGAAAAGCATAGTATTCCATTTGCGGAAGGGCTTATTCATAAAACCAAAAAAGAAGGCTTGCTGGTTCGCAGCAAGTCAGAAGTGATTATTGCCAATATGCTGGTGGAAAAGGGAATTGAATTTGAGTATGAGCGAGAGTTTTTGGGCAAGAACGGACAGAAACGCATCCCTGACTTCACCTTCATTGATGCTGCGGGTGATATTGTGATTTTGGAGCATTTAGGAATGATGTCTTTGCCCAGCTACAAAGCAGACTGGGAAAAGAAACTTCAATTCTATAAGGATAATGGCTATAAGCTAGATGAGAATCTCTTTACCACCACAGAAAGCGAAAAAGGTGGGATAGATTCTTTAGCAATTGAAGAAGTGATTAGAAAAATTGAAAAGATGATTTAGCGATGAAAATCAAGAATATCCGCCAATACAGAACTTTTTACAAAGAGAATGTTCGTGATCTACCCAACCGAAATGAGCACCACATGGGTACATTTCGAATCAATGAGAATGGTAAAAGAGAGTTTGGTTGGTTTGAAGTGTATCATGGAGACAAAGAAGGTTATGGCAAGGCAGAGCAAGGCATTGGGAATTTTCTACAAAGTTTCCTGGACATGGCGAAAGACGGGCAAGCCGTTTATGAATTTCTCCAAAATGCAGTTGATGCTGGTGCAAGTCACTTTACGATGGCTTGGGGAAAAGATGAGATTGATGGGAACAATTATGTTTTGGTTGCCAACAACGGTAAAATGTTTGATTTTGATAGTATTCGTTCTATTCTAAACGTTGGCTCCTCAACAAAAACGTCAGATAGTCAAAGTATAGGTAAATTTGGAATAGGTTTTAAACTAGCACATAGACTAGTAGGCAAAGAAAATGGACTTGATGAGCTACTCAGCACGGAACCTTCTGGACCAATTCTTTTCAGTTGGCAGAATGGTGATATTAACCCAACTTGAAAATTTTGGTCTATAAATTGCTGGTATAAAAAATTTTTAATTTTTTATACATTTGAATAACAGATGATTACGAAATCTGGCGTTTTTCATGTAAAACATTATATAC
>Ga0334901_1002345_pt1 | contig 16467 bp, 2 predicted proteins | sample GraSluR3_MG_3_FD_207216 | JGI IMG/M metagenome (GOLD analysis project Ga0334901, IMG submission 207216) | Sludge microbial communities from methane-producing bioreactor in Wageningen University, Netherlands - Granular Sludge_15_08-R3 | ecosystem: Engineered > Bioreactor > Anaerobic > Unclassified... | reverse complement strand
CTCTTTTAACTATAAAGGCAAAGTCTACTGGGTCAACTGCTGTCTGCCTGAGCATCAGCAGATTTCCCTGTCCATAACTTATTTTACCATTTGAACCATTTAAGATACCTTCAATACAGTCTTCACTAGTACCACCGTTAAGCTGAGGTACACCAGCAGTAGTTATGGCCAATACGTCATCTGCACTGTTAAAGTCTAGTAACTGGTCTGCTTTGGCTGTTACTTCTCGGCCCAGTTTGTAGTTTTCGGTGGCTTGCATGTTGAAAGTTGCACCTCCAATGAACTCGGGGTCTGTGCCTTCCTGTTGAACTGTAACCTGCTGTGTTTGGTCTACGTAGCCAGGGGCTTGTACCAGTACGTTAAACAGGGTTCCATTGGTAACACCATTATAGGTGAAGTTCAGTTTGTAGAGTGTGTCTGAATATTTGGTCTTATCAAAGGCTACACTGTCATTATTGGAATCTGTGACTGTGAATTCAGGATTGATCTCATCATCTGCATATTCATAACCAACATTCACCCAGAGGACGGGATCAACTTCTTCTGAAGCATTAATATCAGAGATATTACCCTCACCCCCATTAATAGATGAATCTGCAGCTGAAGCTGCTCCACAAAGAACCACAGCCATCAAAGCCACTAATACAATTATTACTCCTTGTTTTTTCATCATTTTCACCTCCTTTCTTTATTTTAAAAATTGGATGTCAAGACAACATTAAAGTAATACAGTATTTATTATTTATGTTATTATTATGGCCCTGAATATTTTAAAATAGTAATATGTTGAACAATAATTAATACAAACGTGTTGATTTTCATTAATTTGTAATACAAAAATCAATTATACCATTTACTAAAATAAAACTATCAATGAATATTTGAACAAAAAAAGATTAACGGATACTTAGTTTGTATTTTTTTGACCAGCAATGAATAAATGAAAATGAAGAAAATATGTTATAAAAAAAAGTTATTACCCCAAAAAAAGAAAGGGGGAAAAAATTGATTCTACCTCATGCGGAAGTATCCAAATCCAATTAAACCAACTAACACAATAACTCCAATGATAGCTGCTGCTGGTAAACCAGAATCAGAAGTTCCAGAATTACCCTCTTTAGTAACCTCATAGGCCTTGGCTTCACCTTGTTCACCAGGACTGGCACTCTCCTCAGACTGAGACTGTTCACCAGACTCACCAGCAACTCCACTACTTTGGGATGCAGACTGGGAAGTTGAACCAGAAGGTTGAGGTTGGCTTGAAGACTGAGGCTCAGGCTGTGAAGGAGTTGGACTAGGAGCAAAACCAGCGTTCTGTGTAGCTTCGTACAATTTGGCGTTAAGTTGAGATAACAAATCTGGATTCACGTATTGTGAAGCCCATTCCATCATGGCAATGTTACCACAACTACAGTCACAACAGGCCACACCATTATCAGCAATTAACTGAGCCCATTTAGTGGCCACCATATTTAATGTAGCTGAATCAGGTTTCCAATAACCCTTATGGGCTGCTGTAAGGAGTGTTCCTGTGAGTTCTATTTGTATATAGGCTCTGTTACCAGTGGACATCCATTGTGTAACACCAATATTATATTTGTCACGTAGGTAGACATCGACCATTTCATTCCACATCCTGTCATTGACAACTTGTGGCGCGGTCACTTGCCATCCCCAGAGATTGTTCCAGAGACCACCATCGAAAGTTCCTTTGCTTACTCCAGCGTATCCTTCATTCATCATTGCTTTGATGTATTCTGGGTTGAAGTAACGTGTTCTCAATTCTCGGTTAATGAAGTGTTCGACAGTTTCGACTTGGACATTGTTTCTATCTGCATAATTTAGTATGTACATCTCTGGAGCCTTCCCATTGACATACTCTGCTGCCATAGTAAGGCCTCCCTGGAATTGGTACCAGTCATTAGTGTCAAGTAATCCTCCGAGGTTACTGTTTCGTGTGTGAAAAGTGTATTCCACTCCTCTAAGCACTTCTTCGAATACTCCTCCTTGTGGTACGCCCCATTGAGTTTCTGTGTAGGCATTAGACATTCTTGTCATGTATGATTTAGCTAGTTCTTCTCGGTCTTCCCATGTCCAAGTTTTACCAACCTGATCAGGGAGTTTTGTGCCATATGTTCCTACTGGTGGAGCAAATACTCGAGTTATAGCTAGATCACCAGTGTATCCTTTGTTAACCATTTCTACCCAGTGTTTAGCTATATAATTCATCTCTAGTGGATCATTGCCTTTTACTAGTATTCCTGCTGCATTTATTGTCGCCAATGTTTTGTCTAGTTCTGGTTGTAATGCTGAATTATTGGCTATGATAGTGTTATAGGAAGCTGCTAGTGCAAGTCTAGCTGCTCTGTCAAGAACGTCACTTGATATCACTCCAAATATATCTCTGAAAAGGCCACTGGTTGTTATTACAACATCTACTCTTGGTCTTCCTAGTTCTGATAGCGGTATGAGCTCTAACCCAGTTCTTGATCCGGAAGAACTATATTTGAGTTTTATACCCATCATGTTAAGCACAAATGCAACATTCGCCCCATCGTCTCTTGATGTTTCTACAGAGAATAAGATCACTGCTATTTTTTCTGGTACTTTCCCTAGCTCTGTTAGGGTCATGTTTGCTAGTGTACTTCCTAGTAAGTATGCTGCCTTGGTAGGGATTTTTGATGGGTCTAGTCCATAAGCATTGGCACCTGTTGGTAATGTAGTCGGGTTTGTTACTGGATCCCCAAGAGGACGTGGTGTGATATATCCTCCGTTAAGAGAGTCTATTAGACTATCCATTTCAAGTTTTGGACTTTGAATAAGTAGTTGTGTGTATTGTACTCCGTATCCAAGTGTTTTGTTTAGTTTTGTTTGTAATGTAGAGTTTGATGTGAGGTTTGCTGCTATTTGTTGTGGCACTGTACCATTCACTAGTAAATTACATATTTCTAGTGCCTGGGTGTTTATCAATGATCTATCATAAGAGCTTAGAGTAGTGATGTCTTTTCCTTGTATGGCTGCCAGTAATCCTGGTAATGATGTGTAATCTGCGCTATCCTGTGATAACATAGCCGATACCATCATTGCTATTTCCTCTGGTGGCCAGTCCTCGCCAAAGGTGTGAAGTCCAAATGGCATCAGTGTTTCCTGTAACTCTATAAGGTAGTCATCCACTGCTTCTACAAGTCCATCATTGGTGATATTATTCAAGTCAATGTTCATCTCCTGATCAAAGTTGTTAGCTTTTACAAGCTCGTTGATCTGTTCAGCAGTGGCAGTTCTATAATCCTCATCTATAGACTTCTGATAGTCGTTTACAAAGTTTTTAAGTTCAAGTAAAGGACCATAGAGATCTGTCATCTTTAGTGGAGAGGTAAGATGATCTATGATGACTGATAAGCCTCGTCTTTTTGCTTGTTGCATCTCAGAGTTATCCATGATGTATATGTATGGTGATGGGACATTTCCTATAGCTATTTCAGGATAATCCTGGTCTGATAGTGCTGTCTGTCTTACTGGTTTCCATTCATACCTTGCATGTTTACCAACGTGAACTTCTGCATTTGCCTTGTACACGTTTTCTATCCATGCGTATACTGCAAAGAACTGGTGTGGTGGTGGGAATACTTGAGAGTGATAAAGTTTATCATCATACTCGTTTCCGACCAGGGGTTCTGGGCATATGAAGATGTTTCCTATCATCAGACCTGGTATGATGAAATATTTTTTACCATCTTTTTCTATGACCATCTGGTCGCCTGGTGGCTGACCCCAACCATTGGCTCCAGGGATATTTAATTCATAGAATTCATTCTTAACCCTATAAAATTCATCCCATGCACTGTTATTGCCCTTTACCACTTCATTTAAAGAATTTGTTATCTGCTGTAATAATAAAGTGGCACTCTGTAATTTCGCTGAATCGGTGAGGTCTTTTATAGTTCCTTCCATGTCTTTTTGCCATTTATCAATGCGCTGTATTATTGTGTTGTTTTCTCCCTGTGCAACTGCTATTTTCACTAGTTCTTCAATGTAACCTACGGGTCCTTCTATCATCTGTTTCTGAGCTAAAGGATTGAGTTGAGCGAACCATTGCTCATATTCCTCTACAGGCCAGAGGATGACATTTGGATTGTTGGCAAGTTTTTCCAGTTCACCTGGAGCCCAGTTGGCAACATTAATCCCTTGCAGCAGCATAGTATCAATGAGCTCATCAGCATTCTCTGGGATTTCACCAACAGTGTACCCCTCAGCTTTAAGCCTTTCTAAGATATTTATTATACTTTCAGCTAGGTTGAGATAGTATGCCCCTATACTTGCCTTTCCGGGATCGTGAGAATAGTATATTAAAGCTATCTTTTTCTCACTGTTTGGAAGTTTTTGAAGTTGCACCCAATTCCAGGCTCTCTCCACTATCTTGTTTGCTCGTTCGCCAATTATAGTGAATACTGGTAAAATAGCACCTGTTAAAGGATCTTCGACCATATTACTTGCTGCTAACAAAATAGGCTCAGTTACTCCCTGCATTTCTGGTTCAGAAATTCTATAATAGACTTCAGTTAGTGGAAGGCCTTGATCTGATATATACCATTCCTGCAAGGTTCTCTGAGTAATCATTGCGGTTAAAATTGGAACATTGAGCTGTTCGAATAAGTTTATGGTGTCAACAGAACCTCCTTTAGCCCCTATCCAGAATGAAACCATGTCTACCATGACGTCAATTCTGCTGTTATTTTGAGAATCAATGAAATAATTCTGTATTCCAGTCAGATATGGTGCGTAGGCCTTTCCCACAACGATTATTACATTGAATCCTTTGTTTTTCAGTTTATTTGCTAATTCATCAGCTAGGTATGAATCACTAGTAAATTGACTGTAAGGATAGAGAATTCCTGCTGTTGGTTTATTTGGATCAATAGGATAATCTTGCTGGTATTTATCGAATGTTGTGTAGATTTTTCCGTTCCAATAAATGAAATTGTCTGGTTGTGCTATGACTGCTGAGTACTTGTAGTTATCATCGTTTGTATGTTTGTTAAGCAAATAATTGAAGAGGTTGTAATAATCAACGTTGAGCCCGTTTGAATCGCATTTTCTGCAGTAAATCCAATGTTGAATAAGTGCATCGGAAGGGTATTGTGTCGAGAGATTATCCAGCTTACCTAGAGGATCAGTACCATATGCTAAGCTGTAGATGGAGCTTATCTGATCCCTAATGAAACCATCAAATATTTTAACACCATTTATACTTGAGAGGGACATCATATCTTCCAAATTAGTACCACTGTATATGGTTTTACCTGCTAAAACTTGAGGATCTTCCTGAACTATTTGTAGGAGTTTAGTGGTGAAACTCATAGTCCCCAAATACATTATGTCAGCCCAACTGAGGAGATCTTTGATTTCATCATCACTTACTTGGGTGTAAGCCCTAAGTTTAAAGGTGACCTCAGGATGTTCCTGAATAATATTTTTGGCAGACACCAGCATTGACTTGACTGTTGCGTCTCCACCGATTGCCAGTATTTTTATCTGTGGCGGGTCGTGAACTTTTATACCGTTTACTGCGGTTCCATTGATGTTGAAGATTGTACCGTTTATTTTGTTGTTCATAAACTGAGCATTGATCTTGAGGTTTGCAAATGTTTTCTCCAGTGTAGTGTTATGATCAATTGTCATTACGACTTTCTCTGGTTCCGCAGAGTCTCGGTATTCCTCTGGAAGTTCATTCTGCTGGATCCACAGAACATGAGTTTTATTGTCGCTCGTGTTGAATTCAAAGTATCCATTATCGTCAGTTACTGAAAGATTATTAGCTCCACCTCCCTGTGAATCTTCTGCTGCTACCGTTCCGGATAGTGCTAATGCGAAAACAAGGCACGTTATTATTAAAATCATTTGTTTCATCACTTGTCTTCTCATATTTTTTCACCTCCTTTTTGTTTTTAATAATTATTTGGGTCAGAACTACTGTGAAGTAATACTACTTATATGTCTTGTGTTATTACTTTATAGCCAACATCATCAAAATAGTAATAATTTATCACGAATCTGTAAAATGAATGAATTAATATTCATTTCACCCTTAGCATAATAACACCATTTGAGGAGTATTCAGGTGAAAATAAAGAATTATTGACCAATTTAACATCATTCTGATCAGCGAATGCACATATAAAATAAACAAAAAAATAATAAAAAAAAGTTATTACCCCAAAAAAAGAAAGGGGGAAAATAATTGATTTTACCTCATACGGAAGTATCCAAATCCAATTAAACCAACTAACACAATAACTCCAATGATAGCTGCTGCTGGTAAACCAGAATCAGAAGTTCCAGAATTACCCTCTTTAGTAACCTCATAGGCCTTGGCTTCACCTTGTTCACCAGGACTGGCACTCTCCTCAGACTGAGACTGTTCACCAGCTTCACCAGCCACACCACTACTTTGGGATGTAGACTGGGAAGTCGAACCAGAAGGTTGAGATTGGCTTGAAGACTGAGGCTCAGGCTGTGAAGGAGTTGGACTAGGAGCAAATTTCGAATTCCCTGTGGCATCATACAACTTAGCATTCAATTTTGAAAGCATGTCCGGGTTCAGATAACTGGAAGCCCATTCAATCATGGCCATGTTGGCACAACTACAGTCACAGCAAGCTACACCATAGACATCAATTGATGATGCCCATCGATTAGCTAAATCCCGTATAGTAGCATCATTAGTCTGCCAGTACTCTTTACGAGCTGCTTCCATCATCTTAGCATACATAGATTGTGCTGCGTACGGATTGTTTTGGTTAAACCATGTTTCAAGACCTAAATTGTATTTATCTTGCACATATGTCTTATATGCTTCATCCCACATGCCATTGGTGACCGAACTTGGACTGGTAACATCCCACATAAACATGTTTTCCACAAAACTGGTGAATGCACGGGCACCACTGGCTCCATGACCCTGCATGGCCTGAATCCACTTGGGATTGTAGTAAGTGGTCCTAACATCCTTGGCTAGAGACTCGGAAAGAGACTCAATATGAGGATCATTTGGATTTTCCAGGTTGCTGATCCACATTAAAGGATCATTCCCCGAAGCAGTTCTAATGGCTAGTCCTAAACCACCAAAGTAGGCAGAGTAATCATCCCCACTGAGTAGTGTGTTGGCATTGACATATCTTCTGAACATAGCCACTTGACTGGAAGCGAGATTCATGTTGTAAAGGTCAGACATGTGTACTGAACTTCCATCCGCACCATAAACATTTCCAAAGGTTTCGATATATGAATCAGCCAGTTTTTCATCAGTTTCCCAGGTGTCACTCATAACTATGGCATCTTCCAGCGGGTTATGATGATTTCCTGGCTCCTGTGAGAATATACGGGAAATACTGGCAGTTCTTGCATCTGTTTCATTGTAACCCTGGGCAATCAATGCTTGGTAAATGGTTTCGGAGTTATCTTTGACATAATTTGCACTTGAAGTATCATTTGCAGTTGCTGCCAGCCTGATGGCTTGATCTAGGATATTCAAAGTGTATTCGTAGTCATTAAGGTAAAGTGCAGTTGTGGTTACCAACACGTCAATTCTTGGCCTTTCCATGTTTTCTATTAGTTCCACACCGGTTATGTACTTGGAAACAGGATCGCGAATAGGTTTTACACCCATTAAATACATGATCTCTGCTTCCATGACTCCCTTATCCTGGATGGTGTGTGTGGCCCAGAGCATGAATGCAACTTTATTGGGGTACTCTCCTTTTTCTTGTAGATAGCGTTCAAGCATTTCATCTACAAGTTGCACTCCCACATTCCAAGCTTCTTCTGTGGGCATTACACGTGGATCAAAAGAGTAAAGGTTAGTACCTGTTGGAAGAACTTCTGGATTCAATATAGGATCACCCATGGCTCCGGAAGGAATATATCCTCCATTAAGTGCTTCCAGCAAACTATCTATTTCCTGAGTGCACTCACCAAGATAACCTTTATATTTTATAGCCAGGTTGAGATAATCTGTCATTTCTACATATTCTTTACCTAAAACTGTGTTCTGAACCTCTGTAACGTTGTTATTTTGGATTAATGTTTGGTTAAGCAGTTGATAGACCTGTTCATCTGTTATGTTATTATTTTCCATGTACTCTCTGAAATTGTAGCCCAATAAAGATTGCACCATGTAGATCAGCTTATCTCCTGTGGGGACTGTGCCAAGAATATGCAGACCATTGGTTATATATTCTGATTCTATTTCAGTCAAGTAGTCATGTATTTTATCAACAAATCCAACGAAATCAGTTGTGGCCATTGTCATGTCCAGGTTCAAGTCTTCGTTGAGTTTAAGATCGGTTACTAATTGGATTATACTTTTTTTGTACTCTTCTTTAACACTTGGATCGATTGTTGTTTCGTATTGCTCAATTTTATCTGAAAGTACAGCCAGGTCGCCATAAAGTCCAGATATAGTCATTGATGGTATTAAATGGCTGATGATCACTGCGTTTTGTCTTCTTTTAGGTAGAGTGCTTTCGCTTCCTTCCACTGTGAAGAGGTATATTACCGGCATGTCCTGGCTTACGATTGCTGGCCAGTCATTTTCACAGTCAAGTCCAGCAGCACTTTTACCAGGTAACCAGGCCACAGTTCCATGTTTTCCGAAATCGATTACTGCATCTGCATCGAATCCATGGTTGAGCCAGAAGTAGAATGCCAGGTACTGATGCGTTGGTGGTACATTACCACTGTGATACAGTGCTTCCTGATCCTGATTGTATCCACGTGAAGGTTCTGGTGCTATTATAACATTACCAAATTGGATCACTGGAAGAACCAGATATTTTTTGCCGTCTTTTTCGTACATCATGATGTCACCTGGTGGTTCTCCCCACATGTCAATGACTTCCTGACGTTTGACAGCGTTTAGACTGTTGAACCAGGCTAAATATTCTTCTTCAGACACTAAAACTACAGGGTAGTTTTCAACCAACTTTTGTAATTCGCCAGGAGCCCAAATTCCAATATTTAAACCCTGTGTTCTGGTCATATTCACCAGTTCTTCTGTATCAGGTAATTCTTCACTCCCTAAATTGTATCCACTGTTTTTCAGAGCTTCCAATAGTTCAGGTATGCTGGCGTAAACATCTAAATGTGATGCTCCTGCACCTTTATCCTTACCAGTAGGACTCCAGTAGACAATTGCCACTTTTTTCTCTGAATTTGGCGTGTATTTAGGATTCAACTTTATCCATGCTTTACAGCAGTCCACCATCCATTGTATTTGCCTATCAACAGGAACATTTTCTGTAACACCTGCTGCGTTTTTTTCCTGTACTGCTACTACAATAGGTTCAATGATTCCCTGTATTTCCATGTTGGATATGGTATATGCAAATACATCCTGGGTAAGACCCATTGTGGAATTATACCATTCCTCATATGTTCCAGAGTAAGTCAGTGCTTTGACGATGGGTACGTTCAAACGTTCCAGTTCAACTGTTACATTATCATTGGGAATTACAGTGTTCCATCCTGCTGCTCGGTAGTGAATTATCAGATCAGCGATGGATTTACCATCTTTGATGAGGTAGTTGTCAACAACGGGTTGTCCTTGAGCATATCCTTCGTGGTCGTAGAAATATGGTACAACATTGTAATCAAGAGCTTCAAAGGCCCTTATCAATGCATCAACGGCTACAGTGTCTAAGTTGTTGTATGATCCCTGACCGAAACAGATAGCAACTGTTGGCTGGTTACTGTTGTATTGCGTGTACCAACTGAGGTAACTTGTTAGATCCGTGAAATATGTACTGGCATCCGGATGGTATAGTCCCTCTTTAGGTAGTTTTAGGGGAGCCAGTGGACTTCCACCCGCGTTAATCGAGGTTAAACCCAGTAATTTCACGCATAAATAGTCTACTAAATTATTAGCATTGTGTACACTGGTGGTGGTCATGTATTTGTTGATGTTGGTCCAGTAGGTAGGGATCCAGGTGTGATTGGTCATGTTTACGTTACCAACCTCCTGCCAGTCAGCAATACTGTATATAGCCCTGGTGGCAACAATGACATTATCAGCCATGGCTTCCTGTAGTAAAGCTTTCAAACTCTCATAATCTGGAGTTTTGGGCCATATGGCATCAATAAAGATCAGATCAAAACTTTTAAAGTCAAGATCTTCAGGTATGGCATTTTTTCTAACTATGGTACTTTCTATGTCCTGTCGGTTGTCTATGGTGGCGAGTAATGCAGGATATATGTCACTGGTACCTCCAAGGCCTCCCAGCAGGAATAATACCTTTGGTTTGCCAAGTTGGAAGTCAGCGTTACCAATCATTACTGTATCATTTTCTGTACTTGTAGTGGTGTTGACTTGTTTCGATGAATTTTTGTGATTGGGGTAACTGGCAGTTACATTAAAATTGGTTAAATTAGTTAAAAACCAGAGCTCGTATTTACCATCAGCACCGGTTAAATTAGTAGCTAAAATTTCACCATTGTTTTCTGCTGTTACAGTCACCTGCGGAAATGGTTCGCTGGTAGTACAGTCCAAAACCTGCCCTTTAATCACGATTTCCTTCAACATGGGGCTTTCTGACACAGAACTATTTTCTGTATCAAATCCCGTGCCTGTTGCTGGACTAATATCAAATTCACCCACCTTACTTGTATTTTCTTCTGCTGCTACTGCGCCTGAGAGCGCTAATGCGAAAACAAGGCACGTTGCTATTAGAATCATTTGTTTTGTCACTTGTCTTCTCATTTTTTTCACCTCCTTTTTGGTTTTTTATTAAAATTGGATGTCAAAGCTACATTTAATAATACTATATATATTGTTTATGTTATTACAAAAAGCTCAAAATCTAATTAATCGTAATATACAAATAAAAATTAATATAATCTTGAGAGGTTTGGGGTATTTTTAAACAAACAGATTGTAACATTAGTCATCAAAAAGAAACTATTAATGAATATTTGAGCAAAATTACTATCATTGAGCATGTTTTTATTTCTTTGAATAGTAATCATCACGAAGAAAATAAATAAAAAAATAGGTTATAAAAAAAGTTATTACCCCAAAAAAAAGAAAGGGGGAGAAGATTGATTTTACCTCATACGGAAGTATCCAAATCCAATCAAACAAACCAGTGCAACCACTCCAATGATAGCTGCTGCTGGTAAACCAGAATCAGAAGTTCCAGAATTACCCTCTTTAGTAACCTCATAGGCCTTGGCTTCACCTTGTTCACCAGGACTGGCACTCTCCTCAGACTGAGACTGTTCACCAGACTCACCAGCAACTCCACTACTTTGGGATGCAGACTGGGAAGTTGAACCAGAAGGTTGAGGTTGGCTTGAAGACTGAGGCTCAGGCTGTGAAGGAGTTGGACTAGGAGCAAAACCAGCGTTCTGTGTAGCTTCGTACAATTTGGCGTTAAGTTGAGATAACAAATCTGGATTCACGTATTGTGAAGCCCATTCCATCATGGCAATGTTACCACAACTACAGTCACAACAGGCCACACCATTATCAGCAATTAACTGAGCCCATTTAGTGGCCACCATATTTAATGTAGCTGAATCAGGTTTCCAATAACCCTTATGGGCTGCTGTAAGGAGTGTTCCTGTGAGTTCTATTTGTATATAGGCTCTGTTACCAGTGGACATCCATTGTGTAACACCAATATTATATTTGTCACGTAGGTAGACATCGACCATTTCATTCCACATCCTGTCATTGACAACTTGTGGCGCGGTCACTTGCCATCCCCAGAGATTGTTCCAGAGACCACCATCGAAAGTTCCTTTGCTTACTCCAGCGTATCCTTCATTCATCATTGCTTTGATGTATTCTGGGTTGAAGTAACGTGTTCTCAATTCTCGGTTAATGAAGTGTTCGACAGTTTCGACTTGGACATTGTTTCTATCTGCATAATTTAGTATGTACATCTCTGGAGCCTTCCCATTGACATACTCTGCTGCCATAGTAAGGCCTCCCTGGAATTGGTACCAGTCATTAGTGTCAAGTAATCCTCCGAGGTTACTGTTTCGTGTGTGAAAAGTGTATTCCACTCCTCTAAGCACTTCTTCGAATACTCCTCCTTGTGGTACGCCCCATTGAGTTTCTGTGTAGGCATTAGACATTCTTGTCATGTATGATTTAGCTAGTTCTTCTCGGTCTTCCCATGTCCAAGTTTTACCAACCTGATCAGGGAGTTTTGTGCCATATGTTCCTACTGGTGGAGCAAATACTCGAGTTATAGCTAGATCACCAGTGTATCCTTTGTTAACCATTTCTACCCAGTGTTTAGCTATATAATTCATCTCTAGTGGATCATTGCCTTTTACTAGTATTCCTGCTGCATTTATTGTCGCCAATGTTTTGTCTAGTTCTGGTTGTAATGCTGAATTATTGGCTATGATAGTGTTATAGGAAGCTGCTAGTGCAAGTCTAGCTGCTCTGTCAAGAACGTCACTTGATATCACTCCAAATATATCTCTGAAAAGGCCACTGGTTGTTATTACAACATCTACTCTTGGTCTTCCTAGTTCTGATAGCGGTATGAGCTCTAACCCAGTTCTTGATCCGGAAGAACTATATTTGAGTTTTATACCCATCATGTTAAGCACAAATGCAACATTCGCCCCATCGTCTCTTGATGTTTCTACAGAGAATAAGATCACTGCTATTTTTTCTGGTACTTTCCCTAGCTCTGTTAGGGTCATGTTTGCTAGTGTACTTCCTAGTAAGTATGCTGCCTTGGTAGGGATTTTTGATGGGTCTAGTCCATAAGCATTGGCACCTGTTGGTAATGTAGTCGGGTTTGTTACTGGATCCCCAAGAGGACGTGGTGTGATATATCCTCCGTTAAGAGAGTCTATTAGACTATCCATTTCAAGTTTTGGACTTTGAATAAGTAGTTGTGTGTATTGTACTCCGTATCCAAGTGTTTTGTTTAGTTTTGTTTGTAATGTAGAGTTTGATGTGAGGTTTGCTGCTATTTGTTGTGGCACTGTACCATTCACTAGTAAATTACATATTTCTAGTGCCTGGGTGTTTATCAATGATCTATCATAAGAGCTTAGAGTAGTGATGTCTTTTCCTTGTATGGCTGCCAGTAATCCTGGTAATGATGTGTAATCTGCGCTATCCTGTGATAACATAGCCGATACCATCATTGCTATTTCCTCTGGTGGCCAGTCCTCGCCAAAGGTGTGAAGTCCAAATGGCATCAGTGTTTCCTGTAACTCTATAAGGTAGTCATCCACTGCTTCTACAAGTCCATCATTGGTGATATTATTCAAGTCAATGTTCATCTCCTGATCAAAGTTGTTAGCTTTTACAAGCTCGTTGATCTGTTCAGCAGTGGCAGTTCTATAATCCTCATCTATAGACTTCTGATAGTCGTTTACAAAGTTTTTAAGTTCAAGTAAAGGACCATAGAGATCTGTCATCTTTAGTGGAGAGGTAAGATGATCTATGATGACTGATAAGCCTCGTCTTTTTGCTTGTTGCATCTCAGAGTTATCCATGATGTATATGTATGGTGATGGGACATTTCCTATAGCTATTTCAGGATAATCCTGGTCTGATAGTGCTGTCTGTCTTACTGGTTTCCATTCATACCTTGCATGTTTACCAACGTGAACTTCTGCATTTGCCTTGTACACGTTTTCTATCCATGCGTATACTGCAAAGAACTGGTGTGGTGGTGGGAATACTTGAGAGTGATAAAGTTTATCATCATACTCGTTTCCGACCAGGGGTTCTGGGCATATGAAGATGTTTCCTATCATCAGACCTGGTATGATGAAATATTTTTTACCATCTTTTTCTATGACCATCTGGTCGCCTGGTGGCTGACCCCAACCATTGGCTCCAGGGATATTTAATTCATAGAATTCATTCTTAACCCTATAAAATTCATCCCATGCACTGTTATTGCCCTTTACCACTTCATTTAAAGAATTTGTTATCTGCTGTAATAATAAAGTGGCACTCTGTAATTTCGCTGAATCGGTGAGGTCTTTTATAGTTCCTTCCATGTCTTTTTGCCATTTATCAATGCGCTGTATTATTGTGTTGTTTTCTCCCTGTGCAACTGCTATTTTCACTAGTTCTTCAATGTAACCTACGGGTCCTTCTATCATCTGTTTCTGAGCTAAAGGATTGAGTTGAGCGAACCATTGCTCATATTCCTCTACAGGCCAGAGGATGACATTTGGATTGTTGGCAAGTTTTTCCAGTTCACCTGGAGCCCAGTTGGCAACATTAATCCCTTGCAGCAGCATAGTATCAATGAGCTCATCAGCATTCTCTGGGATTTCACCAACAGTGTACCCCTCAGCTTTAAGCCTTTCTAAGATATTTATTATACTTTCAGCTAGGTTGAGATAGTATGCCCCTATACTTGCCTTTCCGGGATCGTGAGAATAGTATATTAAAGCTATCTTTTTCTCACTGTTTGGAAGTTTTTGAAGTTGCACCCAATTCCAGGCTCTCTCCACTATCTTGTTTGCTCGTTCGCCAATTATAGTGAATACTGGTAAAATAGCACCTGTTAAAGGATCTTCGACCATATTACTTGCTGCTAACAAAATAGGCTCAGTTACTCCCTGCATTTCTGGTTCAGAAATTCTATAATAGACTTCAGTTAGTGGAAGGCCTTGATCTGATATATACCATTCCTGCAAGGTTCTCTGAGTAATCATTGCGGTTAAAATTGGAACATTGAGCTGTTCGAATAAGTTTATGGTGTCAACAGAACCTCCTTTAGCCCCTATCCAGAATGAAACCATGTCTACCATGACGTCAATTCTGCTGTTATTTTGAGAATCAATGAAATAATTCTGTATTCCAGTCAGATATGGTGCGTAGGCCTTTCCCACAACGATTATTACATTGAATCCTTTGTTTTTCAGTTTATTTGCTAATTCATCAGCTAGGTATGAATCACTAGTAAATTGACTGTAAGGATAGAGAATTCCTGCTGTTGGTTTATTTGGATCAATAGGATAATCTTGCTGGTATTTATCGAATGTTGTGTAGATTTTTCCGTTCCAATAAATGAAATTGTCTGGTTGTGCTATGACTGCTGAGTACTTGTAGTTATCATCGTTTGTATGTTTGTTAAGCAAATAATTGAAGAGGTTGTAATAATCAACGTTGAGCCCGTTTGAATCGCATTTTCTGCAGTAAATCCAATGTTGAATAAGTGCATCGGAAGGGTATTGTGTCGAGAGATTATCCAGCTTACCTAGAGGATCAGTACCATATGCTAAGCTGTAGATGGAGCTTATCTGATCCCTAATGAAACCATCAAATATTTTAACACCATTTATACTTGAGAGGGACATCATATCTTCCAAATTAGTACCACTGTATATGGTTTTACCTGCTAAAACTTGAGGATCTTCCTGAACTATTTGTAGGAGTTTAGTGGTGAAACTCATAGTCCCCAAATACATTATGTCAGCCCAACTGAGGAGATCTTTGATTTCATCATCACTTACTTGGGTGTAAGCCCTAAGTTTAAAGGTGACCTCAGGATGTTCCTGAATAATATTTTTGGCAGACACCAGCATTGACTTGACTGTTGCGTCTCCACCGATTGCCAGTATTTTTATCTGTGGCGGGTCGTGAACTTTTATACCGTTTACTGCGGTTCCATTGATGTTGAAGATTGTACCGTTTATTTTGTTGTTCATAAACTGAGCATTGATCTTGAGGTTTGCAAATGTTTTCTCCAGTGTAGTGTTATGATCAATTGTCATTACGACTTTCTCTGGTTCCGCAGAGTCTCGGTATTCCTCTGGAAGTTCATTCTGCTGGATCCACAGAACATGAGTTTTATTGTCGCTCGTGTTGAATTCAAAGTATCCATTATCGTCAGTTACTGAAAGATTATTAGCTCCACCTCCCTGTGAATCTTCTGCTGCTACCGTTCCGGATAGTGCTAATGCGAAAACAAGGCACGTTATTATTAAAATCATTTGTTTCATCACTTGTCTTCTCATATTTTTTCACCTCCTTTTTGTTTTTAATAATTATTTGGGTCAGAACTACTGTGAAGTAATACTACTTATATGTCTTGTGTTATTACTTTATAGCCAACATCATCAAAATAGTAATAATTTATCACGAATCTGTAAAATGAATGAATTAATATTCATTTCACCCTTAGCATAATAACACCATTTGAGGAGTATTCAGGTGAAAATAAAGAATTATTGACCAATTTAACATCATTCTGATCAGCGAATGCACATATAAAATAAACAAAAAAATAATAAAAAAAAGTTATTACCCCAAAAAAAGAAAGGGGGAAAATAATTGATTTTACCTCATACGGAAGTATCCAAATCCAATTAAACCAACTAACACAATAACTCCAATGATAGCTGCTGCTGGTAAACCAGAATCAGAAGTTCCAGAATTACCCTCTTTAGTAACCTCATAGGCCTTGGCTTCACCTT
>Ga0334901_1002344_pt1 | contig 16468 bp, 10 predicted proteins | sample GraSluR3_MG_3_FD_207216 | JGI IMG/M metagenome (GOLD analysis project Ga0334901, IMG submission 207216) | Sludge microbial communities from methane-producing bioreactor in Wageningen University, Netherlands - Granular Sludge_15_08-R3 | ecosystem: Engineered > Bioreactor > Anaerobic >... | reverse complement strand
GGCATTGATTGGGGCATTATTGGCATTGGCGCTCACGATGAATTCATTGGATATTTTTACCATCATCGGGATGATTGTCCTTATCGGTCTGGTGGCAAAAAATGCAATCCTGCTGGTGGACTTTACAAACCAGCTGAAACGTGAACAGCATTTAAGCACCTTCGATGCTTTGGTTGAAGCCGGGAAAGGACGTCTGCGTCCAATCATGATGACAGCATTCTCCACCATATTCGGGATGTTGCCCCTTGCAATAGCATCAGGTAACGGAGCCGAACTGAAAAATGGTATGGCATGGGTGATTATCGGAGGTATGGCAAGCTCCATGTTGTTGACACTGGTTGTGGTTCCCGTCGTCTATTACGCTTTCGACAAGGTGCGGGAACGGTTCAGAAAACCGACGGCCCAATACAGTCAGGACCTTTTGATCAGTGAAGGAGTATCGCAGTAATGCCGGTCATCTATGGACTTCCCTACCCTCCGGTGGTGGGGAAGCCCGTTTAAAATCAGCAACAGGAACGATAGAAAGAAAATGAAAAAGAAAATAATAATGAGCGTAGTAGTTTTACTGGTTGTCTTTGTCGGATTTATTTCATGCGCTATTCTTCCAAGGCTCGGCAGTTTGCCTAAGGGAAAACACCTGGAAGAAATAAGCCTCTCTCCCAATTATGACGGAAGAAAATTCCAAAATATAAATCCGACTCCGATGAGAACTGAAAGCATTTGGAAAATGTTTTCTCAACCTTCGCATGGGAAGCAGAAACCCAAAGGTGCGATACCTGCTGTAAATACCGACCTTTTTGCACTCGATCCACAAGAAGATCTGTTGATATGGTTCGGCCATTCATCCTGTTTCCTGCAACTCAAAGAAAAACGTTTTTTAATCGACCCCGTTTTTAGCGCTTACGCATCTCCCGTATCATTCGCCAACAGGGCTTTTGAGGGAACAGATACATACAAGTCAGAAGATATACCTGATATTGACTATCTTATAATCACACACGACCATTGGGATCACCTCGATTATAACACAGTCAGGGAGTTAAGATCACAAACCGGGAAAGTTATTTGTCCCCTCGGCGTAAGCGGGCATTTTGTTCGCTGGGGCTATGATGCATCGGATATCATTGAAATGGACTGGAACGACACGGCAACTCTTGATGCCTCCATAGAGATACACTGCCTCCCGGCCCGCCATTCTTCGGGACGTGGACTAAGACATAAAAAAACGCTCTGGGCCTCGTTTCTGTTAAAAGGCGGCACCCAGACTGTGTTTGTAAGCGGCGATAGCGGTTATGACACTCATTTTGCAGAAATAGGCAAACGTCTCGGCCCCATTGATTTCGCACTGTTGGAAAACGGACAATACAATACCTCATGGAAATATATTCACATGCAACCGGAAGAAACATTACAGGCAGGCATCGACCTGCGGACAAGGCTCATCATCCCGATGCATAACTCAAAGTTTTCCATGAGTAGCCATAAATGGGACGAGCCTCTGCGGCGTATCACAGCCGGTAATGATACGCTGGCAAACCCGCAACGGCTGCTCACTCCCCGGATAGGCGAAATTGTTCTCTTGAAAGATACTACCCAATCATTTTCCAGATGGTGGGAAGAAGTGGAATAAACGATAATGCACTGGATGAATAAGGCTTTGCAGGACTGTTGAAATAATAAATCATGAAAAAGTTTGAACAAATAGAAATTAAATCCTGGCATTTTGTGGTGACAATTATATTGTTCATAGTCCTTGTAAATGTAACTGAACATCATACATACTCAAAAATTCCGAATTTGGATGAAGCCGATATTTATGTGGAAGAATTGGATAGCATAAACTCTTCCGGTATGCTAACCTCTCCGGTAAGTTTTGTATTATTCTACGAAGAAGATTTTAAATGGTGCGATATTATGGTTTACAATCTGAATTCGTTAGCCAAAGCGAAATTTTCCGAGGCGAACTTTTATAAAGTAAATCTAAGTGAGCATCCCGAATATATTTTGGGATATAATATATCAGGCACTCCAAACATATTAGTTTTTAAGAACGATGTGGAAATAAAGCGCATTATGGGAGTTGTTTCCACACCGAATCTGAAAAGGATTTATCACAGGATAGAAAAAGATGAAAAATTCATACCCAGATAAGCAAAGAACATTAGCCGGGGAGTTCTCTGTAACAGGAAAAGGACTACACACGGGATTGGAATCGACAGTGATATTTCATCCCGCACCGGATAATTCGGGATACAAAATACGAAGAGTCGACTTGCCGGATAAACCCCTCATTGATGCTCATGCAGAAAATGTGTTGAGTACTAACAGAGGCACGGTGTTGTCGGTAAATGGCATTCAGGTCGGAACGGTGGAGCACGCATTGGCAGCTTTATACGCAAACGGTATCGATAACTGTTTCATTGATGTGGATGCCCCCGAATTTCCCATATTGGACGGCAGTTCTATCCAGTATGTACATAAAATAATTGAATGTGGCATACAGGAGCAAAGTATGGAACGGGAGTATTATATTCCTGGGCAAACAATAGAATATACCGATATGTTGTCGGGAACACGTCTGATATTATCGCCCTCTGACAAATTCAGCATCTACACGCAAATCTCTTTTGACTCCGTCATACTGGATGTACAAAGTGCGAATTTAAAAGAACTGTCGGAATTTAATCAGGAAATTTCGATGTGCAGGACATTTGTATTTGTCAGGGAAATTGAAATGCTTCTAAAGAACGGGTTAATAAGAGGTGGGGATTTGGACAATGCCATTGTAATTTACGACCATCCTGTATCTCAATCCCGTTTTGACCAGATAGCAGATATGATAAAGGTCGAAAGGCGCGATGCCACAAATTTAGGATACATTATGAACAAGCCGTTGAGGTTTCCAAATGAACCCGCACGGCATAAAATATTGGATATTCTTGGCGATATCTCGTTGATCGGGAGGTTTATCAAGGGAATGATTATATCGGTATGCCCGGGACATAAAGCAAATAATATGTTTGCTCGTGCTATTCTTGAAGATATGAAAACGACAGCAGTTACAATAGAAGAAAACGTATGACAACATCTTTAAAAAAGGCGCTTAAATTTATCCATCAAAATAAAAATGCTTTAACCGGAATGACAGTAGGTTCCGTTCTTGCTTTTCTTTATTGGTGGCATTTCGGCATTTATTGGGGAGTGTACCCATTATCTTCCGAATGTTGGGTCAATTGTGTTTATGGGTGTTTATTTGGAGGTCTTGTAGGAAGTATCCTTTCCAATAAGGAGTTATTAATGGGGTGAATCAGAGATCACTTTCCGTGAAAGTCCAATTTGAATAAGATGAATGCGCAGTAGTTAAAACAAAAATATCCTCTCTTAATTATGAATAATTTTATTTCACAACTGAAAAAAGAAATCGACGCAAAGATCGAGCAAATTGAACGTTCAGAAATAAGCATGATCGCAAAGTCTTTAGAAGCTTCGGATGTACTTGCTAACGCATTCAATCAATTAAAGGAATTTATTCTGGCATATAATTTCAAGAGTGAAGAAGAAGAAATTTCCTTTTTCAAGGAAACTAAACCTCGATTATGTTCACGTCTAATTTATTATCGCAAGATATTCAACATCGAAATGAACCGTCCAACCGGAATAGATAATCAACTGCTGTATCTTAATGAAAGGTTGAATGATATAAACGACTACAACATCAAGCGACTCGATTTTATACGCTATTATCGCTCCGGTTCGTCTCATCTGGATTCACTCTATTTTATGCGTGGCAAAAAGGATTTAGAGCAATATCTTGAAACATTCTATTACGAACTCGACCCGAAATTCACTACAAACTGCGATTTCAAGGTAGCCAAAATCTTGGCGAACGACATGCTTTCGGTATATCTCATGCAACAGGTCGAGTACCTTCACGACAAGGGAATGAGGTCGGGCAATTTCGGTTATCCGGTAGCCAAGAAAAGATGGGAAGGATCAAAAGCGGAGTTACAGGAACTGATCTTTGCACTGGACAGTGTGGGGTCATTCAAGGGTGTGCCGCTCACTCAACTCTACGACTATATTCAGGTGGTTTTCAATATCCGGTTGGATAGTAATTTTTCCCGTGCATTCAGTGATCTAAGGATAAGGAACACGCCTGCGCCATATCTTGACAAGTTGAAAGAAGCCCTACTTCGCAAGATGGACAGGAAATAATATACATACCGAGTCGAGATTTACACCTTAAATGCCCGGTTCTGACCTGAAATAGTGTCAAAATCGGGTGTTTTTCATTTCTTGTTGTCGCTACCGAAAAAACAATATCCTATATTACTGATAATCAATACCTATAAAAACCACGAATTTATCTGTATCGACTCGTTATCAGCTATTTATATACTTCCGATCTTTGCATCCGCAATAATAAATTACAATATATAGAGGATGCGAATAGATGACGAATTGAGAGACTGGATGAAAGCGTCTTATAAAGAACTCATATCACGTCTCGACCGGATAGAGAAGTTTCTGGATAACGTGGAAATGAAACAAAAGCTGCTGGACGGAGAACGGCTGCTCGACAACCAGGATGTATGCCAAAAACTGAATGTGAGCAAAAGGACACTCCAGCGTTACCGCTCATCAGGGGAATTGCCCTATAAGATGATCTATCACAAGACCTTTTATAAGGAGAGCGATGTCGATGCCTTTATCAAGACTAATTTTAACAAGAGGGATAAACCGGATGATGATGAAGCAAACGAAGAAACTTCTGAAGAAACAGACGACAACTAAACCAGCATACCAAGAAACGGATAACTTCAAGCTAACTAAAAGAGTAATCGAGTAGGAGGAAAATAAAGTAGTTTTCCTCCTACTTTACTTTCCGACCTCTCACACCACCGTACGTACGGTTCTCGTATACGGCGGTTCCTTAATTTACAACCCTAACCATTCGGTAATATTCCGACAGGAAAACATACCCTGCTTTTCTCAATCTTTCATTTGTGATAGTTCTACTTAGAATGAAGCTATTTGCTATATGCCAATAGCCTTTCCTTGTATTTGCCCATTCCCATGCCTTGGATTTATTTATCCCCAGCTTAATGAGATTTTTCAGTTTGGTTTTTATTCGTTTCCATTGTTTCCAAATCACCATCCTGAGTCTTCGGCGATACCATTCATCTATCCTGATAAGCAGTTTATCCATATCTGCCAGTTTGAAGTATTGCACCCATCCAGTGATATACTGGCGCAGGGCTTCTTTCCTTCTTTCATTTCCCCATCCGTTGCTTCTGCATGTCAGCTTTTTAATTTTAGCTTTCATCTTAAGCACGCTTTTAGGATGTATCCGTAGCCTGCCTTCCCCTTTTGTTTTATAAAAGGAGTATCCGAGGAATTTTACCTCCCTGATATGGCACACCTTGCTCTTCTCCCTATTAACCCTTAAAAACAATTTGCTTTCTATAAAGCGGGTAATGCTTTCAAGAATGCGTCGGCCACTTCGTACGCTTTTGCACAAAATGACCATGTCATCTGCATAGCGTACAAATTTGTGCCCTCTGCCCTCAAGTTCCCTGTCCAGCTCATTGAGCATGATGTTACTCAGCAAAGGACTTAATGGACCTCCCTGTGGTACACCTTGCTGGCTGGGTTCAAATTTATGCTTCACTACCACTCCTGCATTAAGGTACTTATGGATAAGCGAGATAACCCGCCCGTCCCTTACCTTTCTTGACAGTACCTCTATCAGCTTGCTGTGGTTGACCTTATCGAAAAATTTCTCTAAGTCGATGTCCACTGCATAGCTGAAGCCTTCAGTGATGTACTTTCGGCATTGCTGCAATGCCTGGTGGGCATTGCGCTTTGGTCTGAACCCATAACTGTACGCAGAGAATTGCGGTTCATAAATAGGGGTAAGCACCTGTGTGATGGCTTGCTGGATTACCCTGTCCACTACGGTGGGAATCCCTAACTGGCGTTTACTTCCGTTCTCCTTGGGTATCTCTACCCTGCGAACCGGATTTGGGCAGTATTTGCCCTTTTCTATGGCTGTTATTAGTTCATCTTTGTGTGTGACAAGATAGTCCCGTAAGGACTCGACTTCCATCTTGTCTACACCTCCTGCACCTTTATTACGCTTTACCTGTCGGTAAGCTGCATTAAGGTTGGATGGCGACACAATGAACTCTAACAGTCCATATCCTAATGGGTGGGTGTCAGTGAGGTTGTTTTCAGTTATCCCAATATAGGTCTGCCCTCCCGCATAGCCTTCGGATTCCGTCCTATTCTTTTGCGGGCAGGTTCCTTGTGATGGATTTTTCTGCTCTCTTTCCTTCATCGGGTAACATTCATTTACTACTCACTTCTTAAGGTTCGGCCCTTCCCATAATCGTCGCGTTATGGTACTATGGCTTCTGCTGACTTCTCACGATAAACTTGTTTTGACCATGTTTCATACACTGTTTTCACATGTTCGTGAGACCTCCCGTGGTAAGGCAATTAACTTTCATCCCATCTCCCCGCCGCATTTACACTCCGGTGTCCGTATAGTCTTTGGACTTCGACTTGTTTAGCAGTCTCATCCCACCGGTTGTGCCTGATGCGGTTCGTGTCCCTCGGGGCAGGATTTTGCCGTAGGCTTCCTTCAGATTCCACCTCGCGATGGACACCCTTGCCCGTAGCTAATGGTTGGCGACTATAAACCCCCATAGTGGACTTTCACCACCGAGTTAATTGCCATGCACGGCGCACTAAAAAACCCCGGTAAGGATTACTTACCGAGGTTTTTTTTCTGTTTAAATTCTGATACCTTTCTTTTCCGGAGGTACACCATGCGAAGGCCGGGCAATAACCATCCTGTCACCCATCATATCTTTGGCAGTCCGCAACTCTTCGGGGATTTGAAACGATTTCGTGTCCTCTTCCGGAATATCGCCCATGATCCCTACGCTCTTCTCGATTGGCTTCAGGGATGCTTCAATCTTGCGTTCCATTTCCACCATTTCCGTTTTCAGCGCTTTTAATTCGTCCTCCTTCTTCCAAGTACCTTCCACCAACGACCGAAGCGTGGGAACATCTTTCATCAGCTTCTCATTGTCTGTCTTATACTTCTCCAGCAGGGAGGGCATGGTGTCGAGGGCATTCAGGAAATTTTTAGCCGCCGTCTTGGGATCGCTGGCCATATATCCGTGGTTGTAATTATACAAAATCTCACCTTCTCCTTTAATGAAAAAGCGGTTCTGCACCAAATCGAAACCGTCCTTGATGGTGGTTTCCGACTTTACCAGCAAGGTAAAACCATAGAGAGAGCCGATAGGCTCCGACAGTCCATGTGTCCGTACATTGTCGGCAATCTCGTTCAGTTTCTTACCGATGGATACGGGGTCGGTTGCCGCAAGCCCATCCAGCTTGACGGGATTAAGCCGTGTTCCGTCCGGTGCGGTTTGTACACGGGTGTTGAATGCTTCCACGTCTTTGGATATACGGGTGATAAGCCCGTTATTGGCTTCCACCGATTTCATAATTTCCTCTAGCTTCCAGCGTGTCGATGACTTACCACGTATAAATGCTTTCCGTTCTCCTTCAAGCGACGCAATCCTTTTGTCCAGCCTTGCCTTTTCAAGCAATTCGGTATTGCCGGAAAGGATGGCCACGTACTCCGAAAAATTCATACCGCCTTTTTCGTCCATACTGCCCTCGTCAATTGTCCTGCTACCCAGATTGTTATTCTTTAGCTGGTTGATAAATAACTGCTTGTTGTGCAACAACCCGAATTTATAGGCATCGAGCGACTTTTCCACGGCATAGATCACCACGTCCACCTTGTTATCCGCATGGAGTTTGGCAATCTCGTTACCTTTGCGGATGCCTCTCCCGTCACGCTGTTCAAGGTCGGACGGACGCCACGGGGCATCAAGGTGATGGATGGCGACACACCGTTTCTGTGCATTTACTCCCGTTCCCAACATTTCGGTAGAGCCGAACAGCACACGGATTTTACCCTCGTTCATGGCCTTGATCATGGCCTTGCGGGACTTTTCCGTCCCGGCCTCCTGAATAAAACGGACTTCCGATGCCGGGATACCATACTGGTTGACGAGTTTGTGCTTGATTTCGCTGTACGGATTCCAGATGTCCGGCTTGTATGTTCCCAGGTCGGAAAACACAAACTGCGTACCCTTCTGCGGATCGTACTTCTTGTAATAACCCGCAATCACGGCAGCACAGTGGCTGGCCTTGTTGTCGATATGGTCGTCGTACATTTGCGGGTCGATCAGGCGCATGTCGAGGCTCATTTTACGGGCATAATCCGTGGCAATGAGCATCTTCGCCTTTTCCTCGCTGTCGGAAAGGGGTGGACGACCCAAAACGGTGGCATCCCCCGTCTTGGCAAAGTACATAAGTTTCTGGATAAATGCCTGCTGGTCTGGCGTAGGCGGGATATTATGCAGAATTTCGTTCTTTTCCGGCCTGTCGATACCGATATCTTTCGCCGTGCGATAATCGGTAATTTCGGAATAAAAGGCAGCCAGTTCGGGTACTTTGATGAAGTAGCGGAACCGCTCCTTCTGCACGATCTGGTTGGTGACGGAAAACTCGTAATCTTTGGTTTTCTTGGCGAAAATCGCCGCCCATGCGTCAAAAGTATTGATCCCTTGCCGTTCCAGTTCTTTCGGGCGTAAATACTTGAAAAGTAAATATAATTCGGTGAGCGAATTGGAAATGGTCGTACCTGAAAGGTATGTCGCACCGAGATCCTTACCGGTGCGGTCCTGAATGGTACGCACGGCAAACAGCATGTTGAGCGCCCTTTGTGAACCAGTGGCATTACCCAGTCCCGCCACACGGTCGTGGCGTGTGGTAAACATGAGGTTCTTGAACTTATGGCTCTCGTCCACAAACAGGTGGTCGATACCCATCAACCTGAAATCAACCGCATCGTCCTTGCGGGTTTCAATTTGATGGGCAATCGCTTTCAGCCGGGTTTCCAGATTGGTCTTTTGCTTTTCCGCACCTTTGAGCATGAAATTGGAGACTTCCCTTCCCTGTCTGCGCAGCACCTCCAGATTTTCCTCCACGCTATCCAGTTCCTTCTGCAAGATGTCACGCTGGATTTCGGGAGATTGCGGTATCTTGCCGAACTGTTCATGTGTCAGGATCACGGCATCCCAGTCGTTGTTCTTCATTTCATTGAAGATACGTGTACGTTTATCAGGTGTGAAGTCCTCCTTCCCCGGATAGAGGACTTTCGCATTCGGATAGGCGGTGCAAAAGGTCTGTGCGATCTCGTGCACATTGGCTTTCAGGGCGGTAATCATGGGCTTGTTGGCAAATCCCAGACGTTTCAATTCCATTGCCCCGCAGCACATGATCAGCGTTTTTCCTGCACCCACCTCGTGATCGCAGATACCTCCACCATTGGTCTTAATCATCCAGACGGCATCCTTCTGGCTCTTATACAGGTCATCAATCCCCAACGCCTTCAGGTCAAGCCCCGGAAACGTCTGGTGGCCTCCATCATATTCCGGCCGCACAAAACAGTTGAACATCCGGTTATAGCGGTCGGCCAGCCTTTCCTTGAACTCCGGTGACTGTTCACGCAGCCAGTCCGAGAAGCCATTCCGTATCTCGTCGATTTTGGTATTGGCAAGCTGGATTGCCTGACCGTCGGGGACTTTCACCTCCCGTTCTCCCTCCATGACCGTCTTGGTGATGGTGGGTGTGGTGTCATGCAAGGCATGGCGCATCAGGGCGACACCGTCGAACAGTCGGCTTTCGCTTTTTACAGCATACTGTTCCCATATCTTGGCATTCCTCCCGGACGCATTGAGGCTGAACTCGTCACGGCTGGAGGCATAGGTCACTTTCACATCCGTGTCAAAAAGGTGTGAAGCGTAGGCGGCATAGATACCGGCAGGTATCCACCTTTCCCCGAAATTGAAATCAAGGTCGTCGAAAGGGATAGGTTTGGGTGTTGCCTCCTTCAGGGCGGCCAGCGATTCCATCGCAGCCTCATGCCCCGGATGGCGGTCGATGTAACCCTGTACCTCTTCCGCTTTGGAAACGACGTTCCCGGCAATGAACTTGTCGGCTATCTCGTAACTTCCCACCAGCGGATTGAAATAAACCTTTCCTTTCAATTCCGTCAGCAAATCTTCTTCGGTACTATCCGTTAGGGATGCCATGTACTCCAGATTGACCACCCCGTGTTTATTCAGCGAAGCGGCCAGTGCATCCTGTGCGTTGTCGGCATGGGTAATTTCGTTGGCATTGAATGCCACGGGGTGCTCGAAGATATCCGCCTTGACGGGTTTGCCGTCACGGTAACGCTCCAAGGAGAGGATTTCCCGGCCACCTGCATCCATCTTGATCAGGTCAAGGTTTTTCGGATCGTTGAGGTTGCCGTACTTCTCCGTAAAATCGTCGTAAAGCCGATTGAGCATTTCACGCAAGGCGGGATTCTCCCTCAACGTGTCGGCTTCGTTCAGGTAGAGGTGGTGGTAAGTATCACGGATTTCGATGTAGAGCGATGCCCGTTTTTCCTGCCGTGGTAATAGTTCCAACGGGTGAAACATGGGGTGGAAACCGCCTAAATCACGCAGGTAGCCGATACGGTTGTCGCCGTCTGTCACCAGCGAACCTTCCCTATAGTGCTTGGGCAGACCTTGCTCCGGTGTGGCAAATGGTACGGGCTTCAACCGTTCCTCCCGTTCCATTTCCCTTTTCAGGTTTTCAAGCTGTTCCTCCCTGCGTGCATCGGCTACCGGGTAAACATTCGTTGTTTGCTCTGTTTGCGGTCTCTTTTCCCGCCTCGTTTGTGGAGTGGTTTCCTGTCCTGTTTGCGGTATCGCTTGCCGCTCCTGTTTGCGGGATTGCAGTATCTGCTCTTCCCTCCAATCCATCGGAACATCGGACTTGCGTCCTTTTTTCGATGGTTTCGGCTGGGGTATCTCCATCCTGCGGCGGGCACGGCCGGATCTGGGTCTGACCTGTGTCCGTTCCTCCACCGTAAAGCCGAACAGGTCATACAACGATATGAGCGGCTGGTTATTGATGTTGTATTCCGCTTCCACCTCTTTCACCTCCGAAGTCGGTTCTCGGGATGGTGGTACGGGTGGAACCGGATCGGTAAAGTCGAAGTTCAGGGATGTCTGCCCGCCCGGCGGAACGATTTCCGGTTTAGTTTCCTGTACCTGTTCTTCCTGTTGGTAGTCTTCGGGACTGGCTTGCATGAATAACTCCCGATCCTTTTCATCGGCTTGTTCCAGTTCTTCGGAGATTTCCTCCCAGTCCTGTTCCGACGGCTCGTTTTCCATGACCTCCGCATTGGATAAATCCTCCCTTGTGAAAAGGTCGTCAATGCCCGGTGAATTTTCTTCCCAGTCCAGTTGATGGGTACTCTTTCTTGTCTGTTCCTGTTCTTCCGGGGCATAATCCAGATAGCGCAGTAAATCCAGATCATGCGAAAAGTCCTCACGGAGCATGTTACCCAGTTCAGATGCAATGGCATCCACGCCGCCGGAGTGGGTAATCTCCATCGCAGGTTTCCCATAGGGGTCGGTTCCGACTTTTACCTCGTCATGGATCACCCTGTCGAATGTCTGGAACAGGTTACTCACCGAAATACCATTCGTCAGTTTCCTGCTGTCGATAAAATCCTGCTGCCTTTGGGAAAACCCTCCTTTCAGCGGTTTTCTTTGCAGGATAATCAGGTCGCTGCCGACCTCCGTACCGGCATGGTCGGTAAACAGGTTGTTCGGGAAGCGGATGGCGGAGACCGGTTCGCACCGCTCCATCAGCCACTCACGAACAGGGCGGTTGCTTTCGGCATTCAGCACGCCCTGCGAGGTGATGAATGCGACCAGCCCACCTTCTCGTGCGCAATCGACACCTTTCATAAAGAAATAGTTATGGATAGTGCCACGGGCCAACCTCTGTGCCGGGGATTTGGTATGGAGATAAGCGGAGTCGAAAACGGATATGTCACCGAACGGGATATTGCTGGCAACCACATCGAAGTAGCCGTTGTAGCGGTTTTCGATGTTCTCAAATCCTTCTATGCGTACTCTCCCGTCAGGGTTCAGGTGTGAAAGGATTTTCCCGGTCAGCATCTCCTTTTCAAACTGGGTAGCCTCACAGCCGGGAGACATTTTGCCGATGGTATCGGTAAAGATGCCCGTTCCGGCAGACGGGTCGAGCAGCCGTAGCGGTTTGATGCCGCTTTGCCCCAGTGCATCGGTTATTGCCTGTACCACTTTTGGGGGAGTATAAAAGGCGGAGAGGACGGAGTTTTTCAGCGAACTTACATAGCGTGCGTACTCCAAGGCGTTTCCCGCTTCGGAGCGAAGCATGCCGTACAGCTCTGTCACCATCGGGAACAGTTCGCTGTCGGTTTTTGTCCAATGGCGTATGTCTTCCGGTTTGTCGGCAGGACTCAACACGGCCTTGATTCCTCCGAAGCCACTATACGCACCCAATATTTCACGTTCGGCGGGAGTAGCCGCCCTTTTCTCCCTTTCGAGACTGAACGCTAAGCGTATGGCCTCGATATTTTTCTGAAGATGCGCTTTCTTATTGAATGCCATCTTCGAGATATATTTGGATTGCGCCCGTCAGTTCCGTGTAGAGCAAGCCGTACTCCTGACTGTCTGCAAAATCGTCCGACAATGTGTATTCTCCAAAGATGGCTGCAAGTCGTGGCAGTAATTCCATTGCCACCGTTTCGGCCTGTTCAGGGTCTATTTCAACCGCAAACTCGTCCCAGATGATGTTTACAAGTGTACGGTAAGGAGAAAAATGCAACCCTTCGTAAAGGGTCTTGGCGGCTATCTCGTCCGCCTGGTCATGCGTGTGCCCCGCTTTTATGGCGTTGCTGTATGCTTCGGCCGCCGCATCACCCCGTGAAGTGACAAACCGCCTGTCTGCGGCTTTGTCGGGGTGCGAATCACGGAGATAGGAAAGCAGGGAGAGTTGGAAATAGGATAATTCCACGACTGTGGATATAGCTGTTGCTGTCATCATTAATCTTTTTAGTGGTAAATAAGGAAGGGATAAGGAAAAAGCGTCCGGAGCACTGCCCCGGACGCCACCACTAAAAAAATCCGATGTCAGGTAATTATCCCTAATTAGCAAGGCATAGATTCTTTCAGTGGCAAAGGTATTGAATTTACTTCAACTTGCCTCTCTTCGGGTTTCCCTTTTTGTTTTGAGGAAATTTGAATATCGTCTTATAATCGGCATCGAAGGTAACGGCAGCCTCGAACGGGTTGCCCGTCTTGCCGCTTATAAATCCCTTGATCATGGGTGTCGCACCGTTCATCATCAGGGAAGTGAGCTGGGTGTCGGTCAATTCCTTTTTCGCAATGGAGCGGAAAACGGTAAGTCCGCAATTCTCGTTGTTGCATTTGGCAACCTTCGGGTAAAATGTAACATGTCCATTCTTGCACTTGGGGCAACCGCAACCGGGTCGATCGTCGTTCCGCTCGAACTGGATATCGAGCAGTTCCTTGGTGATCTGTGAGGCGTACACCTCTATTGAACGGTGGAAGGTATCTGCATCCACCCGGCTATTGCCGACTTCCGATTCTCCACGTCCGATTCTGGTCAGGGCGTACTCCCATTGTCCGGTCATCGACACATCGGCGATCCGTTTGTCTTTCACTGCCAGATAGACAACAAGCCCCTTATTCGTAGGAACCAGTGCCTTTTTCTCACGTGTGACGTATTCACGTGCGAAAAGGGTTTCTATGATGGCGGCACGGGTGGCAGGAGTACCGATACCCGCATCTTTCATTGCTTCCCGTTCGTCCTCGTTCTCACATTCCTTTCCGGCCGATTCCATTGCCGAAAGCAGCGAAGCCTCCGTGTGTAACGGGCGTGGCTTGGTCTGCCTTTCCTGTGCTTCCACATCCAGAACGGGAAGCGTATCGCCGTCGGCGAGCGGGGGCAACGTGATTACATCCTCATCCTGCGCTTCTTCATCGTTGGCATTGAATACCGAACGCCAGCCGGGAAGTAGCGTGATGCTGCCCTTTGCAACGAAGTCTACGCCATCGGCTTCGAGAGAAACGGTGGTGTTCTCTTTGGTGCAATGGTTGGAAAAAGCCTCCAGCATACGCCCTGCCACCATGTCGTAAACAGTTTGCTCGTCACCGGTCAATCCGTCTGCCGGATCTCCGGTGATGATAAGCGCATAGTGGTCGGTCACTTTCTTGTCGTCCACACTGCGGGTATTGAGTGTGCCGCTTTCCATTCCTGCCGCATAAGCGCCGAAACGGGGATGGTCTTTCAATGTGGCGATCAGGTGCGGTATCTCGTCCAGCACGTCGGCAGAGATATACCTGCTCCCGGTGCGTGGGTAGGAAATCTTCTTCCCCTCATACAAGGCTTGGGCAATATTCAACGTCTTGTCTGCCGAAAAGCCATGCTTGCTGTTTGCTTCCTTCTGCAAGGCAGTCAGGTCAAAAAGCAGGGGTGGCTCCTGTTTCACCTCTTTCTTTTCTACTTTCGTGACTTTGACAGTTCCGGCAGATTTTACCTGCTGGAGTACGGTATCGACTGCGGGGCGGCTGTCATACTTGTCCACCGACAGGACGGCAAACTCCGTTGCGTCCTTTGTCGTATGCAGCTTCAGCTTGAAATATTTCTGTGACTTGAAATCCTTGTTTTCCAGAAAGCGGCTGCATATCATCGCCAATGTCGAGGTTTGTACCCGGCCGAGCGACCATGCCCCCCGACCGGCAGAGATACTCAATGCCTGCGAGGCGTTGATACCGACCACCCAGTCGGCCTGGCTCCTTGCTTTCGCCGACAGGTAGAGGTTGTCGTAGTCGCTACCGGGTTTGAGGTTCTGAAAACCCTCCCTGATAGCCTTATCAGTTAGCGAGCTGATCCACAACCGTTGAAAAGGGCGTGTGCATCCCACATAATTATATATGTAGCGGAATATTAACTCCCCTTCCCTCCCGGCATCGGTCGCAACAACAATGCCTTCGGATTTGGTGAACAGCTCCTTGATGACTTTAAGTTGCTTCATCACGCCGGGGTCGTTCTTATATTCCTTTCCCTCCCTGACCTGCCGGGGGATTAAGGTAAACTCCTGTGGGAGTATCGGCAGGTTTTCACGCTTGAAACTGGTAAACCCGTAGGTTTCCGGCATGGCCAGACCGACCAGATGGCCGAAGGCCCAGGTTACAGTCCAACCGTTACCCTCCATATATCCGTCCTTCTTGGACGTGGCTCCCACGATGGCGGCAATATCCCTTGCCACGCTGGGTTTTTCCGCAATAATTACTTTCATCTTTGATTTTTTTTAGTGGTTGATTGAATTTTTATTACATACTTTGTCCCGTCCTTCTTCTGGATGTGGCGGGAGACTGCCGTTGTTGCTGCTGCCTCTCCTGCTGTGCTTCGGTAGGTCGGGTTTGCCCTCTTTGCAGCGGTTCAGGCGATTGCTTGGTCGCCTCGTTCGTCTTGCCTTCGTTATTCACGGCAACTTGTGTCTTGTAGCCTTCGGCGGGTCGTGCCAGCCTCCGGGCACGTTCCTCCCTCCATTGTTCGGGTTCCAGACTGGTATGGCGGATGCGCCCGGATTCCTGATCCGGCCACACGTAAGCATTGTATTTCTGTCCTTTCTGGTCAGTGGCTTCGGTCTGCCTCGCACCGCCCTGCCTCGTGCGTGAATTTTGCAAGCCTTCAATCCAGACCGCCTTGTTGTTCAACAGGTCGTTGAATTGCTCACGGGTCAGTTCGATGCCTCCTTGTCTCGGATGCACCCATACATTACCCGTCTTGCGGGCTTGGAGTGGCTCGTTTGCTTCCTGTGTTGCTTTCTGCTCCGCCCGTGCCGCCCTTTCCTGTTGGAGTTGCTGGCGCTGTTCGGGTGTAAACAGGAAGTCGAAGTTCTTATTCACAGCATTGTACTGGACGATGCGTGTAATCTTACCGCCGGGTTCTTCTCCGGGGCGTGGTTTCTTGTCCATATTTTCGACCAGCACGCCCTTCCCGTTTCTTAGTCCTTCCTGTTGCTCTTCTGAAAGTTCCACTCCCTTCAGCATTTTCGGTATCTGGATTTCGGAGAGGGGTACAGCCTCGAAACGGTTGGTGATCTTGTCCAGCGACACGAGTGCGGGTACTTTTTCACCTCCGGGTGTCATTTCCAGTTCGAATACACGGCCGCCGTGCCCGGTAGTGGTGAGCAGGTTCTGCTCGTCGGGGGTGAACAGGATGCCCAGAAACGGTTTTTCAAAATCGGGTTTCTCCTGATACGGGTGCGTCTGGATTTTGATCGTGCCGTCGGGTTGCTGTTCAAACGACAGGCGTGCTTTTGCCTGCAACTCCTTCCCGTCGATTTCCATGCGCACCTCCAGCAATCCGGGCGACTTATGCCCGTAGGACATGGCTTTGAGTGCATCCTGCAACGATTGCCCGGTAAGCCCCAACTTGTCAACTTCCGTCCAGTTAAGGG